>ERZ1026898.1153-NODE-1153-length-13682-cov-7.550158_pt1 | contig 13682 bp, 8 predicted proteins | sample MGYA00380178_ERZ1026898 | MGnify/ENA primary metagenome ERZ1026898 (study PRJEB33269, sample SAMEA4719814) | human gut metagenome | biome: human-associated habitat; feature: organic feature; material: feces | place: Cameroon | collected 2013-10 ... | reverse complement strand
TGGGCGTTGTGGCTTCCATGTGCGAGAAGATCGCCGTCATGTACGCCGGCCACATTGTGGAGTACGGCACCACCGACGAGATCTTCTACCAGCCGGGTCACGAGTACACCAAGGGTCTGATCAACTCCATCCCCAAGCTGAACACCGCAGAGCACGAGCGCCTTGTGCCCATCGAGGGTACCCCTGTGGACCTGCTGAATCCGCCGGCCGGCTGCCCCTTTGCGCCCCGCTGCAAGAACTGCATGAAGATCTGTCTGAGCAAGATGCCCCCGCGCACCGAGCTCAGCGATACCCATTATACCTACTGCTGGCTGCAGCAGAAGGCTGCATTTGAGAAAGGGGAAAAGGCAGAATGAGTGAACACAAGACGCTGGTTGAAGTCCAGCACCTGCAGCAGTATTTCCCCGCCGGCGGTGTGGGCAAAAACCGCAAGTACGTTCAGGCTGTGGATGACGTAAGCTTTGCCATCCGCAAGGGCGAGACCCTTGGTCTGGTAGGTGAGTCCGGCTGTGGCAAGACCACTACCGGCCGCACCCTGCTGCGCCTGTACGAGCCCACCGGCGGTAAGATCTACTATGACGGCAACCTGCTGTTCGATAAGGACAACAAGATCGCAGTGGATATGCTGCCCTACCGCCGTCGGATGCAGATCGTTTTTCAGGATCCCTACGCAAGTCTGGACCCCCGCATGACCATTGGCGACATCGTGGGCGAGGGCATTGATATCCATCATCTGGCTGAGAATGAAAAGGACCGCCACGATAAGATCATCGCCCTGCTGGAGCGCGTTGGCCTGAACAGCGAGCACGCAAACCGCTACTGCCACGAGTTCTCCGGCGGTCAGCGTCAGCGCGTGGGCATTGCCCGTGCACTGGCTGTGAACCCCGAGTTCATCGTTTGTGACGAGCCTGTTTCCGCACTGGACGTTTCCATTCAGGCTCAGGTCGTCAATATGTTCGAGGATCTGCAGCAGGAGATGGGTCTGACCTACCTGTTCATCGCCCATGACCTGAGCGTTGTCAAGCACATCTCCAACCGCATCGGCGTCATGTATCTGGGCAAGATGGTGGAGCTGGCCGACAGCTACGAGCTGATCGCCCACAGCATCCACCCCTACACCCGCAGCCTGATCTCTGCCATCCCGGTGGCAGACCCCATCACGGCACGCCAGTCCAAGCGTATCGTGCTGCAGGGCGATGTGCCCAGCCCCCTGAACCCGCCGTCCGGCTGCCGTTTCCGCACCCGTTGCCCCTATGCAGACGAGCAGTGCGCAAACGAGGTGCCCGAGTTCAAGGAGGTCTCCACCGGCCACTGGGCAGCCTGCCATCACCTTGACCGCGTGAAGTGAGAACACTTCACGCCGGTAAAAAGTGAAAGCAATTCAACTTAGTGCTGAAATGTTGTCACAAAATGGTTACAGTCCAAGTTTTGGGCTTGTAACCGGTATGAGAACGCATTATAATCATTCGTGTTCCTCCGGTGTACATTTGCACCGGATCGAATATAGAGGCGGCTGGGGGAACCTGGCACACTCAAATTTGATATAAGGGAAGGATATTATTATGAAACGCATTTCTCGTCGTAATTTCCTCAAGGTTGCAGGCGTGGGTGCCGCTGCTCTGGGTCTGGCAGCCTGTGGCGGCAGCAAGTCCGGTTCTACCGCAACCTCCGGTTCTGCTTCTTCCGCTGCTGGTTCTTCTACCGGCAGTGTCAACACCGCTGGCTTCACCGTCCAGTACGGCCCCAACCCCGAGACTCTGGATCCCTCTTTGAACAGCGCTGTTGATGGCGCCAACACCATCATCACCATCTTCGAGCCCCTGCTGATCATCAACGAGAACAACGAAGTTGTTGGTGGCCAGGCTGAGAGCTGGGAAGCAAGCGAGGACGGCCTGACTTGGACCTTCACCATGCGTGACGGCCTGAAGTGGAGCGATGGTACTGACCTGACCGCTAAGGACTTTGAGTACAGCTTCAAGCGTATGGTCAACCCCGACACCGCAGCTCCCTACGCGGAGACCTGCCTGGGCATGATCGATGGTTTTGACGCAGCACAGGCCGGTGATCCCGATGCTCTGAACGTCAAGGCAAGCGACGACGGCAAGACCCTGACCATCGTGCTGTCCTACCCCTGCTCCTACTTCGACAAGATGGCTGCATTCGCATCCATGAGCCCTGTGCAGCAGGCTACCGTTGAGGCCAACGGCGATGCATGGTGCACCTCCGCTGAGACCTTCGTCTCCAACGGCCCCTACATGATCACCGAGTGGACCCCCTCCGAGCGTATCGTTCTGTCCAAGAACCCCAACTACGTTGGCGGCTGGGATAGCTCTAAGATCGTTTCCGACAGCATCACCCTGCTGCTGCTGGAGGACTCTTCCGCTTCCTTCGCTGCTTATAACAGCGGCGAGGCTGTCCTGATCAAGGACGTGCCCACCGACGAGATCCCCAGCCTGACCAAGGCAGAGGATGGCGGCGACTTCTATGTTGACCCCATTCTGGGCACCTACTACGTCAGCATGAACCTGCAGCGCGATGCCTTCAAGGATGCCAAGGTCCGCAAGGCTCTGGCTCTGGCTATCGACCGCGACTACGTTGCCAACACCATCATGCAGGGCACCTACTCTGCTGCTTCCAACCTGGTCGGCCCTAGCATCGTGGACGCGCAGGGCTACTTCTACGATAACGCGAACGGCGGTTCTCCCTACATTGCTGATGACTACGAGGCAAATATGGCCGAGGCTAAGAAGCTGCTGGAAGAGGCTGGCTATCCCAATGGCGAGGGCTACCCCACCATCGAGTACAGCACCAACGATTCCGGCTACCATGTGCCTCTGGCAGAGTACCTGCAGCAGACTTGGGGCGATCTGGGCATCACTTTGACCATCAGCAAGATGGAGTGGTCTGCCTTCACCGCTGCTCGTCGTGCAGGCGAGTACGATGTTGCCCGTAATGGCTGGGTCATGGACTACAACGATCCTTCCAACATGGTCGAGCTGTTCTGCACCGGCAACGGCAACAACGATGGTAAGTACTCCAACCCTGACTTCGATGCTGCTGTTGAGGCCTCCAAGGTTGCTGATGTCGCCGAGCACTTTGCACAGCTGCACAAGGCTGAGGACATCCTGATGGAGGATATGGGCTGCATCCCCGTTGCTTACTACAACGAGTTCTGGCTGCAGAGCTCTTCTCTGAAGGGCGTCTGGCACAGCCCCTACGGCTACTGGTACTTCCAGTACGGCTACATCGAGGAGTGATTTCCTCCCTGTGCTGTGCAGCGTAAGCTGAACCGTAAACTATAAGCACTAAGCACCCCGCTGACCGGAAACGGTTGGCGGGGTGCTTTTTTGCTGTTGTTTTGTAAAAAAAGACAAGTGCTCGGTTTCGCCGATGCACTCGTCTTTTATATGTAAACCAGATTGAAAAGGTACCAGCTTACACCGCAGCCATGGCGGCCAGAACGCTCTGCCAGCTCTTGCTGCGTGCGGCAGGCACCGGTACCGTCCGGGTGCGCCGTGCAGCAGGGGCACTATGACCGGTTGCAGCGGATACCGTCAGGGCAGGGGAGGGGCAAAAGAACACAGCAGTGTCCTTTGTCAGCCACTGCGCAGCCAGTGCGGCGGCCTGCGGGTCAGATTGCAGGGCACGGCGCTCGTTCCCAGCCAGAAAATCAGCCAGCCAGTACAAAATTGCGGCCAGCGGCAGGCAGGGGGATGTGTCCTGATTCCAGTAACTCCAGCGTGCGCCGCAGCCAAGGTGACTTTCCACCGTGATCTGTGCACCGGTGCGGGCATTCTGCGGGATGGCACCAACATAGTTGGTCCCGGCGCGCTGCCCCAGCTCCTCAATAAGGCGCTGGGTGCGGGCAGCATCCAGCCGATCCTCCCGGCAGTAGGCGCGGAAGTCGGTCTGGCTGAGCAGGCTGTCGGCACTGGACGGAAAACGCCCGGTCAGCTGCCCATCCGCATTGTGGCACAGCTGCCAGCCCTTGCGGAACAGCTGGAAATTCAGGCAGCGCCGCCCCATGGTGGAGTAGCACACAAGGGCGCTCTGCTCCCCGGGCAGCTGTTTTACTTCAAGGTAGGCATCGTTGCCGCAGGTATCCTGCAAACGGACGGTAAGCAGCAACTGTGCACCGACGTGCTGGGTGGACATGGCGTTGTGCATGGCGTCAAAATAACGGGAAGCGTCCATGATTGATCTCCTTCCTATAGCAATTCAACTTTTTAATGCAACAGCAACAACGTTGAATTGCATAGCGCAAATATGCTGTTTGAATGTTGCACTAATTTCTTGCCTTGCGATAAAAGCAAACAGCGAAACGTTGTAAAAGCACCAGCCGGGTGATCGGGCCGTCAGGCTGCATAAAACTTCTCTGAACATAGTATAGCATACTTTTGGATGAAAAACAACTGTAAGTTTTCCGAAACAACAAATTTTTGCAAAAATCTACAGCGCATTGCAAACAAAAGTTCAAAGTATGGTTGTGCACTGAGATGTGCGGTTGTAAAAAATGACCCCTGCGGGAGATGCCGGCTAAGGCCGGAACTGCTCCCACGGGGGTCGTTTTGTTTTTTCAGTCGCCAAGTTCCCGGATCTCGTTCTGGATCAGCCGTCCGGCTGCCCGGGCAAGCTGATCCATGCCGCGGATACGTGCCATATTTTTGCCGTAGATCTGCGCGGCGGCACCGGCGCTGCTGTCCTCGCCCATAAAAACGGCAGACACCCGCACGCCCTGCCGCTGTAAGGTGCGCACCTGTGCGGCGGTATCGGCTACACCGGCGGCGTCCTCGTAGGCGCAGCCCAGCGGGTTCTCCGCTGTGGGTGGGATGCGGCGGCTGTCGTTGGGGCTGGCATCGGTCAGCAGGATCATCAGGTGGCGCGGGGCGGGGCCGGGGGCGTACCGGATCAGGTCGCCCGCCGCCCGCAGCGCCAGACCGTCCCGGTTCCAGCCCGAGGCAAAATAGCGGAAAATGTTCTGCCGGTTCTTGTCCGTAAAACTTTTCAATACCCGCAGCACCGTGTAGCCCCGCAGACTGCTGAAGGCGCTTACCCGCACCGGAATGCCACAGTTGGCCAGACTTTCGGCCAGAATAACACCCTGCGCCGCGATCACTTCCTGACAGTGCAGGCGGGAAGCGGAAGCGTCCAGCAGCAAATCTACCGTAAAGGCAGGGCAGTTTTCCTCCTCGGGGCACAAAAACACCCGGTCGTCGTTCAGGTAAGGGGCGCGCCACACCCGCCCGGCGCACAGATCACCGCTGCGCGCTATCCGCTGGTCGGGCTGCTGATGCACCAGAATGCAGTTGCGGATCTGCTCGGTAAGGCGCAGCACCACGCTGCGGTGCAGCTCCTGATTTTTGGCATAGTAGGCGCGGTTGCGTTCGGCCTGTAATTCGGCCTGCTGCGCCAGCTGCCGTGCCTCCGGGGTGGGTGCCTGCGCCGGGCTGGGTACACCGGCGCTGAACCACAGATGACAGCCCAGATGCACTCCGGTGCACAGCTCCTGCTCGGCCTTGCGCAGCTGCTCCGGCGGGTAGAAGCAGCGCCCGAAGCAGCTTTCGATGTAGGCACGATCCTGCGCAGCGCGCTGCTTCAGGGTAATGTTTGCCCGGCGCTTGTCCACCGCCAGCCCGCTGCCTGCGGCATCCACCGCGCCGGAATGCTCCACCGTCACCCGGTCGGTCTTGATCATCTGGGTGGGCATGGTTTTGGTGGCAAGTTTTGCCCAAAAGCCTTGCAGCCGCAGATGCAGCGCGGGCTTCTGGCGTACCTTGCCGTCAAACAGGGCAAATTTTGCAAACAGCGCCAGCAGGTCGTTTTTGAGCTGTGCTGGCTCCGGTATGTTCTCCGGTGCCAGCGCTGCGGCAAGGCTGCTCTCGTAAGGAGTCATGACCGGAGCGGTGCGTCCCAGCACCTTGCGCCAGCGTGCAGCCTGCATGGTGTACACCAGCTGGTTTTTCGCCATCCACTCCTGCCGCGAAAGCTTGTACTGAATGGCAAAAAAGTAGTCCGCGTGGGCAAACCGCAGCGCTTCCAGCACCGGGCGGCGGGGCAGCTCCAGCCGGTAGGCGGCGTTTTCTAAGTACAGCCACGCCATATCGTCCAGCATGGGCTGGCGCGTGTCGCCCTCCCAAGCGGAAAAAATGTCCCGGATCAGCGCGTCACCGTAGTATTTGTGCACCAGCCCCACGATGCAGTTCATGTAAAAATCAATGGTGCCGTCCGTGTTACGGGCCAGAAACAGCGGCTCAAAGCCGTAAGCACCAGCAGCGGCCCAGACCTGATTGGCCGCACGCCGCTCCTGCGCGGTGTAGCTCTGGGCGTCCATCAGGCAAACAGCTTTCCGGCATCCAGCTTGGCCGGGATGCGCGCGGCGATCACGTCCCGGATCAGTCCCTGCTCGTAGGAGTCAAAGGCCTTGTTGGTGATGCCCATATCCAGCGCCGCCCCGGCGGGGATGCCCCGCCGAATCAGCCGCAGCGCGTCCAGCATACCGCGCAGATCCAGCGCCTTGGTGGAGATCTCGGCACTGTCGCACTTTTTCTGCAGGTCCAGAAACAGCAGTGCGAACTGGTGCACATACTTTGCGGCAAGATCCGGGAACTGCGCCCGCAGCAGCTTTTCCAGATTATCCTGCGTGATGGTGGGCATCTGCACCACCGCAAAGCGGGAGGTGAGCGCTTCGTTCAGCTCCCGGGTGCCCGCGTAGCCGTAGTTCATGGTGGCAATAAAGCGGGTCTCCTCAGCCAGCGGGATGCGGTCGTACCCGGGCACGTCGATGGCGCGGCGGAAGTCCAGCACCGCGTGCAGCACCGCCAGCGCCTCGTTTTTGGCCATGTTGATCTCGTCCAGCACGCCAAAGCCGCCGCACTGTGCGCAGCGGTACACCGGCCCGGGACGGAACACCACCTGCCCGCCCGCAAAGGTATCCATGCCAATCAGGGAGGCGGCGTCCATGTTTACATGAAAGGAGATGTCCCACGCGGGGCGGCCAAAGGCGGCGGCAAGGTTTTCTGCCAGCACGTTTTTGCCGGTGGCCTTTCCGCCGGCCAGCAGCAGGTTTTCGCCGCAGAGGATAGCCGCCAGCGCCTGCTCCCACACCTCTTTGCCGTAGTAGATAAAGGCAGGGGCGGGGATACGCGGGCGCAGCGTCTCGCTGAGCGGATGGGCGGCGCGGTATTCCTGCACCGCCGTAAGCAGGGCGGGGTCCACCCCTTCCTGCCGTAAGGTATCCAGAATATCCGACATTTGTACAAACACCTCGATCTCTGACCGGGCGGGATGAACTGCCCGGTTTTCAGCCTTATCATAGCACAATCGCGGCCATTTGTGTAGGGGGCGTGCAGGGCAAAAACACAAAGAGGGGCAGCCCCAAGATCGGGGCTGCCCCTCTTCACATGAAAAAGAAGAAAAGAAGAAACGCTTAGAGGATGCCGGAGAAACGCGCTTTATCAGGCGTTTTCCAGACCTGCCATCTGCTTGATGGCCTTCATGGCGAAGGTCAGGGTGCGGCCCATAGCCACACCGGCCATCAGGCAGGGGTAGTTGTTGGCAAAGAAGCTGCCGGACATATCGCCGGTGATGTACAGACCCTCCATGGGCTGATTGTTGGTGTCCAGAGCCTGACCCTTTTCGTTGATGGCAATGCCCTGCTCAGTGGTCAGCAGGGAAGCACCCAGCCAGCAGCCGTAGAAGGGCGCGGTGCGGATGGCGCTCAGACGGTAAGCAGGCTTGCCGAAGTCCTCGTCGTTCTGCTTGTCGTACAGCTCGTTATAGCGCTCCACGGTAGCAAGGAAGGTGTCCTTGGCAGCACCGGTAAAGCCCATCTTGTCGGCCAGCTCGTCCAGCGTATCGCACTTGAACAATGCACCGGCCTCGATAGCCTCGTCCATCTTACCCTGAATGTACTTCTCACCGCCGTTGCGGGTCTGGGCAGAGCAGCCGATGGTGTGGAAACGCTTGGCATCCTCCAGAATGTTGGCATCGCAGATCTGAGCGTAGACGCGGCCCGGCTGGTGGGCAGCAGCGTAGACGATATCGTTGTAGGGGCAGCTCTCGTTGGCAAAGCGCTCGCCGTTGCGGTTCACCTTCAGGAAGGGCTGGGTGCCGGGGTTGTACTGGCGGATCTTGCCGGGGAAGGCCTTGCCGCCAAAGGCGGAATCGCTGTCCACATAACCGCCGTCCACACCAGGAGCCACGATGCCGCGGTCAAACAGCATGGGAGCGGCTTCCTTGTCCAGATTAGCGCCTGCCCACACGGCAGCGCGGATGCCGTAGCCCTTGTCGGCGGGGGAGTAGGAGCAGGCGGTGGTCACGCTGGTGCCCAGCGGGTCCAGCTGCTCCATCATGTAGGGGTTGCCGGGGAAGCCGCCGCAGGCCAGAAGCACGCCCTGATTGGCGTTGTAACGGATGAAGTGGTCATCCTCGGTGCTCTGGGCGATGATACCGGTAATGCGGCCATCGCTGTTCTTTTCCAGCTTGGCAAGACTGGTCTTGAAGTCTACATCGTAGCCCAGCTCCTGAATGTACTGCAGCAGCAGCTCATTGCGGGGTGTGCCGGATGCGCTCTCGCTGGCCATATAGTTGTGCTCCTGCACAGGGTAGAGGTAGTCGGTGTTATGCTCGGCATTCTCTGCGGGCCATGCAGCCTCGCTGCCGGAGGTGAAATCGCACACCCAGCCGTACTTATCTTCCAGAATGCTGCGCATAAAGTCGTGCATGGCGGCAGATTCGTTGATCCAGGTTTTGACAACGCGCTGGTCGCACTTGCCGGAGGCGTAGCGGGAGATCTCGCTCAGCAGCTTTGCCTTATCGGTGGCGGGTTCGCCAGCCTCCTTAGCGGCAGCAGAATCAACAGCGCCGTACCAGTGACGGGTGTCCTGCACGTTGGCGTTCTGCTCGATAACACGGAAGTTCAGGCCGTTGGCAGCAGCATAGGCGGCGGCAAACATACCGCCGTTGCCAGCGCCCACGATCAGGATGTCGGTGTCCACGGTCTCGGTGATGGCGGTCTCGTCGATATCGGGCTCGGTGCCCAGCCAGTCGTTCTCATCGCCGGTGGGCAGCTGCACGCTGGAGACCACGGCCTCGCCCTTAGCCTGTGCGTAGCAGCTCTTGGCAGCCTTCATCACGGCGTCGGAGGTGATGGTAGAACCGGAAACACCGTCGATCTCGGCAGAACCAGCAGCCAGCAGCTGCTCGCGCAGCTCATCGGCAGCGGCAGCGCCGAAGGAAGCGGTCTCGCCGGAGGTGTCCACCACCACATCGGTGACAGCGCTGTCGGAGAAGGTCATGGTGACCTTGACGGTGGAGGAGATGCCCTCGGCAGTGCCCTCGTAGGTGCCGGGGATGTACTGACCGGCAGCACCGGAAGTGGAAGCGGAAGCAGAGCCGGAGGCGGCATTGCAGGCAGCCAGAGCACCGGCGGTCACACCGCTCATGGCGGCGGCAGCGGCGATCTTGATAAAGCCCTTACGGGAGATCTTGTTCATAGGTACGCTCTCTTTCTTTTTATTCTTCTTTGTGTTCCTTCTTATCCTGCAGCAAAGCAAAAGGCACTTTGCCGAATCCTTAACAATTGTATCGTAGAAGGGTGCTGTTTACAATTCATATTTTTTATATTATAATTTAGGATAACCTAATGTATCGCGGGAGGGAGAAACGCATGAACGAGAGCGCACTGGAAGGCTTTGTAAAGATCGTGGAAATGAACAGTTTTTCTGCGGCGGCAGAGACACTGTATCTTTCGCAGTCGGCACTTTCGCAGCAGATCCGCACGCTGGAAGGGCAATTGCAGTTCGAGCTGTTCCAGCATGTGCCCCGCCGGGTGGTGCTGACTCCGGCGGGGCAGGATTTTTACCCCAAGGCAAAGCAGCTGGTAGCCCTGTATCAGCAGGCGGTGCGCCATGCCCGCGCAGTGCAGCAGCAGGAAAACCCGCCGGAAAGACATCTGATCATCGCAGGGTGTCATGAGGCAATGCGGATGTTCGTGTATGATGTGTTTTCACTGACAAGCGAGCTGTGTCTGCAATACACGCCTATTCTGGGACAGTGCGCCAACCGCAGCGAGGTCTGGCGCAGTCTGAAAAAAGGGGAGATGGATCTTTCCTTCCAGCTGGAAAGTGCAGAGTTCTACGCGCAGGGGCTTACCTTTGTGCCGCTGCTTTATGTGCCGGAGCTTTGCATCCCCATCCACCCGCCCGCCGATATGCCAGTGGGCAGGCTGACTTTAGAGCAGGCATTGCAGTACCGCTGGCTGCTTATCAAGGAGATGTACCAGACCGTTTACGAGACAAGTCTGGTGCAGGAGGGGCTGGAACGCGGGGTGAGCTTTACGCCGGTGGGCGGCATCCGCAGTGCAGCCTACGGCGACCCGGCGCTCAAGATGGTCCCGGCGGTCTATTACCGCAGACCCGACCTTAGCTTTGTACGGGTGCTGGACTGGGGCAGGGGACACCGGTTTGGCATCGTGCTGGGGCAAAAGCGCGAGGACCCGGTGGTAATGGCTTATGTCCGAGCCTTGCAGCAACAGCTGCCGTCCCTCTCGGAAAAGCTGTTCGGCTTGAAGCTGGAACCGGTGGAGGAATAAAAAAAACGGAAACCCTCTCAGGCGCTTCCGCGCAGCTCTCCCGAAGGGAGAGCTCCATTGCAGCTGACCGACTCCCCCTCTCGGGGGAGCTGGCATCGCGCAGCGATGACTGAGAGGGGAATGCAAAGAGCACCTATTGCCCTAAAAAGGCAACAGGTGCTCTTTTTGCGGTTATATTGCGATAACAGGTGCTTTAATCCACAACATCCTCGAACTGGCTGTTGTACAGATCGGCGTAGAAGCCGCCGGCTTCAATCAGCTGGTCGTGGGTGCCCTGCTCCACAATGTCGCCGTCCCGCATCACAAGAATGAGGTCGGCGTCCCGGATGGTGGAAAGGCGGTGGGCAATAACAAAGCTGGTGCGGCCCTCCATCAGACGATCCATAGCGGTCTGGATACGCTGTTCGGTGCGGGTATCCACGCTGCTGGTAGCCTCATCCAAAATCAGGATGCGGTTATCTGCCAGAATGGTGCGGGCGATGGTAAGCAGCTGCTTCTGTCCCTGACTGACGTTGGAGGCGTCCTCGTTCAGCTCCATCTGGTAGCCGCCGGGCAGGGTGCGGATAAAGTGGTCGGCGTTGGCAGCCTTTGCGGCGGCGATCACCTCTTCATCGGTGGCGTCCAGCCGACCGTAACGGATGTTCTCCATGATGGTGCCCTTGAACAGCCATGTGTCCTGCAGCACCATGCCAAAGCCCTCGCGCAGAGCGCTGCGGTCAAAGTCCCGCACATTGTGGCCGTTCAGGGTGATGGAACCGGAATCCACATCGTAGAAGCGCATCAGCAGCTTGACCATAGTGGTCTTGCCCGCACCGGTGGGGCCTACGATGGCTACCTTCTGGCCGGGCTGCACCGTGCAGCTGAAGTCGTGGATAACAGTCTTGTCCGGGGTGTAGCCGAAGCGCACATGGTCAAAGGTGACCTGTCCGTCAATATCGGCGGGGTCGGCGCGGCGGGCAGGGTCTGCCAGCTGCTCTTCTTCCGGCTCGTTCAGGAATTCGAACACCCGCTCGGCGGCAGCGGCCATGCTTTGCAGCATATTGGACACCTGCGAAAGCTGCTGGATGGGCTGGGTAAAGTTTTTGACGTACTGGATAAAGGCCTGAATATCACCAATGGTGATAACCCCGTTTGCGGCAAAAATGCTGCCCACGATGGCCACTGCCACATAGCCCAGGTTGCCCACAAAGTTCATGATGGGCATCATCAGGCCGGAGAGAAACTGGCTCTTCCATGCGGATTCGTACAGCTTATCGTTGGCGGCGTTGAAGTCTGCCAGCACCACGGCTTCGCGGTTGAAGGCCTTGACCACGTTGTGGCCGGCGTAGACCTCCTCTACCTGACCGTTGACCACGCCCAACGTGGCCTGCTGCGCCTTAAAGTATTTCTGGCTGAACTTGACAACCACCAGCACCAGCGCCAGCGACACCGGCAGGATCAGCAGGGCAATCAGGGTCATGCGGGGGCTGATGGAAAGCATCATCACCAGCACACCGATCATGGTAGTCACGCTGGTGATCAGCTGGGTGATGCTCTGGTTCAGGCTCTGTCCCAGCGTGTCCACATCGTTGGTGATGCGGGAGAGCACCTCGCCCACGGTGCGCTTTTCAAAGTACGCCAGCGGCAGGCGGTTGATCTTTTCGCTGATCTGGCGGCGGAAGTCGTAGCAGACCTTCTGGGAAAGGCCGGTCATCAGCCAGCCCTGAATAAAGCTGAAAGCGCTGCTCAGCAGGTACATCCCCAGCAAAAACAGCAGGATGCGGCCGATATACACAAAATCGATGCTGCCGGTGCCGCGCAGCCGGGCGATCCAGCCGGTGGCAAGGGCGGTGGTGGCCTTTGCCAGCACCTTGGGGCCTGCAATGTTGAAGATGGTAGAAAGAATTGCAAACAACATGGCTGCCGCAAGGGGCAGCTTGTAGTGGCTCATGGTGCGGATGAGCTGCCGCAGCGTGCCTTTAAAGTCCTTGGCGCGCTCGGTGGTGGGACGTCCGGGTCTGGGCATATCACTCACCCTCCTTTTCCGTATTCAAGGTATCCAGCGCCAGCTCTTTCTGGCTCAGCTGGCTGCGGGCGATCTCCTGATATTCCGGGCAGCTGACCATCAGCTGGGCGTGGGTGCCCTTGCCCACCAGCCTGCCCTCGTCCAGCACAAGGATCTGGTTTGCGTGCAGCACGGTGGAGATGCGCTGTGCCACAATGATCACGGTGGCGTTGTCGGTCTGTGCCTTCAGGGCGCGGCGCAGGGCTACATCGGTCTTGTAGTCCAGCGCCGAGAAGCTGTCGTCAAACAGATAGACCTTGGGATTTTTGGCAATTGCCCGGGCAATGGAAAGCCGCTGCTTCTGGCCGCCCGATACGTTGGAGCCGCCCTGTGCGATGGGGCTTTGGTAGCCCTCCGGCTTTGCTTCAATAAAATCAGTGGCCTGCGCAATGGCAGCAGCTTTTTGTACCTGCGCATCGGTGATATCTTCGCCGCCGAATTTCAGGTTGCTGTCGATGGTGCCGCTGAACAGCACACCCTTCTGGGGCACATAGCCCAGCAGGTCGTGCAGCTGTGCCTGCGGCATCTTGCGCACGTCAATGCCGTCCACAGTCACCTTGCCGCCGGTCACATCGTAAAAGCGGGGGATCAGGTTGAGCAGGGTGGATTTGCCGCAGCCGGTGGAGCCGATGATGGCGGTAGTCTCGCCGGGCTTTGCGGTAAAGCTGATGTGCTCCAGTGCATCGCTGTCCGCACCGGGGTAGCGGAAGCTCACATCCTCGAACTGCACAACGCCCTGCCAGTCGGTGTGTGCCTTTGCGGCCTTTGCGGCGGCTTCATCCGGGTCGTGGATGGTGGCTTTGGTGCGGATGACCTCGTCGATACGATCCGCAGCCACACCGGCGCGGGGCAGCATGACGGCCACCATCGCCAGCATCAGGAAGGACATGACGATCTGCATGGTGTAGGTGATAAAGGCGATCATCTCGCCCACCTGCATGGTGCCGGCATCCATGGCTTTGCCGCCGAACCAGACGATGAGCAGGCTGGTACCGTTCATGATCAGGGTCATAAAGGGCATCATGGCCACCATGGCGCGGTTGGTGA
>ERZ1026898.1152-NODE-1152-length-13689-cov-18.008068_pt1 | contig 13689 bp, 13 predicted proteins | sample MGYA00380178_ERZ1026898 | MGnify/ENA primary metagenome ERZ1026898 (study PRJEB33269, sample SAMEA4719814) | human gut metagenome | biome: human-associated habitat; feature: organic feature; material: feces | place: Cameroon | collected 2013-10 ... | reverse complement strand
GGTAAAAAATATCGAATAAGATGAAATACCAGAATAACAAGGACTTGGCGGAGGCGCAGTATTATCTGAAGATGCTGGATGACTTCTGCAAGTCGGGGCAGGTGAAGATTCCTGATCCGACAGGCGCAGCCATGCCTTGGGATTTGAAGGAAGACCCGCTGAAGGATTATCTGATTCATCTCTTTACCCTGAAAGTGACGATTCAGGAAACTGGTGAAGAGGTGCAGAAATTCGTGCGCCAGGTGGTGAACAGCAAAATCAAGAGCAAGGTATTCTATGATTGCGTGGGAAAGTTTATCGTGGAATGCGTTCATCACATGCGATTCCAGCGCCAGCGTGCCTGGACCGAAAGTCATCGGGCAGATGATGTGCTCGACTGGACTCCCTTCAAGAGAATGGATGAGCAGGTGTGGCTTCCGCTCATCGACCAGTTGGAGCAGGAACACCGGGAGGATGGATTCGATAAGTCTTTCTTCCTGAAACTGATGGCTGGCGATGGAGCTTCGAAACCCGAAAACTGGGAGCGACTGGTTAGAGACTGGAAGGTGTGCATCGACCATCAGGTACTGAGCAAACTGAAGGACTTTCTCTCTCTCCGTCAGAATAATTTCGAAACGGGACTGGTTCGCATGATGGACCAGATAACCCGCAATATGAAGACGAAGGGCGTTTCGGAGCAGCGAGCCGTGCAAGCCTGGGAACTGATGACGAACGGATGGACGGAAACGGAGTTTGAACGTCGTCTGAACCAGGTGAAGATTCAGGATCAATATCCGGAAATCAAGGAGATAGTGGCGAAGATGGGCCGTGTGGCAGATGCCAACGGCAAAGATAGGCTCACCATCGCTTCGGGGGTGGAGATGAAGATGGAGCATTCCGCAGGAAGCGACATCGAGGGCATAACCGTGGGCGATGATCTCAACTCGCTTCTTCCGCTGGAGTTGGCGCAATATAGCGATGAGGATATGGAGGGGCTTTTTATCTATAAGTATCGAACCCGCAGGCTCCAGACTTTCCGTTATAAGAGCGAAATGTCGAAGCCATCCCGCAAACTAGGCTTTACCCATGCCTCCCGAAAGGGTCCGATGATTGTCTGTCTGGATACTTCGGCGAGTATGTATGGAACACCTGAAAGGATTTCTTCTACGCTGATTTCCCTATTGGAAGAAACGGCAGAGGATTTGGAGCGGGATTGCTTTCTGATAGATTTCTCCGTGAGCACCCGTGCCATTGATTTGATGGCGAAGCGGAAGGCGGAACGGTTGAAGAGAATTGGAATCACGGTTGTGGAAGCTCATGCATCTTCCGGAATTCCCGGAACTTCAGAATCTCCCGATGATTCTGCTGGTTTGTCTTCTGATGGTCAGGCTCATACGGGGCGTGGCGTCAGGCGCCAGCCTACTACAACCCATCTGCCTTTTATAGGTGGAGGAACTTCGGCAAAGAAGATGATGAACCAGATGTTTGATTTGCTGGATAACGATGGTCTGCATTATGTGAATGCCGATGTGCTTTGGATTACGGATTTCCTGATTCCGAATCCGCCGCAGCAGATGTTGGCGAGGTTCAAGGAGTACAAGGAAACGGGCACCAGGTTTTATGGCATCCGGATAGTTCGGGATGATGACAAGGAGCCGAATGAATGGAAGGATTATTTCAACCGGATTTATACCATAAAGTATAGAACGTTGAGGAGGTATTAGGAAGATTAATTTTATAAACAAAAAGTTCTGTTTGCATCATTGCATTTGCAGACAGAACTTTTTTATTTTCTAAAAGATAACTTTATGTTTCTGAGTCTTATTTCGCATTTTCCAAAGCTTCCTTTTTCTGCGGAATCACCACCGAAGCTCCGATGCTGACGAGCAAGACGAGGATGATGAATACCAGCGAACTTACTGCATCAATCTCGAAGAAATCGTGGATGAGCATCTTCACACCGATGAACACCAGCAGCACGCTCACGCCCACCTTCAGATAGCGGAACTTATCGGCTATCGCTGCCAGGAGGAAGAAGAGGGCACGCAAGCCCAGGATGGCGAAGATATTCGAGAAGAACACCACGAACGGGTCGAGCGAAACCGAGAATACGGCTGGGATACTGTCGAATGCGAAAATCAGATCGCAGAACTCGATGAACACTACCGTCATTACCAATGGTCCCAGATGCAGGCGTCGCTGCATGAACTTCACCACCGGATGGTCGAGGGCATTGATTTCTTCCTTCTTGTTCCTGTTCAGGAACATCTTGGCACCGCTGTAAACCAGGAATCCTCCGAAGATGAGCAATATCCAGGCGAATCGGCTGATGAGGGCAGCACCCGCAAAGATGAAGACGAAGCGCAGCACGATGGCTCCCAGAATACCCCAGTTCAATACGTGCTGGTAATCTTTCTTATCCACTCCAAACGAACTGAAGATCATCATCATCACGAAGAGATTATCCACCGAGAGCGTTTTCTCTATCAGATAACCCGAGATGTAAGAGATGGTCATGTAGTGGCGATATTGCTGCAGACTCCCTTCATAATCGTTCGGATCCAGTTTGAGATGAGAAGCATAGCGCGAGGCTATCAGCTTCAGGTCGTCGAAGTTCTCTATGCCGTGCACCATGTCGCCATGAAAGTAGATGAACACGGCGAAGGCGAGAGCGAGAATAATCCATACAGCCGTCCAGGAGCCGGCTTCCTTGATGGAAACCACATGCGCCTTTCGGTCGATGACCAGCATGTCTAATACGAGTATGGCGGCGATAAATATAACGAAGCCTACCAAAAACATCGATTCTGTAAAAACATGTTCCATTTTTCTTCTTTTCTTACCTATTTATATAATACCTAATTTTATAATTGTTTCTTCATATTCATTTCATTCGTTAGAAACGTGGACGCAAAATTAGGAAAAATATCTGGAATAGCGATAGTTCGGGGGCAAAACTTAATTGTATTTAACGTGAAAGATGAGAATGTAATGGGTTTGTAATATGTTGGAATGTAGAATATAACTTTTGATTTCTCGAAAAGTACACCTGATTTCCCGAAAAATACCCTTCGCTCTCGTCGTTTTTTGTAATTTTGCATTTCCGCCAACTGCCACAACGAAAATGCGCCAACTGCCACAACGAAAATGCGCCAACTGCCACAATAGAATAGGGAAATAACAAGGTTTAACTATTTTATTTGCTTGATATTCAATAAAATATATTATTTTTGCATCAGAAATTAAAAATGAGATTTTATGAAAGAATATAAAGCAAGAATTGCAGATAAAATATTGGCAGAAAAACTGGATGCGATGGGGGCTGTTTTGATAGAAGGTCCTAAGTATTGCGGTAAGACTACTCTAGCCAGCCAACAGGCTAAAAGTATCCTGTCTATGTCTGATCCAGATACCATGGAGCAGAACATAGCCATGGCCAATGCCAATATCAAACTGTTGCTTCGGGGTGAAACGCCACGATTGATAGATGAATGGCAAATAGCACCAAAGTTCTGGGATGCCGTGAGAAATGAAGTGGATAAGCGTGATGAAGATGGGCAGTTCATACTGACCGGGTCTGCTGTGCCACCTAGTTATGACGAAATCTTTCATACGGGAACGGGGCGTTTTGCCTGGCTCAAACTCCGAACGATGAGTTTGTGGGAATCAGGAGATTCTACAGGAGAGGTGAGCCTTGCCAAATTGTTTGCAGCCGACAGGACGGATTACTTCGTAGAAGGAATCAACCCAATCGACTTGGAGCATCTGGCGTATTTGACTTGTCGGGGTGGCTGGCCGAAAGCCTTGGATAAGAAAAGCAAACAGGCAGCTTTACAGCAGGCCATTGAGTATTTTGAGGCAGTAACCAGATTTGATGTATCCCGTGTAGATGGAGTCAACCGCGATAGTGAATTGGCACGGAGGATTATGCGTTCGTATGCGAGAAATCAGGGAAGTCAGGCTACGGCAGGTACTATTTTGGCAGATATTGCCAACAATGAGAGTACTGAGGTTAGTGAGAATACCATCTATTCCTATATCAAGGCTTTGAAGAAGATATTTGTGATAGAGGATTCTACTGCCTGGAACCCGAATATGAGAAGCAAGTCGGCGATACGTACTTCTGATACCAGATATTTTACCGACCCTTCGATTGCAACGGCTGCATTGGGAATGGGACCGGATGACTTGATTAATGATTTGAGTACATTTGGCTTATTCTTTGAAACCTTGTGTGTGCGTGATTTGAGAGTTTATGCCGATGCATTAGGCGGCTCCGTTTATCATTTTCGTGATAAAAATGGTCTGGAGTGTGATGCTGTGGTTCATCTTCGTAATGGTAAGTATGGATTGATAGAGGTGAAGCTGGGTGGCGACAAGCTCATAGAGGAGGGCGCAGGAAACCTGGTGACCTTGGAAAGTAAAATAGATACAGATAAGATGAAGTCTCCATCTTTCAAAATGGTTCTGACCGGTGTCGGTAAATATGCCTACCAGCGTCCGCAGGATGGTGTATATGTTGTGCCGATAGGGTGCTTGAGAGATTAGAAATCTATTTCTTGTTTCTTTTCTCATTAATGCCACGTTATGATATTGACAATAGATGATAGTCATTAGATAAGGATAAACGTAACCACTCAGTCATATTTATAAATCGTCAGATAAAAAGATGACAGAGTGGTTACGTTTGTTTTTATTTGCTTCCCTTACTACGATTGCACTGTCGGCAAAGCATTTGGCAATTTTTGATGTCAGTTCTTCCACCTTCTCGCCAAGGTTTGATGTGGTCGCCTTCCATTAATTCAAAGTCAAACTCTTTGCCACAGATGGCGCATTTATGGTTCTGTTTTTCCCATATTGCCTTCTTTACCTTATCCTTGAAAGTTCGAAGATCCAGATAACGCTCATCGCCAGTTAACACATAAGGAATAATTCCATTCGGCTTCTGGATCTCATCATCACCGATAAGATCAGTAATTTTTGCCTCCATTGCCTTGATATCCAATGGTTGCTCATGATACTTGTCATAAAACAATGCCCAATCCACTCCCTTCATGATGATTTTGAATTTCTTCATATTGAATGTAGATATTGCCCAATTCAGTACGTTTTGAAAATAAGTCCAAAGAGGAATGGCATTCTTGTCGTGTTGATGAACAGCCATATAACCAACGGCACTTTGTGGCTTTCCATTGCGAGTTTCATGTTCAGCCATCCACTCTAAAGCCTTTTTGAAAAAGTCTTGGCGGATAGGTGAACCATTTACCAAATCCTTACCTAGGCGATAAGCTCCGCATTTGCTTTTGGAGAAATGATGTTTAGCATCACTGACGAAAGGCCCAGCATATACTGCATTGCGGATTTCCTGCTCATTCAATGGCTTACCAGCTATATTGATGGTCTTGAACCATTCCAGCTTTTCTGACTCCTTACCTTCACAAACATATACAGTCAGCTTATAGTCGAGAATCTTCTTCTGAATATCAGATGTTTGATTAAAGAAATTCTTAAAATCTAAAGCAAACAATCCTGCAACGTACTCACAAAGCGAAAGAGTGCGTTGCTGTCCGTCCATTACCTCATAAGGACATTCTGCATCATCACTTCTCTTCACCCAATACATCACATTGAGCGGATATTCATTAAGCACGGTGTTGATGACGGCACGCTGTTCAGCTTCGTTGTAGATGAACTCTCGCTGATAAGGTGGACGGATATCCAAAAGACCATTATAGCCACGTACTCCTTGTTCTTCATTGTTGATGTAACCCTTGGTTATCTCGCCAACGGTTACTTCCAGTTGTTTAATTGTCATCATAATGTTTGTGGATGTTTGTTACGGATAATGATTCTTTCAAATTTGCGACAAAGTTGTCCATGTTCTCGAACATAGAAACGAGGACCGCCATTTAGCTTACCCAGTTCCTTTTTGATAATATTCATATCTGCCAATTCTAGGCTATGTCCGATAATCTCAAATTGATTTGGACAGTATTTGTCTAAAAATGTAATAGGAACTCCCATAAGACCTGCATAATCAAAAGGAATATCTGCAGTTTTACTGACATCAATGGCTTGATAATTTACATACGAAGGGTATTCTTCAGGTGAATATCTGCATACCAGATCCATTTCTTCATTTCTCTTTGATATATCTAAATTAGTAAACCATCTTACACCTTTAACCCTAATATAGCGCTTACCATCAGAATCTATGCCGCATCCTGATGCATTCAAAGGATAATCATCAGGAACGAAAAATTTCCTGTCTCCACTTGATATGCTTAAGCCAATCCACATCTTGTTATTCATAATGTATGGAAAGACTTCTTTATAAGAAACAGAATTGATGTTGCCTATTATCAGGAACTTCTTATCATATTCCATTAATTGCCCAATATACTCTCGGAACAAAGAGAATGGAGGATTTGTTACTACGATATCTGCTTCTTTCAGGAGTTCTATGCATTCGTTAGAACGGAAGTCGCCAGTCTGCAATATCGACATCACGTTCTTGTCGTTCTCCAAAAGATAACGAACATCCGACAAGTCAACGGCTCCATCTCCGTTTTCATCTTTTACTTCCGTAATCTCTACCTTGTAGGCAATCTTCTTAGGTTCCTCATTATCAAAGCCATCAAAATGGAGCATGAGTTCATTACCCGTTACAGGAGAACCATTATAACAGGTACAGATAAGTTTCTTCAAACCCAACTGGTTGAAGCGAAGCGCAAAATACTTAAAGAAATTGCTTTCGTAGGGATCATCACAGTTGCAGAGTACCACCTTCCCACGGAAGTGCTGCCAATAATGCTGCAATTCTCGCTCAATATCAGAAAGTTGAGTATAGAACTCATCCTTCTTCGCCACTTTAGCGGCATTCAGATTTTTGTTTGCCATATACTTTTGATTGATAGTTATAAGACAAGACATCTGCAAACAACTATCAATCCGCTAAGACGCAAAAAGGAGGCGTGATGCCTCTTATCGCGTTTAGCACGGGGCGGCGTCGGATGGAGCCCCAGATCTACCATAAGAATGCATCACGCCTATAGCGTGCTTGCATTGCTTTACCTGGTAGATAAGGGGCTTCATACGAAACGTATATATACGAGCCACCTATCACATATTATTTCCGTGCTTGTTATTCCAAATGAGTTTCCGACGCTCTTGGCTAAACGCGAAATAATAGCGAATGCTTTTTTTTCAACGATGTCTTGGAAAAGGCTTCCGCCTAATCCATCGGCAAAGGTACAAAGAATAATTGAGATTATTGTAAGTTTCTCAGAAAAAGTTTTCGAGAAAAGCGTTTTTCAATCTCTTCCGCACTTTATTATCTTCTCCAGAACTCATAAAAAGTCCAATAAATTCTTTAAAAGTGTAGAGTTTTGCTCTTTCTTAAGATTTAAAAAATGTTATTTTGTTTTTTGCTATCAAGAAAAAGTAGTAACTTTGAAGAAATTTTTAAATTGTTTCAATTATGAGTATAACAATTAATGAATTTCGCGTTTTGCGAACATTGGCAGATGGTGAGCAACATGATAAAGCTCCAAAAGGATTAACTGATGCTCAGTTCTTTATTGCAGTACAATTGCTCGAACAGAAAAAATTGATATATGCAGCTTTTGAGGAAGGAGGAAAAGTTGTTTCTTCCAAGATTAATATGGCCGGATGTGCTGTTTTGGATGATTTAAAAGAACAGGAAGAGGTAATCCTTAATCATGCTCTTTATGCAAGAAACATAAGAAAATGCGACTACGAAATTCTTCTCGATTTAAAAAATAATGGTTCTAATGCTTTTTCCAAAGAAATTAAGGATGATTCCAGCTTTTTTAAAAGAATTTCTCTTTTGCGCCGAGATAAAATGGTAACTTATAGTTATGATTATTATAGTTTGGCAGATAAAGGTTACGAACTTATAAAGGCAATAGAATATGAGGTTAATGAAGCTTTGTCGAAGAAAAATATTCAAGTGCCTGGTTTTATAGAGCCAGATGCAGATATAGAGAATAGTCTTGCGGATTCTGCAAATCAAGTAGAGCAGAAAAGCAAAACACAATCGGATAAAACTTCTGATATATGTATTAAAGAAGGACGTTCGACTGCTTTTATAAAAGTAATAAAAGCAATGTTTGATGCTAATTATTTTGAGAAAAAAGATGGTGACAAAGTTTATCTGAAAGATATAATGAATCTTATGAGTGAAACTTTACATACCGACCGATTGAAAGACTGTAAATATTCTTCTCTTTTAAATAAATCCGTTCAAGCTACAGATAATACTTATATGAAGAGTTTCGAGGAGTTGGAAGAAGAAGCTAGAAAATATTACTACGAATGTCGTGCAAGAGCAAACAATAAAGACTGAGTTTTTGAACTCTTCAAAGTAGTTGAAGAGCAGGCTGAAAGCTAAAAACGCTGAGGCTATATACAATTAGTAATGCGTCCTATAATTATAGGGCGCATTGTTGTTATGTTGAAATAATCTAGAACGCTGCCCAGAACTAGAAGTTGCTGTCCATTTTAGGCGTATGGAAGTTATAGGAAATCTACTAGTAAAGTTTAATTTATTTTAATTTTTTGGTGAGGTTTTGGTAAGGTGCTTGCAACCTTACCAAGGCCTATTGTAATTTTGCCGGCGAGATTTAGTTCTCGTCGGCTTTTTTTGTATTCAATAAATTGGAAACAGAATGAGTTGATAGAATGAAAATCTCTAGGGCTTATTGGATATCGTTCGTTGTATTCACTTAAGTCCAGCAGGCAGACAGGCATCTTTAAAATGAAGCTTGAGGACTTAGACTATCTGAATGCAAATTGCTTCATAGATGACGGAAGAATTTAAAAAATTATATAACAATGAATAATATATTATCAATCGGAGAAATCCTCAATGAGTATTTACTCCACAGCAACGCCCCTCCGGCTGCGGCTTATCGCAAGCACGTACAGGAGATGATGGCAAGTAAGGGATCTTTTGATTATATCAAGAAAGGAGGACGGTATGATTAATAAAGATTCTAAACAGAAATTGGATGAAGTCGTAGCTCAGGCTGCTCAGTTGCAGACAAATCCACAGAAGCTGGCTCAGGCTCTTGCTCCAGGGGCTGCTCAGCAGCAGGGCAGGGATAGCTTTTTCAATGTGTCCACTTTAAATGAGGACCTGAAGGATGGTCGGAAAATGAAACCTCCGAAGGAACTTTGTCCCCATATTCTGGTAGAGCATGAGACTACGATTCTCTTTAGCGGTCCAGGTGTGGGAAAAACCGTCCTCGGCACGCAGATAGCTTTTGAGTTGGCAGAACAGGGAATGCGGGTGCTTGATGTCAACTTTGAGCTTTCAAAGCTGCAATTGGCTTTGAGATATCCTAACAAGGTTTTTCCTGATACGCTCTACCACGCTAGCATCGATTATACCAAGATGCACGATGTTACCGACCAGAGCCTGATTCTTTCTGAGATTGAGCGATGGGCACTGGAACTGAATATAGAGGTGATAATCATAGATAACTTTACCAATCTCTGTATCAATTCTAAGGAGGCAGCTGAAGCCGGAAAAATTATGCAGCAACTGTTAGCTATGCGTATGACTCACAACTGTACCATGCTCATCCTTGCACATACGCCTAAGCGCAAGCAGGGCGATCCGCTTACAATCGACGACCTGGCTGGTAGTAAGCTTCTCAGTAACCTTGCTGATAACGTTATTGGTTTCAACAAATCGAGAAAGGACAAGAACATGCGCTACCTCATTCAGCTGAAGTATCGTTCTCTCCCAATCGAACTTGATTTCAAGAACGTGCAGGAACTTACGTTGACCAGTTCTGACGGATGGCTCCATTTCGAATATGGAGGCTATGATGAGGAACGGGCACATCTGCCAAGATCAAGAGATGAGAAGGCAGAGCTGGAGCGCGATATCATTCGTGAACTCAAGCAGCCTAACGGCTTGTCTTATCGGGATATTGCTGACAAATTGGGTACCAGTCAGAGTAAGGTTATGCGTGTTGCCAAGAGCAATAACTTGAACAGAAAAGGCAAGTAAGCCTTACAAGAAGTAAGCATTTGTATCAGGGATGTATCATTCCGACTTTTGATACAAAATGATACTTAATTAATTGATATAGATATAGTTAAACTGTATCATGAGTGATACAGCTGCTGTATCTGATACAAAGGAAATGTATCATCTTTGATACATAATAACCTTCTGAATATCAATAGATTAATGATTATTTTGTATCAATGCGGAAATGATACACTCTGATACATTTTTTTTATCATTAAATTTCAGAACAATATGTATAATGACACTGAAAACAGATTTGTTTTGGAGCGTTATCGTTCCGGTGGTTCCAACCGCTATGTCTGTCCTCAATGTGGACGCAAGAAGTGCTTTACCCGATATGTGGACCAGGAGACGGGCGAGTATGTGGCTGAGGACTGTGGTAAATGCGATCATACGGCATCGTGTGGCTATCATTATCCACCACGTCAATATTTTCATGATCATCCGGAGCTTAGCTGCAGGGAAGATTATCAGACGGAATACGTAAATGGTAAGCCCTTGCTGGGATTGGGAAACAGGAGACAGGGCTCAGATAACGACCTGAACGTTCGTAAGAACAGATTGCTGGTGCAACCTCAGGATAAGCGACAGACCGAGTTCTTCAGCCCCGAATGGGTACAGAAGGCAATGCTGAGACCAAGTGCTTTCAGCATGTGGCTTGAAGGCCTGAACATCGGTGGTGATGCCCGACAGGTGCTAGCCGATTATTGTGTGGGAGGTACTGCCCGAGACGTTGTTGTGCAGGGGGTGAATTATGGCAGAGCAGTGGTGTTCTGGCAGATAGACGAACTGCAGCGGGTGCATGATGCCAAGCTGATGGCCTATCGCAATGACGGTCATCGGGTACAAGGATGGGCCAACACCATGCGTTCCATCTGCGAACGTTCTCATGTCGGACCGCAACTTCAAAATACGGAAAAGGTGCTCTTTGGACAGCATCTGCTTCCCCGCTATCCCGATAAGACGGTATGCATCGTGGAGAGTGAGAAGACATCGCTTATCTGTGCCTGCCACTATCCACAGTTCCTATGGCTGGCAACGGGCGGATGTGGCAATCTGCAGACCGATAAGCTGCTCCCCTTGCAGCATCGAAGACTCGTGGTTTATCCCGATAGCGGAGAGTATGACAAGTGGAAGGAGCAGATGGCAAAGAGCGGATGCAGGGATTATCGGGTAGTGGACTTCATGGAGCAGTTTGAGGCAAACACCGATATTGCCGATATCCTGTTGGGTGGGGCTCAGCAGAAACCCGAAATCCTGCTGCCTCCTCCTTCTGATGTCTGCCCCTTCTAAACATAAGGTTTATGCCCCATAAGTATCATCTTTACGAGGCATAAGTATGGGGGTAATAATTTTATTCATTGTGTTATTTCAAAAGATTGATAATATGACAGAATTTAAAGTTAGAGCCTATGGCAAGTCTGAGCTTGCCTGGCTTTATTTTCCAACAGCCAATTCGGCTCATACGGCAGTGAATCACTTGATGGCTTGGGTACGTCGCAACCCGGATCTCGTAAATGGACTCCATAAGTTAGGCTATCGTAAGTCGGCCAAGTTTTTCACTCCTAAGGAGGTGGCTCTTATCATTGAATACCTGGGTGAACCGTAAAAAATCCTTATAAAGTATGCTATCTCACGCAACGTATGCTATCGTCTGAATGACCTTTCAAAATGTTGTATCTTTGCTATGTAAACCAAAGGGGTTTACTCGATGAAACTCTCTGACGGACAAGGCGATGGGTCCTATGCCTTTGAAGGGAAATAGAGATGTGGATTTGACAGTAATTAACTCAAAATTTTGAAAGGTATGATTAAGTACGTTTTGAAACAGAACAAGAACAAGAAGAGTCTTGCTTTTGGTAAGTGGTATGCTTTCCCTGTGGTAGAAGAGACGATGGATTTGGCAGAACTTGCCAAGCACATGGAGGAGCACAATACGGGATTCACTGAGGCGATGTGCCTGGGCATGATGACTGCCATGGTGAAGTGTATCAAGGAGCAGCTCCTGGCTGGTAAGAATGTGAAGATTGACAACCTTGCCATCTTCAGCGTGGGCATCCGCAACAAGGAGGGAGCCAAGACTGAGGCTGAATTTACTGCAGCAAACAATATTGCCGGTGTGAAACTCAGAGCTCGTGCTACCGGTACCTTGAGCAATGCTAACCTTAACAGTTCTGCCAGTGTGAAGAAGGCTAGTGTATTGAGTAGTGCTTCAACCAGTGAAGGTGGTAATACTCCATCGGGTGGCAATTCCCAAACTGGTGACAGTTCTTCAGACAATAATGGCACCGATCTTGGCTTATAATACTAATTCCTATTTATAAGTTGATAATTAAGTATGAAAAATCCCTCGTCCGATTCTTTTCGAACGAGGGATTTTACATTATTCTTTTGTTTTCTTTCTTCCTTAAAATAAGGAATTTACTTCTTCTTGGTCAGCACATAGTGCTTAGCCATGGCACCTTCAGGCTCAGTACCGAGCGAGTCGGTCATGATGAGGCTGTTGGCATCCTTCACCTTGAAGTAAGAAGTCTCGCCGCTGGATGGACGGGTGATTTCCACTACGTTGTTTGCCAGAACCTTGAAGATACCGCTTGCTTCGTCGTGACCGTCCTTGCGCTCCAGATAGTCGGCTGAGTACTGGTATGTACTGTCGGCATTGAGAGTCAATACAGTTTTGATTCCCGGGCAGTCGGCAGCAGGGAGAGTACCCTCGTAAGTACCTGCGATAGAATCGAGAACCACATCGTTCGAATTGAGCGAATCATTATCTGCATAGCTGAGGCTATCCTGGTCAGCCTCCTGATTATTTGTCTTCTTGCCGTTGCAAGAGACAACAGACAATGCAGCGATAACGGCTGCAGTCAAAACTAATTTCTTTTTCATACTATACTGCTTTTTAAGTGAATATTTATTTTATAGAATACATCCCTTCTAGGTTTATAGAATGCTTCCTTTTAAGAGTTCTTCTCCTGGGGATAAATTCTTTTCGCAAAAGTACGCTTTTATCTGTTACGAGCAAACTTTTTGCATAGAATTTATAGAATATTATACTATTTTCTCAATTGATGATGACTGGCACAATCTCTTCTTCGTCAGGCCAATGAGGCAGATAGAGGAGCGGGCGAGGGGTTCCCCCCAAGCCCGTCCAGTCTATCTGTTTCACAAAGTCGAAATCGGGAGGACCGAAGTCAAAACTTCTGCCATAAAGTACGATGGCACCTCTGCCTTCGTCTATCTTCCACAATCCGCCTCCGTAGGTGCATTGCTCGCCTGGAGCCAGCATGTCGCGATGCAGGTAGACGTGGCCGAACTTCAGCACTCCGTCTCTATTGATGATGAATTTCTGAAACATCTCTATTTCTTCTCCCAGAACATTTTGTCGATGAAATCATAGCGCTTCTCCATCTGGGCATCAGATTTCACGACGGTGTTCTCATCAATCTGAAGCACAGGAGCTACTGCCTTGCCGTTGGTGGATGGCCACTCTGGCAGGCCCAAGCCGTTTGGATTGCCGGTCTTCACGAAGTTGACATAATACTGGCTGAAGATGTCGCTGATCATGTAATCGTCAGGCTGCCAGTCGAACACGCGGTTGGTTGGCAATGTACCCATTGCATACTCGATGTCGGCAGAGTGAACGG
>ERZ1026898.1151-NODE-1151-length-13693-cov-17.606980_pt1 | contig 13693 bp, 13 predicted proteins | sample MGYA00380178_ERZ1026898 | MGnify/ENA primary metagenome ERZ1026898 (study PRJEB33269, sample SAMEA4719814) | human gut metagenome | biome: human-associated habitat; feature: organic feature; material: feces | place: Cameroon | collected 2013-10 ... | reverse complement strand
AACGCCAACTACTTCAAGATCCTTGAGGATATGAAGATCAAGTTCGGCTCCACCGTCTGCCCCTGCGTGGTGCCCGCCAAGCTGGACGACGGCACCCCCGTGTACATCAACCTGTTCAGCCAGAAGGCCTTCAAGTACGAGGGCGGCAAACAAATTCAGGTGGACCTGCCGGACATCGGCCACCGTTTTCAGGGCCTGATCGAGGCCATGAGCGAAGCCATCGCCGAGACCGACGATGATTTGATGGAAAAGTTCTTTGGCGGCGAGGCCTTTACCACCGAGGAGATCGTGGAAGGCATGCGCAAGGGCGTCAAGGACGGCCTGATCACCCCCGTGTTCTGCGGCAGCGCCGTGAACCAGCAGGCGCTGGACATGCTGCTGTTCAACATGCACAAGCTGCTGCCCAGCCCGGAGCACGAAGCCAGCACGCTGGCCGAGAATGCCGCCGGTGAGCCGGTGGAGCTGCACTGCGCCGAGAGCGAGCCCACCGCCGCCTACGTCTTTAAGACCGTGGCCGACCCCTTTGTGGGCAAGCTGAGCTACCTGCGCGTGGTCAGCGGCAAGGTGACGGCGGGCGAGCCGCTCACCAACGCCCGCACCGGCGATGTGGAAAAGATCACCAAGCCCCTCACCGTCATTGGCAAAAAGCAGGTGGACTCCGACGGCATCATTGCCGGTGACATCGGTGCCGTGGCAAAGCTGGTGAGCGCCCGCACCGGCGACACCCTGTGCGACGCCGCACGCGTGGTGAAGCTGCCGGCCCCCGTGTTCCCGCAGCCCAGCCTGTTCATGGCCGTCACCGTGGCCAAGAAGGGCGATGAGGGCAAGATCTCCAGTGCACTGGCCCGCCTGATGGAGGAAGACCCCACCCTGAGCTACCAGAACAACGCCGAGACCCATCAGCAGGTGATCGGCGGCTTGGGCGAGCAGCATCTGGACGTGGTGAAGGCAAAGCTGAAGAACAAGTTCGGCGTGGAGATCGGGCTGGAAGCACCCCGCATCGCCTACCGTGAGTCCATCCGCAAGGCCTGCCAGAAGCAGGGCCGCCACAAGAAGCAGACCGGCGGCCACGGCCAGTTCGGCGATGTTATCATCAACTTCGAGCCCTGCGACAGCGAGCAGGTGGTGTTTGAGGAGAAGGTGTTCGGCGGCAGCGTGCCCAAGAACTTCTTCCCCGCCGTGGAAAAGGGCGTGCGCCTTGCCGCCGAAAAGGGCGTTCTGGCGGGCTATCCCGTGGTGGGCCTCAAAGCCACCCTGCTGGACGGCAGCTATCACCCGGTGGACAGCTCCGAGATGGCCTTTATCATGGCCGCAAAGCTGGCCTACAAGGCCGCCATGCCGGAGGCCGGGCCGGTCATTCTGGAGCCCATCCACACCCTCAAGGCCCATGTGCCGAACGATAACACCGGCGACATCATGGGCGATGTGACCAAGCGCCGGGGCCGCGTGCTGGGCATGGAGCCGGACGAGGACGGCTTGCAGACCATCATTGCCGAAGTGCCGCTGGCAGAGCTGGCCAACTTTACCACCTTTATCCGGCAGACCACGCAGGGCCGCGGCTGGTTCACCACCGAATTTGCCCGCTACGAGACCCTGCCCGAGATGCTGGTGCCCGCCGTGGTGGAGCAGGCCAAGAAGCTGGGCAATCTGGACGAAGCCGCCGACGACTGAGCGCGCTAACTCCCCTAACCGCCTGACCGGCGGCAGCCCCCTCCGCCATTGCCGCGCAGCGGCACATCCTTGCGCAGGCACATCATTTGTTCCACAGGAACAACATCATTGCGCAAGCACATCATTTTAGACATCACCCCGACCCCCGTTGACACTTTTCCCTCTGTCAGCGGGGGTTTTTGCGGGCAAAACGCTTGACAATGCGCAGTGATACGGTATAATAAAAATAGAAGGGGCGCTGGTCCTATCATGGTCAGCTCCTTACCCTGCAATCAAGATTGACCGCGTGGCTGGGAACCGTTGGCGGTCAATCTTTTTTGTTATCATCGTCTTTCTTCTGCGAAGTTTTTGCCATGACCTCAACGGTCAGACGGATCACATCCACGATCAGGCCCAGTAGTGTGAGAATGAACGTGAGCAGTGCGAGAGTCTCCAACAGAGTCATCCGACATCCCTCCCTTCGCCTTTAGGGCTCCGGGCGGTTTCCTTCAAAAAAGTTCCCTCCCGGACCCCCTGCTTCGTTCCATGTACAGGAAGAATCAGCGATTCGGGCAAGAGAGCATGACCACCGGTCGATACGATCAGCGCCTTATTTTTAGTATAGCATATTTCTCGACCCAATACAACAAAAAGCCCCCGGTACTGCGAATACCGGGGGCTTCGTGTTTTAGTGCTTGGGGAATGCCTTGTTCCACGTGCGGATCACGTTATACTTTGCCACCCGTTTTTCGGGCCGGAAGGTGCCGCTCAGGTAGCCCTGCTCGGTGCACCACTGGGCCGCTTTGGCGGTGGCGGCGTCCACATCCGCAAAGGCGGGTTCGTTCACTGGTTCCGGCTGGCCTGCGGTGTTCCACAAAAGCACAGCCAGCTGGGCCTGCGTCTTGGGGATGGCCGCGCCCTCGGGCAGCAGGTTGTGCAGGATCACCCGGGTGGCTGCCTCGTAGCCGCCCCACAGGGCCGCACCGCCAAGGGCCACGGCGGCAATGGCACCGCCTGCATCACCGGAAGCATTGCCGGTGTCCGTGTCAGCGGGCGCAGGAGGCTCCTTTTCGCCGGGAATGACAACGTAGCTCTCTTCACCGGCGGTATCGGGCACGCCCTTGGGCTTATAGCGCAGGTAGCCGTCGGTGGTCAGGCCGGAAAGGTCGAACCGGTCCCACGCACCGCTCAGATCGCTGTCACAGGTCACTTTTGCGCTGCCGGACAGCACGATGGTCGCCTGCCCACTGAAGCCTTTCTTGACGGTCACTTCGCCGCCGGAAATGGTCAGTTTCCCTGAGCAGCCCAGCGCATCCGCATTCACTTCGCCGCCGCTGATGTCGATGCTGCTGCCCGCTTGGATCGCGCCGCCCTCCACGTTCACAACACTGCCGCCGCTGATGGAGATGCCGTTGCTCGCAAAAAGCGCAACGGGGGTGTCGGCGGTAGTTCCCTGCCCCATCGAGACATGGATGTTGCCGCCGTTCATGGTAAAGCTGCCGCTGTTCACCTTGATGCTGCCGTTTGTGACGTTCAGCGTGCCGCTGGTCACTTGCAAGGTGCCTTCGTACGTGCTGATGCCGCCGTTTTTGACGTTCAGCTCACCGCCGGCCACCTGCACGGTGCCATTGGACATGTTGATGCCGCCTTTTGTGACGTTCAGGGTGCCGCCTTTCAGGGTAAAGCTGCCGCCGTCCACCTCGATGCCGCGGTTCGGTGCCTCAACATCCAGCGTGCCGCTGCCGCCGATGGTCAGGGCTTGGCCGGACCGGATGCCCACACCATACCCCGTGACACGGATGGCATTGTCGCCGCGCAGCTCCACAGAGACATTGCCGCCGGTTTCGACGCAGGCTTGGGTGGAAGCCTTCTTTTCCACAGCGGTGCTCAGCCCCTTCAGCGCCACGCTCACCGGCGCATCGCGCCCGTTCAGCTCGATATTGACGGCACCGCTGTCGGAGAGGACGGTCTCGGTGGACTCGGTGGAACTGGTCGAAACAGGTTCGTCGCTTGTATCGACGCCAGACAGCACCACGGTGCGCCCATTTGTGGTGCCCTCCACGGTGATGGAGTAGACCTCGGCGAAGCCCTCCGGCTTATTGCTGATGTCCCATGTTTCGGCCAGTGCGGGCATGCACAGGCTCAGGGCCATAGCCCCCGCCACCGCCGCTGCGGCCAGCTGTCTTGCAAGTTTGCGTAGTTTCATGGTACAACCTCCTTTTTCCCCTCGCACTTTTACGGGGGGGGTATACATTACAACGCTTTGATTATCTCACATTTTACCGGATTTTGGAAGCAAAACTGCGTGAAATGCCCCAAAAACGGCGTGAAAAACAAAAAAAGCGGCAGCGGTACGGCCAAGGGTACGCTGTCGCTTTTTGTTGTGTTGGGGCAAAGGTTGTGTTATACTGGTGGCGCTGCCCTTTTCCCATTCTGGCAACAGAAGGGAGGTGAGTCACATGATGATTCAAGTCCTGATTGATTTTATCGTGGCCGTTGCAGCACAAGTAACCGCCTACTACCTGTGCAAGTGGCTTAACGACCATCACAAGGGCAAGTAAGCACAAGGCCCCCTCGGAGTTGCCGCTCCGAGGGGGCCATTTTTGTGAGTCACTGGCAAGTCCTGATTGATTGCCTTTTGCCTACCTTTAGTATATGCAATCCCGCGCAAAAGTCAAGTCTGTACGAGAAAATTTACAATTTACGCTGCCTTGGGGAATGCCTTGTTCCACGCGCGGATCACGGTGAACTTTGTCACCCGCTTTTCGGGCCGGAAGGTGCCGCTCAGGCAGCCCTGCTCGGTACACCACTGGGCCGCTTTGGCGGTGGCGGCGTCCACATCCGCAAAGGCGGGGGCATTGGCCGGTTCCGGCTGGCCTGCGGTGTTCCACAAAAGCAGGGCCAGCTGGGCCTGCGTCTTGGGGATGGCCGCGCCCTCGGGCAGCAGGTTGTGCAAAATGACCCGGGTGGCCACCTCGTAGCCGCCCCACAGAGCTGCGCTGCCAAGGGCCACGGCGGCAATGGCGCCGCCTGCGCCGCCGTCGGCAGGCGCTGCGGCGGACGGGTCGGCAGGCTCGGTCCACACCGCGTGCAGTTCCACATTGCGGCCCGGGTCCGGCAGGGTGACGATGGTTGCGGGGAGGGCGGCATCTTCAAACACAACGCCGCTGCCCTCCGCCGTCCAGCCCGCAAACACAGCCGTTTCGCTGGGCGGGTCGGCCTTCACGGCCACCCGGGCACCGGCCTCGTAGTAAGCGGTGCTGCCGTCCGCAGTGGTAAGCAGGGTGCCGTTCACCTTCACGGTGTACAGGTCGTTGTAGGCGGCGGTCAGGGTCACGTCTTGGGCAGGCATCCGGAAGGTGCCTGCCAGCGGGTCTGTGGCAGAAGGCACCACCTGTGTGCCCGTCCAGCCTTTAAAGCCGCGGCCCTGCGCAGGTTCTGCGGCCTGCACGGTCACATCCAGCCCTTCGTAAAGCCGGATGCTCTTGCGGCCCTGCACGTTCAGCACGCTGGCGGTGCCGCCGTCCACGGTGAGGGTGTGCATCTTTACCGGGGTGATCTTCAGGTACTTTGCGCTGCCGGTGTAGGTATAGATGGGCACCGGGCTGTCCTGCTGCGCATTAAGGTCGGTGACGTCCTTCGTATTCCAGCGCTCCTCGCCTTCAAAGACGCTGTAGCCGTCCCAGCCGGTCCCGGAGGCAGTGAGGTTCTGCTCCTGATTTGCTAGGCATTCCACCTCCACCGGGCCGCTGCTGTTGATTCCGGCACCGCCGGTGGCCGCCTTTCCATTGAGATATACGCTGTTGCTCTGGAGGATCGTCAGCTTGCCATCCACAGCAGTTGTGCCGTTGCGCAGCTGCACACTGCCGCCGCTGCTGCTGATGCGGGTATCGCCCTTGATGACGGCACCATCTCTATCATCCTTCCGGTACACATCCACACTGCCGCTGCTTTTGATCCCGGCACCGCCGCCAATGACAGGTTCCTCGTAGCCGTCGCTGCATACCTCCACGCTGGTGCTGTCCCGTACGGTCAGCTTGCCGCCCACCGCACCGATCGCGCCATTTCCACCGGCATCCAGTTTCACCGCGCCGCGGCTTTCTATGGTAGCATCGTTGCGGACGGCGGCGCCATACGATCTCACGGTCACTGCGCCGCCTGCGTCCACACGCAGCGCACCGCCCACCGCATCCGGGGAACTGCCCCCGGTGTTTTTCAGCGTCACCGCGTCCTTGCTGGTGATATCGGCGGACTCAAAGAGATACAGGTTGCAGCTGCCGTTCACCTCCACACTGCCGCTGTTGTACACGTTCAGGGCACCGTATGCGAGGCAATCGCCGCTGCCGTTGATCTTCAGCGCGCCGGTGCATCTCACGTTCAGGTTCCTTTCCACGAGGACGTTATTGCCCTCCTCGATGGTCACATCCGCGGCACCGCCGATAATGGTCACCTCGCGGCCCAGCTGGTAACCGCTGCCCTGCCGGGCTTTGATGTGCAGGCTGATGCCGTTTGTTAAATCGAATCTGAGATCGTCGCGGCCCGAATTCTTCGGAATCCCGCAATCAAGGGTGAGGGTTTTCGTGGCGTCATCGTAGCTGAGGTCGCAGTCCCTCTCCAGAGTACTACTACCCTCTCCGATATCCTCTCTGACGAAGTCCGCCATGTAGCCGCCGAAGCCATCCGGAACGGCGATCATGCTGTAAGTAATGCCCTCGTCCGTACTGACTACGGTGCCAAGGTCTATTGTGTCGTCAAGGCTGCTGAGGGCACGCTGCGGCAGATGCACGGTGTCCACCGCCGGTGCCGCAGCCAGCACAGGCGCACACAGGCTCAGGGCCATGGCCCCCGCCACCGCCGCTGCGGCCAGCTGTCTTGCAAGTTTGCGCAGTTTCATGGTACAACCTCCTTTTTCCCCTCGTGCTTTTACGGGGGGGGTATGCATTATAACGCTTTGATTATCTCACACTTTACCGGATTTTGGAAGCAAAACTGCGTGAAATGCCCCAAAACCGGCGCGAAAAACAAAAAAAGCGGCAGCGGTACGGGCAAGGGTACGCTGTCGCTTTTTGTTGTGTCGGGACAAAGGCTGTGTTATAGTGGTGGCGCTGCCCTTTTCCCATTCTGGCAACAGAAGGGAGGTGGATACCATGGACACCATTCTAATCAACTTCATCGTGGCTGTCGCAGCGCAGGTGGCTGCAACCTACCTGTGCAAGTGGCTTGATAGTCACCGCAAGGGCAAGTAAGCACAAAAAGAACCCTCTCGGAGCTGCAACTCTGAGAGGGCTCTTTTATTGCGTGGATACAATGGAATTGTTCTAACCAACTTCCTACCTTTAGTATATGCAACCCCGCGCAAAAGTCAAGGATGTACGAGAAAATTTACAATTTCCTTTGCCGGCGCGAAAAACAAAAAAAGCGGCAGCGGTACGGGCAAGGGTACGCTGTCGCTTTTTGTTGTGTTGGGGCAAAGGCTGTGTTATACTGGCATTGCGGCCCTTCTCCGATCCCCCAGTCGCGGAAAGGAGGTGGTAACCAATGGAGACTTTCGTTTCATTTATGCAGTCTGTTGGAGCACAGGTAGTAGCCTACTTCCTGTGCAAGTGGCTTAACAGTCTGTTCTTCAAGGGCAGTAAGCACTAAAAGAAGCCCCCCGGTATTCGCCGTACCGGGGGGCTTTGTTTGTTCGTGGTAACCACGGAACGGGCTTTCGTTTCATTGCCTACCTTTAGTATATGCAATCCCGCGCAAAAGTCAAGGATGTACGAGAAAATTTACAATTTCCTTTGCCGGCGTGAAAAACCAAAAAGCGGCAGCGGTACGGGCAAGGGTACGCTGCCGCTTTTTTTGGTTTTTCACGCCGGTTTCGGGGCGTTTCACGCAGTTTTGCTTTTGTTTTACAGGGTTTTCTGGTATACTCAAACTGGAATATTACGGGGGGGGGTATGCTTTCCCCGCCCGGCAGAAAAGGAGGCATTCTGTATGAAACTACGCAAACTTGCAAGACAGCTGGCCGCAGCGGCGGTGGCGGGGGCCATGGCCCTGAGCTTTTGTATGCCCGCACTGGCCGAAACGTGGGATATGTCCAACACGGAGAAATACCCCAACGGCAACCGCGCGCAGATCTCCGTGGCCCGCTATGCGAACGACCCCCGCCCCGAGTTCAACGGCCAGTTTTTGTATATCTATAATTACGGCGGCGAGCCAGACCCATTCAAGGAAAAAGACGAAGCCCCTGTTCTTTCGGGCAGCTTTGAAACGCTTGATTTGCGCGGTTATGTCGGCACCACGGTCCATGCCGCGCTGCAGGATGCCCATATAGAATACGATTCCGATTCAAATCACACCCTTACTACGGGAGGCAAGGTCGAGCTCACCCTGAGCGGCAGCAACACGGTCACGCACAACAATACCCACAAGCGGGCCATCGACATTGACGACGATGGCGGTTGGAACAACCGCACCCCGGGGCTGCTCACCATCAAGGGCAGCGGCAGCCTGACGGCCAAGGCGCCGTCCAGCGGCGTCCGGATCACTAACGGCACGCTGGATGTGACAGACGGCACCGTGGACGTGACCGCTGCGGAGAACGGCATCGATGCCCGAGGCAGCACCGTACAGGTAAGCGGCGGCACCCTGCGCGTGACCGCCACCGGCGAACACGGTAGAGGCATCGATGCCAACTATAACGGCAATATAACGGTGAGCGGCGGCGCACTGTGCGTGACCGCCAAAGCTGTCGGCATCGATGCCAACTATAACGGCAATGTAACAACGGCCACCGGCAGCAAGCTGACGGTGAGCGGCGGCACCCTGACGGTAAACGGCGGCAACTATGGCATCGCTGTGGAACAGCTGGAGATGAGCGGCGGCACCCTGAACGCCAGTGCCACCAGTGCCAATGGAACCGCTGCCATTACAGGTAAAAGCATTGCGGTAAACGGCGGTGTGCTGAATCTGGAAAACAATAAGGCACCCGATGGCATCATTTCCCAAAGTCTCGAGGTAACGGACGGCCGGCTGACGGCAAAGGGCCAGACCGTATCCGCGAACAGCATAACGGTCAGCGGCGGCTGGGTGGAAGCCGACACGCTGGAGCCGAGGGAGAGTGACCCCAGCAGCCACACGATCGACCTCCGCGGCGGCAACGTAAAGCTGAAAAATATGCCTGTGGGCACCGTCACTTTCTCCGGCAGCGCACGGCTGACCATTGACAAAACCGTATCGCTGGCCGACATCACCGCACTGGCTGAAGCGTTCCGGAGCGGCAGCACCACCCAGAGCGCCTACCTGAAGTACATCCCGGCAAACCCCGCCAAACTGCCCGAAGGCGCTGTGATGGAAGGCAGCTACGCCGTCCTGCACGGCAAGGACTTCCCGGACGAAGGCCCCGTTTACGGCGATGAGCCCAGCGGCGAGAGCACCGACACCGGCACTGCCCCCGCAGGCGATGCAGGCGGTGCCATTGCCGCCGTGGTCCTTGGCAGCGCAGCCGTATGGGGCGGCTACGAGGTAGCCACCCGGGTGATCCTGCACAAGCTGCTGCCCGAGGGCGCGGCCATCCCCAAGACGCAGGCCCAGCTGGCTGTGCTTTTGTGGAACACCGCAGGCCAGCCGGAACCAGTGAACGAACCCGCCTTTGCGGATGTGGACGCCGCCACCGCCAAAGCGGCCCAGTGGTGCACCGAGCAGGGCTACCTGAGCGGCACCTTTAAGCCCGACAAGCGGGTGGCAAAGTATAACGTGATCCGCGCGTGGAACAAGGCTTTCCCCAAGCACTAAAACACGAAGGAGCTGTTGCAAAATAGCTCTTTGAAAAATCATGCACAAAACCCGGAACCTTTTCTCGGCCAAAACGGCTCAAAAAGGGTTCCGGGTTTTTGATCTTACGCTATTTCTTTGTGCAAAGTGCTATCGCATTTTTATTTTGCAACAGCCCCTTGTTGCTTGCGGTAAAGCGCATTGTGCCGCATCGGAAAATGTGGTATACTGTACTTGCTGCTTCGGCGGCAGTTAAGGTGCTGTCCGCACCAAAGGTGGTCATGCTTCTCTCCGGCAAGCGTCGGGAGGACGTAAAACCCTTATTGTTGGTCCTTCCCGTTCGCAAACGCGAGAGGGGGGATGCATCATGAAGTTGGAAGAGATTTTGCAGCTGTTCGTCGTCATTGGCGGCACAGTCGGCATTACATTTCAGATCGCATGGGCAATCTTCAAAGAGATCCATAACAATAAGAAATGACCGCCCCAGTCTCGCAAACGGTGAGCGGTCATTCTTTTTATTGATCCATTAGCCGGAGGGAGCTGACCATGCGGACAGCACCTTTTCTGTTTGTAGTATACCCGCCCGCAGGCGTTTTGTCAAGGTGCGCGGCACCTCTCCCCTGCATTTTTCCGCCCCAGCAGCGCCTTTTTTGTTGACAAACCCCCGGCTTGCTATTATAATAATGTAGTCAAAATGGCATCATTGTGCGGCAATGCAGCTGTGCAAAACAAATACAGCAAGGAGAGATTCTCAAATGGCACAAGAGATCAAAATGTCCGCTGCCGGCCTGAAGGCTATGCAGGAGGAACTGGAATACCTCAAAACGGTCCGCCGCAAGGAGCTGGCCGAGGAGATCAAGGAAGCCCGCAGCCACGGCGACCTTTCGGAAAACAGCGAGTACGACGAGGCCAAGAACACGCAGGGTCTGGTGGAGAACCGCATCACCGAGCTGGAGCAGATGATCAAGAACGCTGTGATCATCGACGAGAGCGAGCTGAGCGTGGATAACGTCTCGGTAGGCACCCACGTCACCATCCAGATGACCGGCGAGGACGAGAGCGAAGAATACGACATCGTGGGCCGCACCGAAGCCGACCCCCTGAACGGCAAGATCAGCGATGAAAGCCCCGTGGGCCATGCGCTGCTGGGCAAGGCCGTGGGCGACAAGACCGAAGTGCTGCTGCCCACCGGCCACACCGTGGAGTACACTGTGCTCAGCATCACCCACGCTGCTGGCTGACCGGCCTGACGAATAGGAGAAACCATGGAAGAGCAAAAGAAGAACCCCGCACAGGGCCTGTCCGAGAGCGAGCAGGTGCAGGTGCGCCGCCAGAAGCTGGCCGACCTGCAAGCCGCAGGCTGCGACCCCTTCACCCTGACCAAGTATCCGCAGGATGCCTACTCTGCCGACCTGAAGGCTGAGTTCAAAGACCTGCCCAACGAGACCGACAGCGGCAAGACCGTGGCGCTGGCAGGCCGCATGATGTCCAAGCGCGTGATGGGCAAGGCCAGCTTTGCCCACCTGCGGGATGACAAGGGCGACATCCAGCTGTACGTCCGCCGCGACGAGCTGGGCGAAGAGCCTTACGCCGCCTTCAAGAAGCTGGACGTGGGCGACATCATCGGCGTGAAGGGCGAGGTGTTCCGCACCAAGACCGGCGAGCTGAGCGTCCGCGCCACCGAGCTGACCCTGCTGGCCAAGAGCCTGCGCCCGCTGCCCGAGAAGTTCCACGGACTGACCGATACCGAGATGCGCTACCGTCAGCGCTATGTGGACCTGATCGCCAACCCCGAGGTGAAGGACACCTTTGTGAAGCGCAGCCAGATCCTGAAGGAGATCCGCGCCTATCTGGACGAGAAGGGCTTCCTGGAGGTGGACACCCCCATCCTGACCCCCTTTGAGATCGGCGCTTCCGCCCGCCCCTTCTACACCCATCACAACAGCCTGAATATGGACATGGTGCTGCGCATCGAGACCGAGCTGTACCTCAAGCGCCTGATCGTGGGCGGCATGGATCGCGTGTATGAGGTGGGCCGCATCTTCCGCAACGAGGGCATGGACCCCAAGCACAACCCGGAGTTCACCTCCATTGAGCTGTATCAGGCCTTCACCGATTTCCACGGCATGATGGATCTGGTGGAAGAGCTGTACAAGCGCCTGGCTCAGAAGATCTGCGGCAGCATGGTCATCCCCTATCAGGGCAAGCAGATCGACATGGGCCACTGGGAGCGCCTGACCATGGTGGAAGCCGTGAAGAAGTATTCCGGCGTGGACTTCAACGACTGGAAGTCTGACGAGGACGCCATTGCCGCCGCCAAGGAGCACCACGTGGAGCTGCCCGAGGTGCCCACCAAGGGTGCCATTCTGGCCGAGTTCTTTGACGCCTTTGTGGAGGATAAGCTGATCCAGCCCACCTTCATCTACGACTACCCCGTGGAGATCAGCCCGCTGGCAAAGCGCAAGCCGGACGACCCCGCCTTCACCGAACGCTTTGAGTATTTCATCGACTGCACCGAGTACGGCAACGCCTTCAGCGAGCTGAACGACCCCATCGACCAGAAGGGCCGCTTCGAGCGTCAGGTGGCCGAGCGCAAGGCCATCGAGCCCGACTGCAAGGCACAGGTGGACTACGACTACGTGAACGCGCTGGAGTACGGCCTGCCCCCCACGGGCGGTCTGGGCTTCGGCGTGGATCGTCTGGTGATGCTGCTCACCGACAGCGCCTCCATCCGCGACGTGCTGCTGTTCCCCACGATGAAGCCGATTGAGCAGTAAAACGCAAAATTAAAACGCAGATACGATGAAATTTCGGACAAATTTCAAGCGGCATCTGCGGTACTACACCACAACTACACCAATTTTGGGACGTTTTCCCGAAAAGGAGCCTTACAAAGCGGTGTGGTGTAACAAGTGAATAGGTGGATTGGTGTAGTAGGTACACTGAACCCAAAATACAAAGATACGGAAGCTATGTTGCAGAAAAACAACATAGCTTCCGCTTTTTTGCTATATGCAAGAGTTTTGAAAGGGCAATAGGGTTTTCCAAATGGTAGACCAGCTTGCCTTTGGCAGCAATCAAAATCCTTGCAATTTTGAATACGTCAAAATTTACGCCAAACAAAACTTTATAGTATCTGCTCTGCCCAGCGAAGAGCAGTACAAAAACGTTCGGTCTGCCGGTCATGATGGCCATTATCATCGAACACGGTTTTAGCTCCGCAGGCTGTCCGCAATGCAGTGTGGACGCGCTGAGCATAGGTAGTAGCTTCACTCAGGCGATTGTTGTGGCCCTCGCCCTCTCGGGTGCCGTTCTGGAGATATACCCGAGCAGAGCCGTTCAGGAGCGGGTGTTCCTCGATAAAGTCCGCAACTCCCGGATACCAGAATGACCCACAGAGAGAGAACACCGACGCGAATACCTCCGTTTCCCAAAGGCTCATCACCGCAGCCAAACCGCCCAGCGAGAAGCCTCCATACGCCAGCTTTTCCGAGTCAAGGGCGTATTCGTCTATAAGGGGCGGGAGAATTTCGTTCGTCAGTTCTCGATGATAGTACCCTAGTCGCCCACCAAAATCCGGTGCGCCCGGTCGAATAGCCGGTTCCGGCCACGGGGTATACTCTGAAAGCCTGTTGTTGGGGTACACTCCCACCAGCACTGCCCGTTCCGTGCGCAGATTCAGCCGCTCAATCAGTTCCCCGTCGTTGAGTAGGATTGCTGGATTTTTACCTTTGCACAGTCCCTTTTCTGGGAGCCGGACTCCAATTCGATGTGAACCGAGATTCAGAATTTCCATCCATAACCGTCCTTTTTGTCAATTTTTACGCAGTTTGGGTTGCTCCCTACGTAGACAATCGGCAGCATTTTGTGCTATATTAGCAATAACTAACCGCTTTTGCACAAAGGAGCTCCCAATGAATCAAATATCCGCTCTTCCTAATCCACTGAAAATTTTATTTCAGGAATACAATCAGGGCCAAATTGAGTCTGTTGGCTTCCGCAGCTTTACTCTTCACCCTGGCGAGAGCAATAGCTACCGCACCCTGAAAAGTGCACTGATCGTCCCAGTGTCGGGCCGGGCCATCTTCTCATTTGAGCATGAACCCTTTATTGCCAAGCGAGGGCTATTCCTGCACGGATGCCCCAACAAGACCCTGACCATTTCAGCCTTGGGCGAGCAGGATTTCCACTACATCAATATGTACTACGAAAATGATCGCCCGTTGTTGTTCTCCCACAAGCTCAAAAATCCGGAACAGACCTTTTCCATTCTGGAGCAGAT
>ERZ1026898.1148-NODE-1148-length-13720-cov-7.074131_pt1 | contig 13720 bp, 13 predicted proteins | sample MGYA00380178_ERZ1026898 | MGnify/ENA primary metagenome ERZ1026898 (study PRJEB33269, sample SAMEA4719814) | human gut metagenome | biome: human-associated habitat; feature: organic feature; material: feces | place: Cameroon | collected 2013-10 ... | reverse complement strand
ACTGACGATCTCCGCCGTGACAGGGCGGCATGTTAGACCACTACACCACCGGGCCTTTTGGTGGGCGATAACAGGATCGAACTGCTGACATTCTGCTTGTAAGGCAGACGCTCTCCCAGCTGAGCTAATCGCCCATGGTGACCTGTGGGGGATTCGAACCCCCGAACCCGCCGTGAAAGGGCGGTGTCTTAACCGCTTGACGAACAGGCCACATATGGTGATCCACCCGCGACTCGAACGCGGGACACCTTGATTAAAAGTCAAGTGCTCTACCGACTGAGCTAGTGGATCATTTGGCAGGGGTAGTAGGATTCGAACCTACGCATGACGGAGTCAGAGTCCGTTGCCTTACCGCTTGGCGATACCCCTATTGGCTCCTGAAGCAGGGTTCGAACCTGCGACATCGTGATTAACAGTCACGCGCTCTACCGGCTGAGCTATTCAGGAATCTATAGAAACATCTTACGATGTAACTAACTATGGAGCGGAAAACGGGACTCGAACCCGCGACCCCAACCTTGGCAAGGTTGTGCTCTACCACTGAGCTACTTCCGCATTTGATTAACAGCGATATTATTATATCACAGTTTTGTCTTTTGTCAAGTCTCATTTTTTCGAGCTCAATCGATGTGAGTCTTGACGTTTCAGCGACGGTTGATATTGTATCATATCGTTCCGCTTGTGTCAACAGGAAATTTTCATTCAGTCAAGATGTTCATTTCGCTGTCAGCACTCTCGCTGTGCGACGAAGGTTATTATATACGATACAGAGGCATTTTGCAAGAGGTTTTTTGAATTTTTTGAGGGAATAGTTTAGGGTTCGGGGTTAGCCCCGGGGCGTGCCGCCCCTTGATCGGGGATGAAAGAGGGGGAGCGGGTTCTACAGGTTCAGAGGGTTCAGAGGGTTCAGAGGGTTCAGAGGGGGGAGTGCGGCGCATAAAAATAAGGAGGCGCCGCGAATATGTGTGGGGCGATGCCCGAAAGTAGTATTCAAATTAGCAGTCACTCGAGGCTCCTAATCCCTAGCCACTAATCCCTAGTCACCAGTCACTCGAGGCTCCTCATTCCGGGAGCGCTTTCAATCCGGCTCAAAGAGCCAGACCCCAATCAAAAAGGAACCGCTTTCGCGGTTCCTTAGATCCCTTATATCAGATCCCCAGCCATGCCGAAGACCTTGAGATGACGGCTGAAGATGGAGTCGCCGCGGTCCTGGAAGTAGCCCAGATACTCGGCGACGGTACTCTCGCCGGTCGGCTTCTCGGCACTGGCACTGCCATAGGCAGTCTTGTCTGCCAGAAAGCGGCCGTCCATGGGCATGAATTTGGCCGCCAGCCCTTCGAGCATGGCTGCCGCGAATGGATGAATGTCCTCTGCGTCGATGGGCTCGCCCACCGTGGAACCGGCATCGGTCAGAATGTGGAGAGTCGCTCTGGCGCGTTCCGATCTCCCTTCTTTTAAAGAAAAAGGTACGACGAAGAGGCTCTCTACCTCCAGATAGTCGAGGCAGGCCAGGAAGAGGTAGAGCGAGATCAGATTCTCTTCACTGACACCGATGCGGCGCAGGTCGATGATATTTCCTGCGATCTCATCGATGGCATCCGATGCGCCGCTGGTCAAAGCAGAGAAGACCTTCCAGCCGGTGTCTTCCCAGTCCGGAGCGCCTTTCTCGCAGATATCCCGCCACAGCTTGAAAATATCCCGCTCCTTCAGGAGCATCGGCTTTTCGCCATTCTCCGGGATATGGAAATAGTGGGCGGAGATCTGTGCTTTCGGATTCGGTTTTTCGATGAATGGGGCAGAAAGGCCGGCATCCTCCAGCTTCGATTTCAAATAGACCGGCGGCACCCCCATATCGATAAGACCGCCGATCATCATATCTGCGGTCAGCTTCCCATAACAGCGTACAAAAAGTGCTTTCATCACTTCACGTCCTCTCTTTGACGACCCTTGCCCGGACCATCCTCTGCAACGGCTACGTCAGCGCTGCCGAAGGTCTTCATCTGGTTCAGCATATCGATCGCTGCGTCCAAAAGTGAGAGCCCTAAGGCTGAGCCGTAGCCTTCCGCTTCTGTGAAATCATAGTGCAGGAATGACTTCATGCCCATCTTCTGCATCTGCATCTGATGAACCGGTTCTTCATAATAGACAGATGGGAAAATATAGTTTTTGATCTCAGGATACACAGCCTGTGCAGCAAGCACGGCAGCACCTGTGACAGCATTGTCAAAGACGACCATGATGCCGTGGCGCGCCGCTTCTACGGTAAGGCCGAAGAGGGCTGCGATCTCTGCCGAGCCGACCATGGCGAGCGCACCAACGGGATCCTTGGCGAAGTCGCCGACATCAGAAAGTTGGATAGAGAAGCCGCTTCTCGCCGATGCCTTCTTGAGATCCTCCTTCATGACGGCTGTCGTCACCGCGAGTGCCGACAGCATAGAGCGCTCTCCGATATTGCCAAGGCCGACGGCCTGGATGCCCTGCCCGGCGAGGGCTTTCCCGACCGACATGCCCAGAGAGATCGCCGCTTTGGCGACATCATCATCCATGGCGGGATGCCCCTGATGCGTACCATGGATCACCTTCTTTGCCAATATGCCTTCGATATCGGAGGTATCCTTTTCAAGGCCGACATCGACAAGGTAGACCGGCATCTCCATCTGCCGCGCGAGGACATTCACCGGTCCCGCGCCCTGCGCGACCAGCTTCATCTCTGCGTGCGAGAGCTGCCCCTTCGTCTTGTTCTCGCCATCGACGGCCGTATCCCCGCCGAAAATGACGACCGCCTTATTGAGGTATGTCGGCTTCACTTCGCCAAAAATGCCGGCCATACGGACAGCCATATCCTCCAGCTTTCCCAGTGAATGGATCGGCTTGATGAGATTATCCACATAGAGCTGACAAGCCTCCATGATCTCCTGATTCAGTTTCGGGATCTCGCTCATGCTTCCACCCCCGCTTCTTCTTTGGTGACACATTCCCGATAGACGGAGATCGCCATATCCAGCATTTTCTTCTGAATGCCCGCACCGATGGATTCACCCAGGCGGAAATCCAGATCAATATATTCGGAAAGTCCCAGCGCAGCCAGCGACTTTTTATGCGCCTGCTCAAGCGAGAGGTGCGAGGCCATGAGATAGTCTGACACCTGCGGCGAGAGTGCCTTCGCGATGAAGGCGCTCGCCGTCGTATTGAACCCGTCGATGATGGTCATCGCATGATTGGCGGCCGCCCCCAGGATGACCCCAGTGAGACATCCGAATTCAAATCCGCCGACTTTGGCAAGCACATCGAGGCCGTCCTTTGGGTCCGGATGGTTCACATCCATCGCCTTCTGCACGACCTCTACCTTATGGACGAGGCGTTCGTCAGAAATATTTGTCCCGCGCCCCGTGACTTCGATGGCATTCCAGTGATTGAAGGTCCCCAGGATGCAGGCCGATGAGGTGGTGTTGGAGATCCCCATTTCCCCGATCGAAAAGACCTTGTATCCCTTTCTTACATTTTCTTCTGCGATCTCGATGCCGATCTCGATGGAGCGGATCGCCTGCTCGCGCGTCATCGCCGGTCCTTCCGCGATGTTCTTCGTCCCCCAGGCGATCTTGCGATCCAAGAGTCCCGGGACTCCTGTCATATCATGATGGATGCCCACATCGACCACCACCATATCCATGCCCGCATAGTACGCCATCGCATTGCAGGAGGCGCCCTTCGCGACCACATAGGCCTTCGTCATGCCGACCGTCGTCTCCTGCGGGTAGGCAGACACGCCCTCTTTGTATACCCCGTGGTCGCTGCATGCGATCACCATACACCCCTTCGGGACATCCGGCATGGCATCGCCGGTGACACCGATGTAGCGCGTCACCATATCCTCCATCTTGCCAAGGTTTCCCATACCGAGGTACAGATCATGCCAGCGCTTCCCGGCCTCCTCCATGGCTTCCTGGCTGAGCGGCCGGATCTGATCCAGCGTATCATCTAATAAGCCCATGTTTCCTCCTAATTCTATATTAATTATTGTATCATAAACGCAGATCTTTTTGAATCATAGATTCCTTTTCATTATACCATGAGGGGCTAGGGGAAGGACTAGCCCGTGGGGCGTGCTGTCCCACGGACCCTGAATGAAAGTTTTGCTCGCGTGAGGAATGAGGAATGAAGGTGGCGGCTTCGCCGCGAATATATATGAGGCGATGCCCGAAGTTTGAAACTGGCGGTTTTCTCGTATCGCAAACCCAATCCCTAGCTACTAATCCCCAGCTACTAATCCCCAGCTACTAATCCCCAGCTACTAATTTCTAGTCACCAGTCCCTTCCCCTTGTCTTCCCCTTGTCTTCCCCTTGTCTTCCCCTTTCCTCATGCTATAATAAATCTAGGATTCAATATCATCATCTCAAGGGGGAGAGCGCTCGCAAGGGGGCTCTCTTTTGTCTAAAGGAAGGTGTTTGCTATGGATTACGAAAAGCTCTATATCAATGGTGAATGGATCCCTGGCGCATCCGGGAAGTTCATCGAGGTAGAAAACCCGGCCACAAGGGAGATCTTCGCCCGCGTTCCGGCAGGGAACGGCGATGACGTAGACAAGGCCGCCAAAGCCGCTTATGCCGCTTTCCCTGCCTGGGCGAAAAAGCCGCTCGCCGAACGCATCACTTTGATGGAGCGATTCCTCGCCATTTTCAAATCTCAGGAGGATGACCTCATCGACATCACCATCCGGGAGCTCGGCTCGCCATATACCTTCACCAAAGCCTCGCAGGTCGAGTACCAGTACGTCCGTACCATGTCCTACATCGACCTTGCGCCGGACGTTCCCATGGTCGAAAAAATGGCGGCTTCCACCACCTATCGTGAGCCGATCGGCGTCATCGGATGTATCACTCCATGGAACTACCCCTTGGGACAGGTCATACAGAAGATCATACCTGCGATGCTGATGGGCAATACCGTCATCCTAAAGCCGAGCCAGCACACGCCGCTCTCCTCCTACTTTCTCGCCGATGCCTTTGAACAAGCAGGCTTTCCGAAAGGCGTCTTCAACCTCGTGACCGGCCGCGGCGGCGAAGTGGGCGATGCGCTCTCTTCCCATCCGCTCGTCTCCATGATCTCCTTCACCGGATCCACCTCAGGCGGCGTCACCGTCGGCAAGCGGGCGCTTGAAAGCGTGAAGCATATCAGCCTTGAGCTTGGCGGGAAATCGCCCTACGTGATCCTTCCATCCAAGGACCATGACTACAGCGCACCGATCCGCCTTTGCTTCAATAGTATCTTTCTGAACTCCGGCCAGACCTGCACCGCCTTCTCCCGCCTGCTCATCCCGAAAAGTGAGAAAGCCCTCATCGAAAAAGAGCTTTCCGCCATCGCCAAAGAATATACGGTCGGCGACCCGACCGATCACGACGTGAAGCTCGGGCCGGTGTCCTCCATGGCACAGTACAGGAAGATCAGCGAATACATCAGCAAGGGTCTTTCCGAAGGGGGAAGGCTCCTCACGGGCGGCCTGCCGGAAAGCCCCGATCACGGCTACTACATCCACCCCACGATCTTCACGAATGTCACGAATGATATGACCATCGCGCAGGATGAGATCTTCGGACCGGTCCTCTGTGTCATCACCTACAAAGACACTGACGATGCGGTCAGGATCGCCAATGACACCCGATACGGTCTGAATGCGGGTGTCTATGGGCCGAAAGAAGAAGCCATCGCCATCGCCCATCGCATCAAGGCCGGCAATGTCTACATCAATGCCAGCCCGCGTGATACAGCGGCACCCTTCGGCGGCTACAAGGAAAGCGGCCTTGGCCGCGAAGGCGGCATCTACGGCATGCTCGAATTCACCCAGCAGAAAGCCCTCTTCGATACGGGTGACTAGGGATCCGTACCTTCCTCCGTTATTTAATGAAAGGTCATTTTTATGTCGATCTTCAAAAAGCTCCTCATCACCCTCATGATCCTCCTTGCCGCTGCCGGCAGCTGGTATTTCCTGTACTGGCAGAATACGCCCGCCTTTGCGGCGGGAGAGATCCAGCAGGCCGTGCAGAAAAAGGACTGGGATCTCTTCTGCAAACGCGTCGATGTCGCCAAGGTCTACAGCTATGCCTTGGACGACATGCTCGCCGAGCTCAAGGCCGACGGTCTCCCCGAACACGCCATCGCCGCCTCCCTCGTGAAAAGCGTCAAGAAAGAAGTCGTGAAGGAACTCATCCGACAGACAGAGATCCGATTCAAGGATGGCGCCCCGGCCTCCAAATCCCTCCTGGACAAGCCTGTCAAGACCCTCACTGCCTACGCCGGCTCTTCCGCCCTCTCTCTCACCGACATCTTCAAGATCGAAGAAGCGGACGGCAAAGCCATCGCCTATGTGAAGCTCCACGACAAGGACCTTGCCCGCGACTTCACATGGCAGGTACAGCTGGAAAAAGACGTAAACGGCCTTTGGACCGCGACACGCATCCTGAATTTTACCGACTATCTGAAAGAAAGGATGGACGGGTGACTAGTGACTGGAGACTAGTGACTGGGGACTAGTCACTAGTAGCTAGGGTTTATGGTTTAGGTTTTGCATCAATCTCCTCAACTGAGAAGCCCCTTAAAGAAGGGGCACGCCGAAGACGCAGGATAGAGTGCCTGGCAGAGGCGCAACTCACCGAAACGTTTTCATACTATTCGCACTAAGCGTCTTCCCCGTATCGTCATTCTGAGCGAAGCCGAGGAATCTTTTTCGTTCGCGGTGAAACGGTTCCTGTGCGCGAAACCGGAAACGGGAAGCCTGTCATCCTCCATACTCCGCGGCGCTACCTATTATGATACACCGCACCAAAACCCTGAACCCGCCAACCTGAACCCTGAACCCATCAAGTAAAAAACGCTCAGCCGATCCGGCTGAGCGCTTTTCTTAGGAAACACTGATTAAATCGTTGTTCGATTTTACTCTTGTATTTTCATGCAGTGCAAGGAATAATCCGACGCGAATAGCTAGCTATTTAAGGAGGGTTATGACGAAACGTTGCATGAAAATACATGTGAAATCGAATTCTGCGATTTAATCAGCGTTTCCTTTATACGATCTGGAAGAGGAAGAATTTCAAATAATAGGTCTCCGGCACCGTCATAAGGATCGGATGATCGGGAGCCTGCTGGCGGAACTCGATCTGCCGGAGCGTGACGCCGGCATCGCGCGCTGCTTCCTTCACCATCTTCACGAAGAGCTCTTCCCCCATAAAATGTGAGCAGGAGCAGGTCGCCAGATATCCGCCGCGCGGCAGGATCTTCATCGCACGGTAGTTGATCTCCTTGTAGCCGCGGAAGGCTTCATGGACCGTCTTTCCTGACTTGGTAAAGGCAGGCGGATCAAGGACGATGTAGTCATAGCTGTGATCCTTTTTCTTGTCGAGCTCGGTCAGAAAATCAAAGACATCTGCTTGTGCGGCCTCGACGGCAAGGCCATTCTGCTTCGCATTGTGCGCCGTCATTTCGACGGCTTCTTTGGAAATATCGAGCGCCGTCACGCTCGCCGCACCGCCCTTGGCGATGTTCAGCGCAAAGGCGCCCGTATGTGTGAAGCAGTCCAGGACATGACGACCCTTGCCGATCTGCGCCGCCGCGAGACGATTGAATTTCTGGTCAAGGAAGAAACCCGTCTTCTGCCCGTTCTCCACGTCAACCGTATAGCGGATGCCGTTCTCCACGATATCCACCCGTGTCTTCTCTGCCGCCGGATCCAGCAGCGAAGAGCGATAGAAGCTCTTGTACTGCTGCATCCCCTCCAGCTCACGGATCTTGACATCATTTCTTTCATAGACACAGGAGACCGCGAGCTGCCGCTCCCGCAGTACCTCGATGAGGCCGTCCAAGAATTCCTTCTTATGCCGCTCCATCCCCAGTGAGAGCACCTGCACGGAAAGCACATCGCCGAAGCGATCCACCGTAAGTCCCGGCAGCTGATCCGCTTCCCCGAACACCAGGCGGCAGCAATCATAGTCTTCCTTCCGCATCACCTGCAGGCGGTAATCCACCGCATACGCTGCGCGGCGCTTCCAGAAGGCTGCGTTGAAGGTATCATTCGCATTCGTCGAAAAAATGCGGACGGTGATCTTCGAGTGCGGATTGTAGAAACCGCTTCCCACGAATTTTCCCTTCTTCGACTCCACACGCACGATATCACCGGCTTCGATGCCTTCGTCCGCGTGCTCGATCTCCGTCCCGTAGATCCACGGGTGTCCCCCCTTCGCCGCCAGCTCGGCGCGCTTACTGATGATGACTTTCTTCAGATTCTCCATAGTCTTCTCCATTTCTGTAACTTTTCTTTTGATTGTAGCATAAGGACGGGAACAGGTTCAACGGTCTCTAGGGACGATGCAGGTATCTCACGCTTCTGTCCTTTGGAAAAGCCACCATGCTTTCTTATTTTCGTCCCATCCCGCATGCAAAAAAATCCCCGCCATCGGTCCAATCGATGGTGGGGATCTTTCATTTCTTATCTTTCAAGCGCGATGCGAAATTACATCATTCCGCCCATACCGCCCTGCGGCATCGGAGGCATAGCCGGTTTTTCTTCCGGCAGTTCACCGACGATAGCTTCGGTGGTGAGGACCAGAGCTGCGATGGAAGCTGCATTCTGCAGTGCGCTTCTGGTGACCTTTGCCGGATCGACGATGCCGGATTTCAGCATATCTTCGTACTTGTCTTCTGCTGCATTGTAGCCGATGCCGTCGCCTGCTTCTTTGACCTTTTCAGCTACGATAGCACCTTCGAGGCCGGCATTGTCAGCGATCTGACGAACCGGAGCTTCGATGGCATGACGGACGAGGTTCACACCGGTCTTGACATCGCCTTCTGCTTCGATGGTATCCAGTTTATCCTGGATATCGAGCAGGGTGGTGCCGCCGCCAGCGACGATACCTTCTTCGACAGCTGCGCGGGTCGCATTCAGAGCATCTTCGATGCGCAGTCTCTTATCCTTCATTTCTACTTCGGTAGCAGCACCGACTTCGATGACAGCAATGCCGCCGGACATCTTTGCCAGACGTTCCTGCAGTTTGTCTTTGTCGAACTGGGAAGTCGCTTCTTTGTACTGTTCACGGATCTGAGCCACTCTGGCTGCGATCTGGTCTTTATCACCTGCGCCGCCGACGATGGTGGTGTTGTCTTTGGTGATGCGGATCTGGTGAGCGGTGCCGAGATCATCCAAGGTAGCGCTGTTCAGAGCGCGTCCCATTTCTTCAGAGATCACGGTGCCGCCGGTCAGGATAGCGATATCCTGCAGCATAGCTTTTCTGCGGTCGCCGAATCCCGGTGCTTTGACAGCTGCACATTTCAGGGTGCCGCGGAGTCTGTTCACTACGAGAGTAGCCAGTGCTTCGCCCTCGACATCTTCAGCGATGATGACGAGTTCCTTGCCGCTTCTAGCCACCTGTTCGAGGAGCTGGAGCATATCCTGGAGCATATTGATCTTCTTGTCGGTGATAAGGATCAGCGGATTGTCGATGACACATTCCATTTTGTCCGGATCGGTGACCATGTATGGGGAAAGGTAGCCGCGGTCGAACTGCATGCCTTCTACGACCTTCAGGCTGGTGCCCATGGTCTTGGAGTCTTCGACCGTGATGACGCCGTCATTGCCGACCTTTTCCATCGCATCAGCGATGAGACCGCCGATGGTCTTATCGGCAGAGGAGATGGAAGCGACCTGTGCGATCGCTTCTTTGGTCTGTACCGGTACAGCTTTTTTCTTGATCTCTTCGACAAGGACCTTGACGGCTTCTTCGATGCCCTTCTTCAGGACCATCGGGTTTGCGCCGGCAGCTACGTTTCTCATGCCTTCATGGATCATGGACTGTGCAAGAAGGGTAGCGGTGGTGGTGCCGTCGCCTGCTACATCATTGGTCTTGGTAGCGACTTCTTTGACCAGCTGCGCGCCCATGTTTTCAAATGGATCCTTCAGCTCGATCTCGCGAGCGATGGAGACGCCGTCATTGACGATGTTCGGAGCGCCGAATCTCTTGTCGAGTACGACGTTGCGACCTTTCGGTCCCAGGGTAATTTTTACTGCATTTGCCAGCTGATCGACACCTCTTAAAAGAGCTGCGCGGGCTTCTTCATTATAAAGAACTTTCTTTGCCATGGTATGTCACTCCTAGTTTTTGCTATAAAACAATCGATGAAAGATCTTGGGCCGGGGATTCACCTGCGCTCCTCCCTACTTCCCAGATACTTTTTATTACAGGATCCCCAGTACGTCTCTTTCGGAGAGAAGCAGGAATTTCTGGCCATTTTCTTCGATATCCACGCCGGAATATTTGGCAAAGAGGACTCTGTCACCCACTTTGACTTCGAACGGTACACGGGTGCCGTCATCGAGCATTTTGCCGGAGCCGATAGCAATGACTTCGCCTTTCTGAGATTTTTTCTGTGCTGTATCTGGCAGCAGGATGCCGCCTTTGGTCTGCGTTTCTTCGGTATCTACTTTAACAAGAACACGATCTGCTAATGGTTTTAACATTTCTATTCCTCCTTTGGACTATTAGCACTCACTCATCTCGAGTGCTAACTTACTTTTATATAATACATAACTTTAGTCAGAAATGCAAGGGGGAAAATGAGAAATTTATTATGAAGAAAGGACGAGTAAGAGGCATATGCCTGACAGGCTCTCTGCCGCTATTTTCTGTCCCCGTTTGGCAGTGCTGTTAAAAAAAGACACACGCCAAAAAGAGCCGCCCATCAAGGCAGCTCTTCTCCGATTCTCCTATTATCTTTCCTGCTGTACACCTTCACCGATGATACGCACATCGAGCGGGACGTGGACATGATATTTCTCCATGATGCGCTTCTGGACTTCATGCAGCACATCCAGGATCTCCTGGCAGGAAGCATGTCCGTTGTTTACGACAAAGTCCGGATGCTTGGTGGAGACCTGTGCATCACCGATCGAGAAGCCGATGAGACCGCAGTTTTTGATCATCGGTCCGACATGGTATCCCGGCGGACGGAGGTACATGGTGCCGGCACTTCTCTTTTCGAGCGGCTGCTTGGTGCGACGAGAGATCTGGTGTTCTGTCATTTCTCTCTTGATCTCTTCCGAATTGCCGGGAGAAAGATGCAGCTTTACGCCGACGATGATATCCCCATTGTGCATGAATACGCTGTCGCTGTCGCCATAGTGCAGGTCATCCCAGCCGTAGGTCTTTTTTTCTTTGCCGTCTCTGGTGATGGCATAGACCTCTTCTACGACTCTCTTCATCTGACTGCCATAGCCATTGGCGTTCATGAAAACCGCACCGCAGACCGTACCGGGGATACCGACAGCCCACTCGAAGCCCTTCAAGCTGTTCTTTTCCGCAAAGCGAGCGACAGTACCCGTGCCGGTGCCGCCACTGGCAGTGATCCATTCGCCTTCGCAGGTCATTTCCTGCTTCATACGGTTCATGCAAATGGTGATGCCACGGATCCCCTTATCGCTGACGAGCGTATTCGAGCCGCCGCCGATCACCGTGACAGCGATGCCTTCCTCATCCGCCTTCCGGAGGATCTTAATAAGCTGTTCTTCTGTCTGCGGCATAACAAAAACGTCAGCAGGGCCGCCGATGCCATAGGTCGTATGGCGGCTCATCGGTTCATTGATCTTGAGGTCTCTCTCTGTGAGGATCCCGTCGAAAAATACTTTCCAATCTGTCATTTCTTATCTAATTCCAATACATCCATACCCTGCGCCATTGCATCCGAGACGATCTTCTGCAAATCCGCAGCCACCTGATTCCAACGAATAAATGCCTGGAGATATTCCTGGGCATTGCTGTTGTTGCTGACAAGGACCGCCAGTTCCTGCAGATGCTGATAGGTCTTTTCATCGTCCTTCTGCCCTGCAAGCTTGGCATAGTCTGCCTGCATCTGTGCCATAATATATTCCTTCACCATCTTTTTGGCATCGGCATCGTTCTTCACTTTATCTGCGGCAGCGGTGAGACGCTTCATCTCATCGCTTTCCTTGATGGCTTTGGCCAGATCATAAGCTGCGTCATACGTATTCATGACTGCTTCCTCCTTTGAATAAACGTCCACTCTTCTTCAAGAGATGGTGGAAACCCGTCTGCCGGAGTGCTTCCATGGCGACGATCGCGACCGCATTCGACAGATTGAGAGACCGTGCTTCTTCGATCATGGGGATGCGGATGCAGTCCTCTTCATGTTCAAGAAGAAGCTCTTCAGGAAGTCCCTTCGTCTCTTTCCCAAATACAAGGACATCATCCTCCGTATACGAAATATCCGAATACGTCTTGATCGCCTTGGTGGTATTGTAGTAGAAATGATGACCCGCAAGCATGCGCTTCACGGAGTCAAAGTCCGGATGGACATGGACCTCCAGCAGATCCCAGTAGTCAAGCCCCGCCCGCTTCAGGTGCTTGTCATCGATGGAAAAGCCCAATGGCTCCACCAGGTGCAGCACCAGATGCTCTGCTGCGCAGAGTCGGGAAATGTTCCCCGTATTTCCCGGAATTTCCGGTTCTACCAGTACGATATGCATAGGTTTAGATTCCTTTATACGTAATGTTCCTTAGATATCAGAATGAGTCAGAAGTAGCTTCCATACCGATCCCGATACCGGTCGGTCTGTTCTTTGGCCGGGTACACCTTGAAGGTCTTCGGCTTGTGGCCCCGGTAGGAGATCTGATAGATCGGACCCACATCCATCCCTGTCACCGTGATGCGGTAAATGTTGTCGTGAAATCCATCCGATCTCTGTGGCACCGGAAATCCGATGACCTCCACGCCTTCATTGAGTACAAAAGGCGGCTCATAGGTATCCGATGTGAAATTCTTGGGCGCTGTCTCGTCCTCTGTCAAAGGCTCCTTCATTTCCAGCTCGATCGTCATGTCATCGACCACGAAGACATGGCGGATATCATTCGCTCCTGCTATCTGGCACATTCCCAGCGTCACAAGGAGCGCGGCAGTGATCGTTCGTATTCTCATAGCTGTTTCCTTTCGTGAGAAAACCCTCTTCTGCACTATTCCTTATTTTAACACATTCATAAACGATTGCGAAATACTATAAATGAAAAGATCTATGAGTTTTTGTTTGAATCAGCTGCCATGCATCCGCCCTTTAGCCCCACTAAAAAAGCTGCAGCCAAGGCTGCAGCTTTTTTGCTGAACTTATTTTCTTTCTTTGATACGAGCAGCTTTGCCGGAGAGTCCGCGCAGATAGAAGAGCTTTGCACGACGAACGATGCCGCGGCGTCTTACTTCGATCTTTTCCAGACGTGGAGAATGAACGAGGAAGGTTCTTTCTACGCCGACGCCGTAGGAAATACGACGAACGGTGAAGGTTTCACGCAGACCTGCGTTCTTTCTTGCAATAACGACGCCTTCATACATCTGAATACGTTCGTTCTTGCCTTCTACGACCTTTACATGAACTCTGACGGTGTCCCCCGGACGGAATTCAGGAATGTCGTTTCTGAGCTGTTCTTTTTCCAGTGTTTCGATAATGTTCACGATCTTTTCCTCCTATCACACAGGACATTCATGCCGATCGCATTTGGCAGAGGACTGTCCAGACTAACAGTAGCATTGTATCACAGCTTTCTTTCGATTGCAATGATTTTCGCCACGCATTTGGATATTTTAGCATAAAAAGAGAAGGGGTGCAATGCCTGTCTTTCTCCGTAAGTGTCAAGTTTTCCTCGGTAATTCATTTGACTGTCGATAATTACTATC
>ERZ1026898.1142-NODE-1142-length-13764-cov-3.858487_pt1 | contig 13764 bp, 11 predicted proteins | sample MGYA00380178_ERZ1026898 | MGnify/ENA primary metagenome ERZ1026898 (study PRJEB33269, sample SAMEA4719814) | human gut metagenome | biome: human-associated habitat; feature: organic feature; material: feces | place: Cameroon | collected 2013-10 ... | reverse complement strand
AAACTTAGGATCAGGAAGTAGAATCCTCTTTTTAGGCTTCGATTTTCTCATTGTTTTGTTGGAAATTAAGGTAATAAATTAAAAATTACTTCTTAGCGGGCTTCTTACCTGCCTTTGGCCTCTTGGCTCCGTAGAGAGAACGTGACTGAGTCCTTCCCTCAACGCCGGCAGTATCCAAAGCGCCCCTAAGGATGTGGTAACGTACACCAGGAAGGTCCTTTACACGACCGCCACGAACGAGCACGATTGAGTGCTCCTGCAAGTTGTGGCCTTCTCCAGGGATGTACGCGTTGACCTCTTTAGAGTTGGTAAGACGTACACGGGCAACCTTACGCATTGCTGAGTTAGGTTTCTTAGGTGTGGTTGTGTACACACGCACGCATACGCCCCTTCTCTGAGGGCAAGCATCCAGCGCGCGAGATTTACTCTTCTCGACGATAACCTCGCGTCCTTTGCGAACTAACTGTTGAATTGTTGGCATAAATGATTATAAATCTTTTATTTATGTTTAACTCCCCAATTTTTGGGGCTGCAAATATACGAATAATTTTTTGATTATCAACAACAAACCCATACATTTGTGTCGTGGAAGATTTTTCGTCGTCCAAAATTGGCAAGGCACGATGTGTGCGGACGAAAGGATATCGAGGATATATTATATATTATGTATAACCTAAAAAGTTTTTTGACATGAAAAGGAATATGATTTTGGCTGCTCTTGCGGCCGCCACGGTTCTCGGAGTCATCGGATGCTGCGGGACGAAGGAAGTAAAAGTTGAGACCATCAAAAAAAATGCGGCGTATGCTCTCGTGGAGGGAGGAAGGGACTCCGTGAAGATTGAGATAAGCTTGCAGTTCCCGACGGAAGGACTCGGGGCTGAAGCGGCCGAAGGGATTTGCGATGGAATCGTTATGGACGCGCTCGGCGAACAATTCTGCGGAATGACGACACACGAGGCAGTGCAGGGCTACATTGAAGAGACGGTAAAAAACTACCGCGACGCCAACCTTGAGTTCGTAGATCAGGTTGCGAAGAACCCGGAGGATAGGGAGGAAGGCGAATGGGACATCTTCACTTGGGAATTCATGATTGAAGGACGCATGGAAAGCGACTACAACGGCTTCCTTTCCTACTCTCTCACAAAATACAGCTACACCGGCGGAGCGCACGGAGGCACGTTGCTGCTCGGTCTGAACTTTATGAAAGAGACCGGCGACCCGGTCACCGAAAACGACCTCTTCGCGTTCGGCTATGAAGAACGGCTCAGCACCGCCCTTCGCGCCCACCTAAAGTCTTCGCTGGACAAGGATAGCTACGATATGCTCTTTACGACCGACATCACCCCGAACGGCAACTTCGTTCTCAGTAAGGCCGGCATCACATACATCTACGGCCAGTACGAAATCGGCCCATATTCGATAGGCATAATCAAGGTCACCGTTCCTTGGGATGAGATTCAGGATATACTGAAGTAGCATTTCTTTTGTGAACCGGCAGGTTCTGCCTTGGGGCAGGACCTGTCAGTTCTTGAGGCAACGTACAGAGTAAACGTTAGAACGGCTGTTGCTGTTCATGTACACGCTTGAACCGCTGAAGTACAGGTAGTAGGCGCTGTCGCCGTTGCCCGCCGTGGACGACCAGTAGTTGCCGTAGGAGGAGTCACCATTAAGAATAGGGAGGAAAATTGCCGGGACTGAATCCGAATAGTTCTTGCTACCGGAAAACCAGCGACCTTTCACTCCATTGAATGTTGTCATTTCAGAACGATGCGCCGACAATGAACTCAGTTCGTCTTTTGACGGTATTCGCCAACCGGAAGGACAAGGGTTCTGGCTGAAAGTATATTTCCCACCATAGTGATTATCATAAGCATACTTACATAGAGATGCGTCAATTCCTTGTTATTCCTCAAGTCAACAAGTGAGATTTCCTCATTATAACTAAGGTTCAGCGTCTTGAGGGCCGTGTTGGCGGTGAGGTTGATTTTGGTGAGATTGTTATTGCTGCAATTGAGCGTCTTGAGGGCGGTGTTGTTCACGACGTTAGTGATGGCATGGAGTTGCCGGAGCAGTTGAGAGACTTGAGTTCCTTATTCCGCGACACATCGAGCGAAACAAATCCATTACCGGCACAATTAAGGCTCACAAAGGTACTGGATGTTTAAAATAATGTGTGGCAAATTTTGCAGATTTTCTAAAAATTTGTATTTTTGCCACACAAAACAAGACGCACAAAAACCATGGAAGAGAAGCTCACCATTGCAAAGAACATCAAACTCATGCGCGAGGCCAGCAATTACACGCAGGAGAATATCGCTTCGTTTTTGGGAATCAGACGCTCCGCCTATTCAAATTACGAATCGGGCGAAAGAGAGTTGCCTTTGGCATACATGGAGAAACTGGCTGATTTATATGGATGCGACGCCTATCTTTTATATGAAGAGAATGCAGATGTCGTTGAAAGTATGCTCACGACGGCTTTTCGCGTCGATAATTTGTCCGCTGGTGACATGGAGCAGATAGCCGCATTCAAGCGTGTCGTAAAAAGTTCGTTGATGATGGATACAATGTTGCCGAGATGAAGAGACTGACCATATCAGAAGCTGATGCGCTTGCCACAAAGTTCAGGTTCGATAACGGACTGACAGAGTCCGAGCCAATCAACGCGAAAACATTACTTCGCAAGCTTAACATAACCGTGATGTATAGACCACTATCTGAAAACTCATACGGAATCAGTTGCCGGTCAAATACGAACAAGATGTTTATGCTTATAAACAGCGCTTCAACCCGTGGGCGCCAGCACTTCACTATCGCGCATGAGCTGTACCATCTTTTTTATGACAAGAAGCCAGTTCCTCATATATGTTTCGGAACTTCAAGCGGAGAAGAGAGAAACGCAAACTTGTTTGCATCAGCGCTGCTTCTTCCAAGGGAAGGAATCCTTCAGATGATAAGTTCAGAAGAAATTACCGGGCATAAGGTTGAGTTGGCAACCATTCTTCGAATGGAACAAATGTTTCAGGTGTCGAGAATCAATCTGCTGCTTCGTCTGAAAGAGCTTGGACTGATTTCGGAAGCCCTGCTCCAAAAGTTGCAGACAATTCCGGTAAAGGACTCGGCACGGCAATATGGATATGACAAGTCATTATACGAACCGGGAAACAATGGCCTCTTTATAGGGGACTTTGGCGAAAAGGCACGCAGACTGTTCGAATCCGGAAAGATATCTGAGGGGCATTATCTTGAACTTCTTAACATAATATCAGATGGCAGGGAAGAAGACTAAAGTCGTGCTTGATGCCGATGTCATCAACCATTTTACTAAGGCCGGCCAACTATCCTTGTTACCCAGGATATTACCGGAATTTCAGTTCATTGTGCTAGACGTTGTAAAGAAAGAACTGCCGATTTTTATCCTATCGTCATTGGACAAAGTCATTTCTCTGGAAAAAACCATCAAGGAAGAGGTCTTCGGTGAGTCAGGAGGAGAAAAGAAAGAGTTCTTAAGACTTACAGCGACAACCGGTCCACATTTAGGTAGAGGCGAAAGTGCTTGTATGGTATATTGCCGCTACCACCAGGACGTCGTTGGCAGCAGCAACACGAAAGACATCACCGACTATTGTGATGAATTTGGGATAACTTATTTGACAACAAACGATTTTCTGTATTACGCAATTCTTAGGGGACTAATTTCAAGGGAAGAAGCAGACGCTTTTATTAAACGAGTTATAAGTCTGGGCAGCAATCCTCCCGTAGTCAATTTCGACAAGTACGTTTGCACGAAATTATAAAAGGTGGCCGCCCAGGTTCAGTTGTGTCGGAGGGATTACTTGACTTCAAAAAGGCGGATGTGAATATCCGGGGTTGAAGAGGCTGGGATTGGGATTGAGCTGTCTTGAGTCTGGCAGGAGGCAGCGGGGCACTGGATGGTGGCGTAATCGAGGAGTTTCAGATTTAGCGAGAATGAGGAAGCGGGGTGAGGGATAGGGACGGATTTTGCAGCCTCGCGCCAGAATGTGGCGGGGACTTGGGATGCGGAGAAAGTCAGGGAGATTGCCTGACCGGGAGCAAGGCTGAAGAGGGCGCTGACTTGGCTTCTGTAAGTCGGTAATGAGTTTATTCCGGCGGTGGCTTTCAGAAGATGAGTTTCCATTGCGTCGTCCGTCACATAGAGGAAGAGTTTTCTGGAGACAGGGAGAGTTATTGCGCCCAGACGGCGGAGATCATTGATCACCTTGCCGACATTCTCGGTGTAGGTCAAAGTCGAGCCGGTGAAGCGGTGCAGCTTCATCTCGAAGCAGAGATTGTCGCTGCCAACGCCACTGCCGATGACATTGCTACTGGCATCATAATGGAGGTCAAGCTCCGCATGACCGAGGTTGATGTTCTTGCAAAGATTGGGGTTGTATTGCTCTTCGAGGCAATAGTGATTCAGGTCGCTATCCTGTCGGAGCATATTCGCGAACCAGTAGTAGCGGATGTTGTCCTCGGTCAACGATTTTGTCCGTTGCGACAGGGCACTGCAAAAATCTGTGAAAACTGTGTTGATATTCATGATTGTAAAATTTTTATCGGGTTATTATTTCGTCAGTCGGGGTGGGACCGAAGGCCTTGCCCCGACTGACACGATTATTTATTATTTCTTTTGTGAACCGGCAAGAACCTATCGGTCCTTTACGCAACGGACTGAGAGAGAATTAGAACGGCTGTTGTCATTCACATACACGGTTGAGCTACTAAAAAACAGATAGTTGGCTTCGCTATTACTGCTCACCGTGGAGGACCAGTAATAGCCTCTAGAATTAGAACGATTCTTAACAGGAAGGAAGATTGCCGAGACTGAATCCGAATAAGCCTTATTGCCGGAGAACCAACGGCCCTGCATTCCACTAAATGTTGTCATTTCAGAATAATGTGCCGATAATGAACTCAATTCATCTTTTGATGGAGTACGCCACCCCGAAGGGCATACAGTCTGAGCATCATCAAAATAGTAAATTCCATCAACATTGGCTCCGGACCAAACTTTACCATCAATCACAGCGCATCCGCCTTGAACTACATCTCCACCGGATGTAACACAGTAAACTTCTTGTACACCTACACGGAAATCTGTATTCGACAACCAACCTTGCGAAGGACAGACTATACGGGCGAGAAGCGGATTATCAACAACATTCAAAACATTCAATGCCTCAATACCAGTCAAATCCAACTCTGAGATGCTGACTCCAACGACATTGAGTTCCTTAAGAAGAGCATTGTTTCTCAAATCAATAAGCGAAACTTTTTTGTTGCCGCTGATATTCAGTTTCCTAAGGGCAGTATTATTGCAAAGGTTGATGGCTGATAGGCCGTTGTCGGAGATGTCGAAGTCCTCAAGGGATGTGTTGGCGGCTACATTGATTTTCGTAATATTGTTATTGCTGCATTTGAGCGTCCTGAGGGCAGTATTATTCGCAATGTTCAGTGACGGGAGTAAGTTGCCGGAGCAGTCAAGGGATTCGAGAGCGAGGTTTTTCGTGAGGTCGATGGACTGGAGGCAGCAGCCGCGGGCATCGAGTCTTGTGAGTCCGGTCAGGAGCGAGAGGTCAACGGATGTGACCGCTGTGTTGCCTGAGATGTCAACCGAGGTGAAGTCACCGTCGAAGACGAGCGAGGTCAGCTCCGGTGTATCCTTGAACGTGAAGCCCGTGAACGGAGTGTTCCGAATGCTTAAGTCGAAGGCCGTTGCCTGAGTGTAGGCTCTGAACTTTAGCGTCGTTCCGTTGATGGCGTTCGTCGTCTCGCCCTGGAGCAGGAGGTCCTGGAGCGCGGCGCAGTTGTCGAGGACGAGCTTCCGAACAGGGTTGCCGGCGCAGTTGAGCGTGCGCAGCTGGGTGAGGGTGTGAAGATCTATCTCCGCGATGTCGTTGTTCTCGCAGTTGACGTACACAAGACTCGCACAACACTCCAATTCCGCAAGTTTAAGGGAAGTAAAGTTATTATCACTACACTTGAGGTCTGTAAGTTTCGTGTTTTTGGATAAGTCTAAGAAACTCAAACGATTATAAGAACAATTAAGAGCTTCGAGATTGATATTCGCTGTCAGATCAAGAAACTGGAGATTGCACCCAACAACATAGAGAACAACAATATCTGTCAGAGATGATAGATCAATAGACTCAATGGCAGTATTATCTGAGATATTTACCATAGTAAAGTCTCCTGCTAAGGCTAACGACGTTAGCTGCGGAGAGTCCTTAAAGACAAAGGAATTGAAAGGAGTGTTCTTTGCACTGATATCAAATGTTGCTGCTTGAGTATAAGTTCCGAAATAAAGTCCGCGATCGTTAGCAGCATCTTTCGTTTCATCTTGGAGGAACAGGTTCTGGAGCGCAACACAATTGTCGAGTACGAGCTTTTTTATCGGATTTCGGGCGCAGTTGAGCGTGCGCAGCTGGGTGAGTGTGTGGAGGTCTATCTCCGAGATGCCGTTGTTCGCGCAGTTGACGGATACAAGATTCGCACAACAATCCAATTTCGCAAGATCAAGAGAAGTAAGGCTATTGTTACTATAGTCGAGTTTCGTCAGTTTCGTATTTTTCGACAAATCGATGGTTGTCAGATGATTGCCGGAGCAGTCGAGGGATTCGAGAGCGAGGTTCTTCGTGACGTCGAGAGACTGGAGGCTGCAGCCGTGGGCATCGAGTTCGGTGAGTACGCCAAGGAGCGAGAGGTCAACGGTGGTGAGCCCCGTGTTGCCGGAGCAGTTGAGAGACTTGAGTTCCTTATTCCGCGACACATCGAGCGAAACAAATCCATTACCGGCACAATTAAGGCTCGCAAGAGATTCACAGCAGCTAAGGTCGATGTTTTCGATGTTGTTGTTCGATATATTCAACTCAATAAGTTTTGTGTTGTGGGTGACATCAAGAGTTGTAAGAAGGTTGGAACTGCAATCAAGACGTTCGAGATTGACAAAATATTCAATTCCCGAAAGAGTGCTTATCGAATTATATGACGAAACATCGATTCCTGTCACAAGGAGTGCTTCTATCCCTGATATTTTTCCGTCTCCGTCCGCATCGAAATTTTTTATGAGATAGGACTTGAAATTCGCGTCCGGGATATGCATTACATCTGTTGTCCATGGTATCATGTTGATATAGTCCGAGGCTTTTTGTGTGTTGCCGTCGCTTATCAGAAGGCGTACATTGAGGGAGAGATCTTTACGGAAATAGGCTTCATCAATGCCGGAGCCGGATGCGGTGACTGAAATGATTCCATCGGACGAGGTCACATCAGAAATCGGAAGTTCAATCATTTCACCGGCAGATGCCCTTGTCATGGTATACACAGCCTTAAGACTCAAGACATCCTTCCACACATCAGCGATTTTCTCCGCCAAAGATGCCGGCTGTATCTCAAAACGCATAGTCACAGAACCGGGAACTATCATCCCGCCACTAAGTGTATAGAACATCGTGGCACGGCCATCAGAATAGTCCGGAACGAAAGAGATTGACTGGATGCGGTTGGTTAGCGCATCTACCTTTCCGTTGAGTTCCTCTATGTCAGTCTGGATGTTGCTGATTGTGGCCTTGAGATTCTTCACCTCGGTTTCAAGTGTCTCAACCCTTACGGTGAGTTTGTCAATGGTCTCGTTCAGAGCCTTGATTTCATCATTGATTCTTGAGTTCAAGTCAGTGGCGCACTTCGCTATTTCGGCCCTAAGCGTTTCGAGATCTGTCCGGAGCTGGGATATGGCTACGGCATTTTCATTTGCCCTCACTACTGCCTGTCCCAATTCCTTTTCGAGTTCGGCAATTTTGTCATCGGACGCCGTGATGGACTTCCTGAGATCGTCGGCTGTAGCTTCCAGATTCTCTATATAAGCTTTCAACTCCTTATCGGTCTGCTCCAGTTTCGGAAGCGAAGCCTCGATTTCCTTGACTCGCTCTTTGATTCTCTCGATTTTTGTGTTCTCTATTTCATCAAGACGAGAGAGAGAGGAATCGACTTTTTCCTCAAGCTCTTGGCATCCACATAATGCGCTGATTGATAATAAAATCCCCCCCCCATACAAGGGCGGAAGAGATTCGTTTTTTCATGATGCTTATTTTTTATTAAATAGTTTGTCTTCAGCTAATTGCCGCAAAGGTAATTCTTAATCAGCAATTTACAAAAGATTTTTGTGTCTTAACATTTTATTCGCCCCTCCCCACATAAGCTACTATGGCATTGCGGTAGGCGATGAGCGCGTCGATGCGGGCGGAGGAGGCGGTGCGGTAGGCGGTCTCGGCCTGGAGGAGGTCCTGGAGGGGGATTAGGCCGGCGGAGTAGTTGGAGAGAGAGACTTCGTAGAGGCGGCGGGAGTTGGAGAGGTTCTCCTCAGAGAGCTGCCAGGAGTCATAGGCTGAGGTGAGGTCGAGCCAGAGCTTGCCGACGAGGAGGTGGAGTTGGCTGTCGAGGTAGGCGCGGTCATTCTCGGCCTTGGCGATTTCGGTGCCGATGCGTTGGGCACGGCGGGCTGTCTTGCCCCAGTCGGAGAGAGGAATCTGGACGGAAGCGAAGGCTATGGCGTTGTAGCGGCCTTTTTTGTAGAGGTTGGAGTAGCCGGTGGAGGCGCCGACCGCAACCTGCGGGAGGCCCTCCCCTATGGCGAGGCGCTGTTCCAGACGCTTGGCCCTGACCTGAAGGTCGAGCAGGCGGGTCTCTTGCATGGATGCTACAATCTCGTCTTCATCACGCCAGTATGTTTCCGGGGCGGAGGGCAGTTCGGAGACCGTTTCGAGCGTGAGGGAGTCGATGAAAGGGCGCTCGGGGGTGGCGTTGGAGGAATAGACGGTGTAGGGCTGGCCTATAGCGTTGAAGAGATTCATCTTGGAAAGGCGGATGCCGCTCGTGACTTTTTTGCGGGCCGCTTTCAGTTCGCCCCGCTTGAGTTCGAGTTGGAGGATGTCAGTCTCGGCGGCGAGGCCGGAGCCGATTGCCGCCGAGAGGCTGGAGTAGAGAGTGTCGAGGGTGCCGTCGAGATAGTCGAGAGTTTCGAGTTTGTCTGAGAGCGAGACTACCTGCCACCAGAGGCTGTCAACGGCTTCAACGGTCTCGCGGTGGCGGATGTCTTTCTGAAGCTGTGCGGCTTCGACTCCGAGAGCGGCGAGACGATTGCCTGTGACGATGCGGCCGCCGGCATAGACCGGTTGGAGTGCCATGAGGGATGCGGAGTAGCCCTGCTTGAAAGACTTGTATTTGGTGTTGATGCCATAGAGGGAGCCGTAGGACTCAATCTCGCTCTGAATGTTCCACGCCAAGTCGTTATTGCCGAGGATGTCGGTTACGCCGATTTCGAGAAGGGGGTTCATGGCCCAATAGCCGAATGCGGTGGCCGAGACGCGCGGGAAGTATTCGGAGAGGACTTCCTGCTTGCGGAGCCAGGCAGCGCGGACATCAAGGGAGGCGTTGTTGAGGGCTGCGTTGTTCTGCATGGCCATTTCGCGGCAGTCTGCGAGCGTCAGCGAGCGCCCCCCGACATCGCAAGATGTCGGAACTGCCGAGGCGACGGATTCTCCTTTCGCTGAGACCGTTTGGGCGGCGACGTCGAGCGAAAGCTGAGTCGCGAAGAGGGCGACAGCCGCTGCGGTGGCCACGAGTCTTCGGAATGCTGAGCCGTATTTTCCTATATTATATGTAGTCATAATGAATTTGTTGCGCTTTCGTCTGACATCGGGATTTCGTGGGACGGGACGGGGTTCTTTTTGTCGGCACTACGGAAAATCTGCCAGTAGGAGACGGGCATTATGAGGGTGATAAGAATGACGGAAAGCATTGTGCCAAAGCAGATTACAACTCCCATAGGCATCCAGAGGAGGTCGCCGCTGATTATCATCGGGAGCACTCCGAGGGCTGTGGTGCAGGAGGTGAGGAAGATTGGGCGCATACGACGCTTTCCGGCGAGGGAGGCGGCTTCTTTGACGGGAATGCCATGCTCGAAGCGGAGTTCCTCGGCGTACTCGAACAGCAGGATTCCGTTGCGGACTATGATGCCGACAAGGGAAATGAGTCCGAGGACGGCGGTCATTGAGAAGTCGAGACCGAAGATCCAGAGGCCGAAGAAAGCTCCGAAGAGGCACAGGGTGCTCAGGACAAGTGTCAGGACAGCGAGGGAAATCTTCTTGAAATGGAAGAGCAGGAAGAAGAACAGAATCATCACGGCAGCGATAAACGAGAGGGCGATTTCCGGTCCCATTTGGCTATTCACGCCGTTGAGTCCGCCGAATTTCACCGTGACACTCTCCGGAATGTCGGCTGTCTTGAGGTATCGTTTTATGGCCTTGACGGCTGTCGGCTGGCTCTTTCCGAACTTCATGTCGGCTCCCACTATTATGGCAGACTTACCGTCGATGCGGGTGAGAGAGGTCGGCTCCCATTCCGGAGTGACTGTGGCCACCTGACGGACGGGAACCATAACACCAGGCATGGCCGTCGGGACGAGGGCGTTGGAGATATCCTCGTAGGCGGAGTGTGAGTTGATGTTGTCCGAGTAGAGATTCACCGGAATCACGTTATTTCCTTCACGGAGCGAAGTCAGTTGCAGTCCGTTCATCTCCCCGGCAAGCGAGAGGTTCATCAGGGTGCGGTTCACGCCCATGCGCATGGCCTCGTCATGGTCGAGTTCGAGGGAGACGGACGGGGTGAACCAGTCGGCGTCGGAGTGAACCCATTTGAGCATGTCAAGACCGGCCATATAGGCTTTTAGGGAATCTGCAACTGCTTGAATATCATTATAGTCCTCGCCAAAAACATCAACCTCGACAGGAGTGGAGACCCCTTGGTAGTCCATCTGCTTGACATGGATGACAGCCTCCGGGAAGAGATGCTCGTAGTAGTCTTCATTTTCCTTGAGAAACTCCTCTGTGGCGCGGTTGGACTTTGTGTTGACGATGAGCTGCGCGACGTTCTTACCCGGAAGAATCGGGGAATAGGTGCAGTGGAAACGAGGTGTGCCCGTTCCGATGAACTCGGTGACGGAGGTGATGCGACTGTCCCGGCGGAGCATGTTTGCGAGGGAGTCCGCCACCTCAGTGGTCTTGTCAAGGCCTGCGGTCGGGTCGAGATAGACCTCGACGGCAAAGACCGGACGGGCGGCCATAGGCATGAGCTGGATATTCATCCGAGAGAACATCAGAAGTCCAAGGGCGATGGCGGCGACTCCGGAGAAAATCGTGAGCGCAGGGTGCTTGAAGCACTTGTCCTGCATGAAGTCATAGCCCTTCTGAAGAGCGTTGAACAGGACGTCTTGGAACTTGGTTATGATGTTGCTTGAGCTTTCCTTATGGACGGTCTTTATGAATCTGACCTCCAGTGACGGGACGACGAGCACGGCGTATGCGAGCGAGGTCATCAGCGAGAAGGCAATCACCCATGGGAAAGTGGAGACGAAGTCCCCGAGGTAGCCTGTGATGATGCCTGTCATCGGAAAGAACATCGCGCTGATGGCGAAGGTTGCCATGAACATCGGCGAAAAGAGCTCTTGGGCACTGGCCGTGGCAGCATCCAGAGGTGACATTCCGCGAGAGAGGTGGTCCATGTAACCGTCCATAGTGATGATGGAGTCATCCACAATCATTCCCAGAACGACGATGAGTGCAGCGAGAGAGACGGTGTTCAGGCAGATGCCGAAGAAATACATCAGGGCTATGGCGATGGCCGTGCAGACCGGCACTCCAGAGGAGGCAATCAGCGCCGAGCGCATCGGGAAGAGCATGAGCATCACGAAGATGACTACGAGCATTGAAATCACGAGGTCGCGCAGAAAGGACCACACGGAATCGCCCACAACCTTGGGCTGGTCGGTGATGCGCGAGACTTTCAGGCTGTCGGGAGCGTCTGCCATAAATTCGGCGAGCACGCGGTCAACCTCCTTGCCGAATGCGACAATGTTGTTGTCCGGACGCATCTCGATGGAAATGACGATGGCCGTGTTGCCGTTGTAGGTGACAAGCGAAGTAGGGTCTTTGATGCGACGCTCGATGGTGGCGACGTCCTTCAGGCGGAGGGACTGTCCGTCGGTTGAAGACCATATTATCTTGTCGGCGAGTTCCTGTTCGTCGGTGATGGTCTTTTGAATATGTACCGGAGAGGATGTGTAATCCGTCGTGAACGTGCCTCCGAGAGCCTGGAGTCCTGCCGTCTGATATTCCATCATCAGAGATGTCGGGGATATTCCGTAGGCTGCAAGACGATCCATATCGACATTCACAGCGATCTCCTCGCTCTGCGTTCCGATTATCTTCGCGTTCGCGAGTTCGGGGATGGTGCGCAGACGGTCGGAGAGGTCGTCGGCATATTCCTTCATTTCCATATATCCCTTGTCCGAAGATTCGAGAGCTATGAGGACGGATGTGAGGTCGCTGAAGTCGTCGAGAACGACAATCGCGAGAACGCCCGGAGGCAGAGTCTGCTTGAACGTGTTCAGCTGGAGACGAATCTTAGACCAGACCTCGTTCTTCTTGTCGGCCGGAGTAGTGAGATCCGTATAGATATAGCAGATGCCGTCCTTGCTGACGACCCTGGTGCCCTTCCTGTTGATTTCCTTCATCGAGAAGAGGAGCTTTTCGAGAGGCTTGCCGACTTCCTCCTCAACCTGATGGACGTCAGCACCCGGATAGACGGCAGCGATGAGTCCCTGCTTAATCTCGAATGTCGGGAACTCGTCCTTCTTCATATTCACAAGACCGAGGATTCCCCCACCGATGAGCAGGAAAAGAAAGAGTCTGACTATGTTATTGTGCTCAATCGCCCCTCGGACGAAACTCGACACGATTCCTTTCTTCTGTTCCATAATCCCTTACTCCGTGACGGGCTCCACCTTCATCCCCGTGCTGACCTTCGCGGCGCCATCGACAATCAGCCTGTCGCCCGCCTCAAGTCCGGAGAGAATCTTCACGCCCTTGCCGGCAAAATCCCCTGTGGTGACATATTTCTTCTCCACGATGTTGCCACCGCTAACCGTCCAGACATAGCGTCCCGTCTTGTCGGTGCGGATGACTGAGGCCGGAATGACCGGAGTCTCGAAACCGCCCGCAACTGAACGGAAAACGACCTTGCAAATCATTCCCGGCATAAGGTTCTTGAGAGGAGTTTCAAGAGAGAGCCGGCAGTCGTAGCTGTGGGCAACGACCGAAGCATCAACGCCCTTACGGACGAGGCGGGCACGGACTGGTGTGTCGGAAAGGGCAGTCACCGTGACATCGGCATACGAGCCTACGGAGCATGAGGAGATCTCGGTCTCAGGGACGGATATGCTGATTTCGAGTGAGTGCAGATCCACAATCTTTACTATCGGCTGGGCTATGGAGATATCTTCGCCCTCTTCGCAAAAAACCTCGCTGACTGTTCCCGCAAACGGAGCTTTCACGGAGCAGTCATAGGCGGCCTTCTGCGCGGAACTGAACGCCGCCTTGGCGCGTGCGAGTGCGGTCTCCACTTCAACGATCTTCACCTGTGGCACGCTTCCGTTGTCCTTCACGGCCTGAAGGCGGTCGTAGGCATCCTGAGCCTGACGCAACGTGGCCCGGGCGGAACTGAGGGCGTTGTCAACAGTTGAAGAATAGACCTTTGCAACCTGCCGGTTTGCACGAACGTCCTGTCCCTGCTTTACGTTAATCTTTTCAAGTTTTGCAGGAAACGGAGAGAGCACAGTCGCGCTCTTCGACGCCTCGACGCGCCCGATGTAAGTCTTTGTGGTTGCCGACGATGCCGACCCGACTGCCT
>ERZ1026898.1138-NODE-1138-length-13769-cov-7.614919_pt1 | contig 13769 bp, 13 predicted proteins | sample MGYA00380178_ERZ1026898 | MGnify/ENA primary metagenome ERZ1026898 (study PRJEB33269, sample SAMEA4719814) | human gut metagenome | biome: human-associated habitat; feature: organic feature; material: feces | place: Cameroon | collected 2013-10 ... | reverse complement strand
GAGCCGCGGTACTCGCGCATCTCCTCGCGGGTCAGGTCATCCACATAGGCTTTGCCCTCGGTGATCAGCTTCTCGGCGTACTCATAGCACTTATCAAAGTAATCGCTGCCGTAGAAGATGCCGCCGTTGGGGTCGGCACCCAGCCAGTGCAGATCCTCGATGATGCTGTTGACATACTCCTCACCTTCGCGGGCGGGGTTGGTGTCGTCCAGACGCAGGTTGAATTTGCCGCCGTACTGGTTGGCAATGGACCAGTTGATATAGATGGCCTTGGCGCTGCCGATGTGCAGATAGCCGTTGGGCTCCGGCGGGAAGCGGGTGTGGATCTGCTGCACCTTGCCCTCGGCAAGGTCGGCATCAATGATATCTGTCAGAAAGTTTTTATCAGCCATATAGGTTCCCCCTGTCAGGGCACACAGCGTGCCCCTTATACTCATAATACTATATAATACACTATTTTGCGTTTTTCTTCAAGTATGGACTTGTGCGGCGGGGGATGGCGCGGTGCTGAAGGAATGTGTTTTCCGTTTACCGCCGGAGCGGCGGGTCCGGCACAAAGATCATGGTGCCCCGGGCGGAAAAAAGCAGCTGCGGCATCATGCAGCTGTACCCCAGCCACAGCACCGCCAGAATGCACAGCACCAGCAGCACCCGGCGCAAAAGCACCGGGTGCCGGGCGGGGGGATGTCGTTTTCTGCGGTCGCGCTGCATAGGCTGTGCCCTCCTTTTTCAAGGCTCTGCCCAGCTTATGCCGCAGCAGAAAGAATTGTGCACCGGCGGGGTTTGTGGTAAGATAACAGGGAAGAACCACGGAGGAACTGCTTATGCTGACCATTACACTGCTGGGCACGGCTGCCACCATGCCGCTGCCGGAGCGCGCCCTGACCGCCGCTGTGGCGGAGTGCGGCGGGCACAGCCTGCTGCTGGACTGCGGCGAGGGCACCCAGACCGCCGCCCGCCGCGCCGGGGTGAACCTGATGCGCGCGGACGCCATCTGCCTGACCCACTACCACGGGGACCATATCTTTGGCCTGCCCGGGCTTTTGCAGACCCTTGGGGCGCAGGGACGCACCCGTCCGCTGGTGCTGCTGGGGCCGGAGGGGCTTTTGGAGGTCTGGCGGGCGGTGTATGCCCTGACCGGGCCGCTGCCCTATGCGGTAAAGCCGCTTGTCTGCCGCGCCGGGCAGCCGGTGGCGCTGGATGCTCTTTCGGATGGGTGGCCCGCCGGGGCAACGCTGCTGCCGGTGGCAACAAAGCACCGGGTGCGCAGTCTGGGCTACCGGCTGGACTTGCCCCGGGCGGGCAGGTTCGACCCGGAAAAGGCGCGGGCGCTGGGCGTACCGGTGACCCAGTGGCGGCTTTTGCAGCGGGGACAGGCTGTCCCGCTGGCAGAGCGCATGGTGCAGCCCGCCGAGGTGCTGGGCGCACCCCGCAAGGGGCTGCGGTTCGTCTTTTCCGGCGACAGTGCGCCCTGCCCGGCGCTGGAACAGGCGGCGCAGGGTGCAGACCTGCTGCTCTGCGATGCCACCTATGCTTTGCCGGAGCAGCAGGAGCAGGCCGCGCAGTGGGGGCACAGTACCTTTGGCCAGAGCGCGGCGCTGGCTGCAAAGGCCGGGGCAAAGCGGCTGTGGCTGGTGCACTATTCCCCCATGATCACCGACCCGGAACAGCAGCTTGCACAGGCGCAGAGCATCTTCCCGGCGGCAGAATGCGGCTTTGACGGCAAGCGCATCACCCTGCATTACGAGGAGAACGAGGAATGAAGCTGACACTTGACCCCGGGGCAGTTGCCCTGCTGGACGCCCTGCACGCAGCGGGCTACGCAGCCTACGCCGTGGGCGGCTGCGTGCGGGATAGCCTTTTGGGGCGCACCGCCCACGACTGGGACCTGTGCACCAGCGCCCTGCCGCAGCAGGTGATGGAGCTGTTCGGGGCAGAGCAGTGCATCCCCACCGGGTTGCAGCACGGCACGGTCACCATCAAATACGGCGGGCAGTTGTACGAGACCACTACCTTCCGCACCGAGGGCAGCTATACCGATGGCCGTCACCCGGACGCGGTGCAGTTCGTACCGGACGTGCGGGAGGATCTTGCCCGGCGGGATTTTACCATCAACGCCATGGCTTATAATGAAGCCGAGGGGCTGGTAGACCCCTTTGGCGGGCAAAAAGACCTGCAGAACGGTCTGCTGCGGGCGGTAGGCGAGCCGCAGCAGCGGTTCACCGAGGATGCGCTGCGTATTCTGCGGCTGTACCGCTTTGCCGCAAGGTTCGGCTTTGCACTGGACGCAGCCACCGCCCGGGCGGCGCGGCAGCTGGCACCGCACTTGGACTGCATCTCTGCCGAGCGCATTCAGGAGGAGCTGGCAAAGCTGCTGACCGCCCCGCAGCCGGGGGCGTATCTGGAACCCGCAGTGCTGGCGGTGGTACTGCCGGAGCTGACCCCGGCGGCGCTTGAAGCCGCAAAGCCGGTGGTGGATGCCTGCCCGGCGGGGGAGAAAAACCTGCCGGTGCGCTGGGCGGCGCTGCTGGGCGCTTTGGGCGAGACCGACACCCGCCGGGTGCTCAAACGGCTGCGCTGCTCCAACGCCTGCATCGAGGAGACCGCGGTATTAGTGCGGGAAACGGCGGGGGAGGGTGTGTCCGAGGAGAAAGCTTCTGCACACCCCGGTGATATCCACCTTCGGCAGCTTTTAGGCCGGTACGGGCTGTGCACCGTGGAGCGGCTGTGTGCGCTGTGCGCGGCGCTGCACCCGCAGAATGCCCCGGATTGCGCCCTTGCAGCGCAGCGGGCGCGGCAGCTGGATGCCGATGGCGTATGCTGCCGGGTGAGCCAGCTGGCGGTGAACGGCCGCGACCTGATGGCGGCGGGCATCCCGGCAGGGCCTGCGCTGCGCCGGGTGCTGGAAGCACTGCTGGACGGCGTGATACGCGCAGAATATCCCAACGAAAAACCGGCGCTGCTGGCTGCGGCGCAGAAAATTATAGCGTCTTGACAAGCGGTTTACGCTGCGGTAGTATTATACTACTGTTTTAGTATGTTAAATGCATTAAAGGAGAACCTATGACCACTCAGAACTTTGCAAACCGTCCCCGTGCCCTCATTGCCATGAGCGGCGGCGTGGATAGCTCGGTGGCGGCCTGTCTGATGCAGCAGGCGGGCTACGACTGCATCGGCATCACCATGCGGCTTACCCACAACGAAACGCTGGGACAGTCCGGTTACCAGACCTGCTGCTCGGAAAAGGATATCGAGGACGCCGCCGAGGTGGCTTTTGCGCTGGATATGCCATATCAGGTGCTGGATTTTACCGCTGACTTCCGGGCACAGATCATTGAAAAATTCATCCGCGTCTACGAGGCGGGCGGAACCCCCAACCCCTGCATCGACTGCAATAAATATATGAAGTTCCGCCACCTGCTGGACTGGGCAGAGGAACACGGCATGGAGTATGTGGTCACCGGCCACTACGCCCGGGTGGAGCAGGACGCAGAAACCGGCCGCTGGCTGCTGAAAAAGGGCTTGGACGAGGGCAAGGATCAGAGTTATGTGCTGTATAACCTTACGCAGGAGCAGCTGGCGCATATCCGTCTGCCGCTGGGTGCGCTGCACAAGACCGAGGTGCGAAAGATCGCGCAGGAGCACAGCTTTATCAACGCCCAGAAGCACGACAGTCAGGATATCTGCTTTGTGCCGGACGGCGACTATGCCCGCTTTATGGAGCAGTTCACCGGCAAGCACTACCCCGCCGGGGATTTTCTGGATCAGAGCGGCAAGGTGGTGGGCACCCACAGCGGCGCGGTGCGCTACACGCTGGGACAGCGCAAGGGGCTTGGTCTTGCGCTGGGCGCACCGGTGTACGTCTGCGGCAAGGATATGCAGGCCAATACCGTCACCGTCGGGCCGGAAAGCGAACTGTTTGACCGCATCGTCTACGCAGAGGATGTGAACTGGATCGCCATCCCAGCGCTGACCGGGCCGCTGCGGGTCACCGCCCGCACCCGGTATCATCAGGCCGAGCAGCAGGCCACCGTTTACCCCGCAGAAAACGGTTTCCGACTGGAATTTGACCAGCCCCAGCGTGCCCCCACCCCGGGGCAGGCTGCCGTGCTGTATCAGGGCGATGTGGTGCTGGGCGGCGGCACCATTACCCGCGTAGAAAAGTAAGGAGAACAAAATGCAGGATCAGTATTCCCGCACCCAGCTGCTGCTGGGTGCAGAGGCTATGGAAAAGCTGCACCACGCCCGGGTGGCAGTGTTTGGCATCGGCGGCGTGGGCGGCTATACGGTGGAGGCGCTGGCACGCAGCGGCGTGGGCGCACTGGATCTGATCGATGACGATAAGGTCTGCCTGACCAACCTCAACCGTCAGATCATCGCCACCCGCAGCACGGTAGGGCAGTATAAGGTGGATGTAGCGGAACAGCGCATCCATGATATCGACCCCAACATCAAGGTGACCACCCACCGGTGCTTCTTTGGCCCGGAGACGCAGGACGATTTCGATTTTACCCAGTACGACTATGTGGTGGACGCCATCGACACCGTTACCGGCAAGCTGGCACTGGTGATGAAGTGCAAGGAAGCGGGCACCCCCATCATCTGCTCCATGGGCGCAGGCAACAAGATGGACCCCACCCGCTTTGAGGTGACCGACATCTACAAGACCTCGGTCTGCCCGCTGGCAAAGGTGATGCGCACCGAGTGCCGCAAGCGCAAGATCAAGCACCTGAAGGTAGTCTACTCCAAGGAGCCTGCCATGACCCCCATCGAGGACGACTCCATCAGCTGCAAGGACCACTGCATCTGTCCCCCGGGCACCCAGCGCAAGTGCACTGCACGGCGCACCGTGCCGGGCTCCAACGCCTTTGTGCCCTCGGTGGCCGGTCTGATCATCGGCGGCGAGGTCGTCAAAGACCTTGTGGGCTTTGTACCGCTGAAGGGATAAAACAGACCGCAGCTTCCTTGCTGCGTGGGACGATTTGGAATGCGCTCCGCGTTGCTCTGCGCATCATCAGCGGAAAAAAGATTTTTTAATTTGGGGTTCTGAAAAACCTGCGGGCTTTTCAGAACCCCTTTTTCACGCTTTTTACGCGTAGCAACGTTCCATAACATAAAATTGCAACCAATTTGCAATTTGGTATTGCAATTGGGAAGCATATCGTGTATAATCTTCCCTGCACGAAAATGCAAGCTGATTGCAAATTGTTGAGAGACGACCCCCTGCGGGTCTTTGGAGCGATTATTTATGGAACTGTTTCTGGATGTTCTGGGCGAAACCTTGGTGGATACCGCCAAGATGCTGCCCTTTCTGTTTCTGGCCTACCTGCTGATCGAGTATATCGAGCACCGCCACGGTGAGCGCATCGAGACGCTGCTGGCAGGCGGCGGGCGCTGGGGTGCTGTGCCGGGCGCGGTACTGGGCTGTGTGCCGCAGTGCGGCTTCTCTGCCATTGCGTCCAACTTCTACGCCTCCCGTGTCATCACGCTGGGCACGCTGATGGCAGTGTACCTTGCCACCAGCGACGAAGCAATCCCGCTGCTGGTATCCATGCCCGCCTACTGGGATAAGCTGGCTGTCCTGATGGTCATCAAGGTGCTGTACGCCATCGTGGTGGGCTTTGTGCTGGATTTTGTGCTGCGGAGTGTGCTGCCCAAGGGGCTGCGGGGCGGCTACACCGGTCATGCGGACGAGGTGGACTGCCACGAGGAGCACAGCGATGCCGAGGGCAACGAAAAGCCCATCTGGCAGGCGGCGCTGCGCCACACGCTGGAGATCTTTGTGTTCATCTTCGTGTTCAGTCTGGTGTTCGGTATGATTGTGGAAGGCGTGGGCGAGGACGTGTTTGCCGAGGTGCTGGGCGGCATGGGCTTCTTCCAGCCGGTGGTGGCGGCTCTGGTGGGGCTGATCCCCAACTGCGCCGCCAGCGTGCTGCTGACCCAGCTGTATGTGGAGGGTGCGCTGCGCTTTTCCAGCCTTGTGGCGGGGCTGTGCACCGGTGCGGGTGTGGGTCTGGCAGTGCTGTGGCGCGCCAACCCCTCGTGGAAGCAGAACCTCTTCATCACCGGCCTGACATGGGCCGCCGGTGCCTTTGTGGGCGTAGCCATGCAGGTGGTCGTGGCGGTATTTGCCTGATTTCCCGTGAAGAAAACGATTTGAAATGCGCGCCGCGTTTGCTTTGCGCATAAGCTAAGGAAATATTATTTTTATCGCAATTTTCAAAAATAGTGCCCATTAAAACGGCATATTTGCGATATGCAGTTTGCGGATGTTGCTTGTGCATTAAAAACGCAAACTGCTATAATTTTGGGGTTCAGAAACGCCTGCGGGCGTTTCTGAACCCCTTTTTCACAGGTGGGGTCGTGGAGGAAAACGGCATTTGCAGCGCCGCTTTCTGCGAAAGCGCGGCGCTGCGGGGGAGCGTCCTCGCCCTCTCAGGCGCTAACGCGCCAGCTCCCCCAAAGGGGGAGCCACTGGCGAAACCGTAAACTTTTGCAGTTTGCCCAGTAACTTCCCCGCTATGCCAAGGCCTCTCACTTTGGGAGAGGTGGCACGGCGTAAGCCGTGACGGAGAGGGCGAGGACGTTCCATGCCACGCGAATGTTTCCGTAGGAAACCAGCAGTGGCAGCTGCCGTTTTCGGTTACGGCCCCTTTCCGCGACAAACGCCCTATATCAAAAGAAGTTTCCGCTATATTTGCCCAGAGCGCAAGCGGAGGGCATTTTTAATATTCCCCCTCTCCCGCTGGACTTTGAAATGTGTTATACTGGGAGAAAACGATGCACACAGGAGAGATGACCATGCAATATAAGATTCTGGCAAGCGATTACGACAATACGTTGATGCCCTTTGGAGAAGCAAAGCCCCGCCCGGCGGTGGTAAAGGCGGTAAAAAAGCTGCAGGCCGCCGGGGGCAAATTCGTGCTCAGCACCGGCCGCTCTTACCCCGGCATCCGGGACAAAAACCAGTTGGGCGGCATCCGGTACGACTACGCCATTACCTGCAACGGTGCCTGCGTGGTGGACAGGCAGGGCAACGTGATAGCCGAGCATCCGCTTACCAGCGAGGAAATGTATGTGCTGGTGGATTTTTGTGAGGATTATAACTACCCGCTGCAATTCAACTTCCGGGATGCCTATTACGCCTACTGTGAGTACGAGTATCTGCACACCGGCTATCAAATGATGAACAGCCCCGGGCTGGACTGTGTGGACGGCGAGGATCAGGACAGGCATCTTTGGGATATGCCCCACGCCGCCTTTGCCGCCATGCCGCCGCAGGAGGTGGAGCGCTTCCACGAAAAATACGGCTACCTTGGTCTGCACTGGATGCAGACGGGCGCGCAGAACGCGGACGGCTACTGCTACTACGATATCGTGCGCGGCGGTATGGATAAGGGCGTAGGGCTTGCCGACCTGTGCGCACAGATGGGGCTTACGCTGGCGGATGCCGTGGCTGTGGGCGATTCTGCCAACGATGTGGGGATGCTGAAAGTCGCGGGCCTGAGTGCCTGCATGGCAAACGGCACCCCGGACGCCAAGGCCGCTGCTGACCGGATCATCGGGGACGTGCGGGAGGACGGCGTGGCGGCGCTGATCGAGGAGCTGTGGTTCGACGGCCCCCGTGCGGAGCCCTCCGGCAAGGACTTTGGCTCTGCATGGGGCAATATTGAAAGCGCAGGCGGCAGCTTATGAGCTTTGCGCCGGTATACGATGACCACAGCCGGGCGCTGATTTTAGGCACATGGCCCAGCCCCAAAAGCCGGGAGATGGCCTTTTACTACGGTCATCCGCAAAATCGGTTCTGGCCACTGCTGGCGGCGCTGACCGGGGAGCCGCTGCCCGCACGGGAGGATATCGCCGCCAAAAAACAGCTGCTTTTGCGCCACGGGCTGGCCCTGTGGGATACGCTGGAAAGCTGCACCATCACTGGCGCGTCGGATGCTTCTATCCGGGATGTGGTGCCCAACGATATCGCCGGGCTGCTGCGCAAGGCGCCCATCCGGGCGGTGTTCTGCAACGGTGCCACAGCCTACCGTATCTATACAAAATATCAGCAGCCGCTTACCGGCATCCCGGCTGTCCGTCTGCCAAGTACAAGCCCCGCCAACGCCGCCTGCAGCCCCGCCCGGCTGGAAGCGCTTTGGGGCGCAGCGCTGGCGGACTGGATCGTAAAATGATGACAAGGCTGTAAATTCTTTTGCGGGATACTTGCGTTTTTTTGCGGACGTTGTATTATGGATATCATAAGGGGCGCACTGCCCCGGACAAGGAGAAATGACCATGAGCAAGATCATCCGCACCCAAAAGCCCAGCGTGCTGCCTTTTTACGCCATGGCGCTGGTGTTCGTGGTGCTGTGCGCAGTGCTGCCGGTGTATAAATTATGGGCGCTGCTGGTGGCGCTGGGCGGTGCCGCCGTGGCTTTTGGCGTGGCACAAAAGACCTGTCCGCCCCGGGTGGTGGAGCGGGAAGTACCCTTCCACACTGGTGTGGAGGATGTGGACCAGATGCTGACCGATATCCAGCAGAAGCTGGACACCCTGCACGCGCTGAACGAGACTTTGCCCGACCCGCAGCTGTCCGCCGCTATGACCCGCATGGAAAAAGCAGGACGCTCCATTATGGAAACGGTGGAAGCAAACCCCGCCAAGGCAAAGCAGGTGCGCCGGTTTGCCAACTACTATCTGCCGGACGCCGTAAACGTTTTACAACAGTACGCAAAGCTTGCAAAGCAGGGTGTGCGGGGCGAGAACGCCGCCGCCATCCGCGCCGAGGTGGAGCACAACGCCGCCTCCATTGCCACGGCTTTTGAAAACCAGCTGGATGCCCTGTACGCGGCAGAGAGCATGGACCTGTCCGCAGACCTGACCGTTTTGCAGAATATGCTGAAAGGGCAGGGTCTGAGCAAGTAAAATCAGAATATCCCCTCGGGATTTTGAAAGGAAGGAATCACTTATGGCTGACAATACCCTGAATTTTGATCTGGATGCCCCCGCAGTGCCCACCCTGACGCTGGACCCCACTCCCGCCGCTGTGCCGCAGGAGGAAAAGCCCGCCGCTGCCCCTGCCCCGGAAGCACAGGTGAACCTGACCCCCGAGGAGCAGGCCATGGTGGATCAGTTTGCCCAGAAGATCGACATCACCAACAGCCAGCAGGTGCTGCAGTACGGCTCTGCCTGCCAGAAGAAGATCGGCGATTTCTCCGAAGCAGCCCTCTCCAAGGTGTCCACCAAGGATCTGGGCGAGGTGGGCGATATGATCACCGACCTCATCGGCGAGCTGAAGAGTTTTGACGCCAACGAGGAGCAGCAGAAGGGCATCATGGGCTTCTTCAAGAAGAAAACCAGCCAGCTGGATGCCCTCAAGACCAAGTACGACAAGACCGAGACTAACGTGGAAAAGATCCAGTCCATGCTGGAAGCCCATCAGGTGCAGCTGCTCAAGGATATCGCCATGCTGGACAAGATGTACGAGTTGAACATGGCCTACTTCAAGGAGCTGAGTATGTATATCCTTGCCGGCAAGAAAAAGCTGGCAGATGTGCGTGCCAACGAATTGCAGCAGGCCATGGACAAGGCCAAAGTCTCCGGTCTGCCGGAGGACGCACAGGCTGCCCGCGACCTTGCCGACCAGTGCGAGCGTTTTGAGAAAAAGCTGTATGATCTGGAACTGACCCGCAATATCAGCCTGCAGATGGGGCCCCAGATCCGTCTGCTGCAAAACAACAACACCATGATGGCAGAAAAGATCCAGTCCACCATCGTGAACACCATCCCGCTGTGGAAGAACCAGATGGTGCTGGCACTGGGTCTGGCACACAGCCAGCAGGCCATGCAGGCAGAGCGCGCCGTGACCAACATGACCAACGACCTGCTGAAGAAGAACGCCGAGGCGCTGAAGATGGGCACCATCGAGACCGCCAAGGAGAGCCAGCGCGGCATCGTGGATATCGAGACCCTGCAGCAGACCAACAAGAGCCTGATCGAGACGCTGGACGAGCTGAACAAGATCCAGAGCGAGGGACGCGCAAAGCGTGCCGCCGCCGAGCAGGAGCTGACCCGCATCGAGGACGAGCTGAAAACCAAAATGATGGAGATCCGGAGCTGAAATGGCAAACGCTGATTTTTCTCAGAACAACAAACAAACCGCTCCCGGCGGCTTTGATGCGGGCAGCTACCGCGAAAAGGCAAAACCGGAGCAGACCGTAAAGCTGCCCCCCCGCCAGCAGAAGCTGGCCGCACTGGAAGCAAAGCTGCCCGCTGCGCTTTCCACCCGGGCGGCGGCGCTGGCTTTGAGCGTAGTGGTGATGCTGGCAGCCTTTTTCGGCTTTGGCAGCGCCAAGCTGCGCGGCAAGTACAACACCGCCCGCCAGTGGTTCACCGCAGGGGTCGCCGCCGACAACGGCTATAACCTGAGCGAGGAACTGACCACCCGGGAGAATACGGCGGCAAATATCCTCACCACCGCCTCCAACACCCTTGGTGCAGACAGCGCCGAGGTGCTGACCGCACAGACGGCGCTGAACGATTTTTCCGCTTGTCTGCAAGCGGTGCAGAACGGCAGCAAAAGCCAGTCGCTGACCTCGCTGCCCTATTATCAGGGCAGCACGATGCACGCGCTGTATCAGGCCGACCAGGCACTGGGCACTGCCATCGACCAGCTGTATGCAAAGTTGCAGGAGCAGGCCGCCGACCCCATGAAGATGGGCGCGGTGCAGGGGCAGTACGGCCAGTTCAACAGTGCAGCCACCATCATCGGCACCTTGCAGTACAATACGGCGGTGTATGAATATCAGAAGGACGTCGGCGGCTTCCCGGCCAGTGTGCTGGGCGCTTTGTCCGGCGTAAAGGAGGTTGAGCCCTTCGCATGAAAAACTTTGCAAAACGCATCAGCGCACTGGTGCTGGCCGTGGTGGTCAGTGCGGCGGTGCTGTGCCCGGCGGCCTTTGCCGCCCAGCTGCCCAGCCTGCCCAAGGGCGAGTGCGTGGTGGACGATGCCGGTGTGCTGAGCAGCAGCACCGTGCAGACCATCACCGAACTGAACGCCCAGCTGGAATCCAGCTGCAGCGGCGCACAGATCGGTGTACTGACAGTAGAATACACGGGCAATGATTCCACGGAGGATTACGCCACACAGGCTTTCAACGCGTGGGGCATCGGTTCGTCCTCCAAAAACAACGGCGTGCTGATCTTGCTGGTAATGGAATCGGCGCAGTACGCGGACGGCGACTACTACCTGACCTACGGCGACGGCTTCCGCAACACCACGCTGGCAAAGCAGTCCAGCGCCATCGCCCAGACCATGGAGGATCAGTTTGCCGCAAAGGATTATGACGGCGCAGTGACTACCTGTGCCCGGAACGTGGCAAACACCATTGCGGACATCTACGGGGTCAGCCTTTCCGGCAGCGTGGGCAACGGCAGCACCGTGCAGCCCGGGTATCAGGGCAGCCAGAGCAGCGGCGGCAGCACCCTGACCGACATCCTGACCCTTGTGGTCGGCGCTGTTCTGCTTATCGTCATCATCCGGTCAATGGCCTATGTTTTTGCCAGCCCCTGCGGCTGGCTGTGGTGCTTCGGCGGACCCCGTCCTCCTTACAGACGACGTGGCCGCCGCGGCCCGCCGCCGCCCCCGCCGGGCGGCTACTACGGTGGCTCCCGTGGCCCCCGGCCTCCGCGCGGCGGCGGCTTTGGCGGCATGGGCGGCGGCTCCTTCGGGGGTGGTGCCGGGCGCGGCGGTTTCGGCGGCGGCAGCTTTGGCGGAGGCTTCGGCGGCATGGGCGGCGGTTCCAGCCACGGCGGCGGCGGTGGCCGTGGGCGGTAATGAAAATAAAAAGAGAAAGGCAGTGGCTTTGATATGTACCCCCAATACTGGACACCCAGTATGGGGGTATTTTTATGCGATACAGTTATGAGCACAAAAAGAAGTGTGTTGAATTGTACCGATATTTTACAAAAAATTCACGCTGGCAGGGTTGCCGCCGCATACCGGATGTGCTATGATGAAGTGCAAAATTTCAAGCGGAGCGATGAATTTTGATTTGTCAAGCTCGCGGAATCAGGAGGAACTACCATGCAGAAGAATTATGTGCAGGAAATTCTGAGCATCATTCACAGCGGTCTGCCCAAGGCAGAGCTGGCCGAAAAACTGTCTGATTACCATGAAAAGGATCTGGCGGATGCGTTGGAGTCACTGACCCCCGCCGAACGTCAATCGCTCTATTCCATTCTGGGCGTGGATACTGTTGCCGAGATCTTTACTTATCTGGACGATGCCGAGCCGTACCTGAAAGAGCTGCCCAGCCATGAAGCTGCAAAGGTCATTTCCAACATGGACTCGGACGATGCGGTGGACGCGCTGGAAGACCTTGACGATACCGATAAGAACGAGATCGTCAACAAGCTGGACAAAGACTCGGTTGAAGATGTGAAGATGCTGCTCTCGTATGACGAGGATGAGATCGGCAGCAGGATGACCACCAACTACATCTCCATCAAAAACGATATGACCATCCGGCAGGCGATGAGCGAGCTGGTGAAACAGGCCGGAGAAAACGATAACATCTCCACGCTGTATGTGGTGGACGAAAACGAGCACTTCTATGGTGCAATCGACCTGAAAGACCTCATCATTGCACGTGCAGAGGAAAGTCTGGAAAGCCTGATCGTCCGCTCTTATCCCTACGTCACAGACCGGGAGCAGATCAGCGATTGTATCGACCGCATCGTGGACTACGCGGAGCGCAGCCTGCCGGTGCTGAACGATGCCGGCAAGCTGGTGGGCATCATCACATCGTCCGATGTGGTCGAGCTGGTCGATGATGAGATGGGCGATGATTACGCAAAGCTGGGCGGTCTGACCGGCGAGGAGGATCTGAACGAAAGCGTTTTTGAAAGCGTGAAAAAGCGTCTCCCGTGGCTGATCGCTTTGCTGTTCCTCGGGATGCTGGTCTCCTCGGTCGTCGGCGCGTTTGAATCAGTGGTGGCGGTGCTGCCGGTGGTCATCTGCTTCCAGTCCATGGTGCTGGATATGGCCGGTAACGTTGGCACCCAGTCGCTGGCAGTGACCATCCGTGTGCTGGTGGATGAAAACCTGACCCTTTCCAAAAAGCTGCAGCTGCTCTGGAAGGAGACCCGCGTGGGTCTTTTGAACGGTGCCATTCTGGCCGTGATGGCCTTGGGTTTTCTGGGCTGCTACATCCACTTTTTCAAGGGCTATGTCTGGACCTCGGCGTTTTTACTGTCCGGCTGCGTCGGGCTGTCGCTGATCGTGTCCATGGTCATTTCCAGTCTGGTGGGCACGCTGATCCCGATGCTGTTCCACAAGATCCATATCGACCCGGCGGTCGCTTCCGGCCCGCTGATCACCACGATCAACGATCTGGTGGCGGTTGTGGTCTACTATGGCCTTGCCATGGTCGTGCTGATCGATCTGTTCCATCTTGCATGATAAGAAATAAAACAGGAACCGGTGCACCAAATGTAATGTGTGCCGGTTCCTGTTTTTCTTTGCGCAGGGGCTTATAGCAATTCAACTTTTTAATGCCCCAGCAACAGCGTTGAATTGCATATCGCAAATATGCTGTTTGAATGTTGCGCTAATTTCTTGTCTTGCGATAAAAAAGATTATTTGCCCAGATGCCAGATGTCGCGGTCGTACTCGGCAATGGTGCGGTCAGAGGAGAACATACCCGCCTTTGCAATGTTCACAAGGCACTTGCGCCGCCAGCCCATGGGGTCGCAGGCGTAATCGCTGAGGGCCTGTCCCT
>ERZ1026898.1137-NODE-1137-length-13773-cov-4.786776_pt1 | contig 13773 bp, 13 predicted proteins | sample MGYA00380178_ERZ1026898 | MGnify/ENA primary metagenome ERZ1026898 (study PRJEB33269, sample SAMEA4719814) | human gut metagenome | biome: human-associated habitat; feature: organic feature; material: feces | place: Cameroon | collected 2013-10 ... | reverse complement strand
GTGATGAAGTGCATCAAAGAGAACCTACAGGCATATTGGAACAAAGAAACATTAGAATGATAGCGAAAGGGCACATTTGATTTTGGAGTGTATCCTGATATTTTGCCTGATTCTTAAAAGCAGTCTTATAAAACAGCGTTAAAACACTGTTTAAACAGTATTAAAACCCGTTGACGGAATTACAATTATCATAAGTCCAAATGGAGAAACTTTCCTTTCCAACAGAATCGTCAATCCATTTGACAAGAGCAATTCCGCCAACGGGTAATATTTCAAAAGCCCCTTAAGGCGTGTCGGGATTAGTATGATACAATGCGGCAGTTTACAATTATGACACACCGCACAAGATCAAATATGCAACTGTAAACCCAAGGAAACAGGATGCACTTTCGGACCTTTATCCTTTTCAAACAAGCTGAAAGGAGAATATTTAGCATAAAAGAGTAATCAAATCATCACTATCGAGTTCACCTTCGATGTCTTTCATCCGAATAATGACTTGCTGAAGTGTAGGCAGTTTGCTTATCAAAAAACGGACACGACCAACCATATCGTGTTGTTCCAATTCTTCTGCAGGGTTTCTTGTCCCTAAATCGAGTGAAAGCAAGGTTATATCCTCTCCGACCGGACGGCATTGTTTAAGTTTGTCCAAGGACAGGTTCTTAGCCACCCGCACCGCCAATGCCTCAACACAGTCATAACCATCTAACTTCTCGCGAATCTGCCACAACTTCAGAAAAGTCTCCTGCACGATATCTTCAGCATCCGACCTCTCTTCCACAATCCGCTTGGAAATATGAATCAACTTCTCCCGAAGCGGAAGCACGGTTATTTTAAACGTTTCGAGTTCCATTTCTATTTATATGACGACAAAGGAACAAAAACATAACATATAAAATGCAGAAAAAACAATTATATCTCCAAAATATCAAGAAGCATTGGTCAGGGAAAAGGTAATAAGCTTCGTGTAGGAATGATTGGGAGGAAAAATTACAGGAACATTGAAATGAGAAAATCCAGGCTTTGGCGTATCTGTTCTAAAGATAGTTTATCTTACTTCGCAGTTGCGAAACAGCCGTTTCGGGAACAGCCGTTCCGCAACTGTTGCTACTATTTGATTTCCAATGTGACGATAGATTTAGCAGGCAAATCCACTGTCAAAACATTCTTTTTCAACTTTGCCCCACTGAATGGAACCGCCTTCACTTGATCCGGCTGGTCGAATGAATTATGGTCGGTCAATTTAGCAGCTGTCAATATTTCACCAGCAACCTGCTTCCCTTGTACATTTGCCAAATCAATTGTCACGACTTGACGCTCCTTTGCATCCACGTTGGAAAGGGAAATATGAATCACTCCTTGTGCATTCTTAGATGCAGTAGCACTCAACATCGGCAATTCACGGTTCTTATTCCGTTCACCTTCCAATTTAGCCACTTCACACTTCACATCAATCGGCAAATAAGTCGCATCTTGATGGACATTGTACATTTTGAAAACATAATAAGTCGGCGTCAATACCATTTTATCGCCTTGCGTAAGAATCATGGATTGCAGCACATTGACAATCTGTGCGATATTCGCCATCTTCAGGCGTTTGGTATATTTATGGAATATGTCCAAGGAAAGCGAAGCGACAAAGGCATCACGCAATGTATTCTGCTGATACAAATGGCCCGGATTCGTGCCCGGTTCCACATCCCACCAAGTTCCCCATTCATCCAGCATCAAAGCCACTTGGTTCTTCGGGTCTTTTTCGTCCATGATGGCAATATGTTTCTCCAACACATCCTCTATTTCCCGGCATTTACCTAATGTCCAATAATAATCGTCCGTATCGAACTGGGTAGCAGAACCTTTGCTTCCGTCCCATCCGGTAACGGTATAATAATGCAATGACAAGCCATCCATCCTGCCACCGACACGATCCATCAATACTTTTGTCCAGTTGTAATCATAGTCACTGGCACCGCTGGCAATCTTGAACAAACGGTTGTCGTCATAATTCCGGCAATAGGTCGCATAACGGCGATAAAGGTCTGAATAATATTCCGGGCGCATACTTCCTCCGCAACCCCAGCTTTCATTACCCACGCCTAAATATTTCACTTTCCAAGCTTTGTCCCTTCCGTTTTTGCGGCGCAGGCGAGCCATGGGAGAATCACCTTCCGAAGTCATGTATTCCACCCATTTTGCCAATTCCTCAACCGTTCCACTGCCCACATTGCCACTGATATAAGGTTCACAACCTATCAATTCGCAAAGATTCAAGAACTCATGCGTACCAAAACTATTGTCTTCAATCGTTCCGCCCCAGTTGTTATTCACCATCTTAGGACGATTCTCCTTCGGACCAATTCCATCCATCCAATGGTATTCATCGGCAAAGCAACCGCCAGGCCAACGCAACACCGGGACTTTCAAATCCTTCAAAGCATTCAACACATCTGTGCGATATCCGTTGGTATTGGGAATATCTGAATTTTCACCAACCCATAACCCACCATAAATACAAGAGCCTAAATGCTCTGCGAACTGTCCGTATATCTCTTTCGGGATAATCTGCGTTCCTTTGTCGGCATCCAAGGAAATAGATGCGCTTTTTTGGGCAGACAAACTCAATGTTGCGGCAAACAACAGACCTCCTAATATTAGTTTACTTCTCTTCATAACACGTTCTATTTTCGCTCCACACAAATGGAACCAGTTAGTAAGAAAAGAGGTCAGACTCCCCGTAAACGTCATAGGAATCCAACCTCCTTTTGTTTATAAAATGTATTTACTTTTTATACTGAGCTGCAGCAGCCTCGATAGGCAGAGCCGCCTTGTAACGCTCGATATAAGCATTGAATCCGGCAACTTCTTTGGCTGTCGGGGCAATCTCCACACCAGCATCACCGGCAAACACCTGTTCTTCCAAGAAATCGGCAAGAGGCAAATCTTTCGGGTTATTGACCATATAAGAACCTAAAAGGGCTATTCCCCAAGCACCACCTTCGCCCGCCGTCTCCATCACAGAGATTGGAGATGTCAAAGCCGCAGCCAAGATACGTTGTCCGACACCTTTGGTCTTGAACAAGCCGCCATGTCCTGTGATACGGTCTACTTTTACCTTCTCTTCATTGAACAAGATGTCATTGCCAATCTTCAGGACACCGACTGAACCACACAAATGTGCACGCATGAAGTTCGCAAGGTTGAACTTATCGCCAGCGGAGCGGACAAACAAAGGTCTGCCTTCCACCATGCCCGTCACCGGTTCTCCGGAAATGTAATTATAGGAAATCAAGCCACCGCAATCCGGGTCACCCGCCAAAGCAGCATTATATAATTTGCCATACAATTCATCCATATCAACCGGCACGCCTAACAATTCCTGATACTCCTTGAACAAATTGACCCACGCATTCAAATCGGAAGTGCAATTGTTGCAATGTACCATGGCAACCAAACTGCCATCCGGAGTCGTCACCATATCAATCATCTCATACGGTTTGGACAAATCCTTCTCCAATACAATCATTGAGAAGGAAGAGGTTCCCGCAGAGACATTGCCAGTCCGCTGTTTAACCGCATTGGTCGCCACCATTCCAGTGCCCGCATCTCCTTCCGGAGGACAAACAGGAATACCGGCTTTCAAATGACCGGAAACATCCAATTTGGCAACACCCGCAACCGTAAGGCAACCGGCATCGGCTCCTGCCAATAAGATTTCAGGAAGAATATCCTTCAACTTCCAAGGATAGCCTTTCGGAGCGATAAGTTTATCAAACTTCTCGACCATCGAAGCTGAATACTCTTTTGTTTCCGGATCAATCGGAAGCATTCCGGAAGCATCACCGATTCCTAAGACTTTCCGTCCGGTCAACTGCCAATGGACATATCCTGCCAATGTCGTCAGGTAATCAATATCCTTCACATGCTCTTCTCCATTCAAGATAGCTTGATAGAGGTGGGAAATGCTCCATCGCAACGGGATGTTATAAACGAACAACTTCGACAACGCAGCAGCAGCCTCTCCTGTATTCGTATTGCGCCAAGTACGGAAAGGAACCATAATCTGTTCATTCTTATCAAATGCCATATAACCATGCATCATGGCACTGACTCCAATCGCAGCCAAAGTCTCAATCTCAACATCGTACTGCTTCTTCACATCCGCACGCAAATCAGCGTAGCAATCTTGCAAACCGCTCCAGATTTCTTCGATGCTATAAGACCAAAGTCCGTCTACCAACTGGTTTTCCCACGTATGGCTTCCCTGAGCGATTGGTTTATTCTCTTCATCGATCAAGACCGCTTTGATACGAGTCGAACCCAACTCAATACCTAAAATAGCCTTTCCTGAAACGATGGTTGTTTTAGCATCCTGTTCCATTAGCAAAGGGCTTTATTCAGCATATAATAAACTTCATTGTAACGAAGTTCTTTCTTAAACTCACTGATGGTCGTATCTTTGTTGATATGAACCATTTCGATGCCTGCTATCTCTGCATAATCTTCCCAATATTCAGCAGTCAAATCGTAAGAGAAGCAAGAGTGGTGTGTTCCACCAGCCAAAATCCAAGCACCTGCGCCCACTTCAAAGTTAGGCTGCGGAATCCACAATGCACTGGCAACCGGCAATTTTGGCAATGGTTTCGGCTCGATGCACTCAACATCGTTTACAATCAAACGGAAACGGTTACCCAAATCGATAACAGTAGCTGTGCAACCAGCACCCACCTTAGAAGTAAATACCAAACGAGCTGTCTGGCTCTTACGAATACCGATACCTAAGAAGTGAACTTCCAAACGAGGGCGTTTTGCGGCAATCAACGGGCAAACCTCCAACATGTGGGCTTGCAAGATAGAGCTTTGGTCGCCATTGAAGTTCAATGTATAATCTTCCAAGAAAGAGCAACCATTAGGCAAACCTTGGTTCATCACCCAAACGGTACGATAAAGAGCTGCGGATTTCCAGTCTCCTTCCGCACCAAAACCATAACCTTCTGCCATCAAGCGTTGAGAAGCCAAACCTGGAATCTGATCGAAACCATTTCCTGTCTCTTCCACGTTCACATCGCCCAAATCATCAAAGTTGGTCGTAAAGCCTTTTGCCCCCTTGTCCTTCAAGATAGCGCGCAAAGCCAATTCTGCCTTGGCAGAGTTCCACACTTTGCGATAAGCGACAGTACTCTTATCTTCCAATTCAGCGTCATGTTCATACAAGCGGAAATATTCAGCCACCAAAGCATCTACATCTTCGTCTTTAACCGCATGTTGATAAGCTACCAATTCGCTAACCGGGCAATAGTCCACATGATAACCCATGCGTTGTTCTGCCTCAACTTTATCACCATCCGTTACAGCCACGTTGTTCATCTGGTCGCCGAAGCGAAGAATCAACATGTCCTGAGCATCAGCCCAACCGGCACAAACACGCATCCAAACAGCAATCTTATGCTGGGTTTCTTCATCCTGCCAGTAGCCAACCACTACTTTGCGACGGATGCGCATACGGGTACAAATATGTCCGAACTCACGATCTCCATGAGCACTCTGGTTCAAGTTCATGAAGTCCATATCCATTGTATCCCAAGGAATTTCTTTATTATATTGAGTATGCAAATGCAACAACGGCTTTCTCAGTTGCTGCAATCCATGAATCCACATTTTAGCAGGAGAGAATGTATGCATCCAGGTAATCACACCTACACATTTATCATCATTATTCGCTGCTTTAAATACAGCTTCAACTTCTTTGGAAGAGTTTGCGGTTCCTTTGTATACTACTTTATAAGGCAAGCGGCCTGATTCATTCAATCCTTTTACCATCTCATTAGAATGAGCGTCTACTGCGATGACTGCATCGCCTCCGTACAGGAGCTGTGCACCTGTTACGAACCATACTTCGTATTGTTCAAATTGTTTCATGTTATATTGGGGTTTAAAGTTATGATTAAATTGTTTTTTCTTTCCCTATTTCTTTTGTCCATAATAAGCATTTGGACCATGCTTGCGGCTGTAATGCTTTTCTATCAGCAACGGGTTCATCGTTGTCTCGGGATTGATGGCAAACGATATGAATGCCATTTTCGCACACTGCTCCAATACTTTTGCATTATATACGGCATTGGCAGGGCTCGTTCCCCACGTAAAAGGACCATGATTCTTGACCAAGACGCCCGGTGTATGATCCGGATTGATTCCTTCAAAGCGTTTGACAATGACATTCCCTGTTTCCAACTCATATTTGCCTTCCACTTCTTCCTTTGTCATGTCGGCAGTACAAGGAACAGCCTTATAAAAATAGTCGGCATGCGTTGTACCAATGTTAGGAATATCTTTGCCTGCTTGTGCCCAAGCCGTTGCATAAGTAGAATGAGTGTGGACTACGCCTTGTATATTCTGAAATGCGCGGTAAAGGACTAAATGGGTGGGAGTATCAGACGAAGGATTCAAATCCCCTTCTACTACTTTTCCGGTTTCAAGACTGACGACAACCATATCTTCCGGTTTCATCGTTTCATAACTTACGCCACTTGGTTTAATGACAACTAAGCCTTTCTCTCGATCAACGCCTGACACATTGCCCCAGGTGAAGATAACCAATCCCTGTTTTACCAGATCCAAATTGGCCAGGAAAACCTCCTTTTTGAGTTCTTCAAGCATATCAGTTTGTTTTGTTAACATTCGAATTAGCACTGAATCTTTTACTGATTCGCCACAAAAATAATAAATATATCGAAATATATACGATTATCGTAGATTTTTTCCACAAGAATCGTCATTCCTCTCTTTACTATCCAAATTATCTTCCTTTTTATCGTTCTCCTTTAAACACTGTATAGTACGGGACAGGCCTTCGTATTTGGCTCGCTTTACCGCCGAACCTGAGAAGATGCGGGTATAATCCTCTCTACTAAACTCATCTAAATCTTCATTCTTTAATTGCAACAACTCTTTCGAAGGATGAAAGGCGGGTTCTTGGGTCGGTGTGGCAAAGCGATTCCATGGGCAAACCAACTGGCAAGTGTCGCATCCATATAAACGGTTCCCTAATCTCTTTGCCAAATCTGCCGGTATTTCCCCGCGGTTCTCTATGGTTTGATAAGAGAAACAACGATTGGCATCCAAACAGTAAGGTCGGTGCAAGGCTTGGGTCGGACAGGCATCCAAACAGCGTGTGCAAGTCCCGCAATGCGACGAAATAGGTTTGTCATATGTATCAAATTCCAAGGTGGTAACAATTTCACCTAAGAAAAAGAAAGAGCCTTTATGAGGTATAATCAGGTTGGTATTTTTACCAATCCAGCCCAATCCAGCCCGCCAAGCCCAATAACGTTCCAATATAGGAGCTGAATCTGTAAACACCCTTGCCTCCGCCCCTTCCGTCTCCGGCAAAGCTGAAAGGATAAGCTGCCACAAAGCATAGAGCTTCTCCTTCAATACTTGATGATAATCCTTCCCATAAGCATAATAGGCGATATAAGGTTCTCCATCGCTCCTTTTTTGAGACGGATAATAGTTGAGGGCTACCGATATAATACTTTTTGCTCCTTCAACCAGTTTTTGTGGATCCAAGCGTACTTCACGATAATTCGCCATATAAGACATTCCGGCATGGCTGCCCGATTGCAACCAAGCATCCAAAAAAGCGGCTTCGCTGCCAGCCGTTGTAGCCGGAGCTATTCCACAGGCAGCAAAGCCGCTTCTCAAAGCTTCTTGTTTAATATATTCAGCCGATACGATTGTCATCCTTACAATAATCTAAACTGGTATCCTTCTTCTTTTAGCCATTCAATGGCACGAGGCATTGCCCACCGCATGTTCTTCTCCGCCTTCAAGGAGTCATGGAATACGATGATGGAACCATTTCGGACATAACGTTTCACATTTTCTAAAATCCTTTCCGGAGAAAGGGAAGCATTATAGTCCCTTGTGACGACATCCCACATGATTATCCGGTATTTCTTCCTCAAGAACAACAGTTGCGGGATACGCATGTGCCCATGTGGAGGTCTGAACAGCTTACCCGGGATATAATCAGCTGCTTTTTGGACATTTGCCAAATAGTTCCGTGTCAAAAAGCGGATTCCTTGAATATGGTTAAAGGTGTGGTTGCCGACATGATGCCCACGTTCAACCACCATCCGATAAACCTCAGGATGTTTCCTGACGTTATCTCCCACCATAAAGAAGGTAGCTTTCACCCCTTTGCGCTCCAGCACATCTAAAACCCAAGGGGTAACCTCGGGAATCGGTCCGTCATCGAATGTGAGATAAACACATTTCTCTTTGGCGGGAATTCTCCAAGTTACCCCAGGGAACAATGCCTTGTAAAACCAAGGCGGTTGCTCTATAAACATATCATTTTACTCCTTTTGCAAAGAAGAGAAGGCAATTCTATAATTATCAAACTCCTCTTGGTAAGCAGCCAATAATTCAGGATCGTTCTCTTTGGCAACTCGCAAGACTTGTTGCATGGTATACAAATCGGTATTGATATCATCCATCACGGAAGCGAATTGCTGTGGAGTCAACCGGAAATACCAGTTCAGATTCCGCATCATATTCTCTGCAAGTTCAGCATACACCTTGTGTCCCTTCTCTTTTGCACCCAAACGATAATAGAATTCACCGATTGAAAGAGCCGTATAATCCAACGGAACATTTTCAGGAGGCAACACTTCCATACATTTATCCAATACTTGCAATGCCTGTTCATTCTTGCCTTCTTGGGATAAAACGGCTGCTAATTTGCCGAAAATAACCATACGGTAGCTCTTACACATACGCATGACGTTCTCATCCAAATAAATGCCCGGAGTATTGACACCTCCCCATTTGAATTTGTTCATCACATTATCGAACATTTTCTCGGCATTGATGGAATAAACCGTCTCCTTCACTCTTGTCGGTACCACTTGGAATGCCATGCCTGTCTGTTGGAAATAAGGATCCAATTTGACAAATTGGTCTGGACTGACAGTTATAGCGAAGTACATAGGACGTTCCCAATTATTTGTCTGCAACATGTCCAAAATAATCAATTCTTGTTTGCCCAAAGCATCCTTACTGCTCAAATCGATAGTCATATCCTGGACATAAGGCAAATCTGCATTCTTCAAGGCTTCACTTTGGACGATAGTAGCAGAATCGACTTTGTATAGAAGTTTCTTGGACGGGATATAGTCAAATGATTGGCTGATGCCCGGAATCTTCTTAAACTTCGGATCATCACTTCTGACAAAGTCCAAAGCCGTCTTCAAATCCACCATGTTTTCCGTTACCGGGAATACGTAAGCAAAATCACGAGTTCCCTGAACATAATCGGAATGATTCCATGAAATAGGCAATGGTTTAGAGTCATAAGCCTGCTTTTTCATTTGGTCGATATACCAGTCCGTTTGCAAATAGCTGGTGTTACAAACACGGACATCCGTACGAATACCTTCTACCTCCTGCGCATACCACAAAGGGAACGTGTCATTATCTCCGTTCGTGAATATAACAGCGTTCGGTTCACACGATTCAAGATAGTTGGCTCCGAAGTCACGACATACATAACGGTTGGAACGGTCATGATCATCCCAATTCTGTCCTGCCATCTGAATAGGCACGAAAAGAGCCGCTACAGATGCCACGGCAGCCGCCGCTACAGATGGTAATTTGGCATATCTTTCCAATAGTTTAACCAAAGCAGCCACACCAAAGCCTACCCAAATACAGAATGCGTAGAAGGATCCGGCATAGGCATAATCTCGTTCACGAGGCTGGTACGGTGTCTGGTTCAGATAAAGCACAATGGCAATACCCGTCATAAAGAACAGGAAGAAGGTTACCCAAAATCCCTGAATACCTTTCTTTCCGGCGTAAACTTGGAACAATAATCCCAAAATACCCAATAACAATGGCAACATATAATAGACATTATGTCCTTTGTTATTTATGATATCGCCCGGCATATCGTCTTGCGGACCAACCAGGACTTCATCGATAAACTTGATTCCGGTAATCCAGTTACCATGGGAAACTTCGCCATGTCCTTGAATATCATTTTGGCGGCCGGAGAAGTTCCACATAAAGTAACGCCAATACATGAAATTCAACTGATAAGCGATAAAGAACTTGATGTTCTCCCCGAAAGTAGGTTTCATCGCAGTGGCTGTTTCTCCACAACGGTTGAACTTGACCGGTTCCCCTTTGATGTTCGCCCACTCTTTATATGCTTGTACATGACGGGAATCCGAACTAAACATACGAGGGAAAAGCATACTCAACTCATCCACATACTCGTAATCCACATCATGACGAGAGATATAATAACGGTCTTTCTCATCCGGGCTCTTTTTATCTATACGAGTCCAAACAGGAGCTCCCTCTTTAGTTACCGCCACGCAACTTCCTCCGTCATTGGTTCGTTTCACCTCCGACACATAAGTCTGTCCGTATAGCAAAGGGGTCTTGCCATATTGCTCACGAGCCAAATAGGTGCGCAATGTAAAGATATCACTCGGCGCATTTTGGTTCATCGGCGTATCTGCCGTCGCACGTATTAACGTCAATGCATAGGAAGAATAGCCAATGACAACCACCATCAAGCTGAGCAATATCGTATTCAGCATCTTAACGTTCAATTTCTTGGACATGAACAGGTAAGCTGCCAAGGCTGCACTCATGACAATCGCAATAGTATAACCACTGCCTATAAAAGGAATACCTATCAATATGATGGACAACAAGAAAGAGACTTTCAAACGGACAGGATGAACAGTGTCTTGCATTGTTTCCCAAATCGCCCAAACCAATGTAGCAGCCAATACCACCACATAGACATAAACACCCGTATTATAAGGCATTCCAAGGACATTGACAAACAATAATTCAAAGTATCCACATATCTCTACCAATCCCTGTACAACACCAAACATCATCAAAGCGATGATGGCAAAAGAGACCAACAAAGCAATGATAGTCCCTTTGGTTGTTGGATTAGGAAATTTCTTATAATAGTAAACCAATACGATAGCCGGAATACAAAGCAAATTCAACAAGTGAACGCCAATACTCAATCCCATCAAGTAGGCTATCAACACAATCCAACGGTCGGCATGCGGCTTGTCTGCCACCTCTTCCCATTTCAATATCAGCCAGAAGACCAATGCCGTAAACAGAGATGAGTATGCATATACTTCCCCTTCTACTGCACTGAACCAGAATGTATCACTGAACGTATAAGCCAATGCGCCTACGACACCCGAACCCATGATGGTAATCAGCTGCCCCATCGCCATCTCTTTGCCTTCGTCCACAATGATTTTCCGAGCCAAATGGGTAATCGTCCAAAAGAGGAACAGGATTGTCAACCCACTGAAAATAGCAGACATTGAATTGACCATTTTAGCAACCATCGTCGGATCTGACACCAATTGTGTAAACAAGTTTGCTGTCAGCATGAAGAAAGGTGCTCCGGGTGGGTGCCCCACCTCTAATTTGTACGCTGAAGAAATGAACTCACCGCAGTCCCAAAAACTGGCAGTTGGTTCAATTGTCATTAAATAAACGGCGGAAGCGATTATACAAATAACCCATCCCAACACGTTGTTAACCAATTTATACGTTTTCATACGTTGTATAAAGTAATAATTTAATATTATCGATTAGAAACTGCAAAGTTATACATTTGCGTTGATAATCTAACGTTTTCATTCCACATAAATTGTACGAATCTGTTATAAAAAGGCAATTAAGCATGGAACTCTTTCTATCTGACAATGATGGACAGGTTGGCTCTCCGTTTTTTCATCGTAACAATACTTCGGTAAGTTTTCATCTAAAATTTCCCAATAAAAGGTTACGAGCTTTTTTCAAAAAGCATACTACCTTTTTCTAAAAAGCATACTACCTTTTTCTAAAAAGCATACTACCTTTTTGAAAAGAGGTCGGATGGTGGTATTTGAGCTGTTATTAAATCGGTGTTGAAAACAGTGTCAGCAGCTCGTTAAAAATCAGCCAAGCCAAAGCGTTCTTTTTCCATGAACGCTTTGGGAAGCACACGGGATTTGGGAGCCATCGGAAAACTCCTGTTCGCTATGTACTAAAATATGCTGCATGCTATATTTAGAACTCGCCAGAAAAGCTTCTTCTGCAAAAGAATATGCGGGTATGAACAAAAAAGGCACACAAAAGCAATAACTTTGCAGTTAAAACGTTATGCATGTAAAGACGTAATATAACAATGGCTCTAAATCAAACGAACAAGCTCGTATGGAAATGGAACATCTTTGACACCTTCGGTATATCTATCGACTACGAGAAAGTTGCTCCATATAGGTACTACATCGCCAACGTGGACGACATGCCTTGAAAACAAATCAAACAAAGACAGGATTATCCTTGAATTACCCTAAAGAATTCGACCCGCTGGAATACTTTGATGGTTGTATCGGTGTAATCCCTGGTGATGGATGTGGCATCGAAAAGAGAATATGGAATCAATATAAGGAGTAAGGATGAATATGACTGAGAATAAAATTGTTACAAATAATGGTTCGTCTATCGTTCTATATACGACTGATGACGGCAATACCCAACTTGAAGTGAAGTTGGAGAAAGATTCTGTGTGGCTCAATAGAGAGCAAATCGCTCAACTTTATGGCAGGGACTACAAGACAATAGCAAAGCATATCAATAATGCATTGAGAGAAGAACTGGAAGGTGAACCGGTAGTCGCAAAATTTGCGACACCCAAGAAATATGGCAGAAAAGAGGGATATGCCCAAATGCAGAAAATAGATTACTATAATCTTGATATGATCATTTCTGTAGGCTATAGAGTGAAAAGTCGGAATGGTATTCTTTTCAGAAAATGGGCTAACAGCATATTGAAGCAGTACCTCATCAGAGGCTATGCCATAGACCAGCGTCGCCTCGACCACTATGATGATTTGAAGGATGTGGTTCGGTTGATGTCGCGAGCACTCACCCTCCAAGACAAGGTTTCGGAAGGTGAATACTCAGGACTATTTTGTTTTATCACCGATTATGTCTACTTAAGATCACACTTTTTTGTCGCTTTATTGAGTGTTTATTTTTTATCTTTCTGGCTTTCTTCATATCCTAATCAAGATTAAATACATACTGACTTCACCAGGAATCGTAATTTAACAGTAAGTAACGAATATCTTTGATGTATCTTTTAGCTAAAGAAGTAATCTCTCGCTATTGCTCCACCGGAGGCTTGCAATATTTTGCACAAGGTTACTTGGAGGTTTCCAACGACAAAGATAGATTTTAATTTTGATAAGTCTACATTTTTTTGTTATATTTCTGTTGTTTGTCTATTGTCTGCATTTTATATACTCAAAATAAATTTAGCTCTTATCATTTTATCTGCTATTTTTCTTCCTTAAAATAAAATTTGATTTTAATTCAATCGTTCTTTGCCAAGAAAAAACTACCTTTGTATTTGATTAGGTGTATATTGCCATTTAAAATGCTTTAGGTCCAGTAAGATATGAATAATAATAGAAATTGCTTAGTTTTGACTCAATATCGTCAAGGAGACTTATACAATGATTTTATTGGAAAGTTTTATCATTTTCCCAATAATCCATCTAAGAACTATGAGTCTATGTTTGAAGAACTTCCTGTTGAATTTATTTATTATGAACCTATAAAAAATGGAGAAGGTGGATTTTATGGGTATGGTATTATTGACACCCCTCCCTTTAAAGATAAGCAGGATGATAGATATTCTTTTATTTCAATAAAAGAATAAAAGCCTTT
>ERZ1026898.1135-NODE-1135-length-13799-cov-15.675058_pt1 | contig 13799 bp, 9 predicted proteins | sample MGYA00380178_ERZ1026898 | MGnify/ENA primary metagenome ERZ1026898 (study PRJEB33269, sample SAMEA4719814) | human gut metagenome | biome: human-associated habitat; feature: organic feature; material: feces | place: Cameroon | collected 2013-10 ... | reverse complement strand
CGCCACCTTGCCAAGGTGGAGGTAGCGAGTTCGAGCCTCGTCGGCCGCTCCAACAGGAGTGGAACACCACTCCTAAATATGGTGACGTGGCCAAGTGGTAAGGCAAGGGTCTGCAAAACCCTCATCCACCAGTTCAAATCTGGTCGTCACCTCCAAAAGATTCCCGGGAGCTTCGGCTTCCGGGATTTTTTATTTCTCACAGAACGATCTCGTCGTCATCTTCCCCGAAGATGATGGTTATTATGTTTTTCTTTGTAGTTATGGTATAGTTGTTGCCACCTGCCTGTCATTTGTTTGTCATCTGCCTGCCATACAGCTTACACGAGTTCTTATTTTTCAACGCAATCACGTAAGGATTCGTTCATTATCTGTTTGTCCTTCTTTGCATTTTTCCTGTGCAGCTGCCGCTTCCCGCCACACCCCTCCCGTGAAAAAGCAAAGCCGGAATAACCGCAGTCATTCCGGCTTTGCAAATTTAAAAATATTTTTTCCGCAACTTTAAATCGTCTAACTTAAAAAGTCAGCCGCATCTGATACCATACCACGCCGCCGTGCGTAGAACCGGAAACGCCCTCACTCACAAAGCCAAACTTTGCATAATAGTGCACAAGCCTGTCCTTGCAGGTCAGTACCAGCCCTTTGCGCCCCTGCGCACGGGCATCCGCGATGGCACGCCGCAAAAGCATCTCCGCATAGCCGCGGCGGCGGCAGCGCGGCACCGTGTTCACGCCAAAGATCATCTGCCATGCACCGGTCTCGCTATGCAGGGAAGCATCCGCATACATTTCATCGGTCAGGTCTGCTTCATCGGTGCACAAGCCGTCCACAAAAGCGGCCAGCTCCCCTTCTTCCAACAGCAGCCAGAAGTGGTTTGCATAATGTGCCAGCCGCCCGGCAAATTCCTCTGCCGTGGCCGCTTCTGCCGCCGGGAAGCACGCGGCTTCCACCGCCGCGATGGCGGGCAGGTCATTTAACGTTGCATTGCGGATCTCCATAGTTCTTCTCCTATTTTTTGTATATTGGCCGCGTGGTGGAAGTTTCTCGGCGGATCGTCCGCTGGGGTGGGCCCCTGTTACCCGCAGGGCAATAGGGCGGGCAAACAAAAAGCCGGTGCCCCCTGCGATTCCATAAAAATCACAGAAGTCATCAGCTTGAAAATTCAGCGGTTCAGGGGCTGGCCCCTTGGGAGAACTTCGTTCCCGGAATGATTATAGCAGGTTTGGAGAAATTTGCAAGAGCACGATCAAGAATCGTCTCCGCTTCGCTCTGACAATATCAGCGGAAATAATATTTTTTATATTTGCGTTTGTCGCGGCCTGCGGGCCGCTCCAAACGCATTTTTCACAAAAGGGGTCGTAATTCCAAACGGCTTCTTTTTATAAAATGCCGCTTCCCGCGGCGGCCTATCCCGTGAAAAAAGAATCGAATTTCCGCTGATCATGGCCAAAGTGCACGCGGCGGCCATTCTAATCTGTTTGCATCCTCCCCTTCTCCGTGCTACAATGGCTATACTACACTGCAAAGGAGCTGACGCCATGCCTGCCGAAAACCACACCACCCTCACGCCGGACACGCCGGTGCGCTATCTGAAGGGCGTCGGCCCCAAAACCGCCGAAAAGTTTGAGAAGCTGGGCATCGTGACGCTGGCCGACCTATTGTGCCACTACCCCCGGAAGTATATCGACTTCACAAAGCCTTACTCCATTGCCGAAGCACCCGCCGACACGGAATGCGTGGTAAAGGCCGAGGTGTTCGCCAAGCCCGGCGGGCGCATTTTGCCGGGCGGACGGCGGATGGAGCGCATCACTGCCGGGGACGATGTTGCCAGTCTGGAGATCACATGGTTCAATAATCCCTATGCCGCCCAGAAGTTGGAACTGGGGCAGGAATACTATTTTCAGGGCATTGTCACCGGCGGGATGCTGCGCCGCCAGATGGTGAACCCGCAGGTGCGCACCGCCGCACAGATCAAGGCCGCGCCCTTTGAAGCCGTTTACCCCCAGACCGAGGGGCTTTCCAGCAGCGCCATTGCCAAATGTGTGCGTCAGCTGCTGCCCCACGCCGAACTGCTGCCCGACCCGCTGCCCCCGGAAATGCTGCAAAAATACCGCCTGCTCTCCAAGGCAGACGCCGTGCGGGCCATCCACTGCCCCGCCACCGAGGACGATGCCTACGCAGCGCGGCGGCGGCTGATCTACGAAGAGCTGCTGGTTTTGCAGCTGGGCATCGGCCGTATGAAGAACCGGGGCGCTGCCGCCACCGGCGCCCCCATGCAGCAGGCAGACCCCACCCCCTTCTGGGCCAGCCTGCCCTTTTCCCCCACCGGTGCCCAGCGCCGGGCCGTGAGCGAGATCCTGGCCGATTTTGCAGGGCGATGTAGGCAGCGGCAAAACACTGGTGGCGGCTGCCGCCATCTGGGCCTGCATCCGGGCGGGGTATCAGGCCGCGCTGCTGGCCCCCACCGAAATTCTGGCCGCCCAGCACGCCGAGGGCCTGAACCGGATGCTTGCGCCTTTCGGGATGCGGGTGGCCCTGCTGACCGGCAGCATGAAGGCCGCTGCCAAGCGCACCACCCTTGCTGCCATCCGGAACGACGAAGCAGACCTTGTGGTGGGCACCCACGCCATCCTCAGCGAGGGCGTAGAATTTGCACGGCTGGGCCTTGCCGTGATCGACGAGCAGCACCGCTTTGGGGTGCGCCAGCGCGGCATGCTGGCCGAAAAGGCCGCGGACCCCCACCTGCTGGTGATGAGTGCCACCCCCATCCCCCGCACACTGGGCCTTTTGATCTACGGCGATCTGGACATTTCCATTCTGGACGAACTGCCGCCGGGCCGCACCCCGGTCAAGACCCGGTGCATCACCGGCAAAAAACGGCATGACCTCTACCGTTTTCTCGATCAGGAGATCGGGCGCGGACGGCAGGTGTATCTGGTGTGCCCGGCCATTGAGGACACACCGGACGGCGGGCTGAACGCCGTCAAGAGCTACTATGAGGATGTTGCCAAGGCCCTGCTGCCGGACCGCCGGGTGGGACTGATGCACGGCAAGCTCAAGCCCAAGGAAAAAGCCGCCGTCATGGAGGACTTCAAGGCCGGGCGGCTGGACGCGCTGGTGTCCACCACCGTCATTGAGGTGGGTGTGGACGTGCCCAATGCCAGCGTGATGGTGATCGAGAACGCCGAGCGCTACGGTCTGAGCGCTTTGCACCAGCTGCGCGGCCGCGTGGGACGCGGCGCTGCGGAGAGCTGGTGCTTCCTCGTCAGCGACAACCAGAGTGAGAACGTACAAAAACGCCTCAAATTTTTGTGCAGTACCACCGACGGCTTTGCGGTGGCGCAGTACGATCTAGAGACCCGCGGCCCCGGCGACTTTTTCGGCAGCCGCCAGCACGGCCTGCCCACGCTGCAAATCGCCGACCTGATGAACGACACCCGCACCCTGCACGCCGCGCAGGCGGAAGCCGCCGCCCTGCTGGCGGCAGACCCGCTGCTGGAACAGCCCGAACATGCGCTGCTGGAGCAGCAGGTACAGCAGATGTTTGACAAAGCCGGCGCAATGAACTGATTATGATTTGAATGCCTTCCGCTTCGCTCTGGGCATATTCAGCGGCGAAGGAGCTTTGCGCGCTTTTCGCCCATGTCGATCACATCGCAGAACACGCATCGGCTCTTGGTGGAAAGCTGCACATCCTTATGGTAACAGCCAAAGAACCACTTTTCGTAGGTCAGCTCCAGCAAAATTTTGTCCAGAAAACGGTGCAGCTGGTTGGTCTCGCCGCAGGCAAGGGCGGTAAAATCCAAAAATCTGCTTGGCGCATCGTGGGTCAGCACATAATCCACTTTGTGATCACATGCTTCCAGATTCTGTTCGCAGAAGGCATATTCCTCGTCCGAGGGCATCTCTTCCTTCCACCAGTTGACGCCGGGCTCCCGGTCCTCTTTGTCCGGGCTCTCCGCGCCGCCGAAGCACAGATACTTCCTGCCTTCCAGCTCCAGCACGCTGCCGCGGCACACATGGTACACATTGCCGCCAAGCGCCTGCACCCTGCCGCCAAAGCGTTCCTCGGTGGGATACTGCCGCAGCAGGTCGTAGTTCTCGTGGCTGCCATCCAGAAACAGCAGGGTATACGGACGCTTGCGCAGCCAGTCCAGCTTTTTCTGCTCCTCTTTGCTGCCATCCCACACAAAGCCGAAGTCGCCCAGCACCACCACGGTGTCCTTTTTGCCCAGCCAGCGCAGCCGGCCATGCTTGAAGCGGTCGATATCGCCGTGGGTGTCGCCTGTCAGATATACCATTCCGAACCTCCCTGCCCGGGCGGGAGCACCGCGCACATTCGGCGCAAAAAGCCTTGCCACGCCCCCGCAAACCTGTTATTATAAAGAAACAGCACTCCGCTGCTTATCGTCTTTTCCGGTGTGCGCCCGCAAGGGGCGCTGCCTGTTGTTTTATATTATCGCTTTTTAAAGGAATTGTCCACATGAAACGTATTTTTGCGCTGGTTTTATCGTTTGCCGTCCTGTTCAGCTGCCTTGTGCTGCCCGCCGGGGCCATGTTTGACCCCACTCCGGTGTATGCGGTGCAGGCCAAAAGTGCCTACATCGTCAACACCGATACCAACATCATCGTCTACGACAAGGACAGCACAAAGCAGGTGTCTGCCGGCGGCCTGACCAAGTATATGACCATCGCCCTTGTGCTGACCAACTACGCCGACCACTTGGACGACACCTTCCAGATGCCCTTTGCCATCTCGGATTACGTGTACAACACCAATAACGCCGATATGCGCTCCAACGAGACATTCACCTACCGCGAAGCCATCTACGCCATGGTGACCCGCAACGCCAACGAAGCCGCCATGGGCCTTGCCTATGCGCTTTCCGGCGGCGATCTTGCCGGGTGGGTGAGCCAGATGAACACCCTTTCGCAGCGCATCGGCACCACCCACAGCACATGGACGGACGCCTGCGGCATCGACAGCGGCAACGTGACCTGCGCCGTGGATATGTACCTCATCCTGCGTTACCTGACCAGCTTTGACGCCTTTGCGGAGATCTCCGCCGCACCCACCTTTACCATGCCCGCCAAGGAAAAGCACCGGTCGTCCTCCATTCTGGTCAGTCAGAACGCTGCTCTGAACAAAGCCAGCGGTGGCAAATACTACCGCAGCGCCATGCAGGGCGGCATGTGCGATGTGACCGCTTTTAAAAACGACAGCGGCAGCCAGAGCTACGTTTCATGGGCCAACAAAAACGGCGCTACGTATATTTTCTGCGTTATGGAAAGCCCCGACACCTGCGATGATTTCGGCTATGCCAACCGCCGCCCGGCCCTGTACGAAACGGTCAAACTCATAGACTGGGTGTTTGACAGCTTTTCCATTCAGGCCGCGCTGGATACGGACCTTGCGCTGGCCGAGGTTCCGGTGAAATACTCTTCCGATGCAGGCTCTTTGCAGCTGTACCCTGCCGACAGCATGATGACCCTGCTGCCCTCTACCAGCGACGGCAGCGTGACCCAGAAATATTTCCACCTGCCGGACTATGTGTGTGCACCCATCCAGCAGGGCGACGTGGTGGGCACCGTAGAGTTGAAGCTGGCCGGCGAGACCATCGGCGTAGTGGACCTTGTCGCCGGGCAGGACATCAGCCGCAACCCGCTGCTGTTCACCGTGGCGCGCTTCCGGGAGTTTCTGGGCAGTTTGTACCTCAAGGTGGTCATCCGGCTCAGCCTGCTGTGCGCCGCCGTTTACGGTGTGTGGCTGCTGCTGAACAACTGGAACCGCCGCAAGCCCACCAAAAAGATCCATCGCCGCTGACGGCTTGCACCCTGCGGCCCGCAGTTGTGGAAAACAACGCAAAAAGCCCCGCTGATCCTGTGACCAGCGGGGCTTTTGGTTGCGCCAGCAGGAGTCGAACCTACGATGGGGGAGTCAAAGTCCCCTGCCTTACCGCTTGGCGATGGCGCATTACGCAAGATATTATAGCATAATTTCTCTTTTTCCACAAGAGGAATTACAGCCTTTCTGTTCCAAGGATCGGCCAGACCGCTGCATTTGTACCGCACAATTTGTGAAAACGTGTTTTTTTTCATTCTGACAACAAAATCCGCCCATTTTGTTGCGCTCTTGTTGCACTCTATATGGTAAATATAAGGTTGAATAAACCTCTTCTTCCCTGCTTTTCCGGTCTGCTGTACCGCAGCGGAGACATCGAGGTCTGTTCAGGTGTCTCCGGTTGCCGGATGCCCCTTCCATTCTGTCAGGAAAGTGAGGAGTTCTATGAAAAAGGTCTTGAAAACACTGGTCCTTGGTCTGCTCACGGCGGCACTGCTGTGCTGCGCGCTGCCTGCGGCTTTTGCAGCGGAGGAAAGCACGGCGTCCCAGACCTACACCATCGGTCTGGATGCCATGGGCGGCAGCAGTTCCGCTGTGGCGGTCACAACCAACCTCAGCGGCAAGCTGAGCGCATTGCCCGCGCAGCCCACGCTGGACGGCTATACCTTTGATGGCTGGTATACCGAGCCGGTGGGCGGCACAAAAATCTCCACCTCCACCGTGTTTACCGGTGACACCACCGTGTATGCTCACTGGAGCGTGAAAGCTGCCGCATCCAGCAGCAGTTCCACCACCACCAAGCCCGCACAGCAGCCTGCACAAACGGAAACAGACGACGGCCACGTAAAAAGTATGCTGGTGATCGCCGGTGCACTGCTTACCACTCTGGCTGTGGCGTCTTTTATGTAAAAAATCCTGCGTTCAAATTTAACAATAGAAAGGAAAATCTCCATGTCTACTATGAAACTGCCTGCAACCTATGCCGTGATCAGCGAAGAGGAAATGGTTTATCTGGACGGCGGTGCCAGTGAGCTGTACAACGACTTCCTGAATGTTGGTAAGGTGTTCAACGCCATTGCCCGTATCTTCTCCGGCGCAAGCTCCATCATCAATAACGTTAACGTGATTTATCAGTCCTTCCTGACCCTGAGCGACCTGCTGAAGGGCTTCTAAGGCATCTCCCACACTGTTATTCCAGAGCTGCTTCTCGTTTGAGGAGCAGCTCTTTTTTGTGCCCGGATGCCGCCCGGAGTTACTGTTTTCCGGCGCTTATGCTGATATTTTAATTCAAAACACATTTTTTTCTATTTTCTCAACAAAAAACTGTTGCTTAAACACATATTTGTTGCATATATGTTGCAATCCGTGTGCTATTATAATGCTTGGAGATCACCATTTCAAATCTGCGCAGCCACGCGTAAAACTGATATATCAAATGCAGTTTTGGACACGAAATTTTCGCAGGTCCCGAAATGTTTCGCAGATAGATCGCCCCCACAAATTATCGGGAGAGCAAACCACCTATGCCAGACCGTGAATTGCGGCACATGAGCCGCACCGAATTAGTTGAGATCATCTTTGCGCTCAAGCAGAGCGAGGACAGTCTCCGGGCCGAAAATGCCGCCCTGACTGCGCAGTTGCAGGACCGGCAGCTGCGCATCGAGACCGCCGGTTCCATTGCGCAGGCCGCGCTGGAGCTGAACCATGTGTTCGAGGCCGCGCAGGCCGCTGCCGATGATTACGCGGCTTCGGTGCGCGCAAAGGCGGACGCCGAAGCCGCACAGATCATCGCCCGGGCAAAGGCCGAAGCCGCCGGGCTGAAGGCACAGGAGGGCGCGGCCCAATGAAAAAAACCAACATCAAGTTCACTGCCATCCCTTCCACAGCGGAGGTAGCGGCAGAGCGTGACCGTCTTGCCTACCGCAGCCGCTATGCGCGGGTGCTGCGCAGCACGGTGTACGCGCTGCTGGTGGTTGCAGCCATTGCGGTGCTGCTGGCCACACTGTTTTTGCCGGTGCTTCAGGTGTCCGGTGACAGCATGAACCCCACTTTGCAGGACAGGGACATTTTGCTGCTGGTAAAGACCGGCGACATGAAAACCGGCGATCTGTGCGGGTTTTACTGGCAGAACAAGCTCCTGCTCAAGCGCATCATCGGCCTGCCCGGCGATGTGATCGAGCTGGACGAGGATGGTGCCGTCACCGTGAACGGCCAGACGCTGGACGAGCCCTATGTGGACGAGCTTGCCTTGGGAGAATGCGATATCAAGTTCCCCTATCAGGTGCCGGAGAACCGGTACTTCGTACTGGGCGACCACCGGTCAACGTCCATCGACAGCCGCAGCAGCGTGATCGGCTGCGTTGAAAAAAGCCAAATCATGGGCAAGGTGTTTTTGAGGGTATGGCCCTTGCCGCGTTTCTCATTGATCCATTAACGCTGGGAGGTTTTGGAAACAATGAAAGACATTGTGAGTGAGTATCAGGAAAAATTCCGCCGGAACCGGCAGTACCTGCGGCGTTACACCGCCCTGCTGCTGGCTTTGGCGTTTACCACAACGCTGTTTGTCAACTGGCAGCTGCGCAGCGTGGGCATTGCCAAAACGGCCGACTACCAGTGCGGTCTGGAAGAGCACGACCACACCGATGCCTGCTATGCAAGGGTGCTGGTGTGCGGCTATGAGGAAGGCGAGCCGGAATATGACGCTGCCGTGCCGGATACGAGCTTTGACAGCGCCTTTGCGGTGGATGCCGGCAATGATCCCGACATCAGCACCTATGCGGCAGAGCCGGAGCCGGAGTACATTTTTGTGCCCCACGAACATACTGACGACTGCTATCAGGAAGTGCGCACCCTGACCTGCTACGAAGAAGAGCACGAGCACACCGATGACTGCTTTGATGAGGATGGTGTCACCTTCATCTGCGATAAATTCGAGCACGTGCACGACGACAACTGCTATAACATTGAATACGAGCTGGTGTGCGGTCTTTCCGAGGGCGAGCTTGTGGAAGAGCCCAACCCGGATTACGTTGCCGCCGACGAGGACGCCTTTGCGGTGTTTGACAGCGGCATTTCGGCACTGCCCGCAATGGATCTGAAGCCGGTGGTTGCGGACGACAGCAGCCCGGATGTGCCGGTGCACCACCACACCGATGCCTGCTACGAGGAAGAGCTGATCTGCGGGCAGAAAGAGCACCACCACACCGTGAACTGTCTGGCCGACCCGCTGGACAGCGTAGAGGACGAGGATGCATGGCTCAGCCAGACCGGCACCTCCCTGACCGGCCTGTGGACGGACGACCTGCTGGCCGTAGCCGAAAGCCAGCTGGACTATGAGCAGAGCGAGAAAAACTTTAAGCTGGACGACGCCGACGGCACCACCGTACATTATTATACCCGCTACGGCGCATGGTACGGCAATTCCTACGGCCCGTGGGATGTGATGTTCCTCTCCTACTGCCTGAACTATGCCGGCATCCCCCAGAGCGCCATCCCGCAGGTTTCCAGCGTGCAGTCTTTGCACAGCCAGCTGCGCAGCGCCCTGTACAACGAAGAGACCGGCAGCGGCTATGCCATGGATTTTGCCGGTGATCTGCCGTCTGATGCCGCCATGCCCGGTGATATCGTTATCTACAATGGCACCGTGACCAAGGCTGTGGCTGTGGAAAGCCAGCCGCCGCAGGTGCAGGATGATCCCGCCGATGCCGACATTGCCCTGCTCTCCATGGATGCTGCGGCCACCACCGGCACTGCGCCCCACATTGAGGAATACACCGTGGACGCCAGCACCGTTGGCATCGTGAGCGATGTGGACGAAGATTCCGGCACCCTGACCGTGATCTCCGGCGATGTGGACGGCAAGGTGGCTAAAGTCACGCTGAATGCTTCACAGGTGACAACGCTGGTGTCTGTGGCAAATGCGCAGCAGGCTGGTTACGGCGTGGCTACGCTGGATTTCACAGTCGAAGGTGACGATGGCACGACCGAGACCATTTACGGCACAGATGTCAGTGATTACATTACTAACCTGCAATTGCAGCTCAAAAAGAACCAGCAGTACGAGGATACGGACACCACCACCATTTCCGATACGGTCCACGGTGTTCTCACTCTCACGGATATCCCTGCCGAAACCATCAAATCCAACTCCAACACCATCCATGTCCGGCTGCCGGACCAGATGGATTATCTGGACGACGGCGAGCTTTCCGGTAATTTGGAGGATAAGGAGTATTTAGCTCCCGATGGCAGCCGTGTGTGCGGCAGCTACCGAATTGTACAGGGTACGGACGGTCACTGGTATGCCGTGCTGCACTACAACAATGACTACATCTCCCTGAAAGATGGCGTCGATACGTCCGGCGCTAAAGTGACCAGCAAAATCGAGTTCAACTTCCGGTGGGATAAAAAACAGGTGTCCACCGGCGGAACGACCAACATCAAAATCAATGAGAATCACACCATCACCGTCACGATCACCGACGACACCACTTCCGATGACAAGCAGTTCAAGCTGGAAAAGTCCGTCGGCAGCCTCTCTTATAAAGATGGGGACGCCTATCTGCAATACACGGTCAAACTGACGGTCAGCCAAGACTATAAGGGTGCGCTGGATCTGGAAGATGTTCTTTCGCTGCCGGACGGAGTAAAGGCCGAATACATCGAGGATTCTCTGTCGCTTTCCGCCACCAAGAACGGCACCCCCAACCTGCCCATCAGCTGGACCGGCAGCGACAGCGAAAAGACCCTTACCATTGGCAATGACAGCAGCACCATCGCGGCCGGCACCTACCAGATCACCTACCGGATCAAGCTGCCCGGCTTTGGTACCACGGATGTCAGCGGCAAAGTAGGCAATACCATCAGCATTCCGGACAAGGATGTGGAAAATGACGCCAGCCGCAATGTCACCACAAAGGCCATTACCAAAACCGGCAAGGCCGGTGCAGACAACACCATTACTTGGACCGTTACCATCAACGATGGCGACGCTCTGCGCAACCTGAAGGACGCAAAATTTACGGACACCATCCTCAGCGGCCAGACCCTTGAGCCAAAGCAGCTCACCGTAAAAAAGACTACTTACAGCCAGAAAACCGACAAGAATGGCAAACTTACCGTTGGCAGCGAAACCACCACTACCACAGTCGAGCTGAACGACGAAACCTTTAAGAACAACACCATCACTTACCCGCTGGAGGATGGCTACAACAAGTACACCATCACCTATACCACCAAATACACCGGTGATGTAGACCTTGGCGGCACCACCGTTTCCAACACCGGCAAGGTGACCGACAAAAACGGCATGGATGGCGAAGATACCGGCACGGCTACTATTGCCTCCACTGTTCTGAGCAAGGAAGCCGTTGGCGAGCCGGAAAAATCTTCCGGCGATAAGACCCTTACCCTGCACTGGAAGAGCACTGTGGATGCCACCGATGTGAGCGGGTACATTTACTACGACTACAGCGGCACCCTCTATTACAACAACGCCCAACACAAGGCACAGGAGATCGTACAGGATTCGGTCAAGATCACTGCCAAGAGCGGCAAGACGTATGATCTGGTTGCTTTGCAGCAGGCCGGCGCGATCAACTTTGATTACAGCCACTCCAATAACAATGTGGAGTGCGGCCTGTTCTCCATCGATTTCTCCAAGATCAACGACATTCAGGGCCCGCTGACCATTGCATACAGCACCACCGTGGACCTGACCCAGCTGCCGCAGGGCTTCAAGGGCAATGTTGTCAACTACTGCCAGCTCAACAGCGGCACCATAAAGGACGCCCAGCAGACGATTGAAAACGTATCCAGCAGCAAATCCTTTCTGCTCAAGTTCGGCGGCGATAGCTACGATTGGAATGAAATGAATGCCGGCTCCGGCAACATCACGCTGGCACAGCCCGGCGACAAGATTCCATGGCACATCATTCTGAATAAGGATGGCCTTCTGACTTGGGCAGAAGACACCAAGTGGACTGTTACCGATATCATTCCCGTTGGTCTGGTGCTGGACGAAAGCAGCATTGCGATCCATCCAAACGGCGGATATACGCCTGTTCTGAACAAGGACTACAGCTATTCGTTCACTACCAACGATAAGGGCGAGACAGTGCTCACCTTTACCCTGCTGCCAGATGCGTTCAGTTACGAGCAAAACGGCAACCGGATCATTCGCGATTGGATCGATATCCGGTACTGCACCACGCTGGACTCCAACCACGTGAGCGGTTCCACCATGGTCTTTACCAACCGTGCTTCCTTTAAACGCAACGACATCGATATGGGTGATACCGAGTTTACCGAAACCGTTACCACCAAGGTCATTGGCAAGAGCGGCACCTTTGATCAGACCACCGGCGACCTGACCTATCAGGTCTGGGTCAACCCCCACGGTGCCGCCCTGCTCAATGGTGAGCCGTTGACGCTGCTGGACACCTTTACTCCCCCGGATGCTTTGAAGAATAAGGATAAGGTTATTTTGCAGGACATCACCGTTTTTGAAGCACAGCTGCAAGATGGTACTCTGGTGACCACCGGCAAGAGCAAAACGCTGACGCCTGTTTCGGACGGCGGGACCCCCTTTGATAATAAACGGGCTGAAGCCAGTGTAGATACCGACTCCTACTACGTCAAATGGAACAAAACGGGCGACCAGCTCATGGCATGGACCAAGGTGCCTGACAGCACGCCGCTGGTGCTGGTGTTCCACTATACAGTGGATGTCGGGAACCTTATCAAAGGCACTCAGTATCCCTTTAAAAACAAGGTGACCCTCAACGGCAATGCGGACTGGAAGGCAGAAACCGATGATGGCACCTTCACAGCCAGCAGCAGCGGCACTTCCACCCGCACCTACACCAGCGACCGTCTGGTGCTTACCAAATACTCGCAGACGCCGGACAACGTGCTTAGCGGGGCAAAGTTCAGGCTGGCGCATTACGCTGCCGACAGCAAGATTTGGGTCGATGATGGCAGCGATTTTGTTACCAACGCCAAGGGCACCTGCACGCTCGACAGCCTGAAGCGCAACACCCTGTACCGCCTGCACGAGATCGAGGCGCCCGAAGGCTACCTGCTGCCGGACGACCCCAACACCTATTTTGCCATCTCCGAAAGCGCCGATTACACGCCGCCTTCGGAGTCCGACTACAAGGCAGACAACTACCAGCTCTACCTTGCAAGCCAGAACAATGCGGATGCACAGGCCCTTGCGGACGAGGGTGACGACATTCCATCGCTGGCGGCAAACAAGGTGCTCTACTACACCTTCCACGCCTACGTGAACAACCTGCCCAAGTCCAGCACCGATAAGACCGGCAGCCTGACCGTGAGCAAGCAGTGGAAGGATAGCTTGGGCAATGACGTTGCAGGCAGCATCACCGGCCTGCCGGCAGTGCGCCTGACCCTGACCCGCCTGACGAAGGACGGCGATACCGTTACCCAAACGGTGGTCGATAAGGTCACGCTGAACGCCGACAATGGCTGGACCCACACATGGAACAACCTGATCACCCGTGATAACATCACCTACACCGTGACCGAAGAAGCGCTGACCGGCTACACCGCCAGCTACACCTTCAACGACACCGCGCTGGAAGCCGGTGCAAGCATCAAGGTGACGCCGGACAGCACCGACAGCCTTGTTGTTACCAATCAGGCCGATCAGTCCGGCTACAAACTCCCCTCTACCGGCGGGGCCGGTACCAAACTGTATACAGCAGGCGGCGTGGCCTTGATGCTGGCCGCTCTGGTGTGTGGTTTCTGCACAAAGCGCAGACGTGAAAGGAGGGCACACTGAAAAGCCTGCACTCTTTTTGCGCGGCGGCAAAAACATTCTGCGCCGTATGCAGATGCCGAAAATAGGAATCAGAAAAAACTTGAAAGGAGCCTTTCACAAATCATGATGAAGAACACGATCAAAAAGCTGCTGGCCGCACTGCTGGCAGTTGCCATG
>ERZ1026898.1134-NODE-1134-length-13804-cov-6.081097_pt1 | contig 13804 bp, 25 predicted proteins | sample MGYA00380178_ERZ1026898 | MGnify/ENA primary metagenome ERZ1026898 (study PRJEB33269, sample SAMEA4719814) | human gut metagenome | biome: human-associated habitat; feature: organic feature; material: feces | place: Cameroon | collected 2013-10 ... | reverse complement strand
GGCTGTACAAACCTAACAAGAGCGCCGTCGCTTCCGGCAACGACATTGGCGGATTCCTGTTATTACTATATGTTCAACGGCTGTACAAGCCTAACGACAGCGCCGTCGCTTCCGGCAACAACGATGGCGAATAACTGTTATGGCTCTATGTTCCGCGTCTGCACAAGTCTAACAACAGCACCGTCGCTTCCGGCAACGACACTGGCGAATAACTGTTATAACAGTATGTTCTACGGCTGTACAAACCTAACAAGAGCGCCGTCGCTTCCGGCAACAACACTGGCGAATTACTGTTATTACTCCATGTTCTACGGCTGTACAAGCGTCAAATTAGCTATTTCCAAAAGCAGTGAATATGATAAGGAATATCGCATTCCTAAATCGGGAAATGGCGTAACAGCAACGAGAGCATTGGACAATATGTTTACGCAAACTGGCGGTACGTTTACCGGAACACCTGAAATCAATACCACATACTACACAAGCAACACTATTGTATAACTGAACAGGGCAATCGCCCGGAAATCTCATGGGGCAGGTGTGCCCGCAGTTTACCATTGCGTGGGCGGCACTGTCCGCGGTTGCGGTATGGGTTGAAGATCGTTTGCACGATATCTTCGACTAAATGCTCAGAATTGCGGTAAAGTGCTCAAAATAAAAGGAAAATGTACACTTTGATAGGGCGAATGCCCGGAAAGGAACAAACTATGTACGAATATAACACCTCTGCTATTGTGGGTATTTAACTATGCCGACGGAGGTTATCTGCACCATTATCACGGGTGTTGTCGGAATCATCTGCGCTGCTATGGCGGCGCAGTCCGGCAAGCGTGATAAGAGAGCAAAGGAAGAATCGGAGCGGGTAAACCGGAGGGCGGAACAACGAGCCAAAGAGGGACGCTTGCAGCTTGCAATGATTAACGCAAACTGTCAGCTTACTGTTGGCGTAGCAATGGCACTCAAACGCGGCAAATGCAACGGCGAAGTAGAGCAGGGGCTTGCGGCCATTGAAAAGACGACGAAGGAATACGAGCAATTTTTAGAAGGAATTGCAATAGACCATATTACGAGGTGATAGTATGAAGGTAAATATCCCTGTGCGGATGAAGAATCCGTGGTTTTGGGTCGGTGTTATCAGCGTCGCTATTACAGCGATTGGTGTTGACCCGCAGACGTTTACGAGTTGGGCGGCTGTGTGGAACGGTGCTGTTTCGGTGCTGGAAAATCCGGTGCAGCTTTGCACGATGTGCCTTGCAGTGCTGAGTGTGTTTATCGACCCGACCACGGCAGGCATTACGGATTCCAAAACGGCGCTGACCTACACCGCACCGAAGAAGAAGGGTGAGTAAATGAGTATTCCGTTTAAGCAGTGCAACGAACGAAACTACCGCAAGGGCAGAGAGTTCGCAATCAACTGGATTTGCCTGCACTTTACGTCTGGAAACGGTGACACGGCACAGAATAACGCGGATTATTTCGCGCGTGAGGGCGGTTTGAACGCAAGCGCACACTATTTCGTGGATACGGAAAGAATCGTGCAGAGCGTAAAGGACGGCGACACGGCATGGCATTGTGGCAGGGAACGTGGCGGCAGTTACTACAACGACTGCCGCAACGCAAACAGCATTGGCATTGAGATGTGCAGCGTTATCCGAAACGGCGTGTACGTTATCCCTGAGGCAACCATGAAGCGTGCCGCAAAGCTGACACGGGAACTCATGGCAAAGTACCATGTGCCGGTGTCGCGCGTGTGCCGTCACTACGATGTGACGCACAAGCAGTGCCCGGAACCGTGGGTGAGAAATCCGCAGTTGTGGCAGAAATTCAAAACCATGCTGACAGAGAAAGAGGTTGAAGATATGACTGAACAGCAGACACGAAACATTGTAAAGCAGGAGATTGCAAACGCTGAGAATGCCAAGAAGGTATATAACACGGTAGACGCAGTACCCGCATGGGGCAAGGCGACCGTACAGAAACTCGTGAACAAGGGCTTTTTGCAGGGCGACGATAAGGGCAAACTGGCACTGACGACCGACCTGCTGCGCCTGCTGGTTATCAACGACCGTGCACACCTTTACGGCTAAGTTGCGGACGGACATAAAAGATGGTATAATACTATCAGGATTGAAAAAACGCATTGTTCCTGCGCTCCCCGAAGCCTTATGAACCTACATAGGGTATTGACGTAGAGGACGCGGGACGGTGTGTTTTTATAGGGTGCGAAGCGCGAAAGTGTGTCGCACCCGATTTTTTTATATAAGGGGAAAGATATGCGGTGACACTATAACGAGGGGATACCGCATGAAATTAACGGAATTTACAAGACCGGAGGTGGAATACTTCCGGCGTGAGTGCAATTTTACACCAGAAGAGCGCGCCGTGTTTGACCTGCGAACATCGGCGCGTTCTATTACCCAGATTTGCATGACGCTGCACATGAGCGAAAGCACGGTGCATCGTCGGTTGAACAGCATCAAATGCAAAATGCTGCGCGTGCTGTGACAGCAAGTTGACAGATTTGTGACAGGTTTTCACGCCCGACAGACCTTATACTTTCAGTATAAGGAAGTGATCGCATGAGTTACGAACAGAGACTTGAACGCATGGGGTATGACCCTGAGTGCGCTCGTCGCATTGTAGCAGTTTACCGCAACGCAGGCAACACAGATTGCTTAGAGGAGTATATATCCTACAAAGAGGCGGTAAGTAAATCCATTAGCGAACACGTTACGGAGGTGCTGGGTTAATGGCATATCCTTATGGTTACACTGGCTACACGCCGCAGTATCAACAGCAGTACCCGCAACAGCCAATGCAGACACCAATGCAACAGCAGGTGCAATCTCCACAGCATATTGTCCGACCTGTGGCAAGCGTGGAGGAAGCACGCGCGGTACAGACGGACTTTTCCGGTGCGCTTACTATCATGCCGGACACGGCACACGGCGCGATTTACACCAAACAGCTTAATTTGCAAACCGGCTGTGCTGACTTTGTGATGTATCGCAGAGCACAGGAGCCGGAAACGAATAAACCTGCGGAAATAGATTTGTCAGATTATGTTCCGAGAACGGAATTCAACGAGCTTATCCGACGGTTTAACAAGTTATGTGAACAACTGGGAGGTGCAAACGATGGTAAATAATCCGATGATGCAGGTGTTGCAGCTTATGAGGAACGGCGGAAATCCTATGATGATGCTGAACCAAATGACCGGCAATAATCCTATGGTGAGCACCCTAATGAAATCCATGCAGGGCAAAAGCCCGGACGCGCTGCGGCAGATGGCAATGAACATTGCAAAGGAACGAGGAATCGACCTCGATCAGTTTGCACAGCAGTTCGGCATGAAACTGTAAAAATCACAGAAATTTTTATAGTTACCTTATTTTCTGGGCGGTGTAGAAACGGCTTTTACCGGGTCCCATCCGGAACGAATTCGTTTATACGCTGTACTCCTTGTAACACCAAACTCTTTACACCAATCACTTATGTTTTTAGATACTCCGTTTATGGCTATCATTACATGATCTTGATGTGTTGGTTCCTTCAACGCAGTTTCTAACGAACATCCGTTTTTCATTCTTGCGCGGACGGTAGCGGGAGAAATGTTATATTTTTCGCACCAATAGGTAAAAGGCATAGTAACGCCATCAATGGTATTGAATACGGTTGTTACCCTGTTGTTGCTCTGCTCGCGTGCAGTTGCCCAACGGCAATTATCGGGAGAATATCCGGAATTGTTATCTTTTCTATCGAGTGAAAGTGATTTAAGTTTGTGACCTGCGGTGCTTTTCGCCCATGCAATGAATTGCTTCGGGTCTTGCCATTCTTCACAAACCTTAATTCCTCTCGCGCCATAGCGTTGGTAATTATGGTTCTTTGGATTGTAGCAACGCTGCATCATTGACCACCAAGTCGGATAAAACTCGTCTCCGTTGCAACCATGCGTCATGGAGCTTTTCCCTTTTATGCAACCGCATGATTTGCGGTGACCGCTCAAAACACGACAAGGGATGTCGCAAAACATATTGCCGCAATCGCACTGAAAAACCCAGTGACGATAGTTGGAATGTATGTTTGAACTGTCCACGCCTATGATTTTTACATGATTGATGTGTTTCCCTAAATAATTTTCAATAGCAAATTTCATTTCAATACCTCTTTTCACAAAATCATTATACCATATTTTCAGTTTTCTGTTCTTGATAAAAACGGATAATTTCGCGCACAACGAAGTAGCGCGCGCTTCGTTTTTGCATATTTCAAGAAAAAGGAGACTTCTAATATGAGTGACGATTCGATGGCTCTGGGTTATGCACTGGGGCAGGACAGCAACAACGGCGGCGGCAATGACGGTATGTGGGGTGGCAACGGCTCGTGGATTTTTGCATTTCTGATTATTGCGCTGATCTTCGGCGGCAACGGCTGGGGCTGGGGCAACAACGGCGGCAACGGCGCAGGCTATCAGGGTGCAGTAACTCGTTCTGACCTGTGCAGTGAGTTTAATTTCAACAACCTTTCCCGTTCCGTTCTCGGCATTCAGGACGGATTGTGCAACGGCTTTTACAGCATGAACAACGGTATGCTGACCGGCTTCAACACGCTCGGCAGCGCGGTTTCTAACGGCTTCCACGGCGTGGACAATTCGGTTTGCCAGCTCGGCTATCAGAACGCCCAGCTTATCAACGGCGTAAACACCAACATGAACAACGGCTTTAACGGCGTGACCGCGGGCCTGACCGCACTCGGTACGCAGATGGCAAGCTGCTGCTGCGACACCCAGAGACAGGTAGAACGCGGCTTCTGCGACACCAATTACAACGCGGCAACCAACGCACGCGACATTATCCAGTCCACCCACAACGATACCGACCGTATCATTGCGCGGATTGACCAGATGGAAACTGCACGTCAGGCAGAGAAGATCGCGGCGCTCCAGACGGAGAACCAGACTTTGAAGTTTGCCGCATCTCAGGAAGCACAGAACAATTATCTGGTAAACGCTCTGCGTCCGGCTCCCGTTCCGGCGTTCCCGGTTCCGGCACCTTACCAGTTTTCCGGCTGTGGCTGCAACACCTGCTGCGGCATGTGAGAGATACGTTCAGCCGGGGGACATTCCCCCGGCTTTGATAGGAGGTTTTGATTATGGCTTGCAAGCCTGTACAAAAACTGTGTCCGAACCTGCGTATCTCACAGGGCGTGACTTACGCAAGCGGCGTGCTGACAGTGAACATTCCGGCGGGAGATTACCAGAACGGCTGCGTATACGGAATCGTAATCGCTCAGAACATTCCGAGCACAACGATCATCGGTGCACCGGTAGTAATCACAATCGGCGACGGAACGGTAACGTATCCGCTACTGAAATGCAACGGCGCACAGGCGACAGTGTTTAATCTGGACACCCGTCACAAATACCTGTGTCGCGTTGTCACTTCGTCCAGCGGTGGAAGTTTCCGAATGCTCGGTAATTCCTGCTGCTCTCATTCTGACGCGCTGCGGTCTATTAACGGCACGGCGCCGACGGCATAAGGGGGTATCATCATGAAACGAGGAACCCGAATGCTGTTGATGCAGCACACCCGCCGAGAGAATGCTTCGCCGGAGGAATGGAGAATCCGCAAGACGTATCCCGAAGATCGCCAGCATTACGGCGTGCGGTATCGGTACAATCATGTTGAGCCTTACGGTTACTATGATGAGCGTATTCACGGCGGCGAACCGGAGATGCGGAATTATCGCCGTTATTCTGACGGACGCTTTGCACCGAAAAGCAGCATGGAATATCCGGAGTATGACGAGTACCCCGATTATGAGGACGAGATGCGCCCTATTGGCTTTCGTGACGATGATGCTTACATGGGGGATACTTCTTATGTAGGTGACAAGACGCGCGGTTCTGAGCGCACTATGGGCTATGCTTCCAGTACGCACACCGGACGTATGACTAAGGACATGGCGGACGAATGGCTGCACAACATGCAGAACGCTGACGGCACGACCGGTCCGCACTGGACGTTTGAACAGTGCAAGCAGGTAATGCAGCAGCACAACATGAATTACGACCCGGTAGAATTCTGGGTGGCAATGAACGCTGTTTACTCCGACTTTTGCAAGGTCAACGAGAAACACGGCATCCGCAACATTGATTACTATGTTGACGCTGCTTGTGCGTTCTGGCTCGAAGACAAGGACGCAGTGAAAAATAAGGAAGCGGCATACTATCGGTATGTTGTTCGGCACTGAAAAAGGAGGGCGCGAAGCCCTCCTTTTTTTCTTTTGTGTGTCACTTGGTGTGTCACCTGTGATTTTTAATGCATAAATCGTTAGATATAGCTGAGATTTTTAAGAATTACATATTGAAGCAACTGCAATATGCTATAATTTTACCCTTGCATCTAAAGCGAAATAAAAATCCTCGTCAAACTCTGAATTTGACGAGGATTCTCTGTTTTTGCGAATTTATTTAAGGTATAAAACGAAACGGGGGTATTGCGACGGTTGCCTCCTAAATGGGTTTGAAAGGGGTTTTGGGGGGTGTTGGGTGTGTCACTTGATGTGTCACCTAATAGACGCGATTTTCCCGCTATCGCGCGCTTGCTGAAATTCCGAAATGCGAGCGGCGGCAGACGCAAATGCCTCGTCAGAGAGGTGCGTATAAATTCGCGCGGTCATAGCAATGCTTTTGTGCCCCATGAGTTCTTTCGCTACATTGATAGGTACGCCTGCGGTTTGCAAATCGGTTGCAAAAGTGTGACGCATACAGTATGGAGTGAGGTCTTCGGCTACTTTGGATGTTTCTGGTATAATAGTCTTGCGGAAAGTCTTTGCACCCATGTCAATATCAAGAGCACGCTTAAAAGTTTGCCACATGTGATACATGGAAGATATGCTATATGGAGCACCAGTTATCGGCTGAGTAAAGATATATCCTGTGCCTCCGGTGAGATACGGACGCAATGCAGGATTGATAGGGACGGAACGATCGCCGTAGTCGGTCTTTGCCGAATGCAGGATTATTCTGTTTTCGCTCAAACGCACATCTTCCCATTTGGCTTTGCGAGTTTCAACCGGACGCGCACCAGTGTAAAGCATAAACAAAACCCAAAAACCGGCGCGATGTGTTTTGCAGACGTTGAGTATATGCTTCCGCTCATCTGCGGTAATGGCTCTGTGCGTACCTCTTTCTGCTGTTGGCATAGTGATTCCCTCGGAAGGGTCAAATGTGAGTATGCGCTCTATACGAGCCTGCTTAAACGCAGCTCTAATGAATGTGATTAGTTTGGTTGCGAGGGAAAAGGACTTTCCGGCAACCTCATTCATAATACGCTGTAAATGCGCTGACTTAACATCGCACAGCCGCATATTCCCGATGACCGGAGAGATATAATTTTTTTGCATGCCAACCATGTTTCGATATGTGCTATTTGCTACCGTGGTCTTTTTGTAGGTCTCCAGATAATCTGTAAACCACTTATCAACTGTGGTATTTTCGTTAATAATGTCGATACCCTGTTCAAGGCGGCGTTTCTTTTCCTCCACCTTTCTCCACAAATCGCGTTGCGTCTTTGCACGGACATTGTAGCGCTTGCCCGCAAATGAGAATGATTCACGATAATATCCATCTTTGTTTTTATTCATGTTGAAAAACCTCCTATTTTGTCGTATAATAAGAGGGTAGAATTCCGTTGCACAAGATTTCTACCCCCGTATAACGTCCGCCGGTTGCCGCCGGTGGGCGTTATTTTTATGCCCAAAATTGTTTGCCGCATTTCAAACAAGTAACACGGACTTTTTTTGCACCCTTGTTGCCAGCTACAGCACCGATCAAACCCAGTCCGAGAGGCGCTGTAATAGCTGCACCCACAACGGCCTTGCCGATGCCGAATCCCTTCTTATGCGCAGAAAGGGAAGTGGAGCCGCAACGCGGACAACGCGCTTGTGCGTTCATTTCTTTTTGCTGTAGTTTGTTCGCCTTTTTCAGTTCGGAAAGCTGCGCCTTTTGCAATTTAACCGAAGGGTCGTTCGCTGCTTGCGCTTTTATGATCTTCTCAATCGGTGCTTCAATCTGACGCTTCATGCGGATTGTGTCCAACATTCCGTACTCTTTAGGCTTTACGTTATCCTCGATATAGTCTAACGCTTTACCGATAGTGACAGAATCGTAATCGGTGCATTTACGGAAGAATGCGGCTATGTTGGCTCTGTCCTTGTATACGCCGTAGATCGTGGCGAGGTCGATTAGATCGCCTTCTTTGTCGTAATACTCGTGCGTTTCCTTTGGGGCAACGGTTTGTGCAGGTGGTTGTTCACCAGCCTTTGTTCCGCAGTTCGGGCAGAAATTTCCCTCGAATTCCGTGCCACAATTCGTGCAAAACATAATTTCACTTCCCTTTTATTCCTTATACTTTGGATTTCCCAGCATGATTTCAAGGAAATCCAATGCTTTTTCCTGCCCGTCCTCGGTAAGCTGATTGAATATTGTGGTCAGCCGAGATTGACGGGCGATTTTTTGTGTCTCATCATACTGCGCGAGATCATGCAGCATGAATTCGATTGAGTGTTGCATACGCTCTAAGCCTTTTAGATTGGCTTCGAGCCATGCCTGCTTTTCCTGCTCAGTTGCCTGACCGGCTGCCACTTTCTGTTGTAGCTCCACCATTTCCGGCGCACTGTTCACACGGATTGAAGCATCGGCGGTCAGCTCGTTCGCATTTACGCCGAGTGCGTTTGCAAGGCGAGAAATGGTGTCCGGCGCAACTCTTTCGCTACCACGTCGTGTGATAGAATAAACTGTATTATACGATAATTCAGCCTTTTTAGCGAGTTCTCGGAGAGATATTCCTTGCTTTTCTGCAAGTTTTTTTACTCTTTCGCCTACGGTCATATTATCCCCTCTCTAAATGCGATTGCAAATTTATGTTGACATTTCGTTCAAACGCACATATAATCAAATTACGACAAATGCAAACGCAAACAGGAAAGGAGGATATATGCGTATTGATCGAGTAAACCTTGCTGCAACGATGGCTAAACGCTGCATGCGTGGGAAGGAACTTGCGACGCTTGCCGGTATTTCCGTTTCGAGTGTTTCCGGCATTCGGAACGGCCGCAGCTGCTCGGCAGAGATGGCAAGCAAGATCGCAAGTGCTTTGAATGTACCCCTTAACGAACTTGTAGAAAAGGAGCAGTAATCATGGACAACTATTCAAATTATTGCCTTAGCCGCACCAAAGAGGCTTTGCAGCTTGCGCAGAATTTGAGCGAATACGTTCGCTCCTTACCTCTGACCAATGAACAGAACGATAAGCTCGTTAGCATGATGGCCGATTGCACGCAGAGGTTTGAAAGCGATGCGTTTGCTCTCGGCTTAAAAGCCGGAGTGCAGGTTGCAAAAGAATTACTGTAATTAACCATACCACCCGAAAGGAGCAGACACATGAAAAACAACATCGTTGCATTCAAGTATGAAGAACAGCAGGTACGCACCATCGAGAAGAACGGCGAACCGTGGTTTGTCGGTAAGGACGTAGCTGCCATTCTCGGCTATACCAACCCTAACGAGGCAATCGCAGACCATGTGGATGATGAGGACAAACTCAATAGCAAAACGCTATCGAGTTGTGATCTGAGCCTCGGTCAGCGCGGCGGCTGGCTCATTAACGAATCCGGCCTGTACAGCCTTATCCTGTCGAGCAAGCTGCCGACGGCGAAGGAATTCAAACACTGGGTTACTTCCGAGGTTCTTCCGTCCATCCGCAAGACCGGCGAATACAAGATCACACCGGCACAGCAGAACCGCCTTGACATTATGGAACGCAACAGCCGCGCCCGTGAAGCGTCGCTGTGGCTGCGTATCTCCGCGCAGGTAAAGTCTGATACTTACCGTCAGGTATGCGCAAGCTACGCAAGCACGGTGCTCGCAGGCCGTGAGGTTATCCCGCTGCCGCAGACCACCCAGCACCATTACTCCGCTACGGAGATCGGCGAAATGTTCGGCGTGAGCAAGCAGGCCATCGGCAACCTTGCCAACAAGTACGGCATGAAAACCGATGAATACGGTTCATGGTATCATGACAAGTCCCCGTATTCCGCGAAGGAAGTCGATGTGTTTAAGTATAACGACCATGCCGTGCAGCGTTTCCACGATCTGCTCGGATAACGGAAAGCGAGGATTAATCATGGAATACGGAAACGGACTTTGCGTTAAACGTGATGAAACGACGATCAAGAGTATTACAGCTCTTTATCGCTACATCGACACATTACCACTCACCAGAAATCAGCGCGTCCAGATTCTCGGTCTTATCGGAGCAGCTTTGACTAATGCCGAAAACAACGGATACTTTGTCGGAACCGATGCAGCCCGTATCTTCCAAGCAAAGCTGAAAGAATCCGGTATCAACACTCAACAGTAAGTCCTGTTTATCGGACTTTACTTGTGATCTTAAAACTCGTCCTTGAATCGAACAAGTGTTCGATATATAATATTGTCATAACTTGACGGACGGTTTTGCTTGATATTGCCTTATATTGGTAATACCATAGTATCAAGAAGTATCAAGAGAGGCAGGAAACCAACATGGAAAATCAGTATCCCAATTATCAGGCACTCGCGGCCTATCTCAATACTTTTGATAATCCGCAGCGGTTACTGCGAGCTTTTGTCACTGTCAGCCGATCGTGCATCGCGGCTGGCGAACCAGTTTGCGATAGCTGCAAAGATGGATTGAAGGAACCGTAAATCCTCATCCGTCAAATCCTGTCCAGCAGGCGCCAATCCTGCTGACACAAAGGCTTGCATGATCTGTTCTGCAGTTACTTCCCCTGTTTCGGCTTTGGCCGGGGCAGGGGCTTTTTTTTGGCCTGCGTAATACTGGTGTGGGTCATCCACTCGACCAAGCAAGTAATCGACAGTGACGTTAAATTTCTCTGCAAAACAAACGAGATAGTCAGACCCGGCCTCGCGTTCACCATTTTCGTATTTGGTGAGCGTAGTGTAAGGCTTTCCAAGTTCTTCCGCAAGCCGTTTTCGCGTATATCCGTTGCGTTCGCGAATCGCTACAAGCCTTTCGGGTAAAGTCATTTTTTGCACCTCCTATCTACAAGACTATTATATATCTATGCCGTGTATGTGTCAACAAAAAAATTACCCGTTTTGGGTAAAAAATTTTCTCGTAGCCGTTGACATTAACCCAGAATGGGTGTATAGTATAGACAGTGATTAACCCGATTTGGGTAAATCAAATAGACGAATGGAGGTGAGAGCATGTATCCCAACATTGATGCAGAACGTGGCCGCAATAACTTGAGCAAGGCGGCGTTGGCCCGCGAACTGGGCGTTTCGTACAGCACATTCAAGCATTGGATGTCTGGCAAGACGGAAATTCCGGCTTCCAAGATTATCACAATGACAAGACTGTTTAATGTTTCGGCAGATTACTTGCTGGGCATTGACCGCCACGACAACGAGAGCGCATAAGCGGAGGTGAGCAGGACATGGTGCTGAAAGTTATAACGCTTTGCCTATCCAGTTTTGCGCTGGGTTGGAGTTGTTGCAGTATCGTCTATCAGATCGCATTGTTACGAGAGGATAGACACAAGAGAGAGAACAAGACCAGCCGTTCCGACTAACGCGGCGAAAATCGCAACAGCAAGGTTGATGCGATTCCATTTCAGCGCGAATCGGCGTTCTTCTACGTCAGACTTTTCGCGTTGCTGGCGTTCATCTTCAAGCTGCTTCAACATGGATTCACGAAATTCCAATTCGGCTTCTTGCTCGATACGGCGAAGCTCTGAACCTAAGTGCATCATATCAACACCTCCTTTCCCGGCTATTATACCACGGTCGGGAAGGGTCGAACAAGCGGAGGTGAAACCGATGGAAATCTTGTTGAAAATCGCAACATTATGCGTTGCGCTGGCTACTCTGATTATCAACGTCAGAACAAGCCTTGCGATCAACAAGGAGCACAGGAAGCGCAGGAGGTGATACCGATGTATATTCACCCGTTCGTTGCCGGAGTGCTGGCAACACTGGGCGTAGAAATGGCGCTGCTTATTGTGTGTGCGATGCTGCGTGGCGGCAACAACGATGATGAGCGATAACACACCATCAACACACTAAGCAACAGACCGATAACACACCATCAACACACCGAACAACACACGAGAGGAGGGCTGAAATTGGAGGAACGGACATACAAAGCGCTGCGGCAGGAGGTCAAAAGCGACCTTGAACAGCTCTTTCCGGGAACCATACTTTTAACGCTTGAACAGGCGGCTAAAGTATACGGATTTCGGGATAAACGGGCGGCAAAGAAGATTATCGGTGCACCGAGGGTGCCCGGTGAGAGACGGGTAGTTTACTATTTGGGAGACGTTGCAAGTGACATTGCAAAGCGCCGCATCGGCAATGTTAGATAACACTCTAACAACAGACCATCAACACACAGATAACACACAATCAACAAACCGATAACACACCGATAACAAACCAAGGAATAAGAAAGAAAGTAACAAAGAAAGAAAAGAAGTATATATATATTCTCCCTACGGTCGAATATATATTAATTTAACTTTCTAAGAAAGAAAGAAAAGAATAACACTCTCACTACGTTCGAGTGTTACAAGAAACCGAGGAAGGGGACGAAACCAATGTACAAGCGTTATGGCTATCTGTCAGGACTTTGCTTTCTGGGAGTTCTGATTTCCGGCGGTATGACCGAGAACGGAAGAATCGACTTGTTTTCCGGAGCCGCTATCATGCTGGCGCTGCTGGCTGTCGGCATGGTGAGCGCAAGAGCAAGTATGCTGCTTGCGGCCTATGATCACCGGCAGAGATATCGCGGTCGTTATCGCTGAGGGGAGAAAACAAGATATGACGGAAGCAAGACGCAAGACGCTGAAAGTCAAAGACATGCAGCGCCGAGTTATCTGCAAGGCAATGAACGCTGCTAAGTACGGCCTGCAGATGCGCGAGAGCGCAAAGACGATCAGCATGAACGGAGGACACAAGCATGGTAGTGAAAATTAACGGCTCGGCGTTTGATACCGAGAGAGTGATGCGGTTTGCACCGCACAAGAAGGACGGACTGGATTTTAGACCGGAGGACGTATGCACGCTGGATGAACTGGAACAGTGGTGCGAGAAGATGGCAAAGCTGCCGACGACACAGCAGGTTAAGACCGTAGATCGCATGGGATGGCGGTTTGTGCTGCTGAAAGATATCTACGGCAACACGCTCCCACAGTGCTTCGCGCCGATCAGTGGGAATTTGGAGATGCCGGAACGGGCATGAGAAAAGCCGCTGACGGGTGGTAGGATACCCAATCAGCGGCAAAGGTAAATTGATTTAATACAAGGATACCACAGAGGAGGACGAAAAGCAAGTGAAATGCTACAAAGGCTTTGACAAGGACTTGAAATGCCGTGGTTTTCAGTACGAAATCGGCAAAGAGTACGAGGAAAACACGGCGGATATTTGCCACAAGGGTTTCCACGCCTGCGAGAACCCGATGGACGTATTCGGATACTACAACCCGGCAGATTCGCGTTACTGCGAGGTAGATTTGGATACTAACGAGCAGACTGGGGAGGACAGCAAGCGGGTTGGCAAAAAAATAAAGATTGAAACAGAGATTGGCCTTTCGGGGCTGATTCAGGCTGGCGTGAAGTTCATTCTGGAAAAAGTGGATTTTAAGAGCGCGAAAGAGAGTAACACGGGCAACCAGAGCGCCGCCACGAACACGGGCAACCAGAGCGCCGCCACGAACACGGGCAACTGGAGCGCCGCCA
>ERZ1026898.1126-NODE-1126-length-13871-cov-7.443688_pt1 | contig 13871 bp, 8 predicted proteins | sample MGYA00380178_ERZ1026898 | MGnify/ENA primary metagenome ERZ1026898 (study PRJEB33269, sample SAMEA4719814) | human gut metagenome | biome: human-associated habitat; feature: organic feature; material: feces | place: Cameroon | collected 2013-10 ... | reverse complement strand
TTAACGCCGTGTGCCTTGCAGGTGGCAAGCAGGGAGTAGACCACGGCTGCCCTCTCCGCCGTCTGGCTCACCTGTGTCTGGCTGGAAGGCGGCCTGGAGTACATCAACAACCTCCTTTTCAAGCAGACAGTAGGCCGCGCCGTCAACGCCTTCACCCATGCGAGACCCTTCTGGTTCTATCTGGTGACTATCCTATGGTGCCTGGCTCCCTACACCCTGCTGCTAATCGGCTCATTCATGGCCTCGCTGCTTCCGGTCAGGAAGGCCGGTGCTGAAAAGGTCTCCGATCTTGAGATTCTGTTCCTCTGCACGATCATCTCCACAGCCGCGATGCTGTCATCATTCAGTTCAAAACTTCCGATCTACCTCGTGCCGGTCCTCCCGTTCTGCGTCTATCTGTTCCCTACCGTTCTTGACCGCATCGGGGAACGCGGATGGATGCGCTGGTCTGTAGGAATATTCCAGATCCTGCTGCTCTGCGCCGGCATAGCCACCATCCTTTTCCTGAGCGGCTCTGTCACCATACCCGCGGCAGCCAGCCTTCTGGATGAATATTCCTTCGCCCGCGAGGCTCCGGTGGTCAACGCCGTCATCCTCCTGACCTTGGCCAACGCCATGGGGACATGGTTCCTGACAAAGAGGAAAAGTGTGAATATTCCTGCCCTTCTTCTCAGCGCCGGACTGTTCCTGGCGGCCTTCTCCGCCTCGGCTGTACTCCGCGACCTGAACCCGTACATAGGCTACGGCCCAATCTGTTCGAGAGTTCCGGAAGGCACCGATGTCGCCACCATATTCCTTCACCGCCCCGAGAACATCGATGTCTACACTGGCCGCCAGATCACCGACTTCGGAGACGATCCCGCAAAACTGTCCGAGGCGGTCAAAGCCCACATTGAGCTGACCGGGGAGAATGTCGGTTCCGGCAGACCTTTAACGATCATCACCCGAACGTCAAGAATGGAAACAACACCCGAACTACAGAAACTCTTCAGCGAGGGTACCGTCATTTATGCCGGCCCTTACTGCCTGACTACCATAAGCCGGAAGTAGCCGATGAGAACGAGCCGGCTATGCAGACTTGTCTGGTATGCTAAGCCAAGGGACAAATGATCCTTAAAAGATAACCATGTCATTATTTAAGGATTACTTTAACGCTTATTTAGGGGGTATCATCCGAAAATATTTCTGTTTTTTATTATCCGCATATGTTTCTTTTCATTATTTACGTTTTTAGTGCATATTATTGCGGTTCAAATATTCATTTAAAATTTGAACTATGTATTTCAGTGAAAAGAGACAAGGACTCGCTCCGTTCGTGAATCTGCGGAGCGATGTGGGATTCAAGGCCGTGTTCGCGGACAGGAACAACAAGGACATCCTCATCGGGGTGCTGAACCAGATCCTGCCTCCGGAAGCGAGGATCGAGGACATCAAGGAGTATTCCGACAGGGAGCAGCGGAGGGATGTCCCTTACGGGAAGAAGACGGTGCTGGATCTGGTCTGCGTGGACAAGGACGACAGGACGTTCGTCGTGGAAATGCAGGCCTCGGAGGAGGACTTCTTCTTCGAAAGGTGCGTCTACTACGCATCGGGACTCTACCATCTCGAGCTCTCGGACGGGGTGCGGTACAAGGGGCTGCGGCCGGTCTACGTGGTGTCGTTCCTGAACTACCGCCTGAGGCACGATGACGAGTCCCTCTGGGACACCGACCACTTCATCTCCCATTGGAGGTTCACCGAAAAACGCACCGGAATGGTTGCGAATCAGACAATTAGTATTATCTTTGTGGAGATGACGCTGTTCACCAAGACGCTGGAGGAGTGCGTGACGGAGTTCGACAGGCTGTTCTACATATTCAGGAACAGCGAAGCCTTCCAAAGGATCCCCGAATGGATCGAGGAGGCCGGCGGGATCTCAAGACGGCTCGCCGAGGCGTGCGAGGTGGCGGCGTTCGACAAGGAGAAGAAACTTAAATACGAGATTGACAAGATGAACGAGTGGGACATTCTGGCGCAGCGGGAATTCGCCGAGCGCAAGGGCTTCGAGAAAGGATACGCCGACGGAGAGGCAAAGGGGATTGCTGACGGGACGGCTAAAGGTATGGCTAAAGGTATGGCTGAAGGTATGGCTAAAGGTATGGCTGAAGGAAAGGCCGAAGGAATGATTGAAGGCAGACTAGACGTGGCCAAGGCTCTGCTTGCCAGTGGAATGCCGATTGAGCAGATCAAGCTGTACACCAAACTTTCCAAGGAGCAGATTGAGGCAATTCAGTAATGGATACTTGAGCATAAGTGGTCAGTAAGAGACATTATCATGGCTAACCTCCGAAAGCGGGGGGTTGGCCACGTTTGTATATTCTGTGCCACAATATCAGGCATCATATTTGCTAATTACTGGCTGTCTAATAATTACAATAACATTAAAACCTAAAATTATGCTAAGTTTCCTAAAAATGTTGGCAGTGATGTCCGCATCTGCATTACTCCCTATGTCCCTACACGCAGGTAACATCGACAACACCCCAGTTGCCAAGTTTGACCTCTCGCGCTATCTCGGAACCTGGTACGAAATCGCCAGGTACGACCACTCCTTTGAAAGAGGAATGACCGATGTCAGTGCTGAATATATCCTCCGGGATGACGGCAAGATTGATGTTATCAACTCCGGATGTATAGAAGGCAAATCAAAGACAGCCCACGGCAAGGCCAAACAGCCAGACCCAGAAACTGAGCCGGCACTTCTGAGAGTGTCTTTCTTCATGTTCTTCTATTCCGACTACCGGATCCTGATGATTGACGATGACTACACAACCGCCCTCGTGGGAAGTTCAAACGACAACTACCTGTGGATTCTGTCCCGCACCCCAAACCCCTCCCAAGACACCATCAACAAGTACGTCGCAGAGGCCAGGCATCGTGGCTACGACACCACCCACCTCATCAAAGTGCCACAGAGCCACCACCGTTAATCATAATAGAAGTTACTAAAATGCGCTCCCGGGTTCAGTATTCCGGGAGCGCCTTTGATTAGAGTTTGCGAACAAACCTACTCTACAACTTCAAAGAGCGGGCTCGTTCCTTCAGCATCAGACTCTGCGGCCAAACGACATGTACCTCCATTAGGGGCCTCAAGCGCTTTCTTTCCAAGAGTCCAGTTAACGACACAGACCATTCTGAACTGCATCTCCGTACAAGCTTTCGCCAATGTGAACGTTTTATCCACGGTGACATTACTTTTAGACTCCTCAAAATTATACTTCGCAGAACTGCCGGATTCCGTCTCTGTCTTTAACGGATCTGTCGGCTGCCATGCCTCGCCGTCCCAATACTCAAGCTTCCAATATTTCTGACCGGTTCCGGAGCAGCGGGTAAGATACTTTATGTGAAGCTTCGTTCCTGCCGGATACTCATTGCCATCAGTCGCTGTGAACACCCAAGCATCTCCTGGCCACACACCAGTCACATAAGGATGTCCGGTACCTCCTACATAATACTTAGGGTCGGAAGTTCCAGGGAAGGAAGTCTTGTCAACTTGAACAAATGTTATACGTCCGCTACCGACAGACTTTCCGTTCGCATCTACATACATTCCATTGTCACCAGCCGTGTTCTTGAATGTTCCATCCAATGTACCGAAAGTCTCAACATAGGCATCCTTTGAAGGATCGGCATCAAAGAACCATTTTGCCTTTAGCGCAGGAGCCGGCTCCGTGATTGTGATAATCGGGCCATCTGTGGTTCCGGCCGGTACAGACCAACGGTGAGTACCTCCATTAGGTGCCTCAAGGGCAGCCGCCGAACCACACTGCCAATTTGCCACACAGATAAACCTTATCTTGACAGTCTGGTTGTTTATCGCGCTCTTAAGCTTGACTGTCTCGGAAACCGTCTGGTTCTTTTTGGTCAAAATGTGAGTGTAAACGGCATTCTTTCCTGTTTCAGTCTCGGTCTTGGTCTCCTTGACGTACTCCCATTCGCCACCGACGTTGTACATCATCGCCCAATACTTATGTCCTGAGCCAGAGCACCGTGTCACCCCATTAAAGTTGATTTTAGCTCCGGCGGAAGCCGTAACACCGGGAACAGCGAACTCCCAATAGTCGCCTACCCATGCACCTGTAATATATGGTTCACCTGTCCCACCGATAACCTTTGACTTCTTCTTGTCCACGTCAAGCGCGACATTCTCCTCAAGATCAACCCACGAAATGTAGCCTTTTCCCTTGGTTGCAGGAAGAGAGTTGTTCTTCTCAAAGGCATCTTTGTAAGTCCCCATCAAATCCTTTGAGAATGTCCATGAAATCTTGGATTCTCCGGAAGGTGCGGCCGGCCCTTGGTTGACAACAATTGGAACAATAAGGCTTTCCGCCACATTGACAAGATAAATCGTTGCCGTCCTAGGTGTTGTCTCAACATTTGCAGCCGTGTAAAGAATCAAATCAGTTTCCTCAACAAGACCTTTAGTCTCAATCGGTTCGACAGACACCCATTTCACCTCATCCGGAATCTGAATCGTGTAATCAACATTATGCTGTACCTTGACTTTGAAAGAAAGATCGGTCGCGTCTATGTTGAAGTAGTTTCCTCCAGCGATAGAAATAAACGGTTTCAAGGTTTGACCTGCAGCGGACTGAACTACCTGAATCTTCTTGGTGGAGACTCCTGACTTCACGGTGATCTCGGCCTTTCTCAATACGCTGAGTTCGCTTTGGTCACAAGTCACGGTCACTTCATTTGTCTGTCCGGCTCCTCCTTCTCCGTTCTCGACATGCAGCCAGTTGGCGCTGGAGCTGACCTTGAACGCGGCGCTGGAAGTCACATTGAACTTGACAGGAGCGGCAGGTGTGCCCTCAAAGGTAATCAAGTCGTTCTCAATGCCCTCAACCTTAATGTCAGCGGTCACGGCATCCGCGGCAAGCATCACTTCAATGTCATCGAGATAGTAGCGGAACACATCCTTGACCACATCGTCAGGAGAACCAAACTCATTTGAGCGGATGGTGATGGCCGTGGCAGTGGTCGCGCCTTTGATAGTGAACATCGCATCCTGCCACATCATCTGACCCTGCTTCTGGGAGTGCGCGAGAGGATCGCTGATCTTGGCGCCATCGGTTCCCTTGGCAGTCACGACTGTACCCGGCCCGTCAATGGCGACAACCATATGAGTTTCGTCAATCTTTCCTGAACCCTGCATCTGAGAGCACCATCTGAACGATACGACAATGTCCTGCTCGCCATCAATCTTGAAGAGCGGCAGGGTCAAACCAGACTGACAGTTTGTCTTTCCGAATTTGAAATAGGCATCCTGAAGATAGATTGTCTTGAAGCCAGGGTTCAAGTCTGTGTAGCCTCTGGACCTCAATTCACCGAGAACGTCACAACCATTATCCTTCAGAGTTGTGTAAATGTTGGCGCATCCGTCCGCGGACGAGGTGACAGCACCGACACAGTCAGAGATCTTGCTTGCCTCAGGAAGTTTCGAGTTGGCCAACTCAATGTAAGGGGCAAGCCAAGAGAAATCATCGGAATACGGCAGCGGCTTGCCGACGGTGTCATCCACCCCATTGTCTTTCAATGAAAAGATGACAAAAGCATATTGCTTGTCAAATGTGCCGACATAGTAGCAGAGAGCCTCGACCTTATGAACGTTAAGTTCCGTGGCTCCAACACTCTCGACCGGATCGATGATCTTACAGTTGACACCACCTGAAAGGCGAAGAAGATTCCCGATGATGGTTCCTGAAACCTTGGCGTATGTCACCTTGTCAAAAGGATATGAAGTGGATGTACCATCCACGACCACCGGCTCCGCAGGCCGAAGCTCAGCGTTCTGGCCGACCTCCAAGCCGTCCACCACAAAGGCAGGGACACCACCCTTGACCGCACATTTTCCGCTGAGCTGGACAATGTCACCGGCTGTGACACTCCTTTCTCCCTCAACGTACATGTTAGTCTGCCCGTCACCGATGACAAAGCCAGTCTTGGCCACAGCCATGACCTGCGCGTCACGAATCTTGGCGACAGTTCCATCCTCAAAGGCAGCGGCCTCGGTCACAGTGGACTCCGCAACCCCAAGATAGGTGTCACCTTTCTGGTAGATGACGGTGCGGATTGAGTAGCCGCGGTTGTTGGCGATGGTTAGGGTGCCCTCACGAGGGGCGGCCATCGCACCGTTGGCGACGTTGTCGGTGACGCTCACGGTCACATCTACAGTGTTGGTTCCGGATGTCGGATCGACTGTGATCCAGTCGGCGTCCACATCGATGAACCATGCCTCATCAGAGGCGATGGTCAAGGACTGCGGCTCCGCTCCGATTGCCTCGAAAGTCAGGCTTGACTCCGAAAGAAGTGCGCTCGGCTTGACATATTCCTCCTCGGAGCATCCGATAATCGGGAGGACGGCAATAGCCGCGGCGCAGAGTCTTATTATATTCTTAACTATTTTCATAATTTCTTCGTTTGTTTCAATGGATTAATTCATTCCATTATCGGTGTCCCCGTCGGAGGAACTCAGGCCGTCATCCCATCCAGGATTCTGCGCAAGGTTCTTGTTAAGATCCCTGTCGCCTCTTGGAATAGGGTACAGATAGTCGCGGTTCTCATCGAACGTGCGAGTCTTGGTACGGTACATGTCAACATAGCCCTTGTGGCCATCGCTCAGCACGATACCGTTCGAGTACGGCACATAGTTCCCGTCGATCTCGATCTCCTGGATCTGCAGGAACACGAACTTTTCTCCGTATTTCGTTTTGTACTCTTTCTCTATCTTGCCGTCAACACTTTTAGTGTCATAAAGATAGATGTCCGGCTTGCCGTCACCCGTAAGGTCGTAAGGGCCGACACCAGGGAAATACGTTCCGTAGAGAGGTTGAGGGAAGCAAAGGCCTTCCTTCCACCTCACGATGTCATCCCAACGGCTCGCCTCCAGAACGAGTTCGATCGTCCTCTCGCGGCGGATCTCAAGAATCTGGGCGAGATTGGCGGGATTGAGCCTCCCGATGTTCTGGTAGCCATATTTCTCGGAGATGAGGTAAGGATCCACGGTAAGACCCGCAAGCTGCATGTGAGGCATTCCAACCCTGTCACGAAGTTTGTTGATGGACTTGTCCACATCCTCCTGGGTAAGGATATTCAGCTCGGCCTTGGCCTCCGCATAGATGAGATAGGCCTCCGCGAGACGGTACACAGGCATGTCGTTGAATGACATGTCGGCGCGTTCCGCAGTCTCGTACTCCGGACTCATGACGAACTTCTCAAGCTGGTAGCCGGTCGAGGTCATTGTCAGATCAGGGCCATAGACGGTCTTTTTGGAATTTGTGCGGACGTGGCTCGGAAGCCTCATGATCATGCCAAGACGAGGATCACGATCCTTCATCTCATCCACGAACTGCATGGTCTCCCAGCCCTCCTTGTCGGTGAAGCGCGAGCCATCCTTCATGAGGAAGCTATCCACGAACTTCTTGGAGAAGCCTGGGTTGCCGCCTGTGTTCATTAGCACATAGCCTGTGGCGTTGTGGGTACATCCGATGGACTGCTCCATCTTTATGGCGAGGATGTACTCATTCTTGTCGGCGTCAACCTCCATGAAAAGGTCATGGTAGTTCGCGGCCAATGAATATTTTCCCGACTCCATCACCTTTTGGGCAGCCTCGTAGGCCAACTTAAGATAGTCATCGGCGGAGCGTCCACCCTGGAATGAAAGGCCATGGTACTTTCTGAATGTCCCTTCGTAAAGGCAGAACTGAGCCTTGAGCATACAGGCGGCCCATTTGTTCACACGATAGACACTGACATCTGAAGGGAGAGACTCGATCGCCTCATCGATGTCCTCGATCATGTGGGACATGATGAGTTCTCTTGAATCCCTCGGATTGAAGAGAGTGGAGTCAGTCGAGCCGAGTTCCTTGTCGTACCAAGGAACGTCACCGAACCTCTTCACCTTCCCGAAATAGAACTTCGCGCGGAAAAACTTAGCGAGACCTGTGTATTTCTTGACAGCGTCCGGATCGGAACACTGGTCCATGTGGCCGAGCATGGTGTTGATCTTGCGGAGCTGTCCCCAAGACCAACCTCCTTTGGAAGCCGTTGTTGGAACCTCGCGGGCCGTGCCGCCAAGAAGTTCATCCGAAATCGTTCCTTTCTGGAACACAAGGTCTGACTGTTCGTCGTAAGGAGTTTTATCCAGAAGGTTGTCATAGAAAGAGTTGGAGAACAACTTCAAATCCTCCTCGTTACGGAAATATGTCTCCGGAACAAGCCTGTCCTTAGGGTACTTATCCAAAAAGCTGTCACATGAGGTGACTCCAAGGACGATTGTCAAAATAGGTAGTAAATATCTTTTCATTTTCACTGTCCTCCATCATTAGAATGTTATGTCGATGCCGAACATGATGGTCTTCTGCCACGGATAGGCGACTGCGTCCTTGGCGTCGGAGTTCTGATACAGACCGTCATTACTCTTTTTGGTGACACGACGATACGCAGACTCCGGATCCAGATACTTGGTGTACTTCTTGATCGGAGACCAGTAGGCCAGGTTCTCGCCGGAGAAGTAGAAACGCACCTTGTCAAGGCAGATTGCCTTTGTCCACTTCTGCGGAAGGGTGTAGCCTACCGTAAGGTTCTTCAGCCTGAGATACCTAACGTTCTGGATGTACCTGCTGTTAGGCGGCGCGAGCTCTCCACCGGTCGATGAATAGACACGCGGCCTTGGGAAATAGGTGTCAGGATTCTCTTCGGACCAGACGGTCTTGATGAAGTCCCGTGGCATGAATGCCGTGTAGTAGGCGTAGGAATATGATCCCCAGAATGCTATGTTCATGCCGGAAGGATACCAGTAGTGGTTGCCCACACCCTGAAGGAATGTCGAAAAGTCGAATCCCATCCAGTCAAATCCAAGGTTGATGCCGTACTGGAGGCTCGGAAGCGAGTTGCCGAGAATCTTGCGGTCGCCAGGGCTGTCGGCGGTGTTGTCGCCAAGGGTGATCTTGTTGATTCCGCCTTCTCCTTCCTGTTTGTTGTCGAGATCGACATACCTGAGGTCACCGGCAAGGAATCCGCCCTGCATACGGTTGGTGCCGACATAAGTGAGGGCGTCGCAGACGTTTGCCTGATAGTCCTTGGCTTCCTCATCGGTAGCGAACAGGCCGTCCACAACAAAGCCCCAGATGTCACCGATCCTCTGGCCAACATAGTAGTCAGTGAGTCGTTTGTCAGGATTGTTGGCATACCTTGTGATGTGGGAGGTGTAATCGCTCACTGAAGCGCGTATGCTGTAGTTGAACGGCTTCCCGAGAAGCTCGAAGCTGTCCCTCCATCCGAGGGAGATCTCGTAACCTTTAGTCCTCAAATCAGCGGAGTTCTCTTTCGGGGCGTCTTCGCCATAGACACTAGGAAGGGCATTGCCCTGAATGAGCATATTCTTTGTGTCACGGATGTAGGCTTCAGCGGTAAAGTCAAGCCTTCCGTTCAGCATAGAAGCATCCAGACCAAGGTTGTACTGATAAGTGGTCTCCCAAGTGAGTGAAGATGAGTTAGGGGCGGAAATTCCGGCATACTGCGCTTTCGTGGAACCCTCACCGAATGTGAACGCCTTGAAATCATCGATGGAGATGGTTCTCATGAACATGTAGTCCTTGACATTCTGATTACCCAGCGAGCCGAAAGAAGCGCGGAGCTTGAGGTTGTTCACAAGATTCTTGGCCGGGGCGAAGAACGGCTCCTCAGAAATACGCCAACCAGCGGACACTGAAGGGAACAGTCCCCAGCGATGCCCCTTGGCGAAACGGGACGAGCCGTCGTAACGTCCTGATGCCTCGACAAGGTACTTGCCTTTGTAGTCGTAGTTGACACGACCAAAGAAACCGGCGAGGGCATACTCACTCTGCCCGCCTTCCAGATTGGTTATCTTGGCGCCGGTTGAAGGATCCGGGACAATCAGATCGAAATCATTCAGGAGTTCATCGGAAATATTCTGTCCCTTGGCGGTCACGTTCTTGTAGCGATACGTTTCAGCGTTGAAACCGAACATCACTTTGACATTGTGAGCGTTGTTGAAGGAATCTTCATAAGTTCCGAAGATGTTGCCGGTGTAATAGTCATATCTTCTCGTCCTTTCCTCCAACTCATTAAGGCCCGCTCCTGTGGTGTAGGCTCCGAAGACTCCCGGACGGATGCCGTAAGGAATGTTCACCGTCCTGCCCATCCCGTTGCGGTTCACCCTTCTGTAGGTGAAATTGGCGGTGAGATTGAACTGCTTGACCGGACGGATAACGAGTTCGGTGGTGTTGGCGAAGTTGAACTTCTTGTCGTAGTTCTTGTGCTTGCCCATCGCGAAGACGATCTGACGACCGTTGGCGACGTTGTAGTTACCACCGATGATAAGCGGGTTGTTGTAAAGTCCTGTTCCGTCAGGGTTGAAAAGCGGGAAGGACGCAGGGGTGTGACGAAGATTCCTGAACACATCCTGAATGTCACCAACTCCGATCCATGAATAGTCAGAGCTATAGAATGACATATTGTTGGACAGACTCATGATCTTGTTCAGCTTTGCGTCGATCTTCGCGCGCATGTTGTACTTCTGGAACACATCAGGCTCGGTGGCCTTCATGATACCGGTCTGGCGGTCATAACCACCTGAGAGGAAGTACTTGATGTTCTTGCTGCCGCCACTGACCGAGATGCTGTGCTGCTGGACTGGATGCTCATCCCTGAACATCTCGTGGTACCAGTCGGTGTTGCAGTAGTAAACCCACTGTTCCTTGCCACCGCGGATGTCCTTGATGACCCACGGGCGGTCAGGGTTCTCGGTCTTGTCATTGACACGCGCAAGCATTTCCATCATGTCGTGCTGGGTGTAGCCAGTGTAAGGAGTGCCGGCGGACTGTGTCTTCCAGAAAAGGTCAAGGGTGTAGACCGACCAGTAGCCTCTGTCCTCGTAGTCGGTGGAGGTTGTAGGCTCCTCCCAACCGAAACGTCCGCTGTAACGGATCTTGGCCTTGCCGTCGTCGGAGTCACCTTTCTTGGTGGTCACGAGGATCACACCGTAGGCAGCGCGGGCTCCGTAGACAGCCGCCGCGGCGGCGTCCTTGATTACGGAGATGCTCTCGACATCATTCGGATTGACATCCTCAAGGTCGCCCAAGGCACCGTCGATAAGGACGATAGGGCTGGCTTCGTTGACCGAAGTGAAACCGCGGATGTTCAGTTTTCCGGTACTGCCCGGATTACCGGACTGGGTCGTGATGTTGAGTCCCGGAACAGACCCCTGAAGCATTGTCACAAGGTTGTGTGACGAACGGTCCTTGAGTTCCTTGTCTCCAACGACTGATATGGCTCCGGTAAGGTTCACTTTCTTCTGTGTACCATAACCGACAACAACCGTCTCGTTCAGCATCATGTTATCTTCCTCCAGGACGATAGTGACAGATGCCTGTGAAGCGGGGACAGACACTTTCTTTGTGGCATAGCCAAGGGAGGACACCTCAAGGGTGACATTCCCGGCTGGCACCATCAATGAGAAAGTACCGTTTTCGGAGGTCATGGTTCCGTTGCTCGTTCCGTCAACGATGACCGCGACCCCTACAAGAGGTTGCTGCGCGGCATCGAGAACTTTTCCCGACACCTCTCTCTGGTTCTGCGCGAAGGCGGCCGTGAGGCAACCCAGCATCAGCGCCAAAGAGACAGCAAATGATTTGATAACTCTCATAAAGATGAAAATTAGTTTTTGTATGTGTTAAACTTGATGTTTGATTATTTCTTGAAATCCTCGACCTTGAAAGCCTTCGGACGCGCCATCTTCTCGGTGAAGACATTGCCGAACTCGTCCGTGACAGTGATTGTCAGGTCAGTGTCCGCGTCCGGTGCCGTCACCTTGAAGAAATGATGCCACAATTCTGTGGTGAAGTTTGGGCGGGATTTCAATCCAGTTTTGTTGTACCTCTTGGCGGAGAGAGCCGCTATGTGGAGCGGATCATAGGCCGAGGTCCTCTCCCAAGTGAGTTCCTTGCCGTTCTCATCCGTCACGCTCAAAGTCCATTTGGAATTCCAGTTCCAGATGTTGATGAGAACCTCATTGTCTGAGTTCTCCGGGTACGCCTTGACGTATTTCCCGAAACCCTTGTCGGTCAACTCCACATTATCTTTAGGCATCTTAGGCACATCCTTCTCATAAGTGAAATAGACTTGGTTGAGATCGTAGGTTCTGAACTGATAGTCCTCGTCCCAGGCGGTCGCCTTGAATTTCCACTTGATGTCGGTCCCGTCGATGTCCCAGATGCCGTAGCCCGCGGGTGATCCGTCAGTTCCTACATAGACACCCGGAGTCAGGTTGCCCGACCACCACCACGAAGCGCAGATCGCGCCCGAGTTGTGCTCGCTGAAATCCGTGGCGCCGTGCTTGCCGGACTCCTCCGGGTTCACGTTATAGATCACATGCGTGTGACCAGAGACAAGATGCACCTTGTAGCCCTTCAGGATGTCAAACAGCCTGTCGGCGTTGGATGTCACGACTTTGTAGTCATCACCGGCTTCAGGACTGAAAATCTGGGCATGGGTCGTGAGGATCAACGGCGTGGACTTGTCCACATACCTCAGGTCACTTGCAAGCCACTCAAGCAGACCGGTCGTCAGATTCCTTGAATATTTCCGGCTCTTCGTGCCGTCGTAGTTCGAGCAGTCAATGTCATCCAGAACCACATAGTGGATCTTGCCGATGTTGAACGAATAGTAGGTCGGAGCCACGTTCCTGACATATTCAGACGCGGCCTTGAAGTCTGCGTCAGGTCTGAAAGCCTTGTAGTCGTTGTCGTGGTTTCCCATGGTGTGGAAAATCTGAAGACCCTTTATGTCCTGGTTGATTTCCGCTAGGTACTCCTTGAAACTGAAATGATTGTCGTACCAGTAAATGTCCCATGTCATGTCTCCCAACGTCATTGCGTACATCTTCTCACCAGAGTGAGTGTTCATGTATTTGGTCAGATCGCGGGTGAACACCCTGAACTGAGACAGGTCACCGGTGCGGTTGGCAAGATGCATGTCCCCGAAGAAGAACATCTTGTACTTGTCCTGACCCTCGACTTTCACCAAAGAGAAATTCTTCTGCTCAACCACGGTGGCCTTCTCCGTCAGCAAGGAGTAAAACATCGGAAGAACTCCCTGTGACGGCACCTCGTAGCCGCTTGGCACAGAGATGGATACATAGCCCCATTTCTTGGCGGATTTGAGTTGGTATATCCCCTCGTCATTTGTCTTGGTAACCAAGACTCCATCGGTGACAACAACTCCAGGAACGCCGGAACCGTCACATAGGATCCTTCCCCAGACGGTAGTCCCCTTGTCGGGAGTGAAGCCGGAAGCCGACTTGATCGTCAGGTTCGTCTCGCCGAAGGACTTTTTCTTCTGTCCCCTGCGGATTACGACCTCGTACTTTCCGCTCGCGAGATTGAGTGGCAGCCTGACATTGAACTCCTTGGCGGAGACGCTCTCAATCTTGCAGACAAGAGTGCCGAACAGAAACTCGTCGGTCTGAAGCGGCGCCTTCTCCTGCAGAACACGGAATTTGACCAATCCGGCCGGTTCAGCCTCTATCTGCGTAGGCAGGGAGAAGAGCACCTCGGAGACATCAACAGTGCCGTCGTCACCGCCGCCGGACTTCCCACATTGAACAAACACCATAAGGCCAGTCAGAGCCAGTACGATGAAAACCAATGATTTGAAACAGAAGTTTTTTCTCATTTCTGAATATGATTATTTGAGTTTAGTAAGAACAAGTTGGTAATCTTTTAAAGGATTACTTTGTTAAACATCAAGTTTAGCAAAACCCTAAGCGTTGGATTTCGCCAGATTCCTCTCGCTTCTGATCAGCAGAGCGC
>ERZ1026898.1125-NODE-1125-length-13878-cov-6.508862_pt1 | contig 13878 bp, 12 predicted proteins | sample MGYA00380178_ERZ1026898 | MGnify/ENA primary metagenome ERZ1026898 (study PRJEB33269, sample SAMEA4719814) | human gut metagenome | biome: human-associated habitat; feature: organic feature; material: feces | place: Cameroon | collected 2013-10 ... | reverse complement strand
GTGCGTCCACACGTTGCCGGTGTAGTGTTCCAGTTCGTCCATGGCCGTGTCCAGCAACACATGATCCGCGTCGCCGAACAGGCCGTGGCTGCCCAACCGTTCCGCTCTGGGGCGGGTAGCGATGTACTTGGCATAGCCCTCGGTAGATTGCACACGGTTCCAGTTTTGCTCCAAAGCCAGCGTGATGAAGGTCGACGCATTGGCTTTGGTCGGTGCTGCTTTGTAGTCGTCGTACTCCAGCAGCTCCTTTGTGTCCGGGAAATCCTTCACCAATTTTTGGATGAGCTGCTCCTGCTTGCGCGTGGGCGGACGGTCATCCGGTACGATCTCCGCACGCTCACGGGTCGCGATATATTGCAGGTAGCCACTGGCGTTTTGACCACCGCCGCACTTGATGTAAGGGCTTTTGACGATCAGCCTTGCCATTCTTCATTCTCCAACTCACGGAGCTTTTGCTCCATGCGCAGGCAACCGTTGGTGTGCCTGACCGCCGCGATGCTCTTGGCACGCTCCTGACGGAGCACCGCTTCGTCCACGTTGATACTTTGCAGCAAAATGGAGATGGCCATGTCCATCTCAACAGTTTGCTTGTAGAGGATGGATGCCATGCGATCCTCCAGCAGCTTCAGCCGACCGTCGATGGCTGTCTGTATCGCCAGCGGGAGCGTAGCGCTACTCTCCGCCGCCAGTGTGTCTGCGTAGAAGTTCACGGCCTTTTCCACGAACTCATTCTTGCTGCGGCAGCGGTCGGCCTTGTACCAGTGCTCCAGCTTTTCCGCCGTTTCCGGCTTCATCCGGAAATTCAATCTATCTTTGTTTTCACTCATATTACCTCCAAATCTCCGTAAGGCGCGCCGAAAGTCTCGTCAAATCTGCCGTTGTGGGGACTAAGACGCCAGCCCTTGTAAAACCTTGCTCAACAGGCGCCATTTCCGACTCCGCTGAAAACCTCCGTAAACTGTCCGCACCGCGGGCAGATGTGGGCAGGCAGAGCGGCGGTAACGACGCCAGCCTTTTATCCTGCTTCTCGTCGGCGCAAGCTTCATATCCCACGTTTCCGCCGAAGACGGCGAAAACTCGATCATTCCGCTGCTTCTCCTCTTCCCACCGAACCCGCTTCGCTGGGCTTCGGCGGGAGCCCTGTTTTGTCCTCCGCAGAGCCGAGGAAGTCCCCGAAAATCCGCCCGAAAGCGGCTCGAAATCCCTCTCCGGGGCTGGAACGCTGTCCCGCCCCGAAGGAGGCCACACAGCGGCTCACAGGGGCGAACGTGGGGATCTTCAGCCTGTTCCGCCAGTTTTTGCTGTACCTGTTGTCGCTCGGCAGCAGCTTCGGCAAGGTACAGTTGATGCTGGGTATACCACTCTACTGCTTCGCGGATAGGGCGGATGTGGTAACGCAGGTTGCCGTTTTTCTTCAGCCCATTCTGCATGATGACCGACGTCGGCTCTACGGTGATGAGCCCCTTTTCTACCAGCCCGGCCACATAACGTTTGACGGAACTTTTGCTTTTGCCAATGGCTTTTCCAATCGTTTCGTAGCTGGGCCAGCACTCATGTGTCTCACGATTTCCCAGACGCAGCAACAGAGCGTAGACGGCCAACTCACCCGTTGTCAGATGCAGAGAGAAAATTTCGTTGGGCAGCGGCGTAAAGTTTTTCTGTTTGTTGTTTTGTAAGTTCAATAAACACCTCCAGTTCTTGTTGACATGATCGCGCAAACGATGTAGACTTATATTGCAAATCCGTTCCATATGTCCCATGGGTAGAGGGTAACAGATTTTGCTATTTTTGTCAAGTCACATCATTCATGTAAATATCATGTGTCTAAAACGAGGGTGTATTATGCGAGAGAAATTTAAGACCTGCATTGCAAACGGCAGGGAACGATACTGGGATGGACAAGAGAGAAGCGTCGCTTTTCCGGAGAGCCTGCTGGACTTTCTCTATTGGGATATGAAGAAGGTGGAAGCAGACTTCCATAAGCTTTCTGTGATAGCACAACGGGAATGTGAAAGTGTCGAAACAATACTTTCTTATTTTACGGGAAATAACGCTTACTTTGGTATGCTGTTATGGAGCTGGCAGCACCGCCGTCCGTGTGAAAGTGTCGAGCAATGGATGCGGCAGTTAGAGGCGATGCCGAAGAAATTAGCGCGGTTCCAGCGGCAGGCTCTGGAGCTTTTTGACCGTGTACTGAACACCGATTTGGACAAGCAGACACCGGAACAGCGAATGGCAGCGTATTATGCAGACAATCCGGAGTACTGCATCATGGTCTACAAGTTCCAGCCGCAGAAATTATATTACGAGATGTATGACCGTGACACGTTTGCGGAAGTGCTGTACCCTGACAGCATTTACGACCTCATTGACTATCATCTGAAGGAATGTGTGCGCCGCGGTGTGAAGCTGCGGAAGTGCAAGAACTGCGGACGGTACTTTGTGGTGTCAGGTCACGGTGGCGCGGAGTATTGCGACCGGTCGTTCAATGGCGGACGTACCTGCAAGGAAACAGGTGCGGTGCGGGTGTGGACGATCAAGCATAACGAGGACGAGTTGTTTCGGGAGTACCGCCGGGAGTACAAGAAGCGGTTTGCCCGTATCCGCACAGGCCGCACCACGAAGGAGCAATTCTACGCATGGAGCGAGCAGGCCAGAGAGAAAAAGGAGGCCTGCGAGACCGGCAAGCTGCCGCGAGTGGAGTTTATTGAGTGGCTAAAGGAAGACGAGGTGTGACCGATGGTCGCGTTTTTCTTTGATTACAGCGTGGTCATTTTTGCGCCGCTAGAGGAACTCGTTTTGAACAAGTGGGGTATGTGATTGTGTAGAAATTCTTTGCCTATTTCGTTTTTTGCAGAAAACAAACACCTAAGACTGCCTATTCCTTAGTTACAGCGGGGGCGAATTATGCACAGCGCGACTTGATCGGTTGCATTTTGCAACGCTAGCCGCGAAATGCAAGTCAATAACATAAGAAACAACGCAAGATAGTCTTGCGTTGTTTTGAATAACACAAGAAAACTCGAAAAAAGTCAAGGAATGTCTTGCGATTTTTCTTCACTTCTTATGTTATATATGTTAACGTGTAAGACGAAAAAGGTCTGCTGAAATTCTGCCGTACACCTCGAAGCCGTAGCGAGATCATTGCGTATTTGAACATTGCGTCGGGACAGTATGCCCTGCGGCGTTACCTTGATCCTCTTGTGGAATGTGGAGCTATTCGGATGACGCTGCCCGATAAGCCCCGCAGTGCCAAGCAGCGATATGTGGCGACAGGGGAGTGACATGGTTTATCACGGCTTTTGCCTGACCCAAACGCTGACCCAAGAGCCAAAATAACGGGAGAGGGGCGGATAGCATGATCCACTCCTCTCCCGTTATTTTTGTGATTATATTGCCTGCCTTATGCGGCGCTGATGCCACAGGCGGCGCGGGCTTTACAGCCCGGTGGGATCATAGGTGCCGAAGCCCTCGCCCAGGATCTCGTGGGTGTCGCACACGATGATGAAGGCGTCCGGGTCGATCTGCTGCACCAGCTTCTTCACCGGAATGATGTAGCCCCGGCTGAAGGCGCACATGATCACCTCGGTGGATCTGTGGCAATAGGCGCCGGTGCCCTCCAGCAGTGTCACGCCCAGATCCAGCTCCAGCAGCCGGCGGGTGATCTCCTCATGACGGGGACTGATGATATAGGCCAGCTTGGCCGCGTTGCCGCCATAGACCACCTTGTCCATCACGGTGGTGCAGATATACAGTGCGGCGATGCTGTACAGCGCCTGCGTCAGCTGCCGGAAGGTCAGCGAGTATGCCAGAATGACGATCAGGTCGATGGCCAGGCACAGCTTGCCGATGGGCAACTGCTGGACCTTCAGCTTCAGCAGCCGGGCCGCCAGCTCCGTGCCGCCGGTGGTGGCGCCCTGCCGCAGCATCAGGCCGAAGGCCGCACCGCAGAGGATGCCGCCGTAGACGGCGGCCAGTATCGGCTCCAGCGCCGAAAAGGTGAACGCGGCGTTGATCCCGTCGATCATCAGAGAGCTTACCGCCATGGCGTACAGCGAACTGATCAGCACGCTTTTTCCCAGCAGCCTCCAGCCCAGAATAAACAGCGGCACATTCATCACCAGCGTCATGATACCCACGGGGAGGGACGGGAAAAAGACGTTGATCACCTGCGCCACACCGGTCAGGCCGCCGATGGACAGATGTCCGGGTACGCAGCACCAGCAGAAGCCGACGGCATATACCGCACAGCCCAGTGTGATAATGCTGTATTTTTTCAAGAGCTCCTTCATGTGTTTCTCCTCCTCGTCTTAATTGTCGCAGGGAAGTCCCTTCGGCATCCACCGCTTCCGGATCAGATAGATCATAAACAGGCCACCCCGCAGGGCCATCTCTGCCGCTCTGGCTGTCCATACGCCGGGCAGGCCGTACCGGCCTACCAGCAACCAGATCAGGGGCAGCCGCACGCACCACATGCACACGAAGTTCAGCGCCGTGGGCTTCAGCGTGTCTCCCGCGCCCTGATAGATGCCCATGGCCGCCACAAAGGCCCCGTAAAACGGCTCGGTCAGCAGGGCGATCCGCAGAACCTTGGTGCCCAGCGCCACCACCTCCGGATCGGGGCTCAGCACGCCGATGACCACCGGCGCCGCCCCGTACAGGATACCGGAGGTCACGGCGATGACCACCATGGCAAAGCCCACCGTGGTCATGGCGAAACGATAGGCGGTCTTGCCCCGCCGTGCGCCGACGCTCTGCCCCACCAGCGTGGAGGCGGCGCTCTGGATGCCGTAGGCGGGCATGTAGCACAGGCTCTCTGTGGTGGCGGCGAAGGAGTCCGCCGCAATGGACACGGTGCCCAGCGGCGCCACCATCCGGGTCACCACCACGCCCGCGCTGGACATGAGGATGCGCTCCACCGCCACGGGAAGGGCCAGCTTCACGCAGCGGGAAAGATGCTCCCGGTGAAAGCGGAAGCCCTCTCCCGTCCGCAGGTGCAGCATGGGCGACTGCTTCCACAGCCGCCATGACAGCAGCACCGCCGCCGCCAGCTCCGCCAGCAGCGTACCCAGCGCCGCGCCCCGGACGCCCAGTCCTGCACCGGGCAGCGTCAATATCCACCACTGCCGGGTGGGAAAGATCAGCAGCGCGTTGCACACCACATCCATCAGGCACATGCCGCCCATCACGATCCCCGGCGTTTTCAGGTCGCCGGTGGCCTGCAGCATTCCGGCGGACAGGCTGTACAGCTGGATCAGGGGAAAGGTCAGCGCCGCAATGAAGAAGTAGTCTGTCGCGTGGCCGCAGATGGCCGGGTCGCCTCCCAGCCAATAGGGAAGCCGTCCGGAGATGGCAAGCCCCACCGCCAGCAGCACCAGCGTGATGGCCAGCGTTACGGCGAAGCCCTGCTTCATCAGATCCCGGGCCTTCCGCTCCTCTCGCGCGCCGATGGCCTGGGCCACCTGAATGGTGAAGCCCACCGCCGCCGCGCCGCACATGCCGTTGAACAGGTTCAGCGTGGAGGATACCAAGCCGATGGAGGCCGAGGCGTCCGCGCCCAGCTGTCCCACCATGGAGGCGTCGATATACTGCATGAGGATGGTGGACAGCTGTGCCAGAATGGCGGGGATGCTCAGCCGGACGGTCAGCTGCAGCTGCTGCGCCAGCGTCAGATTTTTGCCCAGCCGCAGATCACAGAGAAGATCGTTCTGCATCGTCCACCGTCCTTCCTGTTTTGTAGAATTCATGATAAGTAAGAGACCGCAAAGCGGTCTCTTGCTTTATATTGCCGTTACTCCACGACCTGCAGCTCCTTGGGATAGTGGGTCAGCACCCGGTAGCCATCCTCCGTCACCAGCACCAGATCCTCGATCCGCACGCCGGTATCGCCGGGCAGATAGATGCCCGGCTCGACGGAGAACACCATGCCCGGCTGGGCGATAACGGTACAGTCGCTGCTGACCTGGGGCGGCTCGTGGACATGGGTGCCGATGCCGTGACCCGTGCGGGTGATGAAGGCGTCACCGAACCCGGCGGCTTCGATAACGGAGCGCACCGCGTGGTCAATGTCGCACAAGCGGACACCGGGGCGGACAAAGTCGATACCGGCCTGCTGGGCCTCCCGCACCACCTCATAGATGTGCCGGTGCCGGTCGCTGACCTGCCGGTAAAAGACCGTGCGGGTCATGTCGCACCAATAGCCGTTGATGGGGCACACCAGATCCAGCAGCACCGCGTCACCGGGCCGAGGCAGCGTGCCGTCCGGCATATGGTGGGGCTGGGCGGCATTGGGGCCGTAGCAGGCGATCTGATACTGTCCCACCTGCGTGCCGCCGCTGGCGATGAAGAAATCGTCGATCATCTGGGCCAGCTCCGCCTCGCTGCGCTCCGGGGCAATGTGGCTGATGCCGTAGGCAATGGCATTGTCGTTGACCGCACCGGCCGCCAGCAGAAGCTGCTGCTCCCGTGTGTCCTTGCAGGCCATGGCCATATCCACCGGGTCGGAGCCGGGAACGGGATGGATGTCGCTCCGCTGGGCCATCAGCGCGATGGTGTGGCCGCTGGGCCAGCTGCGGTCGATGCCCACCGAGCCGGGCAGCAGCTCTGCCGCGATCATGGCGTATACGTTCTGGCCGTCACGGTACTGGTGCAGCGTGACGCCCTCCACGGGGGAGAAGCAGAACAGCAGGTTCATAAAGGCGTGGAGCCGGCCGTCCTCCCGCAGCAGCAGGATACCGCAGCGCTCCATGGCGTCCACGCTCTGTCCCAGCAGGTACTGCATGGCGCCGGGATCGGAGATGATCACCTGCCGCAGGCCGCACAGCGCCATATTCTTCAAAACGGCCTTCAGCCGGTCGTGATGCAGCATAGCGCCCTCCTCAGTGGTTCCGTGCCTGATAGGCGGCGTAGGCCTTCAGGGCGAAGGCCATATCCCGCTGCAGATGCTGGCGCATTTCCTCGGCGGCCTTCTGGAAGTCTCCGGCCTTTACCAGCTCGTACATGTCGATGTGGCCCTGGTGGATCATCTCCACGTTCTGATCCTGATAGTAGTACATGCAGGACAGCACCTCCAGCCGGGCCCGCAGCTTGGCGGCCGCTTCGTTGAGGTAGCAGTTCTGGGCATGGCGGTAGAACACCACATGGAACTGCTCGGACTGCTCCTTCCATGCGGCCCGGTCGCCCGCCGCCAGCGCCCTGTTGCCGCTGTCCACCACGTCCTGCAGATCCATCAGCAGGGGCACCTGGTTGAAATTGTTCTGGCAGAAGAGAATGGCCATGGAGTCCAGCTCGCCGATGAACTGGAACAGCTGGCGGATGTCCGTCTCGGTAAATTCCGTCACCGTAACGCCGCAGTTGGAGTAATAGGTCACCAGCCCGTTCTCCGCCAGACGCATCAGCGCCTCGCGGATGGGGGTATGACTGACGTTGAAGCGATCCTTCAGCACCTTCAGCGTCAGCTTCTGGCCGCATACCAGCCGCTGGTCGGTAATGTCATGATACAGCTCGTCATAGATCTGCTCGGAAAGGGTTTGTCCAGCCATAAGTAGATACTTCCTTTTTCGTTTTTCTTTTCAGGAATATCATACCAAAGATTCTATGAAAAATCAACAGATTTTATAAAATATCATCATATCTTACCGGCACACAAGCAGATTTTAGAAAATCCGATGGAAAACACAGCTTTTGTTTTGCAAATTATCAAAAAATATTGTAAAATCACGCTGGGACAGCTGGACATTCCGGAAGCGGAAATGGTATAATCATGTCGGAAACCTGAACAGGGTGTACCGCCATATTGATCACAGGAGGGCTGCCATATGTTACCCAAAGCCTTTTATGAGGAGAACCGCCGCCGGCTGCTGGAGACGCTGCCGGAGAACAGCGTCGCGGTGCTGTTTGCCGGACACGCGCCCCGGCAGAGCGCCGACGCCTACTATCCCTTTTTTGCCAACCGCAATTTCCTGTACCTGACCGGTATGGAGGAGGAGCACCTCATCTATCTGGCGGTCAAGCGCGGCGGCACGGCGGAGGAGGCCATCTATTTACAGCAGGAGGATCCCATGCAGGAGCGGTGGTTCGGCCGCCGGATCCACGCCGCGGACGTGCCGGAGCGCTACGGCTTTGCTGACTGCCGGTACATCGAGAGCTTTGAGGACGACTTCGACCGGCTGGCCGCCGACCAGAGCCTTGACCGGCTGTGGCTGGACTTCGACCGGGAGTCTCTGGATGAGCAGCCCAGCGAGGCCCGGCAGTTTGCGGCCCGCGCTGCCGCTGCGTGGCCCTGGCTGCGATTGGGCGACCTGCGTTCCCGCATGCGGACGCTGCGCACCATCAAGCAGCCCTGTGAGATCGACGCCATGCGCCGCGCCGTGCCCATCACCCGGGCCGGCATCGAGGCCATGATGACCGCCTGTCGCCCCGGCATGAAGGAGTATGAGCTGAAGGCGGAGTTCGACCACGCCCTGGCCAGACGCGGCGTGCTGACCCCGGCCTTCCCCTCCATCATTTGCAGCGGGCAGAATAACTTCTGCATCCATTACTACGACTATACCGGCACCGTGGCCGATGGCGACATGGTGCTGAACGATGTGGGCGCGTGGCAGGACTACGAGTGCAACGACGTGTCCCGCACCTGGCCCGCCAACGGCAAATTCACTGAGCGGCAGAAGGCCCTGTACCAGTGCATCTACAATACCTCAGAGCATATGTTCTCCATCATCAAGCCCGGCATGCCCATGCGCTCCATCGACCAGCTGGCCCGTGAATACTGCTTTGACCAGCTGACGAAGCTGGGGATCATCGACGATTTCAAGGATATCCGTAAGATCATGTGGCACGACGGCGCCCACCACATCGGCTTCGACGTCCATGACGTGATCGATTACAGCCGCCCCACCGAGGCGGGCATGGTGTTCTGCGTGGACGTGGGCGTTTACTACGAGCCCTGGGGCATTGGCTTCCGGCTGGAGGACAACTGCCTGGTCACCGAGACCGGCTGCGAGAACCTGACCGCCTCCATCCCCCGTACCGTGGAGGAGATCGAGGCCTTCATGGCCGCCCGCTGAGCACAGCGACCGGCAAACAAGTATAGAAAAGGAGGATGTCCGTTGGACATCCTCCTTTTCCTGTATGAAAGGGTAATTGAGAAGACTTCAGATCATGCTCAGGCGTTCCACTGGAAGTTCTGCAGATAGTACACGCCCTCCAGCGCGATGGTGCCGGTCTCCAGGCCGGCCTTGTGGGCGAACAGCAGCGTGGGGTTGCACAGGATGCAGTACACGGCCTGCTCCTGGACATAGGAGAACAGCTCGTTGTACACGGCCTCGCGCTCGGTCTCGTCCACGGTGGCGACGGCCTTCTGGAACAGCTCCTCCACCTTGGGATCAGACCAGCGGGCGTTGTTGGCCATGCCGATGTAATCCTTGGTCAGCGCCAGGGACAGCTGCTGGGTGTCGCCCTGCAGCGCCATGTTCAGGCAGGTCATGCCGAAGTTGCCGTCCATCAGCTTGTCCAGATAGGCGTTGAACTCCAGGATCTCCAGGTTGCAGGTCAGACCCACCTTGGCCAGGTCAGACTGAACCACCTGGGCCAGCAGCTTATAGCTCTCGGCCACGATGAAGGTGCCCAGATCGTAACCGTCGGCATAGCCGCACTCGGCCAGCAGAGCCTTGGCCTGATCGGGATCGTAGGTGTACTGCTTCTGGGTGTCGGAATAGCCCTCGCGGTCGGGGGTCAGCAGGTTGGAGTTGACCTCGCCCTCACCCTCCAGCACGGCGGTGACCAGGGCCTCACGGTCGATGGCGTAGTTGATGGCCTGACGGAACTTCACATTGCTGTAAGGCTCCTTCTCGGTGTTCATAGCGATGAAGTAGAAGGCGGTCTGCTCGGCGGTGGTGATCTCCACATTGGCCGCGCTCTGCAGAGTGGACAGCACAGAGGCATCCACCTCGGCAAAGTCGATCTGACCGGCCTGCAGGCCGATGGACATGGAGGCCGCGTCAGCGATGACCTTGAAGGTCACGTTCTTGATGGCGGGAGCGCCGCCGTAGTAGTCCTCAAAGGCCTCCAGCACGAAGGAATCGCCCTGGTTGTGGCTGACGAACTTGTAGGGGCCGCAGCCGACGGGCTGCTGGGCAAAGGTGTTCTCGTCCACGGACTCATAGTAGGCCTTGCAGCCGATGGGCACGTCCACCACGCTGCGCAGGAAGGGGGAGTACACGGTGGCGGTATACACATTGATGGTGTAGGGATCCACCACTTCCCAGTGATCCATGCCGTCCACCATGGCGCCCTGATACTCAGAGGCAGCGCACAGATCCAGGCTGAAGCCGATATCGTCGGCGGTCAGCTCAGAGCCGTCGTGGAACTTGACGCCCTTGCGCAGATGGAAGGTGTAGCACAGACCGTCCTCGCTGACCTCCCAGCTCTCAGCGATGCGGGGGATCATGTCGCCGGTGGGATCGTCGGGATTGTCGATGGCCAGATAGTCGTAGATCTGGTTGATCAGGTTGGTCTCAACGTTCAGGCTGGTGTTCACGGGATGCAGGGTCTCGTAGTCCTGATCGACTGCGATGGTCAGGCTGGTGCCATCGCCGGCAGAGGCGTTATTGCCGCCGTTGCCGCCGCAGGCGGCCAGACTCAGTGCCATGGCCAGAGCCAGCACCAGTGCAAGAAACTTTTTCATGGGGTGTCTCCTTTTCATTTTTTATTTTGACGCCATTCCGGCGTGGAGATACGGAAAAACTTGCTCAGAATTTGAATACGCGGTGGGTGTACTTGTCCAGCAGGTCGATACCGGCGGTCACGTCATCCTTGGCGATGACGGAGCACTTGCTGTGGGGATAGCGGTCCACCACGGCGATACCGGCCACCCGGACGCCGTCGCCGGACTGGTTCATGGAGCTGGCGTCGGTGCCGCCGCGATCCATCACGCCACGCTGATAGCGGATGCCGTTCTCCTCGCAGCAGGCCAGCATCTCGTTGACCAGATCCTCGTCCAGCATGGCGCTGGGGTCGCCCAGTGTGACGCTGATGCCCTCGCCCACGGCGTTGCAGCCCTCCAGATCGCAGGGATAGGCATGGTCGGGGGTCACGTCCACGCTGATGCCGATGTCGGGGCGGATCTGATGGGCGGCGGTAACGGCGCCGCGGCAGCCCACCTCCTCCTGCACGGAGAAGACATAGTACACATCGTTGGGGCAGTCGCCCTTGTTCCGCTTCACGGCCTCCAGCAGCATGAAGCAGCCCACCCGGTCGTCGAAGGTCTTGGCGCTGACGCGGCCGTTCTGCAGCTCGTACCAGGGCCCCACAAAACCGGCGTAATCTCCCACCTTGACGTACTTTTCGGTGTCCTCCTTGCTGGTGCAGCCGATGTCGATATACAGCTTGCCGCTGTCGTTCTTGGCGTCCTCGATCTTGCCGTCGCAGCCCACCACGCCGATGACGCCGTTCTGGAACACCACCTGATCGTTGTACAGGGCGGAGGTCCAGACCCAGCCCACGCTGCACACCTTGATGCGGCCGTCTGATTCGATCTTTTTCACCTGCAGGCCGATCTCGTCCATGTGGGCGGAGAGCATGATCTTCTTGCTGTCGGGGCCGCCCTTGCCATGCTTGACGGCGATGATGTTGCCGATGTTGTCCACATAGGCGTTGTCCACATGGCCCTCCAGCTCACGCAGCACGATGGCCCGCACGGCCTTTTCCCGGCCTGCCACGCCCCACGCCTGGGTCAGCTCCTTCAGCAGCTCAAAATTTGCCATACTCTCAGTTCTCCTTTCTGTTTTTCAGCAGACTGGCCTTCTCCACCCAGCGGGTCTGGTTCATCAGCGGATGGTGCAGGCTGATGGCGCCGGTGGGGCACTCCATCACGCAGCAGCCGCAGTACCAGCACTCGTCGGGATAGGACACCACGGGATGGCTGCCCTTTTCACCGGGGGTCATCACGTCGATCATGCACGCCTCCATGCAGCGGTTGCAGCCGATGCACTTCTCCGCGTCGAACCGCAGCGGCGTGGCAGGCGGCGTCTGACGGAAGCCGAATTCCTTGATCTCTTTCATGCCTGCGCCTCCTTTGCCTTTTCTGCCATATAGTCCTGATTGTGCTTCTCGTAATTTTCCTTGATATCACCGGCGTAGTCAAGCGGCACCTCCCGGGCCACCACCTTCTCGCCGTCGTTGTGGATGCAGATGAAGGGAGCCATGGTCTTGCCGTCGTCGTCGGTGCGGTAGAACTCCAGCTTGGGGCAGGTCTGGTGGCGGGCCAGGCAGGCCTGCAGGATGATCTGGGCCACCGTCAGGATGTCGAACACCTCCAGCAGGCGCATCAGCTCGTGGGGGTTGGCGGCGTAGGTGCGGGGCACGATCTCCTTCTCATAGCGGTTCAGCAGCTCCACGCCGGACAGCAGCAGCTCGTCCCGCTTCTGCTCGCCGCAGTAGTTCTGCATGGCCTTGGCGATGGCCTCGTTCAGCTCCTTCCAGCTGATGCCGTTGACGGGGTCGCCGCCCAGCGGCGCGTAAACGCGCTCCATCTCGTTCTCCACCTGGGTCTCGCAGGGAGCGGTGAAGCCCTCCTGCTTCGCGGCGTAGGCCGCGGCCTTACGTCCGGCGTAAGCGCCGGTGGAGGCGGCATGGCCGAAGCAGTTGGAGGAGAACAGGGAGTCGCCCGCCACGAACAGGCCGGGGATGTTGGTCATCAGATCCCAGTCGTTCATGAAGCCGCCGGGCATACCGAACAGCTGGCGCTCCTGGGGCAGGAACTCGGCGCTGGTCCAGCCCACGCCGTAGCACTGCAGCACATCCTTGGTGGGATCGAAGCCCGCCTCGGTGAAGTTCTTGTACACGGGTACGTTGGTCTTGCCCTCCTGACCTACCATCATGCCCCAGATGACCTTCCGCTCCAGCTCCGGCATGTTGGACAGGTCGGCGTAGAAGGGCAGCTTGTAGCCCATCTCCTTCAGCTTGTCATAGGGCAGGGTCTCTGGGCCGTCGTAGGCGTACTTGGCCTGCTCGATGTTGCCGCCCTTCAGGAAGTAGTGCTGACCCTTGGCGGGCTGGAACCGCTGCTCCACATCGGTCAGGATGTTGCCGTCACGGTCGGCGTAGGGGATCTCCTTGCCCTCGGCGTCGATGAGGGAGGCGGGATACCAGGTGTTGTGGTTGTTGCCTGCGGAGTAGGGCGGGAAGGAGCGTCCGGCGGAGGAGAACTCGGCCCGGACGGATTTTTCCATCATGTTGAACTCCGCGCCGGCGCGCCAGCCCATGGCGTGGCCGTCGCCGATGGTGCACATGGGGCGGAACTCGCACAGGCCGGGATAGGCGGCGGAGAACAGCCACACGCGGGCGGGACGGCTCATGGTGATGATGGCCGCCTTGCTGGAGAACACATAGAACTCGCCGGTGCGGGTGTGAACGCCGGTAGCGCCCACGCACTTGGCCCCGTTCTTGCCGCCCTCGGTCAGCAGGGAGGTGACCATGACGCGGTCCACGATCTTCACACCCAGACGGCGGCACTCCTTCTCCATGGCGGGCTTGAAGGTGGTGCCCCAGATGCGGATGGTAAACTTATTCTTATAGTCATAGGCGAACATCAGCTTGGTCTTTTCGTCCCGGAAGGCCGCGCCCTTGAACTCGTCCTCGGTGTCCCGGATCTTGCCGCCCATCTTCTCGATGTCCTGCAGATGATCCCAGCCCTCGCGGCACTCTATATAATGAGAGATGCCGTTGTTGTAGCCGTCGTTGTCATCCAGCATGGCCTGCACCAGATCCTCCGGAGAGACGCCGGAGCAGGGGTTGGTGGCGGCGCTCTCCCAGTGGTCGCAGCCGCTGCCGCCTGCACCGGAACGCTTGGTGGCGCCCTTTTCCACCAGGATCACGCTC
>ERZ1026898.1121-NODE-1121-length-13912-cov-8.366818_pt1 | contig 13912 bp, 10 predicted proteins | sample MGYA00380178_ERZ1026898 | MGnify/ENA primary metagenome ERZ1026898 (study PRJEB33269, sample SAMEA4719814) | human gut metagenome | biome: human-associated habitat; feature: organic feature; material: feces | place: Cameroon | collected 2013-10 ... | reverse complement strand
GCTTTTACCCTATGGGCTTATAATGATTATCGTAAAATGTAGGCTTAATTGGGCTTCTTGTTTTTAATCATTTCTAAAAAGATTAAATATAATGGGACTGATTTATTTTTTAGGTGCCGTAACTTTTTTGATTTGCGGAGCATGTTTAACTCTTGTTTATGTAATCCACAAACAAGAAAAAACAGAAGCTAGTGCATGAAGGGTTTTGTTCACAGTATAGAGAGCTTTGGTTCAGTAGATGGACCAGGCATCAGATTTTTGATTTTCCTGCAGGGATGTCCGATGCGCTGCCAGTTCTGCCACAATCCGGATTCCTGGAAGACGGGAGTAGGAGAGGAATGGAGTGCTGATGACCTGCTGGATAAGGCAGAGAGATTCAAGAGTTATTGGGGAGATAAGGGCGGCATTACCGTGAGCGGTGGTGAAGCTCTGATGCAGATAGACTTTCTCATTGAACTTTTCGAGAAAGCCCATCAGCGTGGTATCAATACCTGTCTTGACACCTCGGCTCAACCATTTAGGAAAGAAGGAGAATTCTTCGAGAAATTTGAGCGTCTGATGACCGTTACTGATACTGTTCTTCTTGATATCAAACATATCAATGATGAAGAGCATCATAAACTCACCCGCCATTCTAATGTAAACATACTGGATTGTGCACGATATTTAAGCGAGATACACAAACCGGTATGGATTCGTCACGTCCTGATTCCAGGTATTACCGATAAGGATGAATACCTCTGTCAGTTGCGTGATTTCCTCTCAACACTCTCTAATATTGAGCGTATAGATGTTCTGCCTTACCATACGATGGGCATCTACAAGTATGAGAAACTAGGTATTGCCTACCCGCTGGCAGGCATAGAACCTCCTACTAGTGATCGTATAGCTCATGCAGAAGCAATCTTGCAAGAGGCACTTTAGCCTCTAGCAAGACTGTTCAGATGAGCATCTAACGAGCTGGTGAGACGGGCTTTGATGATAGGCTTTGTCATGTAGTCGTTTACTCCAAGCTCGTAGCATTCATCCACATTATCCTTGTTGCTTAACAGGGAAATCACGATGATGACCATTTCACTTTTCGAGTATTTAGAGCGTACATAGTCTATTACGTCCCACCCATTTACATGTGGCATCATCAAGTCGAGCAGTATCACGTCCGGCTTGAATGAGTCAATCAGTTCAATGGCTTCTTTTCCGCCATTGGCAGTTTTCACGTCGATGTCAAAGTCCTTTATCATTTCAGAAACCGTTTCTATGTTTTCTGAAATATCATCGACGATTAGCACTTTGTTCTTTTCCATCTTTCACTGGTTTTATTATATAGGTTCTTTCTGCTCTTAAAGCTCTAGCTTTTTGGCTTGTGTATGCCGTAGATGTCGCACATGAATCCTTTATCAGTGATAAGTTTGTTCATGTCGATACTGTTAAACACCTTGTGATGGGTACCGATTACTACAATCTGATACTCCTTTTCCAGAACTTTAGGATCATCTGTCACCTTGATGTTATATTCTTCCTTTACTTCCTCTACATCTACCAGCGGATCGTAGAGTGTGGTTTTGTAACCTGCTCCTACCAGATTGATATAGAGATCGGCTACTTTTGTGTTTCTGATATCATCGCTGTCTGGCTTGAACGAGAAGCCGAGAATCAGCACGTTGGTCTCTGGCGCCTTGAACTTTCTGCTTTCTGAGGCATTCTTTATCTTTCCTGCCATCCATACTGCCATCTGCTCGTTAACCTCGCGGGCTGTAGAGAGCAGCGATGGCACCACGTCTACCTCCTGTGCCTTGTTAATCAGGTAGTATGGGTCTACCGCGATGCAGTGACCGCCAACGAGTCCTGGAGTAGCAGGTACAAAGTTCCATTTTGTGCTTGCTGCCGCTGTTACGTCTTCGATATTGATATTCATCTTGTCGAAGATTTTTTCCATCTCGTTGAAGAAGGCTATCTGCACGTCTCTCTGGCAGTTCTCCATCAGTTTGCATGCCTCTGCTATTCTGATGCTCTTTGCCTTGTAGGTGCCATGGGTAAGTACTGAAGCATAGAGACTGTCGATGATAGCTGCTGCTTCGGGTGTAGAACCGCTGGTAACCTTTACGATGTTCTCGATGGTATGAACCGTATCGCCTGGGTTGATGCGCTCTGGCGAGAAGCCTACAAAGAAACTCTGGTTCAACTTCAATCCTGATGTAGATGCCAGTAATGGGGCGCAAACCTCTTCTGTCAGACCTGGGTAAACAGTACTTTCGTATACCACGATATCACCTTCTTTCAGAATCTTTCCAACCTCAGCAGTTGCATTGCGCACGCAGCTGATGTCTGGTTTGTTCGATTTGTTCACCGGTGTAGGTACAGCGATGATATACACGTTACACTTCTTCAGGTCATCAATGTTGCTGGTCAGCTTCAATCCCTGTTCCAAAGCTTTGGATACAGGTCGGTTGTCTTCTTTCGCGCTTTTGATTAACTTGGCTACCTTTTCAGCTTTGATATCATAACCCCATGTATCGTATTTCTTTGAGAATAAGCATGCTAGTGGAGTACCAACATACCCCAATCCTATTACTCCAATCTTAAACTCAAAAGACTTGTTTATCATATACTATATTTTGTTTATGTTTTATAATATTGTTTCTTTTATTGGAAGTTCCATGCCTGTATAGGTTACAGTGCACAGAACTCGGCTCTTTTTAGATTCCTTCAAGCTGAGCGTAGCGTGAAGTCTTCTCCGGATTCCATGCGTCCTTATAGGAACGGCGGAAGAAGAGCTCTTGCAGATGTGCCGACAGACGTGCGATGCGCAGGAAGTAACCTGTATAAGGCGACATCAGTGGCAGATATCTGTAGAGGAACCACACGTCTTTCTTTCTTTCCGAAACCAACAGCACCAGGATGAAGGCAAGCTGCGAGAAGCATACTCTGATAAAGTAGCCCAGCGCCAGCACCTCGATGATGTGCGTGTTGAACGTGATGGCGAGTTTGATGATGTACCACAACCACAGGAAATTGAGGAAGCAGTCGAAAACCACACTCTCCATATTGGATAACCAGTTAAGGATACTCCAGTTCTTGGTAGGCAACAGGATGTCGGCATGCTTGCGCAGACGGAATCTCACGAGCGAGCGCGACCATCTGATGCGCTGGTGATACAGCTTATACCATTTGGTAGGCACATTGGTCATGCAGATGGCATCTTCGGCAAATTTCACTTTATATCCGGCTTTGCGGATTTTCTGTGTCAGGTCGCCGTCCAGTCCCGGTCCAATGTCCCAGTAGCCCACTTCCTTCAGCGTCTTTCTTTCGAAAGCTCCGAAAGCTCCCGAAATGATGTGGTAGATACCCAGTTCGCTGGTTACGATACGTCCCACCTGTATTCGCTTCAGGTATTCGAAAGCCTGCAGCGATGAGCAGATCGTTTCCTTATAGTTGCGCACTTTCACACATCCACCTACGCCTTTCACCATTCCGTCGATGTAGAAGGGTAGTAGAATCTTTTCCAGCGCATCGCGGTCGAGCGAAGAGTCAGCATCCAGACATACGATGTACTTTCCTCTTGCCATCTGGGCTCCATAGTTGCTGGCGGCAGCTTTACCGCCTCTTGTTTCCAACCTCAGGTAGTGGGTGATATACCCGGCTCGGTAGAGGTCGTTGCAAATCAGTTTGGTGTCATCGTCGCTTCCGTCGTCTACCACGATAATCTCGTAGTTCCGGTAGGTTTGCTCAGCCAGCGAGTTCACCATTTTGAATATATGTTTGCCTTCGTTCTTTCCCGGTACGAGGATGCTTACGAGCGGATTCTCGCGGTACAGGAAGAACTTGGCATATTCTTTCTCTTTATCTATCCGGTTTCTCTTCATCAGTCGGTTTCCTATCACGAGATATTCCAGTATGTAATATCTTGGCATCTCGATGAAGAAGAGGAACCAGTAGGTATTCACGATACTGCTAAACGATAGCGTGCTGATCCAGTCGAAGAAATCGTTCAGATGTTCTGCTATGCTAAACATACGCTTTTCCCTTTCTTCTTGATGGCTATCTCAGCACGGTGAGTGCCAAGATTGCCATGAGTATGAGTATACCTGCTATGGTGACAAGGATGGCAACGAGTTTTTTGTAGAACACGATGCGCTTCTGTATCTTGTCGTTTTCATCTTCCTTCGGTTCCATGTCGAGCAACTCTTCCTGCGGTTTTACCGCTTTCTCTTCTTCCTGCATCAGAGGTTCTTCTGAGTAGCGGCAGTAGTCGTCTGGAGTCATATCCACATATTGCAGTTTGTTGAAGAACTCGTCATAGGTGTTGGCGATGGTCTTCGTCTTGGTTTCGAGCATACAGCAGATAATCTCATCAGGTTCTATCAGGTTTGCCAACTTTCTGATGGCTACCGACATCTCCTTGCTCAATTTTTGCTGAGCCTCTTCCACCGTTTCGCCCTGTTCATAGAGGGTAGAGGATACATAGAAGATATTGTTGTAGTAAGATACCTTATGATTGGAGAAGAGTCTGCAGAGTCTGCCCTGTATACTATCCTTTATCTTGATGGTATCCTTGTTTCCATCTATAATCCATATCTTTCCTACCATGACCGAGAGTTCATCCTTGCGGTAGGTTTCCATCAGCTGACGGCGCAGTCGGTTTATCAGCAGGTAATATTCCATGAAGTTATCATAGATGTTCACCATGTTGCTGAACATGATGTTGCCGCTGGTCAGCGCTCGGATTCCTTCTTCCGTTATCTCGTAGTCTACTACATCTCGTGGCACCAGGGCGTTTACCGGATAGGTGCTCTGGCAGTAACAGCAGGTTGACTTGGTGATAGGCGAGGTGAATGAGTTCTCGCAGTCGTTGCAGGTATATACCACGGCTGGTCTGTCATAGTCAACACCGATGTGGCGCAGTTTCTTGTGACACTTCGGACAGATGAGCATACCGCCCACATTGTAGCTGCTCTCCGGCGATACGTTGGCGCAGCTGAAGTGGTGGATGATGTTCTGAATCTTCAGGTTCGAACTTCCGCACTTCGGACAGCACTCCGTATAGAGCAGGTGAGAGTGGTTGCACTTAGGGCAGAGGTGTTCCTTGAGCAGGAAGCGGTGAATGCGCAGTGCTCCAAACTCTACCATAGAGTCGATGAACATGAACATCTCGTTGAGATGGAAGAGACCCATGCTGTGATAGTGCTCGAAGATTGGGTTGATATATCCCAAAGACGATTTCTCCAGCAGTCGGTGTCCCATGATTCGCTGGTCTCTTGAGAGCAGGTATTTCAGGATATTGGCAAAGAGCTGGTTGGGCTGTGTAGGGCGTGCAGTTTCGCTTTTCACGCCAAACTTCTGTTTTGCCATCTTTATTCTGTCAATGATCTCGTATACCTTTTCATTGTTCATGTCGCTCACATAGGCATCGATGATATAGTCGATGATCTGTTCCTTTCCCGATACTGCCGTATTGACGAATATCGGTTTGTAGCTACATTTCCACGATAAGATTGGACTGGCTCCATACAGTATGGCATGGAACGCACGCTCACTCTTCGTATTGATGTAAACACAATCGAAGTAGTCGGGTTGGATATCTGGTGTCGAGTCGATATCTATGTAGCTATCGATAGTGAGCACCATGTCTCCACGTTTGTTTCTTCTAAGTCCAATCATTCTTTATTTCTTTTGTTCTTGATGATTATTGGTGTCGCTCGAAATCATGTTGCTTCGCTTCACGTTTTCGTTCTTGCCCACTGGGATGGTGTACATCGGCAGCGGTTTCGGATCGAGCATGGCACCAATCTTGTTCACTCTGATTCTTACTGGCAGTCTGTTACTCATTACCCATGCCGGAACTCTCTGGTTCGGGTTCAGGGTGAATACGGCAACCACTGCGTTGGCATCATGCGAGAATTTGCTCTGCAGATGCTTTGGAATTTCCTCTACTCTCAGACCTACCATCTGCAGCTTTGCCTGCAGCTCCAGGTCTTTGTTGATGATGATGTCGGCATCGTCAGGACTTTCCATATACTTCACCATGTCGTTGGGTACGTATGCGATGACGCCCAGATGACAGGCTGCATAGTCGGTGTGCTGGATAACCATCACCTCTTCGCTCTTGAACACCAGTGTCTTGTCGCTCACATTGATCTTTGTGATGAAAGCATCGGCAGGTGCACAGCAGTAGTGTATCAGTCCCGGGTTGTAGATGCTGGTGTTAGAGTAAGGCATGGCAGCATTTGCCGTGCCTGCACCTCTGCGGCTCATGAAGTTATAGGTGGTGTTCTTTGCCTGTGCATAGATTTCCACCTTGTTTGCCTGCTTTCTCAGTTCCTCTTCTACCTCGGCAATCTCAGCATCCAGTGCGTTTCGCTTGGTGTTGTCGGTAAGACCGTAGTAGATATCCGAACTTTCAGATGCTTTCTGTTTCCTCAGTTCAGCGAGGCGGGTACGCAATACAGGAATCTCCTGCTGTGCGAGTTTTGCCTGTACCTCCATGTCGTGAGTCTCCTTTACGGCAGAAGGCAGGATGTTCGGGTCGTATTGGTTCACAATATTGCCTAGCAGCACATAAGAGTAGAGCGTATCTCCCTTATGCACCACTTCACCCATTTCTTTGTTTACCTTGAGGATGTAGATGTCGTCTACGGCACTGATATGGTTTTCATCGAGGGTGATATACCCGTCGAATGTAGCCCATATCATACGAGTGACAATATAGTAGGCGGCAAGCACGATAACCAGCAGGAAGATCAGGGCAAAGATGATCTGCTGTCTGGCTAGGCGGTGACCCTGCGTCTTCAGCAAGTCGGCCATCGCCTGTTCTTGTGGCGTGCCGTTATATTGAAATTCATTCATATTCTAGTTACCTTACATTCAAAGTTCTATTTCTTTGAAGATTTTATTGTTGTCATAGATGCTCACGGCTTTCTCGATATTGATGATGGCGAGTGCGCGGTTCTGCATCAGTTTGTACATTCGCTCCATACTTTCCAGGAGTCCTGTATATTCGTCCATACGCATCAGATAGTTGTATCCCTGCTTCTGGTTCTGGTAGGCATAGCGGCGCATTTCTATATATTTGCCGGTCTGGTCTATATGAAAAGCCTCTGTGGCTATCGCCTTGTTCAGGTTGTCTATCTTCTTGAGCAGGATGCCTACCGACTGTTTGATTTCCTTTACGTCGGTACCGCGGCTGCTGCGTATGATTTCCTTCTGTGTTTCCAGTGCCTGCCGTTTACGTGGAGTTTCGTTCCAGATAGGAATGGTAAATCTCACGCCCACGTCGGCATTGTTCGAAATCTTGTTGTTGCTCTGCCAGTAGCTCGACCATCTTGCGAATGGTGTGAGTCGGGTAGTGCTTAAGTAGTTGGTCAGTTTGCTGTCGTTGTCAGCAATCTGTTCTTTCACCATTGTGATGCGTGCATCCAGACTTTCCTGGTTCAGATGGTTCCAGAGGGCTGTTGTGTCTACCTCTATCTTTGTTGGTTTGATGCGGTAGATAGGCTTGTTTGTGATATCTCTGTCTGTGCAGAGCACGGAGATGTCATATTCAGCCTCCAGCTTATCGTTCATCACTTTCAGCATCTTGTCGTTGCTGATTCGGTCTTTTTCTAGCATAAACTGGTAGGCTTCGTTCATGATGTCGAGGTTGTCCAGTCTGTGTGCTATAACAGTACCGATATAGAAATTATATTGTTCGGTCAGCTCGTCGGCTGCCTTTTCATAGATGTCTGCAGTTTGGCGCTTTTTTATTTGCAAGCGGTCGAGTTCATTGGCAAGAGCAATCTTCGTTCTTTTCTCTTTGCCTTGGTAGAACTTCGAGTTGATGATGTTCCAACCCAGTTCGGCTTGAACCTTCATCTTATATTTTGATACCTCTTTTGCGTCGTCTTCATCAGAATCGAAGTACGCGTCAGGTCGGGCATAAACCTGTCCGGTCACTTCCAGACCGTTGTGTCTGTTGAGCGCTAGGTGCTCATGTGCAGTTTTCGACCAGAACAGAGAGTCGGTCTTATTGATATCAGCGTGATGCTGTTTATTGAGTCCCAGTTCTATGACTGGTGCTTTCACCCAGATAGGGTTTTTGATGAGAGTGTCGAGTTGTGCGAAGCGCTGTTTAAAGTGTCTCAGTACATTATCGTTCTTCAGATTCTCATATACGAGCATCTTAGGGCTGAAACTTTTCGGCTTTTTGCCTTTCGTCTGAGCCATAGCGCTTTGTGCTGCCATGAGAAGTAGCAGAGCTGTAGTTGAGTATAGTAATATTTTTCGCTTCATAATGAGTTATTAAACACGATGAATGCAGCTGTGAGCTGTTGCAGCTGCATTCATCTCGTGTTTCTTATATTTGATAAATCACTTACTTTGTGCCATAATTGGTATCCGTTCCTGATGCGGCACCATCAATGAGCTTCATTACACGGAGTCGGCTCTTACCATATGCCACATAGATATAGCCACCATCCAGTGTGACATAGTTGGCAGACATTCCTGCTTCTGCTCTCTTCTTGACAACCTTTACAGGTTTGCCGTTTTCCATATTGTTCTTGTCAAGAACTACCAGTCCATAACTTCCGCAAGCCAGATAGATGTAATTGGCATCGTATGTTACACCATTTGCATATCCCTGTGGAACCTTGGTGTTGGCAGTGAGCGGAGCACCCCAGTTCCATACTTCTTCGCCTGTGGTAAGATCGTAGCAAGACAATCCCTTGGCACTTCGGCAAACGTAGATGTGGTTACCATCGATGGCTATTGTGTTCTTACCGTCGTTAGGAGCTATGCTACTTACGTTGATGGTTTTTACTGGTGTAGCTGTAAGAATGTCGGCACCTAATGGGAAGACTTGCAGTGTACCACTGACAGTTTCGTCGTCGCTCTCTACTTGGTTGTTGTAGTGGAGTGTAACGATATACTGGTTGTTCAGTGCGATGTGCTTAGCCTTGCCTGGTGTTTCTTTCTTTCCGATTAAATCCAGCGTATTTGCATTATATACTCCGTATCCTTTGGTAGATGCCACTATCAGTTTGTTTCCGTCTCTTACGATGCAGTTCTCGTCAGATTTTGCCAAACCTTCATGTTCCCAATCTACGATGGTGAGAGGGTTCAATGTAGTAGTCTCATCGATATCCGTTACTTCTGTGTTGAGAAGTCCGTTGCTATCTAATGCGATTCTACCCATCATACCACCGTTGGTAGAGTGACCTGCAACATAAACATACTTTGTAGCATCTTTGCTATCCACCATAAGGTGGTTGAAGTCGTAGAGCTCTTTCTTATCCTGCAGATATTGCAACATGGTAGTCTGGTCGTTTTCTGTTTTAAACACTTCGATACAGCCGCCAGTTGTTTTGCTTGAATCAGTCTGGTTCTCTTCGTTGGTGTGGTACGACATGTATAGTTTGTTATTGTATGGCTGTATACATGTAGCAGAGATGTCGTGAGTATGATTTGTATAATCGATAACAGTAATCACATCTATCTTCTTGCCCGGTTCTGGTGGAGTAGGAGTTGGGTCTGGTGTTGTACCATCACATGATGTTGGAACAACAGGATTATTATACATTTCATATCTCTTTGTACAGTCAGAAAGACCTGGAGCGTATGTGTAAGTAGCCGATTTGCCGTTATTGGTAAACTTGTCGCAGTCCATATAGATGACACCGCCGCTGCCGCTAGTCCGGAAGATATAGCAGGTCGAGAAATAGGCGTATGTTCCTGGTGCAATGAGAATATTGCCAGCATCATTATTACCATTGTATTTCACCTCAGCTGCTCTGAAGATGGCATTAGCATTGTCTCCTTGAAGAACTACTCTGCATGCTGCGGAAGGGTCATCCTGGTTGTGACCATTGTTATCATTTGTGTATGTGCCTTGACAGTCGATAACACTGTTATTTACCAGATAGATGGTACTTCCTGCACACTGATCGATAGCTCCCGTCTTCAGATTGTTGACGTGTAACTCTGCTCCTTTTGAATTGAGGATGGTCTTACCAGTCACTTCAAAAGAGCATGCGTAAAGCTTTGGAGTAGAACCTTGGATGGTCAACTTGTTGGCTTTTGCTTTTCCGTTAATATTCACGATGCTGCCGTCTAGCTGTATATCCTGATTTTCAGTACCAAGCAAATCGCCTTGGATATTGATCTTGGCATTTGTTTCTGATGACAGCTTACCTACGGTGGCATTTCCGCCTACATAAAGCAGACCTTTAACTTTCAGTTCATTTTCTACTTCAATATTTCCTGTAGTATAGTAGGCATCATCCGATTCCAAATACATGTTGCTGCCCTCTTTCTTTAGCGTTCCGCCATAATTATAGCAATATGTTCCTGAATTCTGGAAGAGTGCAGTATTATTGTTGTCTATATGTAATGTTCCTCCTTTGAGGATGTAGATTTTTCCTTTTTTGTTGGCACCGTTGATCCAGGCAGAACTTCCCCATATATTTTTTGTGGACAGTTCGCCTTCGATAAACAGGGTGGCTCCTTGCAGGTTGAGTTCACTGTTGATTTTAGTGCCTTTCTTGATGATGTAGGTCTTGGAACCATCCAGTCCCTTACATCCATCGTTGTTTTTGATTTCTATAGCCCCGTCATGGCTAGGCAGACTAGGCATTTCATAAACGTCGCTCAGGTTGGCTGTAGTTGCGCCTGCAGCTCTTGTTGCCGTTTTCGCTTTGTAGTTGATAACGCTACCAGCTAATTCCTGAGGGTCAGTGATGGAAATTACTTCTTCACCTACCACATTTTTTGTGACTTCACCAGGATTTGGAATGAATGGTGTGTCATTCGAATCGCTACAAGATGCCAGAAGCATTGCTGCGAAAGAGAAAGTAACAAGTTTTGTAAAATGATGTTTCATGTTAATCTTTCTTTTGACGTTTTTGTGTATAAATTAGCTTTCACCTTTTAGCTATTGTTCTAGCCTTTAAAGGTTTGTTCTCCCACACTCATTGAAAAGGGTGCGGGAGAACAGAAGTATTTGTTGGTTATTTTGTATTTGCCAACTTGAAGATCTGAACGCGGCTGCGTCCGTAAGCTACACAGATGTAATCCTTATACAAGGTTACGTAGTTAGCTGAGTTGTAGCTCACCTTGCCATCATAGAATGCACGGCGACGGGCAACAACATTCTCGCCCTTAGCCTTGGTCTTGTCTAATACAACGAGACCGTAACCGCCACATGCAACATAGATGTATTTTGAATCTACAGCAACACCGTTTACACGACCGATAATCTTGTTGCTTTCGCCTACAGGAGCATCGAACAGTACTGTAGGTTTGCCATTTGCATCGTAGCGAACAAGTCCGCCGTCACCCTGGCATACGTAAAGGTTTGTACCATCTACAGCGATGGTATTCTTGCCATCAACGACACCCACTTTACCTTCTGTAGTATAGCTCTGAGGACTTTCCAGATTAATGTTGTCGAAGATGTTGACAGTACCTGTAGTTGTACCATTTGCCTCCAAGCCATAGAGCTTGTCATTGCCAACAGCAACGAACTTCACGTCATTTGTTGTGAGGTGTGGAGTACGCAGGGTGAATGTAGAGTTGTATACCTGATAACCCTTGTTTGTTGCCAAAACGAAGTTGTCTTTATACTTGGCTACACTATTGGCATCAATGCCATTGTTTGGATTTGTCTTATCAATAGGGTAGGTAACGAGCTGGCTCTTACCCATCAATCCATTTGCCAGTTGTACATAACCCAAGAATGCACCTTCCTTGTAGGTTGTTGCAGCAACATAGAAGCGGCTGCCGTCAATCATACCATAGTTTACATCCAATCCTCCCTGAGCTGTTACAGCTTCGTCGAGAATGAGCTGCTTGCCATCGATATGAGCAACTTCCAATCCGCCGCCCATATGGTTTTTGTCATTGCCCTGGGTGTGGTATGTAACATACAACTTATCGTTTGCTGCCTGGATAGATGTTGCAGAGAGGGTATTCTCTGTAACTCCAGCAGCTGAGAACAAATCCAGTTTTGCCTTGTTGTTCAAGTCTGCTGTTGTTGCTGTCAACTCATAACCGTATTGCTTGTTATCTGTATCCTTCAGCTTAACCAAATCACCAGTGGTAGACTTGTCGTAATCGAGGTATGACGCTGCGATGTCAAGATCCTCTGCTGTAGGAAGCTGGTTCTCGCCATTAAAGCATTTTGTGAACTGGAACAGGAAGGTTGCACCTTCTGCAGGAGTATCAAATGTCTGGATGTTTTCTGCACCATCGTTGTGGAACTCGTCTGCCTTAACGATAGCTAAACCGCCAGCTTTTTCCAGGCTGATCTGTCCTTTTGCATCGTTATAAGAGATAAGCTTGTTAACATTGATAACGCCCTTATCCGCAATGTTGATCTTGCAGGCACCCTTCAGGATGAGCTGTGCTTCACCTACCTTAGTTACCTTCTTGTGGGTATCCTTTTCGTTCAAGGTAACATTGATGTAGTTGGCATCAATCTGTGAACCGGCATTCATGGTCAATGCATTGGTAACCTTGATGGCACTGTTGTCTCCAGCCTTCAGATAACCGTTTGTATTGAGGTTAAGGTCTGCTGCCTTCAGGAATCCGCCGATTTGCAGGTTACCATTGACGTTAACAGTGGTAGCATTCCAAACGTGAGCTGATGCGTATATGTTGGCACCTTCCTCAACGTTTACTTCTGTACCGCGGATAGAACCGATGATACATGCCTTTGAACCTGCCTTGAAGGTGATTTTCTGTGTAGGACTTGTCTTGTCTGCTGTAAGCTGTCCTAAACCAGACTTGAGTTCCTTCTTTTCAACAGCGTTGCCATTTTCATCAAGACCGCTGGTAATACCTCTCCAAGATGAGAATAACTTTCCTTCGATGACGATGTCTGCTTTAGGATCTTCAGTTTTGACATAACCAAGTTCGTTATAGACCCTAACTCCCTGCTTGATCATTGTACCTGTGCCTTTGAAAATCAGGGAACCTCCCTGCTTTACAACGATTGTTGTGTTTTCGAAAGTATTTGCAGAGTATATTAATTGTGCACCTCCATTTACGAAGATAGTTGCATTCTTGATAGTGTTGCTTGAGAAGTCACATTTGCCAGCTGATTTCTTTAAGAAGAAAATGCCGTCTTTCAGGTTGTCGTTACCATAAGCCTGAGTAGCTGTAGCAGGCTGCTTTGGTATCGTGTTCTCTAAGCCTTTGTTTTCCTCGTTTTCCTCGTTGAGTTCAGTTACGAAATTTGCGTCACTGGCTGCTCTTGTGCCAAAGAACTTACGAGCATTAGCTGTTGTGTTCTTGTAGTTGATTACGCTAGAAAACAGTGACTCCCCGCTCTTAGTGAGGTCGAGGGTTGTAGCATCTACCTTGGCAGGAGATTGAGGGCCTGCTGGGTCACTTGTGCTGTCGCTACATGATGCGAATACGAATGCCGCCAAACCGATGGCTGCAAGCTTAGAATTGAATACTTTCATATCTATTTTAGTTTAAATTGTACTTTCTAGTTTTTGCTTTATACCATTTACTTATATCCTTGTCCTTAAGCTCGATGTTTTTGGGGTAGTTCGATCACCATCATCTCGCATACTCTCACAAGTGGCTCTTAGACGCTGCAAATTTAATGAAATTATTTCAGAAATAGTTATTCTTTAGAGTTAAATAAACTTAATTCGTTGCTTTTCGTTCTGATACTCATTAGGTTGGTTTGTTGTGGGCGATAACGGCTTGGCTCATCCGCTTGTCAAACGATAACTATTTCTGAACTCATTAACCCGAAAATTACTCCGATAGATAGCAGAATATCTCCGAAGAATACGAAAATATCTCCGAAAGATAAAAAAATATCTCCGAAGAAACCACTCAAGTTTCACATATAAGCTCCACACGCCCTGAACCAACGGTCACCGACCGAAGGAAATTGAAAATCGCTGGCCGAAGGGTAAAGCAA
>ERZ1026898.1115-NODE-1115-length-13947-cov-6.216240_pt1 | contig 13947 bp, 10 predicted proteins | sample MGYA00380178_ERZ1026898 | MGnify/ENA primary metagenome ERZ1026898 (study PRJEB33269, sample SAMEA4719814) | human gut metagenome | biome: human-associated habitat; feature: organic feature; material: feces | place: Cameroon | collected 2013-10 ... | reverse complement strand
GGTTCAGGGTTGTGGTGGCGGCTTCGCCGCAAATATATATAGGGCGATGCCCGAAAGTGGTATGTAAGTCACTAGCCACTCATCCTTGTTTTCAAACTTTTTGGGGTATCCTTTTCCTGTATCGTCATCCCGAGCGCAGCCGAGGGATCTTTCTTGCACTGCGGTCAGTATCACATAGGCACTGGCAGAGAAACGATGTCTTGGTGCACCGTATTTCTGCGTTCACACATGCATCGTTTATCGGACTGCAAGGAAGATTTCTCGCTTCGCTCGAAATGACGATACGAGAGACTCCTAGTCCCTAGTCCCTAATCCCTAGCCATCAGTCACCAGTCACCAGCCACTAGTCCCTGGCTACCAGACTCCCGTCATTTCCCCTCCATCATCTTCCGGATCCGTTCGCGGCGTCTCTTCGCCGCTTCTTCGTCGACGATGATGAGATGGCCGGTGTCAGTGACGATCTCTTTGCGCTTCATGGCAGCGGGCTTGACAGGCGCGGTGCTTTTGTAGTCGAAGCCGCCGGCGAGGTGACAGCTGGCGCAGTCCCTGCCGCGCGCGCCGCGCAGCATGCGGTAGAGGCAGTAGAGGAACCAGCCGGCGATGGCAAGGCCGATGAGGATGGTCAAGAGTGTATGCATAGGGGTCCTTTCTAGCAGTAGCTATGGGAATCGGTGAGGAAATCACCTCTGGGAGTGACGTTTCGCTCGCTCCGCGGCAAGCTCTTCCAAAAGGTTTGGCGGGGTGTCGCTTTGCCATACCCAGTCAGGACGGAGGGCGGCGGCGCGTTCCTTGGCGGCTTTGAGGTCGTAGTAGACCTGCCATTTCGCATCGACCAGTGCGCGGCCGCTCTGGCGGAGAAGGTAAGCGGGATGGAAGGTCGGCATGACGGGGATGCCATGGAAATCGATCCAACGACCGCGGGAGCGGATGATACCGGCTTCGCGGCCAAGGAAGAAGCGGAGTGCGACTTTGCCAAGACCGATGATGACGGCAGGGCGTGCGAGTGCGATCTCCTGCGAAAGCCAGATGCTTCCGCAGAAATGCCCTTCGTCCATGGTGGGGGTGCGGTTGCCGCGCGGACGGCATTTTACGATGTTTGTCACGTAGACATGGTCGCGGGTGATGCCGACGGAGGCGAGCGCCTTGTCCAGCAGCTGCCCGGAGGGGCCGATCAGAGGGCCGCCGTAGTCATCCTCGACACCCCCGGGGCCTTCGCCGACGATCATGAGCGGGGCATCCGCAGGGCCGGTGGAGAGCACGGGGCCAAGACCGCCTTCGCGGCGAAGCGGGCAGCGGCTGCAGGAGGTGATGGCTTCCTTCAGCGCTTCGTGCGTGGCAAAGCCGGTGGGACGCGCCATCTCCTGCCTGCGGCGGTCGATATATTCTTCCGGGTCTTCGTGTCCGAATAGATCCATAAGCGATGCCTCCTTAGAGGAAATCAATAAAGGGACAAGGGTTCAGGGTTAGCCCCGAGGGTGTGCCGATCCTTGATGGGGGATGAGATCTTTGCTCGAATTAGGAATGAGGAATTAGGAATGAGGAATGAAGGTGGCGGCTTCGCCGCAAATATATAAGGGGCGATGCCGGAAAGTCGTATGCAAGTCCTTAGTGATGTACACTGCTTTAAAGGGGTTCAGGGTTCAGGGTTCAGGGTTCAGGGTTCAGGGTTCAGGGTTCAGGGTTCAGGGTTAGTCCGTGGGGCGATGTCCGAAGGTTTGCGATGGCAGGTTTCCCCCGTATCGCCAGCCTTCCCCTCGAGGGGAAGGTGCCCCGCAGGGGCGGATAGGGCACTGGCGGCATGCAAGCGAGCGGGAAGGAGTGTCTCAAGCAGGCGATTTATGAAAGCACCCGAGCGCCGATTTTTGTAAAGGGGCGATGCCCGAAGGTTATTGAGATAACAGGCTTCCCGTTTGGGGGTTCCTGACATCGACCACTTGAATGCGAATGACAAAGATTTGAGGGCTTCGCTCGAAATGACGATACGGGAGTCGGATGTCTCCAAGCCACTAGTCACCAGCCACTCCTAATCCCTAGCCACTAGTCCCTAGCTACTAGAATCCAGTCCCCAGTCACTAGTTACTATTTAGGCATGCCTTTCGATAGCCAGAAGGCATGCGCATAAATGACGGTTCCTCTATATCATAGAGCCAATGGCCGGTCTTGGCAAGAGGCGGCGCGTTTGCAAGGCAGGTTGTCAGGAATGATATAATAAGAAATATATGTAGCAGGCCATCCGGCGGCTTCGGGGCGCAGAGATGATTTCCCTTTCCCCCCCAATCGTTGCCCTTTGCCTGCCGGGTAAGAGGTATATATGAAAAAAATAGATATGACGCATGGACCGATCGGAAGAAAAACGATCCGTTTTGCGCTGCTCCTGGCACTGACGGGCATGCTGCAGCAGGTGTTCAATACCATCGACACCATCATCATGGGGCAGTTTGTCGGGAAGGAAGCGATGGCGGCTGTCGGGAGCAATACGCCCATCATCGGCTTCATCGTGACATTTTTCATCGGTATTTCGATCGGGGCGAATGTCGTGATCTCCCAAATGACAGGGAAGGGAGATCGGGAGGGGGTCCATCGGGCGGTCTTTTCGACGCTTGCCTTCGCGCTTGCCGCAGGGATCGTGATGACCTGTCTGAGCGAAGCTGTCGCGGAGCCGCTGCTTTCGCTGCTGCAGGTGCCGGATGCGCTCATGCCGCTCTCCGCAGAGTATCTGCGCATTTTTTTCCTGGCTCTGCCGGGGATCCTGGTCTATAATTTTGCGTCTGCCATCTTCCGAAGTCAGGGAGATACGAAGACGCCCCTCTTCTGTCTGGCGGCGGCAGGGGTCATCAAGGTCATCATCAGCTACACGCTGGTGGCGTTTTTTCATCAGGGCGTGGCAGCTGTGGCGATCTCTACGACATGTGCGACGCTTCTTTCTTCCGCCATGCTGGTGACGATCCTGCTTCGCAGCACGCATGTGATCCATTTGGAATGCAGGACATCGTTCTTTGATCTGTATATTTTACGGGAGATCCTTCGCATCGGCACACCGGCAGGGTTGCAGGCGGCGGTCTTCTGTCTGTCGAACATCGTGATTCAGTCGGCGATCAACAGCCTTGGCGCGGATGTCATGGCGGCAACGGCGGCGGCGTTCAATCTGGATATTCTTTGCTATATCTTTGTCAATGCGTTCGGGCAGGCATGTACGACATTCGTCGGGCAGAACTACGGAGCCGGCGACATGGCGCGCTGCCGCCGCGTCGGGGTCATCACCACCTTGCAGAATCTGGTCGTCAGCGTCATCATCGGAGCGCCCATCCTGTATTTTTCACCATCACTGCTTGCGCTTTTTACCAGCGATGTGATGGTCATCAGCTATGGCGTCACCCGCATGGGTTATATCATTCTGGCGGAGCCTTTGAATCTGGCCATCGAAATGATCTCCGCCTATCTCCGTGGCTTTGGCAATTCACTTTCTCCGGCGCTCATCACGATCGTCGGGATCTGCGGTTTCCGTATCCTGTACATGTGGGCCGTATTTCCTGCCATCCCCAGCTTTGACTGCCTTATGACGGTGTATCCGCTGAGCTGGTTTGTCACGGCCGTCGGACTTTCTGTCTTGCTTTTCAAGACGCGAAAGAAGTATATTTTCGGGTGACTGGATTCTAGTAGCTAGGGATTAGTGGCTGGTGGCTAGTGACTAGTGATTTAAATACCACCTTCGGGTATCGCCCCATATATACTCGCGGCGCTTCCCTATTTTTATGTGCCGCACTACCACTCCTAACTCCTAACTCCTCACTAGAGAGCGCGCGAGGCTTTCACCCACAATCAAAGGGGAGCACGTCCCACGGGCTAACCCTGAACCTTAAACCCTAACAAAGGAGACTCTCCTATGATCCATGAAAGCATTCTTCTCAAGCAGAAAACGCTTGAAGCACATTTGAAAACACTTGGCTCGGCCGCCGTCGCTTTTTCCGGCGGTGTGGACTCGACCTTTCTTCTTCATGAGGCCTGCAAGGTGCTCGGTGATAAGGTTGTCGCGGTGACGATGAAGCTCGATTCCGTCCCCGCGCGTGAGATCGAAGAGGCGAAGGATTTCTGCACGTCCCGCGGCATCCGGCAGGTGATCGTGGAAAGGGATCAGTTCGCTGCGCCGGGCTTTGCTGACAATCCGAAGGATCGCTGCTACTGGTGCAAGACCTATCTCTTCTCGTCTCTTGGCGAGCTGGCGAAGGAGCATCAGATCGCTTATATCATCGACGGGACAAATTTCAGTGATACGAAAGGCTATCGTCCCGGGCTGAAAGCGCTTACCGAGCTGGGCGTCGTGAGCCCTTTGAAGGAGGCGGCGCTCACGAAGGAGGAGATCCGCATCCTGTCGGAGAAGGAAGGACTTCCCACATGGAATAAGCCATCCTTTGCGTGCCTGGCGACACGGTTCCCCTATGGCACGAGGATCACGGAGGAGAAGCTCCGCGCGGTCGAAGCGGCTGAGCAGCTGTTGTTCGATCTGGGCTTTTTGCAGTTTCGCGTGCGCTGCCATGGGGATATCGCCCGCATCGAGGTGCTCCCCGACGAGCTCCCAAAGCTCGTGGAAAATCGTGAGGCAGTCATCGCGCGCTTTCATGCGCTGGGCTTTCGCTACGTGACCATGGACCTGGAAGGGTTCCGCTCGGGGTCGATGGATGGGAAATAGGGACTGGGGACTAAGAGACTAGGAGACATCAGACTCCGGTATCGTCATTTCGAGCGAAGCGAGAAATCTTTGTCATTCGTGGTTTAGTGGTCGATGTGTGGAAACCCCAAACGGGGAACCTGCTATCCGCAGACTTTTGGGCACCGCCATTTCGCATTTCTCATTTCTAATTTCTCATTCAAGCGAAACTTTCAAACGCAATCAAAGGGCAGCACGCTCCGTGGACTAACCCTGAACCCTGAACTTTGAACCTAAACCAACAACCAATCAACCAAAGGACACATATATGAGTATTCAAGAAATATTGACCCAAGTGAAGTCCGGCGCGCTGTCGCTCTCTGCGGCAGAGGCGCTCATCCGTGAGAATCCGGCGGAGCGATCCTATGAGGAAATGGGATTTGCCAAGCTCGATACGGATCGGAAGAAGCGTTCCGGCTTTGCAGAAGTGATCTACTGCCAAGGGAAATCTGACGAATTCATCGGACAGATCTTCCGAAGGCTCTATGAGGTGGAGGGGGAAGTCTTCGGCACCCGCGCCTCTCCCCACCAGTATGAGATCGTGAAGGAATTCCTGCCGGAGATCTCCTATGACCTGGTGTCGCATATCCTGAAGCTGGAAAAGGAGAAGGAGCACATCGGCTGTGTGGCCATCTGCACGGGCGGCACGGCAGATATTTCCGTCGCAGAGGAAGCGGCACAGACGGCAGAGTACTTCGGGACGCATGTCGAACGTGTCTATGATGTGGGCGTCAGCGGCATCCACCGCATCCTTTCGAAGGAGGCGATCGTGCGCCGCGCGAACTGTGTCATCGCGGTGGCAGGCATGGAAGGGGCGCTCGCCTCGGTCATCGGCGGACTTGTGAAGAATCCCGTCATCGCAGTGCCGACGTCGGTGGGCTATGGCGCCAGCTTCCACGGCCTTTCGGCGCTCTTGACGATGATCAATTCCTGTGCGAACGGCATCGTCACCGTCAATATCGACAATGGCTTCGGCGCCGGCTATGTGGCGACACAGATCAACCGATTGGCGGAAATGGGAAGGATTTGAAAGTAACCATATCGCCATATTTCTTGTTATGATTACGTGCCATAATTAGGAATGAGGAATGAAGGTGGCGGCTTCGCCGAGATCGATGGCTCAGGTCGCAGCTGTTCTGGCATTCGTACTCTCACATACGACGTTTCTCGCCGCTCAGGATGACGAAACGGGGCGATGCCCGAAAGTCGTATTCAACACCAGTCACTCGAAGCTCCTAATCCCTAGCCACTAGTCCCTAGCTACTAGAATCCAGTCACCAGTCACTCCTGATTCCAACCAATAATCAACAACCAACAAGGAGAAACCATATGGGAAAAACATTATACCTTGAAACTTCCTCCGGCATCAGCGGAGATATGTTTGTTGCAGCGATGATCGACCTCGGCGCAGACCCGGAGGCACTGGAATGCGCGCTGAATTCCATCCCCGCGGACGGTTTCATGGTGGAGATCTCCAGCGTCAAGAAATCCGGCATTGCGTGCTGTGATTTCAATGTCATTCTGGATGCAGCCCATGAAAATCATGACCATGATATGGCCTACCTCTATGGCCCAGCGCCGGTCAGCTCGGCAGCTCCGCAGGAAGAAGCGCATCACTGCCATTGCCATGAGGACGAGGAAGCGCATCATTGCCACTGCCACGAGGACGAGGAAGCGCATCACTGCCACTGCCATGAGGACGAGGAAGCGCATTATTGCCATTGTCATGAGGACGAGGAAGCGCATCATTGCCACTGCCATGAGGAAGAGGAGGCGCATCATTGCCATTGTCATGAGGAGGAGGAAGCACCTCATTGCCACTGCCATGAGGACGAGGAAGCGCCTCATTGCCATTGCCACGAGGAAGAGGCGCATCATTGCCACGGACACGGAGGCGAAGAGCCTCATCATCATGAGCATCACCACCACCACGGACGCCATCTGGCAGAGATCATGGGCATCATCGACGCGACAGACATGACAGACTCGGCGAAAGCACTGGCGGGCAAGATGTTCCACATCGTAGCGGAAGCAGAGTCTCTCGCCCATCACATGCCGCTGGAAGAGGTGCATTTCCATGAAGTCGGCGCCATCGACTCCATCGTAGATATCATTGCCGCGGCGGTCACCTTTGACAGCCTGGGGATCACGGATGTCATCATCCCCTGCCTCACCGAGGGCAGAGGCACCGTCCGCTGCCAGCACGGCGTGCTGCCCGTCCCCGTCCCGGCGACCATGAATATCATCGAAGCTTACGATATGCCGCTCACCATCATGGAGGCGAAGGGGGAATACGTCACGCCGACCGGCGCAGCCATTGCGGCGGCCATCTGCACGACGCACCAGCTGCCGAAAGCCTTCCGCATCGTGCGTACAGGCCTTGGCGCGGGCAAGAGAGCCTACACCGAGCGCACGAATATCCTCCGCGCATACCTCATCGAAGGGAATGCCATGGAAGAGGGCAAGGATGAGATCGTGAAGCTCGAGACCGACATCGACGACAGCACCGGCGAAGCGCTCGGCTATACCATCGACCGCCTCATGCAGGCCGGTGCGCTCGACGTCCATTACAGCCCGGTCTACATGAAGAAGAACCGCCCCGCGTGGGAGCTCACCGTGATCTGCAAGAAGAGCAGGATGGAAGAGCTTGAGGACATCATCTTCAAAGAAACGACGACCATCGGCATCCGCGAATTTCCGAGCGTCATGCGCTCCATCCTTCGCCGCAACCAGAAGCAGGTGGAAACGCCCTTCGGCATCGCGGAGGTGAAGGAAGTCGCTCTCCCCGGGGAGAGACGCTTCTACCCCGAGTATGAATCGGTGAAGGCCATCGCAGAAAAAAACCACCTGCCCTTTGCGGAGGTATATCATCTCGTGAAGGCACTGGCGGAACAAAACGAGTAGTGGCTGGGGACTAGTGACTAGAGACTAGGGGACTCTCGTATCGTCATTTCGAGCGAAGCGAGAAATCTTCCTTGCAGACCGATAAACGATGCATGTGTGAACGCAGAAATACGTGGCACCAAGACGCCGTTTCCCTGCCAGTGCCTATGTGATACTGACCGCAGTGCAAGAAAGATCCCTCGGCTGCGCTCGGGATGACGATACGGGAAAAGGATAGCCCAAAAGTTTGAAAGCAGGGACTAGGGATGAGGGACTAGGGGACTCTCGTATCGTCATTTCGAGCAAAGCGAGAAATCTTTTGCCGTTTGTTAACATACGACGTTTTTCTCCGCTCAGGATGACGAAATGCGCCGCACCGACCCCGTTGAATCCATAGAACCTCCCCTCTTTCGTCTGCGGTCAATGGGACGGCACGCAACCTCGTTTCTCATAAGCATCTCAAGAAATTTTCGATAGCCAGAAAAGCCCCGCGGCGGCGGGGCTTTTGTCATGCAGGTCAAACTGTTCACTTTTTCAAGTGAAAAATGGTGTATAATAGAACCAAGTAGACATGTCAGATCGTTTGATGAGAAAATCTGTCCGAAAGAACTCTGCGTGTGGATCAGGAGCCCGGGGCATTTGCCGCCGATAAAGTAGATCGGTAGGATGGGTGCAGCGATCGCCTGAGAAATGAGCAGACTCTCTTTCATGAGCTTCGTCTCCGAAATTTTTCGACTGTGAGACGGAGGATCCGGGAGCGTTTTCCCGTGCTTCACAGGGAGGGCCTTTGGGATGCTCTGTCTGTCCTCTCCGGTAAATCTGTCTAGCCGGTGCGGAAGAACGCAAAGGAAAGAAAGAACGAGGGCGGCCTCGCAGCGTGACATGACTCCCAAGGCACCAGAGTCGGGGGCCGTAGAAGTCATAGTGCATCTGCGTTTCCGTGCGCCTTTTACCAAGGCTTACTCTTCTTTTCTGCATGAGGTCAGTGCTTTCCTTATGTGTTCCTGTATGATTTTCCATCCTGCGCTCCCATCTCTCCTTGCCGGCTGCGGTCCGGCAGAGTGAAACCGGCTGTCAACGGTGGATCTCTGAGGAACATAGGCTTGTTCCGTTCCGCATTCTCATAGGATCATAGTCCTATGGTCTTATGACTAGACCATTCCGAAGACTCCAAAAATACAGCCCGCACCGGCCGCCATCCGGTGCGGGTATTTAAATGGGAAAAAGGGGCGGAGGCTGGCTCCCTAAGCGGGATGAAAAAATGGGGCGGCCCTCTCCGTATCGTCATCCCGAGCGCAGCCGAGGGATCTTTTTCGTTTTCTTTTTTCGGTGCAGGCATGTATAATAAAAAAGAATTTATACATGCTTTTTTTGTGCGTGCCGTAAGGGGGAAGCCATGAAGGACGAGGTCTACTTGAAGATGCTGGGGGCAGCGGTCTGGGAGAGTCCGGTGCCCATCTATGTCATCCATGTCGAGGTGGATGAGGCGGGAAAACCGGTGGACTGGCGTTTTGCCTATGCCAATGAGGCGGAAGCAAAGCATCTCTCTATCCCTCTTGAGAAGCTGCTCGGCAGATCGGGCATCGAGCTTTTGCCGAAGATCGGCGGCAAGTGGCTTTTCCCCTACTACGAAGCGGCCTATCACGGGAAAACGCTGGATTTCGATACCTTTGCCCAGAGGACGAAGCGCTTCATCCATCTTCATATCATGCCGGCAGGGACACCGGGCTACTGCCTTGTGTCGATCAAAAACTTCGACAAGATGCTTTGTGCTGAGTCGGAGCCGGGAACTCCTATGGAGCAGGCGTTCCGTCATCTTGTTAGGGAGAATGCGATCCTGCAGTCGCTCTGCTTAGACTACACGGTGATCTGTTTCGCAGACCTCAAGACAGATACGATAGAGGTCGTGAAGCAGGGGATGTTCAGCCATAGCATGGATATCGAGGAGGCTCTGCCTGCCAAGGAGAAGCTCTCTTATCGCTCGCGCATGGTATACATCCGCGATCATCTGCTGGTGAAAGAGTCCTGTGGGGATTTCTATGGGGAGCTGGGCCCTGAGGGACTGATGCGGCATCTGGCACTGAAAGAAACGTTCACGTATCGGGCGCGTGTGAAAAAGAACCGCGAGGGAAATGAATACTTCGAGCTGAAGGCCATCCGCGTGCATCAGGATGAGACGAGCTTTAAGGTCGTCATCGGGATCAGACCGATCGATGATCTGATCAGGGAAGAGGGCAGACACCAGCGGCGTCTCGAGGAGGCACTCGCATCTGAACGCCGGTCGCATGAAGTCATTTCTGCGATCAGCAAGATCTACGGGGTGATCTACCTCGTCGATCTGGAAAAAGACACCTGCGAGAGGATCGCTAGTGTCGGTGAAGAGTATCAGGCGAGCAGGAAGGTGTGTGCGGCGTCGCAGGCATTTGAGGATATACTGCGGCATATCGTTTCCGAGGAATATTGGGACCACATGCGCGATTTTGTGGATACGAGGACGCTTGTCACGCGCCTTTCGCAGGAAGACACCATCACGACCACGTATCGTGCACACACGGGAGAGTGGCGGCAGGCGCGATTCATCGTGAAGACGAGAGATGAGAAGGGGCGCGCGAAAGATCTCCTGTACATGGTGAATCCCATCGACCGCGCCAAGCAGAAGGAGATGCAGTACCAGGCCGTGATGAATGCACTGGGGCAGGATTTCTCTGTGATCTTCCTGACGGATCTCCGGCAGGATACCATCGAGCTGATCCGGGGCGGTGAGGATACGCATATAGGGCGAAAGCTCGAGGATATGCATTATCGCTATAGTGAATGGATCCGCTATGCCTGCGAGCATCTGGTGCATGAGGCGGATCGCGAAGAGATGGCCGTCCTCCTCTCACCCTCTCGCCTCGAAGAGGAGCTTCTCCGGCATAAGACGTACAGCGTCCGCTGCCATGTGCGTCCGAATCCTGCGGGGAATGAGTATTTCGAAGCGCGGGCGGTGCTTTCTCAGCAGGATGAAGATCATTTCGAGGTCATCATAGGCCACCGCGCGCTGGATCAGATCATCCATGAGGAGAGGAAGAAACAGCAGCAGCTGGAAGAAGCGCTCCGCCAGGTCGAACTCGCCAATAAGGCGAAGTCCACCTTCCTCTTCAATATGTCGCATGATATCCGCACGCCGATGAATGCGATCCTTGGCTTCTCCCATCTGCTTCGCATGTACAAGGACAAGCCGGAGAGGATCCTGGACTATACAGAAAAGATCGAGAAGTCCGGTGAATTCCTGCTTTCTCTTATCAACAATGTCCTTGAGCTTGCGCGCATCGAAAGCGGCAAGAGCGGTATCGAGGAGTCGATCATCGACATGAAAGAGCTCTATGAGTCTGTCGGCTGCCTTTTTGAAAATCAGATGAGGGACAGACAGATCTCCTTCACAAGGACGCTTCGGACGCCGCAGCGCTTCATCTATGCCGACAAGGTGAAGCTGCAGGAAATCCTGCTGAATCTTCTCTCGAATGCGTGCAAGTATACGCCGCCGGGAGGGAAGGTGTCTTTCGATGTCTGCTCCGCGCCGTCTCAGGAAGAAGGGGTCGAGCTCTTTACGGCGACCATCCGGGACAATGGCATCGGGATGACGAAGGAATTCCTCGCGCACATTTTCGAGGCCTTCACACGCGCGCGCAGCAGCACGGAAAGCCGCCAGCCGGGATTTGGCCTCGGTATGGGCATCGCCAAGAAGCTGACAGAGCTCATGGGCGGCACCATCACGGTCGAGAGCGAACCGGGCAAAGGCACCACCTTTACTGTTTCGATCCCGCACCGCATCGCCAAATGTCCGGAAAACGAGTTCTATGCAGAACAGTCCGTCCTGCCGGATACCGTACTCCAAGGCCGCCGCATCCTTCTTGCGGAAGACAATGACCTCAATGCAGAAATCGCAGAAGAGCTCCTGAAGGATGCCGGGCTTCTTGTCGAGCGCGCCAGAGACGGCATCGAGTGTCTGGCAATGCTGGAGAAACGAAAGCCGCACTGGTATGATCTCATCCTCATGGATATCCAGATGCCGAATATGGACGGCTATAAGGCGACCACCATCATCCGCCGTCTGGAGGATCCAAGGCTTTCGAAGATCCCCATCATCGCCATGACGGCCAATGCTTTCGCCGAAGATAAGGCGAAGGCCATCGCGCTCGGCATGAATGCCCATGTGGCAAAGCCCTTCGATATAAGGGCGCTCAAGCGCGTGATGGCGGACGTGCTGGGGAAACAGTGAGTCAATGTTTTTGGGGGCATGCTGCTCTTTGAATTAGAAATGAGAAATGCGAAATGGTGGTGCGGCGCATAAACGTATAGAAGCGCCGCGAAGTATAGACAGTGGCGATGCCCGAAGGCGGTATTCAAGTCACAAGTCACTAGTCACTCGAGATTCCCTAATTCCTAATCCCTAATCCCTAATCCCCAGCTACTAATTCCCAGTCACTAGTCCCCAGTCACTTCCCAAAGAGGGCAGATACGACAAGCTGCTTTTGCATTTTGTCGCAGCTGCCTTTTTTCGTTCTGCCCAGCGTCGATCGAAATCATTTTGCGCTTGCATTGTTGATTCATTTAGTATAAAGTATATATCAATAGCGAAAATATACAAAAATATGTATACACACTATATAAATCACATGCACTTATTGAGAGACTCTCTCATTTCTCATGGTCACTTCGGAGGTCGATCTTATGCTTCTACCCCTCTTGCTGGTTCTTTTGCCGCTTGCAACGGCCGTGATCCTGCTCTTGACACGCGATGCCTCCTTCCGCACCCTGCTCGTGAAAGGCTCGGCAGCGGTGATGATGGGGCTCGCACTTGCCGTTGCCGTCACCTGCTTTGATGAGCCGGTGAAGATCGGCGTGGATAGTGAGCTGTTGAAAGCGGTGATGCTGGCGGCAGATTTCCTTGTCATCCTAGCGGTCTGCTACTATGCGAAGAAATTCAAACGCTACAGCATCGCACTTCTTGGGCTTGTGCAGTTTGTGATCGTGGCGGCCTTTGAATGGCATATGGGCGATCGCATCTATGTATCATGGGATTTCATCATCGATCACTTTGCCATCATCATGATCCTGATCGCCGGCATCATCGGCGGACTCATTGCGGTGTACTCCCTGGGCTACATGGCGCAGTACCATCGAAAGCATGTGGGGATCCCTGACCGTCGCGGCTTTTTCTTCTTTGTGGTCTTCCTCTTCCTTTCAGCGATGTTCGGTCTCGTCATGTCGAACAATCTGCTCTTCATGTACACCTTCTGGGAGATCACGTCTCTCTGCTCCTTCCTCCTGATCGGCTATTCGCAGACGAATGAAGCGATCCACAATTCCTGCAAGGCGCTCTGGATGAACCTTTTGGGCGGGCTTGCCTTTGCATTGGCGATCGTCCTTCTGGGGGAGAAATACTACACGGTCGAGCTGTCTCTCTTGGTGAATCTGGGCCGCAGCCGTGAACCGGTCGAGCTTATCGCAGCACTCCTCGTCTTCTGCGGATTCACAAAATCGGCGATGATGCCCTTCTCCGGATGGCTTTTGGGGGCGATGGTGGCACCGACGCCGACCTCGGCGCTCCTGCACTCTTCGACCATGGTCAAGGCGGGCGTCTTCCTCATCATCAAGCTCGCGCCGATCCTGGGAGACAATCATGTCGGTATCATGGCGATGCTGGTGGGCGGGATCACCTTCTTCTTCGCTTCCTGCGCCGCCATTTCCCAGTCCGATGGGAAAAAGGTGCTCGCCTATTCCACGATCTCGAATCTCGGCCTGATCGTCTGCTGCGCAGGCACAGGCTCCTATGAAGCCGCATGGACGGCGATCATGATCGTCATCTTCCACGCAGTCGCCAAGTCTCTCCTCTTCCTCACGGTCGGCACCGCAGAGCAGCAGCTCGGCAGCCGCGATCTGGAAAATTTCGATGGCATTTTCAATTCCATGCCTCGCCTTTCGCTTTGCATGGTGATCGGCATCTGCGGGATGTTCCTCGCACCGTTCGGCATGCTGATCTCCAAGTGGGCCGCTATGAAAGCCTTCGTCGATGCAGGACAGCCGCTGCTTCTCCTCGTCCTCGTCTACGGCTCGGCGACCACGCTCTTCTACTGGACGAAGTGGCTCGGCAAGATCACGACCTTTGTCCCGACGAATGAAAACCGCGAGCGAGGGATCCTTGGCGTCGAATGGACGGCGCTCAAAACGCTGGCAGCACTGACGCTCATCGTCTGCGTGCTCTTCCCGCTCGTTTCGGAATACGGCGTCATCCCCTACCTTGCACTTACCTATCATGCGACGGCAGAGGTCATCGCGCAGAGCAATCTCTGGATCATGTCGCTCATGGTCTTCCT
>ERZ1026898.1114-NODE-1114-length-13954-cov-29.657170_pt1 | contig 13954 bp, 12 predicted proteins | sample MGYA00380178_ERZ1026898 | MGnify/ENA primary metagenome ERZ1026898 (study PRJEB33269, sample SAMEA4719814) | human gut metagenome | biome: human-associated habitat; feature: organic feature; material: feces | place: Cameroon | collected 2013-10 ... | reverse complement strand
GTCCTCTAAGTTTATAAATGTTATAATAAACCAATATAAAAAATACAAGAACAAAGATACATTCTTATGAAAATTGCCTCGTAAACAAATCAGCTTTACATTATATAGCAAAATTACAATTACAAAATAATGAGTTATTCTAACTAAAAAGGTAGATATCAAAGCAGAGCCACAAAGTATAACAGAAATAATTGCAATATATTCCATAAAACAAGACAACGGATCCTTTTTGTCTCGACAGGAATAAAAAACTGCTAAATTTACAATATTTAAGTATATATTTGAAATTGGCAAATTAGAACCATACATGTCGTTACTTCCATATCTATCAGAATACTCTGTTCTAACAGCACCCAATCCTGCAACATAATTTAATAAAGAATTAAAATTAATAAGCATTACAACTACTACAAATACAGTTAATACTTTTATTAATTTTTTATTGGCCATGTTGGGGAATTTGATTGTATAAATGAATAAAGCCAAAATCGCTAAGCATAAGAGCACAGAGCTATGGAACAAGAAAGCACATATAAATAAGATGCCCATCTTTATGTACTTTGCATTAATACAATAATAAAGAATCAGCGGTACAAAGGTAATTGCTATTGATTGCCTTGCTCCATTTAGAGAGAAATTAAAAAATGCACAAAAATATAAAAATATTGCAATATCTATACTTAGCTCAAATTTCTTGGACGCATAAACAATGTTAAAAAACATAATGAAATGAGACCAAAATAAAAGCCAATGCGCATCATTTGTAAATCTACTAATTAGAAATTCCAATACTACATAAAGAGGTTCTACTTCACCAGCTACAACAAACAAAGCATCTCCTAATGATTTAGACATTCTACAATACTCGAAAATTGCGACTGGATACCCATTTGTATCTGTTCCAATTGTATAATCCCTAAAGCCTGCTAAAATTACTAATGGTAAGACACCAATAATTTCCAAAAATAAATTTTGTTGTTTTTGTTTCTGAGTTAAATGCAAAATCACAACGGATAATAAAATTACAAAAAGATAAGGTAACATTTTGACTTACTTTGTTCTTGTTTTAATTACTCTACATGGGATTCCAGCTGCAATACTATCAGGAGGTATATTCTTAGTAACAACGCTACCTGCTCCGATAATACAATTTCTCCCTATATGAACACCTTTTAATATGATACATTGCATTCCGATCCAAACATTATCTTCAATGATAACTGGCTGAGGTTTTGAATCATAAAGTTCTGCATGATCATCACGATCCCCAATAAGGGTATTTGCACCAATCGTCACGAAATCTCCTATTTTTACCAATTTATTAGCAACAATACTTACACCAGAAAAGCCACATTTACTACCAATAATAATTTCTGCTCCTTCACAACCCGTATTAATTATGCAAGGATGATTTATCCCGCGATAATTTAAAAGAGATGAAGAAACAAATACACACCCTCTCCCTATTTTTATCGTAGAATTTGGAAAACGCTCTACTAATGGAAATCTATAAAATTTAGACCACCCATCTAATTTACAGCCCTTTAGTATTAATAATAAATTAACAGGACTATAAATGAAACTGTACAAATCACGTCTTATCAAAGTAAAAATAAAGAAAAATGTACCGGAAATGTCCTCTCTAAAAAGTTTAAAATATTTTATTATTTTTTCCATATACAATTTTTTTAAATAAAGCCTTCAAACGTTTTAGATCCATACAATTAAAATTCAACATATGGAATAAATAAAAAGAGAATACAAAGTATATTTTACTCATTTTACAATTGAAAATGTAAAAGAGCCTGTATTGTTTAAAAAATTCATATCTCATAGATTTATTATCGACTTCAAATAGTGACAACAACAATGCATTTGGACAAATTTTAAACATTTTTCGCAATGAATTCAATTCTTGTTTAGACATTTCAAAAGAAGAATTTAAAATATGAGGAAAATTTAAGTATGCATAGTGAAGTTTATATGAAATTCTACCCGCTTCGTAGTTTGTCAAAGCAAAAGAGCGCAAAATCATTGATTGATGCTCTAGTTTAATTGCCATAATAGGTCCCATAACTTGCGAATAACTAGTCATAGCCCAATATAGAATATTTCCTCGCACATTAGCTAGTTTATTAAGATTATAAACGTTGTTTGACATAAATACGAATTCTCCCCATTCATGACTTTCACTTCTAAAAGAATCAAACAAATCAACAAGATTATTTACTTTTATATCCCGGAACATCGGGAAACCTGATATAGAATATTTAAGCCAACAAGCATCTTTGTACTTTTCTATATCCTGTAAAACTGTTTCTATAGACCCTGGCATTGTAACATCATCATCAGAAAGCAACCACATCCATGAAGTTTCCACCTGTAAAAATGTTAATGCTATATTACAATCTCCACCTACATTGAATCTTCTATTATGAACCGTAATAATGTTCATAAATTCTGAGGACAATTCTGAATATAACGCATCTTCAACATTGTAATTTGAACAATTATTGAAAATAATTATCTGATACTCATCAAAATGACCTTGTTTTTCTAAACTTTTTAATTGAATAAGAAGAGATTCTCTTCTATTAAAAGTTGTAATTGCGACTGTTAATCTTTTATTCATAATATTTAATTCTATTTTATCCAAATACCTCTAGCTGTTTGATTTAAAATTTTGTGTATTTGAATGTAAGAAGGAATTGCTCCCAAAAAGTTGAGCGCCCCAACACTAACAACAACTCCCTCTGCCCCCATATACTTACCAAGCCATAAGGCCAAAGGTATATTTACGACCGTCATAATTAACGAACCATATAATTGAATCGTAATGCATCCTGTTCCATTAAGGACATTGGAATTTAAACTACAGAAAGACATGATAGCAACATAGAGACTAACTACTATTATCATAGATATGTGTATCTCAACCTTATCACCTAACCATATTTTAAAAGCTATTGGATAAAGAGCTGAAAGAACCAGCAATACCAGCATGCAACCTACAAACATCTTAAGAAGTTTGGAATACAAACTTTTCATCCACCCATAATCCTTCAATGTATAAGCATCGGTATAAGCACTCCAGAAAGGAGCAAGGATAATATTGAATACCATCATCGGGATAGAAAGATATTTATATACGACATTATATTCAGTAACATATTCTGGACTTGAAACATGAGATATAATAACATTCATCGTTCCATAAAGAACTAGACATGCTATTTGAATTATGAAAAACTTCAATCCCAAACTTAATATATCCATCACCAATTCTTTACGAACTAAAGAGAACTTCGGACAAAGATATTTATATCTTCCTTTAAACAAGAAAATACTTGCCACGATATATACTAACAAAGGGCATATCGTAAGAACTAAAGCCAAATAAAGCAAACTTCCCTTTGTTACAAGAGTAAGTACACCTATTACAATCAGCACTAGAATTTGTCCTATGGTATCCAGCAATGAAGACAGAGCATTAAACTGTAAAGCGAGTAAGATTGTTGACAAAGTCTTTGCAATAAAGGTAAAACAACTAAAGGCTACAACAATTCTTACTGTTTGTAAAACATCTTCATTTAATGCAGGTGAAACATTTAATAAGCTGGACCAATTCACTAATCCGCAGCAAATAGTACAGATAGCAGCTAATGGAACAAAAATCAGTGTCAAGCAACAATAAGTCGTGCTAACATATTGCTGGCATTTATCCATATTGCCCAAAGCCAGATTTTCTGTCAGTCGGTTTCGCAATCCATTACCGAATCCAACATCAAACAGACCTATCCAACTCAATACTGATGCAACGGCTAACCACACACCATATAGTTGGTTTGAGACATAGCCAATAGTCAATGGAACCAGGATAAAAGAAGTGAGCATGCTCACTCCTCTTAATCCGAATGTTCCAAAGATGTTCTTCTTTATCAATTGGCTACGTTCTGAGCCAGAATTAAAGAAAGCTTTAATCTTTAAGTTCATTTAAAATAATTATTTTGTTTTATACACACATTCTGCCTGTAACTCCTCGTTCATGAATGGTGCCATCTTCTCCAATGGAGCAGAACTCATTTTTCCAGTCTCTTTATCCATAAAGGAAGCCGATTTAGGAAAGAGGGTCTGCATAGGATGCATCTTGATTTCACAAATCACAGGTCCATCCATGCTCAACACTTCATTGATTACAGACGTCAAGCTCTCATTATCAGACACTCGGAAGAATGGTATACCATAAGCCTCACTTATCTTCTTCATATCAGGACAAACCACACCACTCGCAGGGTTGGAACCAGTGAAGTGACCATGGAAGAAAGATGTCTGGGTGGTCTTGATAGCAAGATAGCTCTCGTTCTCGATTACAAAGACCTTCAATGGCATCTTATAAGTTACCAATGTCTGAAGTTCTTGAATGTTCATTTGAATTGAACCATCGCCGGTCACACAGATTGTCTTACCTGTTGTATTGCTCACACATGCACCTATAGATGCAGGCAAGCCATAACCCATAGAAGCACAACCTTGGTTAGCAAAGACTCTCACACCTTCCTTAACATTCATTGCCTGATAAGTACAGGTATATGCAGTACCATTACCAGTTACCACAACATCTCCACTTTCCAACTGCTTGAAGAGTTCATCTGCAAACTTATAGGAGTTAGCATAGCCATCCATATCTGGGTTATCATCAAACAAAGTCGGTAATTTCTTCTCTATATTTCTACCCCATGTTCTCCAATCCTCAAAACCTGGAGTTATGAAAGAAGACAACTTATTTGCCAGTTTATCCAGGAATTCTGCCAGATTCGCATGAATGCGCAAATCAATATTCAAGGTCGGTTTCACCATTTCAGCAGCATCTACATCTACCATTACCTTGAAAGCTTTTGGAGCCAACAAGTCATAAGCATAACTTACCTGACGGATAGAAAGACGAGTGCCCAATATTATCAACAGGTCTGAGTTCTGAACCATGATATTTCCTATACGGTCACCACAGATTCCAGGTTTGCCATAGCAGAGTGGATGGTCATACCAGATGATGTCCGAACCACTAATAGCTGTTACTACAGGTATCTGGAGGTGCTCTGCAATCTTGATAAACTCATTTTCTCTCTTTGCAAGACGAACGCCATTGCCAACATAGATGACAGGAGACTTTGCCTCTTCTATCTTTGCAAGCAACTCCTCTATCTGCTTATCTATCAAGCCATGGTCGATATTGTCATGAATCTCGGATGGATCAAATTCCCTCATAGTTGATTCATCTACCATTGCTCCCTGAATATCCAGAGGAACATCTACCCAAACGGGGCCTGGTCGTCCATTCAATGCAATATAAATAGCCTTGTCCAATTCATACTTCACATCCTTTACATCAGTAATGGTTACACAATACTTAGTAATAGATTGCACCATTGACTTGATATCAGCCTCTTGGTCACCCAACTGACGAAGGTTCAATTCAGGACAAGCAGCAATTGTTGTAGGCTGCTTTACCTGACCTGAGATATAGAGACCGGGAATAGAGTCCAACCATTGTCCTAATACTCCTGTAATAGCATTAGTACCACCAGGACCTGTAGTTACACAGGTTACAGCAAGATGCCCACTAGCACGATAGTAACCTTCATTAGCCATAGCCGAAGCCTGTTCATGATGGTTGCAGATATACTTAAGTCCTTCGGTATGACCAATGGAATCATTCAAGTGCATCGCACCACCACCTGTTACCAAGAAGCAATGATGAATACCATGCTTCTCTACTAAATGTTGAAAAATAAAATCTGATACTTTAATCATATAGCTGAATTATAAATTAGTTGAATTTTCTCTTCTAAACATTTCATAATTATTGATGTTATTAACACAATAGAAAATGAGATAAATAAATTTGAAGACATATTGAAATCATGCCGGTTGAAAAAATGCATGAGTGGTGCCATAATAGTTACTTGAACTAAATAAATCTCTAGGCTATATTTGCCAATCAACCGTAAAGACGAACATATATTTCTACTAAATGACAAACCTAAAAATTCACATAAAACTTTCAATAATGGAGGAGTAATCAATAGAAAAACATAATAGGTATTAATCTTTTCATTCCCTCCTAAATTATTATTCAAATAATAAGGAACCAATAAGAGTATTCCTAGCAAAAACATTATCATGAGTATACTAGGTCGAAACAACCACCTTTGCCCCCCCATACCTACACAACCTCCCATTACGAAAATAGGAATTCGTGTAACAAAACAGGTATAAGGTGTACTTTCTGCTTGCCCTATATAAATAAAGGGAAGAAACATTACTATTGAAATGATTATTGAATAGAACAATACCTTATCTCCAATTCTCTGCAGAACTCCATATAAAAAAGGAAAAAACAAATATGCTATTAATATAAATCCGATATACCAATAATATCCAAACCAATACAAAGGATTCAGCATATGTAATCCTATATTTTTATACGAAAAAACTACAATATTTAGTATTACTACTAAAATTACAGACGGCATGATTCTTTTGAACCTATGTTTGTAGAACGTGGACAAATTATTTTTCTTCATAGAGAATACCAGTCCAAATCCTGAGAGGAAAAGGAAAATATCCACTCCACTATAACCTAAAGTGAAAAGATCTTGGAAAATTCCATAATCAACAAACCCCTGACCATAGAAAACAGAATGCCCTAAGAGAATCATTATAGTAGCTATCCCCATAAGTTCTGACCGAAATTTACTTATTTTGCCAATTGCATCCATTACGTTCTAAAGATTCAATAGTTCTTCTAAATCCTTCTTCCAAAGATATTTTAGGTTTCCATCCCAACTCTGCTATTTTAGAGCAATCAGGAATTGCCCTAACCAACGGACTCTTCATCTTTGATGCTTCAGAAGAGGAATTAAGATTTCTAACTACCTTCAAATTCTTTTCTGGATATAACCCAACTAGCATTTGTGCCAACTCATAAATAGAACTTTCTCCTTTAAGATTTGCAACATTATATGCCTGAGCATTATCTCCATCCAAAAGTACCTTTAAATATGCTACAATTGCATCAGTGACATAACAGAACAAGCGAACGGCTGAGCCATCACTATTCATTACGATGTCTTCTCCATTGGCAATGTTCTTACAGAAATCGCCAAAGACTCGACCATCGTTCATCGTCATGCTTGGACCAAATGTGTGGAAGATTCGAACAATCTTTGTTGGAACATCATATTGTTGATGATAAGCAACACATAGATTTTCTCCCATACGTTTGCTTTCTGCATAGCAACTTCTTACATTCAGTACATCTATATAGCCATAATCACTTTCCTTAAATGGGAACTTTTCTGGTGTAACTATACCATTGACATCACCCGATGAAAAATACAGATAGCCCTTTACTTTCTTATCACAAGCTAACTTCAACGTATTAATCGTACCCAGAACATTTGCATTGATAGTACCAACAGGATCTATCCCATAGTATTTTGGACTTGCTTGACTTGCTGCATGAATCACATAATCTATCTGTTTTTCAATATGAATAGGTTCTGCTACATCTTGAACTATCAAATTTAGATGTTTATCATTCAGCAAATTTTGAAATATGTTCTCTGCCTTCTCTCTATTTCGTACCAAAGCATAAACATTCACATTCATATCCCTCTTATTTAGCTCCAATAAAGTAAAGACTAAATAAGAAGGCAACATACCGTTTGCCCCAGTAATCAATATGTTAGAATCTCTGAATTGTTCCCAATCAATAATATCACTTTTAAGAATTTCCTGTATATCAGTTTCTATAATTTTATTCATAAACTATACAATTCTTTCACCACAATACATATTAATCTGTTCAACACAAAGATTATAAACATCCTCACCTTGGTATCTCTTGTACCATTCAGCAACCATAGCCATGCATTGGTCGATATTCATTCTTGGTTCCCAACCAAGTTTGAAGTGTGCCTTGTTGATGTCAAGCATTAATAGCTTAGCCTCATGTAGGGCATTTGGATCGGATACATCCTTCAACTCTCCCTTGCCATAGTTAGTGATAAGCTTAGTTGCAACATCCCAAACATTGGCGATTGATTCTGTACGAGGTCCGAAGTTCCAACCTTCACAATACTTAGTTGGTTCTTCCCACATTTTGGATGCCAAGAGCATATAACCGCCTAAAGGTTCCAATACATGTTGCCATGGGCGAATAGCCTTAGGGGAACGTATCTCTATGGTCTTATTTGCTTCAATAGCACGGATGCAATCAGGTATGATTCTGTCTTTTGCCCAGTCACCACCACCAATTACATTACCTGCTCTAACACTTGCTAAAGCGACATGATGTTTCTTACCATAATCAATAGGATTGTAGAAACTTCTCCGCCATGAACTGATGGCAATCTCTGCTGCACCCTTTGATGATGAATATGGGTCATAGCCTCCCATTGGTTCATTTTCACGATACCCCCAAATTTGCTCCTTGTTCTCGTAGCACTTATCGGTGGTAATCATCACACCTACTTTTACGGACTCTGTAGCACGGATAGCTTCCATCACATGTATGGTTCCCATAACATTTGCCTCATAGGTCTCCACAGGAATCTCATAGCTCAAACGAACCAATGGCTGAGCAGCAAGATGAAAAACTATCTCAGGCTGATACTCAGCAAAGATTTGCTTCATCTTCTCTCCATCACGAATATCCGCTCTGATATCTGCCTTTATCTTCTTACCGATACCGGACAAGACGAAGTTGTCCTTATCGGAATATGGGTCTAAGGCGACACCTACGACCTCTGCTCCCAGCTCATGAAGCCAGATAGAAAGCCAACTGCCCTTGAATCCGGTATGACCAGTAACAAGGACACGCTTTCCCTTATAGAAATTATTAAATAAATCCAAAGCCATAATTATATCTCTTTAGGTACCTCTCGCTCCCATTTCTTCCAAGGAGCAGTATTTGTTGCAAGCAGTTTCTCCAGCATAGCCTTCTCACGTACATTGTCCATGCACTGCCAAAAGCCTTCGTGGATATATGACATCAGTTCACCTTCATTGACCAATGTTTCCAAAGGTTCTTTCTCAAAGACTGTAGAATCACCACCAATATAGTCGAAGACCTTTGGCTCTAATACCATATAACCAGCATTGATAGGAGCACCATCGGTGATGTTCTTTTCACGGAATGACTTCACGGCATTGTCACCACCAATGTTCAGCACACCTTTCTCTTGCTTCATCTTTACGGCAGTCAATGTGGCAAGTTTACCATGTGCCTTGTGGAACTCCAAGAGTTTGTTGATATCCACATCGCAAACACCATCACCGTAGGTCATGAAGAAAGGTTCATCGCCGACATACTTCTGGATGCGTTTGATACGTCCACCAGTCATGGTATTATAACCAGTATCTACCACTGTTACTTTCCATGGTTCCAACTCGCTATGATGGATGGTCACCTCGTTTTTACCACCTCTCCAATCGAAACTTACATCACTATTATGCAAAAAATAGTTGGAGAACCACTCCTTTATGTATTCCTGTTTGTAACCAGCACAGATGATGAACTCGTTGTGACCATAGTAGGAATACTCCTTCATAATATGCCACAAGATAGGCATACCTCCAATCTCAATCATCGGCTTTGGCTTGAATTGGCTTTCCTCACTGATACGTGAGCCAAAACCACCTGCAAGTAATACGACCTTCATAATTCTAAAAAATTGGTTAAACTAATAGGGATTTGTCGCTACCTTACTTGGTAGCGACAAAAGCCTTGATGGTATCAATCATGTACTGGAGTTTTTCCTGGGTCATGCCTGGGTAAACGCCAATCCAGAAGCAATCATTCATGATGCTATCGGTAACAGGGAGGGAATCACCAACAACACGATAGTCCTTGTTCAATACATACTGGTCGAAAGCTGGATGTTTCAAGAGATTACCAGCGAAGAGGTTGCGGGTTTGAACCTTGTGATCCTCCAAGTACTTGGTAAGTTCTGTACGAGTATATCCGGCATTTGGCAATACGGTAATGAAGAAACCAAACCAACTTGGCTTGCTGTTCTTCTGAGGCTCTGGCAAGAGAAGACCTTTCACACCTTCCAAGCCCTTGTGGAGATAATCAAAGTTCTCACGACGGCGAGCTACGATGTCATCCAACTTCTCAAGCTGAGCGCAACCGATAGCAGCCTGAAGGTCTGTAGCCTTCAAGTTGTAGCCCATGTGACTGTAAACATACTTGTGGTCATATCCCAATGGCAACTGACCGAACTGCTTTGTGAAACGACAGCCGCAGGTATTGTCCACTCCGCCTACACACCAGCAGTCACGTCCCCAGTCACGGAAACTTATTACATACTTGTGAAGCTCAGGGTTATTGGTATAGACTGCGCCACCTTCGCCCATAGTCATGTGGTGAGGAGGATAGAATGAGGAGGTACCGATATCACCAATAGTACCAGTCTTCTTCCATTCTCCATCAATGAAGTACTCTGAGCCAAGGGCATCACAGTTATCTTCTACCAACCACAAGTTGTGTTTGCGACAGAAGTTAACCACAGCCTGAAGGTTAAATGGGTTACCCAAAGAGTGAGCAATCATCACTGCCTTAGTCTTAGGAGAGAGAGCTGCCTCCAACTGGGTGGTATCAATATTGCTCTCTTCAATGCTCATATCCACGAAAACAGGAACAGCATTATACTGAAGGATAGCAGATACCGTTGTAGGGAAGCCTGCAGCCACAGTAATAACTTCATCACCTCGCTTGATAGCACGATCGCCCAGTTCTGGAGCAGTAAGTGCACTAAAGGCAAGAAGATTGGCAGAAGAACCTGAGTTACAGAGTGAGCAATACTTCACTCCCAACCACTTGGCAAAGCGTGTTTCAAACTTGTGAGCCCAAGGACCAGCTGTAAGCCAGAAGTCCAAAGAGGCGTCTACCAAATTCACCATCTCCTCATCGTCGAAATAGCGACCGCCATAATTCACTTTGGTCTTGCCAGGAACAAACTCCTGCTTCTGACCATGTACCTCACGATAGTATTCTCGTGTCAATTCGAGAATCTGTTTCTTTAATTCTTCTTTTTTAGACATATCTTAAATTAATTTATATTCATTGTATTTTTTACTTTCCTAATTCTTTTATTCTCTGCTCTTCCTTCAATGAGCAGACAAGCAGTTGTCCATTCTTCTCGGCTACGATATCGCCATCCAAGCCTTGAACTACCACCTTGCTTTCATCGGCTACATGAACCACACAGTTCTTGCATTCATACAAGCGGATGTCCTTACCTACGCTGTGGCGATATAGCCATAACCTATTTCCGGGTGGCTTAGTCTGATACCGATGGTACCGATGGCGTTCTTATCGGAAGTATAGCTCAAAGCCTTGCTGAGCACTCGCTGATACTCCGAGGTATTAATGACGAGGGTGACAGAACAGATTGGCTTCAATCTATCTATTGTCAATTGAATGAGGAAACGGCCCACACCCATCACATCTATGAATTGCTTTGGGTAATCGGGGGTTGACATAGGCCAGAAGCGGCTGCCTACACCGCCGGCCATGATTATGATTTGTATGTCGTGCATTAATCTTGTTATTTATTTCGAAAACCACCCGTCCTTCCTTACCGTTAAGGAAGGCTCCACCTTTCTCACCAAGCCTCTCTTTCCTCAGGAACGAGAGGATGTAACCGCCCTACAGTGCTGTATTTGCCCCACCTGTCCCTCCCCAACGGGAGGGTCCTTACCCTATACCCAAGCCCTAAATCCCTACCATAGGGATTAGGGATGTAACCGCCCTCCGGTGCTCGGAACCGCTACGCTATAAGGTTGGCGGACCATCAAAGGTCTACGCTAGTTTTTGCGGGATGGGACCGCCTGATTAGTTTCACACTAGCCTTTTTAATCTTTAATAAATGTCCTCCAACTATTCAGCAAGGCATGACCTTTATCCAATTCCTCTTTAGAGAAAAAAGCACTGAGATGATATCTAGTATCATCATTTTCATCATCAGTTAGATAAAATTCAAAATCACTACACGTAAAACCAGCCTGACGAACATCTTTTTTTGCTAAGCCTCCATTCTCCAAATAATCCTCAAACTCCTTGCTAACTGGCAGAAAATATGTTCGTATATTATTGAGCAAACAATATCGCTCCATCATTTTCTTCATCTTTGGATGAAAGAAGCCATTGTAATAAAGCATAACTAACTCAAAACGAGAAAGAGTTGCCCTCACAAACGTTGAGTATTGATATTGCTTTTCCTTACCTAACCAATCATTCTGTGTAATGAATTTCAATATCGTATAAAGATGTCGAAAATAATGATCAAACATTGTCAGAGTTAGATATTCCTCTATATGCAACATACCTCTGTATTTTATTACTTCACGCAAGCCATAAACTTCACGGTCTCCTCCTGTCTTATAATAGTTTGGTATAAAATGCGGACAACGTAAAAATACATAATAAAATAAATTTCTTCCTCTATATTCGTCTTGTGCCAAGACCTCTTTTGATAGCCGTCGATAATTATCAGGACTAACCTCTTCCACTCTTTCTTTATGAGAATCCGCTGCATACAAATCATTAACTATGCTCTGCTGCACCTCCAACATCTTGAAAAACGTGTTTTCAAAGCGTTGAATCCTTAACGTTTCATTCTGCTCATTAAACTCCCTTGTCTGATTCTCTAATTCCTGTTTGGTTTGTGCTATCGATTGGCTTTGATATTCCAAGTCAAGATGCTGTTGACGGATAGTTATGATAAGACCAGCAAAAGCCAAACCTGAGAAGAGAGCATTTACAACACCGAACAAATCTCCAAACTGTCCACGATGGTCCCAACAATCTATACACTTATATATTACAAAAAAAGAGACAATCATAACAAACAGGACAAATCCTATAGCCCATATCATATAACAAGGCCACTTATCATCTGTATAGTTTCGTTCCATAAAGCTAAATCTTTAAAACCAATACGTCTCATTACTATCCCTGCTACAATAGGGAGCAATATGCATTACTACAAACACACTACCCAGTTGTTCCGGCAGCTTCCACTGCCAAAACAACCTCGGTACTTATCGAGTTCTAAAAAGTATTACAGCACCCCCTTCCCACCAGCTTTCGCCAGCAGGAAGGCGGCGCCTTAATGGTTCTAAATCAAACTAAAAAAATGAAATCATTTTTTTCCAATCTCGTCCTGTGCCTTCTTCAAAGCGCGGATTCTTAACTCCTTCTCTACTCGCTTCTCCACTTCCTTCTCTATCATGTCCTCTAAGATCTGGTTGAGAGGACGGGAGAATGGATGCCAACCGTAATCGGCGTTCTCCTTCGTGTGACAGAACAACACCGTGCCAATACCCATCCATACCTTCAGGCGAACCTCCTCGCTAGCATAATGGGTGAAAATCCAATTGGTGAAACGGACAAACTCGGAGAGCAACATATGCTCGCCCTTGTTCAAATGGGTGAAGAAAGTGCGGGTCAGGTGAAACTTTTTCTTGATATCACTCTTCTTCAACACCCAGGCACGCATGCCTTCGGTCAACTCATGATAAGTCGCCTTCTCTGAATAAATGTGCTTGGCAGACTTCACTAACTGGTTTGACAACTTGTCGAAACGCTGCTCAGCAGTCTTCGACGAAATCTCAGCCGCGAGCTTCAACTTCTCATCGGCAGAAAGAAGAACTTTCTTTTTTCCATTCCTAAAACTTTTAAATAAAATTAGTACTTAAATTATTTATTTTTACCACAATGTGGTAAATTCCGATTTCCAATATCGCCCTTTTGTCGTAACTTTGCTGACAGTTACCGATTGGTGAACAGCGGGGTGAACACTTGCCCCAAGTATTCACCTTTTCGGCTCAGGGGTGAACCCTAATAAAAAGAACTTTGTATATACAGCGCATGCTAGAAATATAA
>ERZ1026898.1112-NODE-1112-length-13964-cov-15.902869_pt1 | contig 13964 bp, 16 predicted proteins | sample MGYA00380178_ERZ1026898 | MGnify/ENA primary metagenome ERZ1026898 (study PRJEB33269, sample SAMEA4719814) | human gut metagenome | biome: human-associated habitat; feature: organic feature; material: feces | place: Cameroon | collected 2013-10 ... | reverse complement strand
CGCAATTCCGGCTGTCAGGAATATTTCTGTAATCCCACGAATTCCGGCGGATCCGGTCAGGATCATCGTCATCCTCATCAAAAACATGTCACGAAATAAGCAAGGCTGAAAATAAAAATACAGTTGAAAAAAGAATAAAAAATTTCTTCACATTGCAATTCTATATTTTTACAGAAGAAGAATCTATACTATTTAAAATAAATAAACCTGCCAACAACAAATGCTTCAAAAAAAAAACTTTGTGTTCTGGCAGGCAAAAAAAATAACACTAAAATTAAAAGTTGTTATTCAATATTATTTTTGATTTAATTTAGAACATCGGGCTTCGTGTCCACATTATAATCTGACACATCGCCATCATCAAAGAACATCATAATTGTAAAATAGCCATCATCGCCCCAAAATGTTGCTTCAGTAGATTTCATTCCTTCCCAAGTAATATCCAGCCTTTTTGTGCCGTACTCATCCATAGTGGCAGTGTAAGTAAAACTTGTTTTATTCAAAACTGTATAATTGTCATTATAATACCAAAGAGTTCCGGACTTGTTTGTTTCAAAATATATACATGACTTCAATTTCGCATCAGAAAAATATCCATAGTACAACGTATAATATTTTCCTACGTGTCCATCAAGCTTAACTGTACTTCCATTAGAGGTATCGTCAGTTTCCCCCCCCCACTACTACTTGAACTGCCGCCATCAGAGCAGGCGATAAAGTTTGTCATTGCAAACAGCGCAGCAAGTTTCAGCATTTTTTTCATAATTACCTCCGAAAAAATGATTTCTTAAAATATTTTAGCACTCTTTTTAAATAAAGCAAATGAAAAATACATAAGTTTTTTGTTAGTTTTTTATGACAACTTGAAAAAATTCCCCAAATTAAAGTATTCGCTTTAGAAATACTTTGTCAAAAAAAAAAAATCAACTCATCTTGATAAGTAACCGCTTGGTAACTAAAATACATTCATAAGTAAACGAACGGTTACTTAATATCAAAATTCAAAACGGAGATAAAATGTCCTGCGAAACAAAAGAGCAAATTATAAAAACTGCGCTTGAACTTTTTTCACAAAACGGATTTTTAGGAACTTCCATGAGCGACATTGCGTCTCAACTAAAAATCACAAAGGGCGCACTTTACAAACATTACGAAAGCAAACAACAAATTCTTGAGCAGATTATTGAATGCATGGCAAAGCTTGACTTGGAGCGCGCAAAAAAATACGAAATGCCAGAAACTGAACAAAAAAAATTCGCGGAAGCATACGTTCATATTCCAACTGAAAAAATCCGCGAGTACAGCATTGCGCAATTCAGGCATTGGACGGAAGAAAATTTTTCCGCAAAGTTCCGCAAAATGCTTACGCTGGAACAGTTCCGCAGCAAGGAAATGTCTGACCTTTATCAGAATTATCTTGGAACCGGACCGCTTGAATATATGACAAAAATTTTCAAAAAGATGACAAAATCAAAGCCGAAAGCAAGACAACTTGCGCTTGAATTTTACGGACCAATTTTTATTCTTTACAGCGTTTATGACGGCGCAGAAGAGAACGCAAAAAAATCAGTTTTTGTTCAGCTTGAAAATCACATAAAAAATTTTATAGAACGGCTCGAAAAAGAACGGGCTGAAAAATAATCAAAATAATTTCGGAGGAAAAAATGAAAGCAATCATCTACACAACAAACACAGGAAGCACGGCGCAATACGCAAAGATGCTCGCGGAACAAAACGGAGTTCCGGCATTTTCAATGGAAGAAGCAAAGTCAAAAGTCGAGGCAGGAAGCGAAATCATTTATCTTGGCTGGATAATTGCGGCGCAAGTAAAAGGCTACAAGGTGGCTGCAAAAAAATACAAAATCAAAGCAGTCTGCGCAGTCGGCATGGAACGAACTGGAACACGCACAGAACAAATCCGCGAAAAAACTTCTGTTCCAGTTGCAATTCCTCTTTTCACATTGCAGGGAAATTTCGATGTGAAAAAACTGCGCGGAATCTACCGCCTTATGATGAACCTGATGGTAAAAATGATAACAAAAAAACTTGGAGCAAAAACAGACCGCACACAGCAGGAAAATGAAATGCTTGAAATTATGCTTCACGGCGGAGAAAAAGTTTGCGCGGAAAATCTAGGCGAAGTTATCAACTGGTACAAAAAAGTTCAGTAAAAATTAAAATCAGAAAATTTCATATTGACATTGCCCGGCATAACCGAGCAATGAAAGTGCATTTTTACTTCACCCAATAAACGTAGTTTTCTTTGCGAGGAGCGGCTTTTGCTTCTCCGCCTTCGGCAGCGTAACCAAGTGCAACGTGCCCGATTCCTTCAAAATCGCCCTTTATTCCAAGGTCTGAAAGAATTTTTTTGCCAAAATCGCTTTCAAATTCCTGCTTTGCACGGTGAATCCAGATTGAGCCGAGTCCTAAACTTTTCGCTGCATTCATCAAATTTCCCATAACGAGCGAGCCATCGTAAATGTAGTTTGGAGAAACGCTTTTATCGGCAAGAACAATTAAAATCACAGGTGCGCCATAAAACGGATCAAAGCCTTCACTCCAGCCGCCGATTTTTCGGTTTTCTTCGCTGATTTTGTCGCGAAACTCTTTGTTTGTAACCGCAATAATTATTGGCGACTGAAGATTTTTTCCGGTCGGCGCAAAAGTTCCGGCTCGGATTACAGCATTCAAATCTTCTTCAGAAATCATATCAGGCTTGAATTTGCGGCAGCTTCTGCGTGTTTCAAGATTTTTTAATGTTTCGTTCATAGTGCAACTCCTTGTAAATTATTTTCTATTATCTTTTTCGGCATTTTTATCCTTATTGAAAAACAGGATTTTATTCATTGATTCCGGCGAACAAATCATTTTTAACGGAGAAAAAAATAAAGAAAGCAAGAATGTCTGCCGCTCATAGTTTTTTTTGCATAGCTTCGTTACTATTGACAGAATCACAAAAGACTTATATATTACTATTCATAGAAACAAGACAACCGCAGGCTGCTGCGTTGCAAACTTAACACCTTACAGGAGGAAATTATGGACACAAAGAAAATCCCTTACAAAATCTACTTGAACGAAGAAGAGATGCCGCAGCAGTGGTACAATATGCGCGCCGACATGAAGAACAAGCCCGCGCCTCTTTTGAATCCGGGAACGCTAAAGCCTTGCACTGCGGAAGAGCTGGAGCACGTTTTCTGCAAGGAGCTTGTGAAGCAGGAACTGAACGAAACCGACCGCTACATTCCGATTCCTCAGGAAATTCTGGACTTCTACAAGATGTACCGACCTTCTCCGCTCACAAGGGCTTACTGCCTTGAAAAGAAGCTCGGAACGCCGGCAAAAATCTACTACAAGTTTGAAGGAAACAATACATCCGGAAGCCACAAGCTGAACTCGGCAATCGCCCAGGCATTCTACGCGAAGGAGCAGGGGCTTAAAGGCGTTACTACGGAAACAGGAGCCGGCCAGTGGGGAACCGCTATGTCCATGGCGTGCGCATATCTTGGCCTGGACTGCCGCGTTTATCAGGTTCGGTGTTCCTATGAACAGAAGCCTCATCGCCGCGAGGTAATCAGAACTTACGGAGCGCAGGCGATTCCTTCTCCAAGCATGGAAACTGAAATAGGAAGAAAGATTAACGCCGAATATCCGGGATGCACCGGCTCTTTGGGCTGCGCGATTTCGGAAGCGGTTGAATACGCCACAAAGCACGACGGCTACAGATACGTTCTGGGTTCGGTTTTGAGCCAGGTTCTGCTTCACCAGTCGATAATCGGAATGGAAGCAAAGGCTGCGATGGACAAGTATGGAATAAAGCCGGACGTAATAATAGGATGCGCCGGCGGCGGATCGAATTTGGGCGGACTTATAAGCCCGTTCATGGGAGAAAAACTGCGCGGTGAAAAGGACTACCAGTTCATTGCGATTGAACCGGCTTCATGCCCAAGCCTTACGCGCGGAGTGTTCGCCTATGACTTCTGCGACACAGGCGAGGTATGCCCGATGCAGAAAATGTACACGCTCGGCTCGCAGTTCATGCCAAGCGCAAACCACGCGGGAGGACTCCGCTACCACGGAATGAGCGCGATTGTAAGCCAGCTCTACCACGACGGCTACATTGAGGCAAGAAGCGTTGGGCAGACGGAAGTTTTCAAGGCGGCTGAGCTTTTCTGCCGTTCAGAAGGAACTTTGCCGGCGCCGGAATCAAGCCACGCAATCAAGGTTGCAATCGACGAAGCCTTAAAATGCAAGGAAACCGGCGAGGAAAAGACAATCCTGTTCGGTCTTACAGGAACCGGCTACTTTGATATGAAAGCCTACGAAGCGTTCAACAACGGAACGATGAGCGACTACATCCCGACCGATGAGGAAATAAAAAAAGCTACAGATTTGATTCCGCGCTTTCCGGGAAACGAATTCTAGGAGCTGTTATATCTTATAGCGATGGCCGCCGGACTGCTTAATTCATCCCTGGATGTTTTATGGTCAGGCGGCATTTATTTTTTTATAATCTTTTTTTCCAGTTTCCCGTTCTATATTCCGCGAACGAAATTACAAAGTTCATGAACCAGCCCATCGGAACGGAATACCAGACCCATTCAATTCCGAACCGCGGAGCGCATACGACCGAGACAACCACGCGGATTGAAAGATTGATTAAATTTGCAAGCGTAAATACTTTCATGTCGCCCGCTCCGCGCAAAAGTCCGTCGCAGGCCATTTTAAATCCTATCCAGCAGTAAAAAAATCCTTCAAAGCGAAGCGCGGCCTGTCCTGTGCGCAGAGCAGTCTCGCTTCCGCCGTCCCCGATAAAGAGAGAAATCAGCGGACGGTAAAAAATCTCGATGCACAGGCAGAGCGTTACCGCAAAAAACGCGACCATAAGATTCGCCGCATGGTAGCCTTTCACAACGCGCTCCGGTTTTCCTGCCCCTATATTTTGCGCCGTGTAAGACGACATTGAATTGTTCAACGCCGCCATAGGAACAATCGCAATCGACGCAATGCGGCTGAACGCAGAATATCCGGCAAGCGCCTCCGAGCCGAAACTGTTCACCACGGACTGAACCAGCATCATCCCGATAGAAACGGTGGACTGCTGTAATATAGAAGGAATCGCAATTTTCGCCATTGATGAAAGCTCGCGTCCGTCAAAAAATCTGAATTTCCTGTAACCTCCGCGGCTCAGCTTGCCGCCACAAAAACTTGCGCCGCCAGACATTAATAGTGCGCCATCGGAAGTTTCTTCGGCCGCCGAAAGTCCATCTTCTGAATCCTTGAATTTCCCAAGCGTGCGCATAAAAACCGCGAACGACAGAACGCACGAAAGCCCCTGGGCAATCAGCGTGGCCCAAGCCGCTCCTGCAACTCCGGTCTTAAACACCGCTACAAACAGAAAGTCCAGCGCGACATTCAGAACTGAAGAAAAAATCAGAAATACAAGCGGAATCCGCGAATTTCCAATCGCATTGAACATCGAGGAAATCACGTTGTACATGAACAAAAACGGCAGGCCCAGAAAATAAATCCGCAGATAGACAAGAGCCATGTCCAGTGCGTCTGAAGGAGTCTTTAAAAGCACAAGAAGCGGACGGTTTATTACAATTCCAACCGCGCCAAGAAAAACGCTGATACCCAGAAACGTCAAAAAAGCAGTGCTGACCGCCGTCTTCATCGCAGAAAAATTGCGCGCGCCAAAATACTTGCTCACAATCACCGAAGAGCCGACACCGCCGCCAATCGCCACGCAGATAAAAACAACAGTAAGCGAATACGACGCGCCGACCGCAGCCAGTGCCTGCTCACCCACAAACCGCCCAACGACCGCCGAATCGACCATCGTGTAAAGCTGCTGGAACAAATTGCCGATTATAATCGGAAGTGAAAAAACAAAAAGCGCATAAAACGCCGGCTTTGAAGTAAGATAATCGCTTTTCATACGCAAATCATAGCAGAAAAGAAAAAAAGTGTCGAATTTTCAAATTTTTAAATTCGGGCGGCTTTTTGTCCGTTCGCTTTCGCAAACTGCCAAAAACCGGGCTTTCCAGGGCTTCGGCTTCCGCCTCCGACCAAACGCTCCGCGTTTGTTTTCACGCATTTTTCAAAATGCGCTCACCCTTCCAATCCCTGCCGCATTTTAAAATTTAATTGCCTAGCGGATGCAATTTTGCCCGGCAATCACGCACAGAATTCCCAAAATCAAACTTGAAAAAGCGTAAAGCGCCGCTATAAAAAAGTTCTTCTCCGAAACAAAATTCGCACTTTCCAACGCAAACGTAGAAAAAGTCGTGAATCCGCCGCAAACGCCAGTCTTAAGAAAAAGCACAACAAGCGGGCTGAACCTAAAAGAAACCTTTTGCGCCGCCAAAGAAGCCAGTGTTGTAACAACACCAATCGCAAAGCAGCCAAGCATATTCACAACAAAAGTCTGAAACGGAAAAACGCTCTTCACAGGAATCAGCGCAAAAAGATAGCGCAAAACGCTTCCCGCCGCTCCGCCCGCCGCAACAGCCAAAATATTCAAAATCATAAGGCAATTCTATAAAGTTTGCGTCCGCAATTCAATCAGCGTAAGAAAAAAATGCGTAGGAATTACCAGGAACTTTTCATGAACATAAAATCCGAAAGTTTTTCTAAAACTCAAGCATTCCCTGCGCGGCGGCCTGTTTTTCTTCGGGAAAAGTGTTCAGGTATTCAAACACTTTTTCCAGCCGCCACTCTATTCCATTTTTTTCACATTCGGTTCTGATTATCTGCAGCAGGCGGTCGTTGTCCGGGCTTGTAACTTCGTAAGAGTTTCCATAGGTGCGGATGTATTTTTCTTTTAATCCTGGAAAATGCTGGTCCAGCTTGCTGTAAAAATATTCGCGGTTTCCTTCGCGCAGTGTAAGCCCGATTTTAAAGCAGATAACTCCGCGCACTTTTTCCTGAACGCAGATTTTCATAAGGTGGCGGACATTCTGCTCGGTGTCGTTTATGAACGGAAGGAACGGCGAAAGCCACACGACTGTAGGAATTTTTCGTTTTCTGCATTCGGCAAGAACTTTTGCGCGCCCGTCCGTTGTGCAGACCGCAGGCTCTATGACCCGGCAAAGATTTTTGTCCGCGGTCGTAAGCGTCATCTGGACAACGGCTTTTGATTTTGCGTTGATTTCTTCTATTATATTGATGTCGCGCAGAATCAGGTCGCTTTTTGTGTGCACGGTAATTCCGAATCCGCGCCTTTTGATTATTTCAAGGCAGCGGCGCATAAGGCCAAGCTCCGCCTCGCAGTGCATGTATGGGTCGCACATCGCGCCTGTTCCAATCATGCACTTTTTGCGCTTGGAAGAAAGCTTTTGCTCCAAAAGTTCCGGTGCATTCCGCTTTACCTCGATGTCCTCAAAATCGTGGTTTATCTGGTAGCAGCGGCTTCTTGAATCGCAGTAAATGCAGCCGTGCGTGCAGCCGCGGTAAATGTTCATTCCGCCCCGCGCCGAAAGAATTCCTTTTGCTTCTGAAAAGTGCATGGCTAATTATACCATATTAACATGACAGCGTCGTGTCAGGTTTAGGAAAATAAATTCTGCACGGACACTGATATTTTTGATATAATTTTATAGAGGACTTTATGAAGAATTTAAATGAAATGAAGGCGCGGCAAAAAGATTTTGTTGGACATCTGCGCGGTTTGACTGAAAAATATGTTGCCGGTTTGGAAAAAGAAAAGATTCAGACAATTCTTTTAAGCGGTTCTGTGGCTCGTGGTGATTATTTTCCAGGGAAGCTTGGCGGATATGTGGATTTGATTGTAATGACAAAAGAACCGAATTTTGACGCGAATACAGTTTTTGGAAAAGATATAGAACCAGAGATTCCTTATCACTGCGTGGAAACCTTTATTGATGATGAAAAAATTGGTTTTGAAATAGATATTCACCCGTTTGTTTATGTCCATAAATTTGAAACATTTGATGAACCTGAAAAATGGTCAATTCTGGAATCAAAGATTTTGTATGACGAAAATGATTTGTTTTCAAAAGAACTTAGTAAAATTAAGGAACTAAAAAAAACAGAACTGAAATCATATCTTGAAAAAACTATTTTTGAAATTGAACGTCTTATCGGAGATTATATTTGCGACAAATGGTTGCGCCGGGCGGCTTATATTCAACTGCATGAAAATCTTAACAAAGCCATAAAGCTTGGAATTTGCTGTCTATATTACATAAATGGAAGCTATGTTGCGCCTGACAACCGTTTAAGTTATTACACTTATTCTTTTGAAAAACTACCCGAAAATTATGAAAGAATGATGAAAATGCTGATGAAACAAAATATTTCAAGCCGACGCGATTTTTTCAGAAGAAAACAACTTTTTGAATCTGGATTTTTAAACTGGCTAAAGGCTGAAAAGATTAAAATTACTGCAATTCAAATTGATTAAAACTGTAGTGCTATTGCAGGCGTAAAAATCTATATCCGTAAAGATTTGTATCTATCTCAAAGTCTTGAAAACTCCATTGAAAAAGTGTAGTATGACTAATGAAAGTCGCTTGAAAAAGTGTATCAAACATCAAAGAACTCCATTAAAAAAGTGCAAAACTGGAGGCTTATATGTTTAAACGAAAAATAATGGCTGAATTTGAAGCTTGGAAAAATTCGAGCGGTAGAAAAAAAGCTCTTGTAGTAAAAGGTCTCCGTCAGATTGGAAAAACTTACAGCGTAAGAGAATTTGCCAAGGCAAATTATGAAAATATCGTATACGTAAATTTCAAGGAAAACGAAAGTGCCAAAAAGATTTTTGATTCTGACCTGAATGTAAACAGAATTGTCATAGATCTGTCTGCTTTGATACCTGGTTCTCATTTTGTTGAAGGCAAGACTGTGATTATTTTTGATGAGATTCAGGAATGTGCAAACGCCCGTTCAAGTATTAAACCATTTTCTGAAGACGGACGCTTCGACATTATTGCTACTGGCTCTCTGTTAGGCATCAAGGGGTACAATAAAAAGAAAAGCAAAGGTGTTCCTACCGGCTTTGAACGCATTGTGTATATGAAGCCTATGGATTTTGAGGAGTTTCTTTGGGCAAAAGGAATCAGTGAAGATGTTGTTCAATATCTTCGGGAATGTTATAAGAATAAAACTCCAGTAAGTGACGCCACCCATCAGGCCATGCTCCGTTATTTTAAGGAATACATTTGTGTCGGAGGACTTCCTTATATTGTAGATCAGTTTATTACTACAAATGATATGAATGTAGTCTGGCAGGATCAGCGCGATATTATTGAAGAATATAGAGATGATTTTGGTAAGCATCTGGATGAAAATGAGAACGAGGAGATTGACCTTACGCTTCTTGCTAGAATAAACAGAGTATTTGAATCAATTCCGGCTCAGCTGGCAAAGGAAAATAAATTCTGCACGGACACTGATATTTTTGATATAATTTCAGGAGGACTTTATGTGTGAAATCCGCGAACTTGACGATTCTTATTTTTCGCAAATTGAAATTATGTTCCGTGACGTTTTCAATTCGCCGCCGTGGAATGACGGATGGAACGACCCGCTTCAGCTTCACGAATATATCTGCGACCTGACCCGGCGGAGAGGCTCGCTTGTCTTCGGATTTTTTATTGACGGAAAACTTTGCGGTGCCGCAATAGGCTGCATTCGGCACTGGTGGAGCGGAACCGAATATATTCTCGATGAGTTTTTTATATGCAGGGAAGCTCAGGGCAAAGGAAACGGAAAACTGTTTATGAAAGGAATTGAAGATTCGCTCAAAAAGAAAAATATAGGCGCAATTTATCTTCAGACGGAACACGGAATTCCGGCATACAGCTTCTACAGGAAAACCGGATTCACCGAACTTGAAAGCTGCGCCGTGTTTCTCAAAATTTTGGAGTAAAGGATTTTCCCGCTTTTGGCGCATAGATTATAAGGCGGAATTCTTTACAAATTTATCTCGTTCTGCCTGTTTTTAGTAATTTTTCACCCTATACAGTGTTAAATACAATAAATTTACCACCTTATAAGGTGAATTATTCTTGATTTTTCCTTTTTTGAACAATATAATTACCGCATGAGCATAAATAAGGACAAAGTGAAGGAAGTGATTCTCGAAAATCAGAGGTTCGTGCAGTCTGTGCATCTGGTTCGCCGCAGCATAAAAATCCAGCCGAACTTCAACTATATTTTTGTGGGAATACGGCGCGCCGGCAAGTCATTTTATCTGTTCCAGTGCATTCATGACCTGCTGGCAGAGGGGCATAAAATAGAGGAAATTCTTTACTTCAACTTTGAGGACGACCGCCTTGACGGAATTGAGCTTGCCGACCTTGACCTGCTTCTGCAGTGCTACGGCGAGATGTTCAGCCACAAGCCTTTTGTTTTTCTTGACGAGATTCAGAATGTCGTGGGCTGGGAAAAATTCGCACGCCGGCTGGCGGACAACAAATATCCGGTTTTCATCACCGGAAGCAATGCCAAAATGCTTTCTAAGGAAATGGCAACCGTTCTTGGCGGAAGATTTCTTGTTCAGAACGTTTTTCCGTTTTCGTTCGCAGAGCATCTTTCCCTGAACGGAATCAGCACGGATCCGGTTTCCCTTATCCGCAGCAAAAATGAAATCGTGCGAGAATTCGAGACATATTTTTACAACGGCGGACTTCCTGAGCTTCACTATGCGCAGGGAGCGGAAAAGCGACTTTGGCTCAGCAACCTTTACAACAAAATCTATTTCGGCGATTTGATTTCGCGCTACAAAATCAGGAACGAGAGAGCCGTCAAGCTTCTGATAAAAAAAATCGCGGAAAGCGTAAAGCAGCCCTCATCGTACACAAGGCTTGCGAACATCGTCTCGTCGTGCGGAACAAAGGTCAAGGCGGAAACGGTCGCGGAATATCTGAACTATGCGGAAGAAGCGTGGCTTGTCTTTCATGCGGAAAATCTTTCAGCAAAGCTTTCGGAACGTGAATCCGTCAAAAAATATTACATAACGGACAACGGAATTCTGAACCTCTTTCTGACCGACCCGAACACTTCACTTCTGGAAAATCTTGTGGCTGTAACGCTTTTGAGGAGCGAAACCGAATTCTGCTTTTACCGCTCTGCCGACTGCGAGGTTGATTTTGTTCTGCCGGAAGAAAAAACCGCTATTCAGGTCTGCTACAGCCTTTTCGATGACGAGACAAGAAAACGCGAATTTTCCGCCCTGCATTCATTGGACAGACGCTACGAGCTGAAAAACTACCTTGTGATTTCAAAGGATGCGGAAGAAACTGCCGAATACAAAGGCACGCAGATTAAAATTCTTCCCGCCTGGAAATGGGTTCTGGAAAAACATAATTGAACGGATTTACAGCGCCTCAAGCAGCGCGGCGATTTCCTTTTTGATTTCGGACTTTGACTTTATTTCTGACTCGGGGAAGAATTCACGCGGATTCGTCTCAAGAACCTCTGCGATTCTGATTATGGTCATGAGCGACGGCTGGTTTCTGCCGGACTCCACGTGCGTGTAGAAGCTCTGCGAGAAATTTCCGCGCGTGCAGACTTCCAGCTGCGAAAGTCCCTTTGAAATGCGCGCAAGCCTTATCTTCTCGATTACATATCTGTGAATTTCCTCGTTTGTCATGCAAAAATGATATTATTCTTTAGAGTATAAAACGATTCTCTATACAGAATAATAATTACTTGATAGAGTAATAAAATTACTTTATAGTAAACAGAAATAAGTCTATAAAACAATGCATTTCCTTATCAACTTATTCACAGGAGAAAATCATGAAACAGGCAACAAACAAAAAGAACACCGCAAGACTCACCGCCGCGCTCTTCGCGCTTATTCTGCTTTTTCCATGCTGCATGGACTCAGGCTCAGGCGGAAGTTCATCCGACTCAAGTGACATAATTGTAACTCCAACTGAACCTGCACCGGACAATTCTGGCAACGATGACAGCACAGACAACAACGGTGATGATTCAGGAAAAACAGAGCCTGCCGAGCCTAAACCCGACACTCCTGATGATTCTGAAAACATCACTGAAATTGACAGCAATACCGACATGAGCAAACTAAATCCGGCAAAAACATATATCTTTAAGGCGACCAACGGCACTGTTGATGCCGCAAAACTTGTGTATGCAAAAAAAATATTGGGTGAAAACTTGTCCCTTACGGAAACTAATGTAAATTATACGCTTGATTTTTCAAACAAATCATTTGCAAATACAACCGATGAAATTGAAAGCAGAAGTGAATATGCATCAAAGAAGGGAATTTCCAAATCAGAAAACATAATTACTGATGAAAATTTGACTGAAACAATAAAAATTGGCGATGTTGAATTTATTACAAAACCTATATACAACGGTGAAAGTGGAAGTCTTGTTCAACAGGCATTTAAATTTGGCAAAAATGTTAATAATGTAAAGGTTACCTTTGGTAACGAACATAGTATGACTGAAGCGTACAAGGGTGGTATAATCCTTGAAAATCCAAATGTAAAAATAACATCTGATGATGTTAATTCCGCAACTCTAACTGGATATGTGTATACTGAAACAATGAATGGATTATCCGATAATTCATTGATGTCAAGATTAACAAAGGATTCAGATCTTCCAATCTTGAATTTTAAATTTGTTTTCTTGAACGATACTGAAAATTTTTATGGTACTGGTGTAGACAAAATTTTTGAAAATTACTACAGGAACGGTGCGAGTGATAAAATTTTGGTAAAATCTTCATCTGCTCCTTTTAACGCTAAGGATGCTTTGAATGGCGGTTATATGTATGATAAAAATGGTAATTATAATAATAATGCTTATAATATTGACATCAATACCGCTCTTTTAATGGCTGAAAAATTAACAAATGAAATTCAAAATGTTAATATTTCTGGAAATGTAACCTCCGATGTAGATACAGGTTTAACTCCTTCTAATGTTCGTTTCTCTGGTGATGTTTCTGGTTTGAAGTTTACACTAGGTGGAGATGCTGGTATAATTGATTTTGTCGGTGTTGGTCCTAGATATATTAGTGCACCAAGTGCAAAAATTATCGTAGGAGGTCTTGAAAAAGCTGGTGAAATGTCTATCACTGGTAATGTTCTTGATTATTATAATGTTGATGAAAGAGCATTAAGTGATGTTGATGTTTATTCAACCTCGATTAAAACCGTTTATTCAAAGGGAACAAGGTCCAGTTTTAAAAATACATGGACTGGCACAACCTTTAAAACAGGTTCTTCCGCTTCTACTAACCAAGCTTGGGAAAAGAAGGGCAGGGGTGAAACAGTTTCTGGCAGTGACCTTATTTCAAAATTGGATGTAAAGGCAAAGGCTGATAATCCACTTTTGCAAAAATTACTTGATGAAAATTGCCCCGTTTACGGTTAATATAGATTCCTTTGCAAGTCCGCCCTCCCCGGCGGATTTTTTAGTCAGTAAAATCCAGCACAGGCATTTTGTGTTCCATCACAACGGAACGAAGAATTTCATTTGTCTTTGACTGATAGCCTTTTCCGAAACTCTTTAGAACTGCAACCAAATCCGCGTCAAGCCTCATTGTGACTGTCTGTTTTATAGGCTCAATCTTGTAGTATTTGAATTTAGCTTTTGAAAAATCAGTTGTCTTTTGAATGTCAGAATAGTCAACAGTGGCATTTCCGAGATTTTTCAGCTCGTCAATTTGTTCCTGTGTAAGATTTGATAAATTCGTCATACGCTTTCTTTTCCTGCGGATCAAGTCCTCTTGCTGAAATCAAGCAGTGCCGTTCCTTTCCGTCTGAACACCGTTCCGTATAAAACACCGTGACTACGGCTATTCCGTTGATGTTTCCGAAGCCCTGATACCTTTGCTCTGTCTTTGAGTGTTCCTCATCGGCAATCTCAAGAAACAGCGGGTCAAGAAAAACTTTGGACTTTATTTATCATCTGATCGCTTGTCAAAATTTTACTCCAGAATGTTTGTTTTC
>ERZ1026898.1110-NODE-1110-length-13992-cov-5.455119_pt1 | contig 13992 bp, 26 predicted proteins | sample MGYA00380178_ERZ1026898 | MGnify/ENA primary metagenome ERZ1026898 (study PRJEB33269, sample SAMEA4719814) | human gut metagenome | biome: human-associated habitat; feature: organic feature; material: feces | place: Cameroon | collected 2013-10 ... | reverse complement strand
CGCGGTGCGTGATACTGTTCCTCAGATTGCCGGTGTCCACCGGGCAAAGCCGCTTCGCGTACTTTTCAGCCGTCATGCCGATCTTTTCGAGGGCGCGAATCAGCGCATCGTGCATAGCGGACTTCACTTCTTCCGAATTGTCGATAAATTCAACGTTCACTCGCTATCCTCCCATAATGCAAGAAAGAGGGCTATCCGAAGACAGCCCTCAAAAGAATGTTGGTTCTCTGGCGGGTGTGCCTGTCCCCGCATCTCTTGCTAACCTTCCTTGTAAGCTTGATAGACTTCCGAGAAAGGTGTGTAGCGACACTAAATCTCTACCTCAGAGAACCATTCTATTCTACTTCAAGTATAGCCCTGTTATTCTGATTTGTAAAGTATTTTTTTGTTTCTCAAATACTTTTTAAATTTTTTCTCACTGATCTTCAAAAATGTAATAACAGAATTCTTCTTGTATTCTTCATCTCCTATTACCGCAAGTTTCAAGATCAACCGGAAGTGCTCATCGGATTCTAGGAACTCATGTAATATGACTGCCGTATTTGGGACTGGATCGTCGAGAATATATTGCGGTTTTTCCAGCATCTCGCCTATGTAGTGTGCATAACGCTCATAGTCATTTGGATGATGATCCATAATGTGCTTTATTCGCTCATCCGATATAATCACTTCATCGGTTCGTATGGCGGAAGACACCACGCTATATTTATCTCTATCGATTCGACCAATCGTTTGCACACCTTCGCCGCCCTTGCCAAGTTTTCCTTTTATTGTAGCAGAATCTACGGCGTTTGCAACTTTATTTATTTTTTGCTTCCACCCCGCCCACTCGGCATAAGTCATATTTTCAATCAGATCATTTTGCCCTGTCTTTTGGTTTCTGACGCGGCGCTGTCCTCTTGAGGTGTCAATTCCCTCTATCACAGATACCAGCGCGCATCGGCAGTTGTATATTTCGGCAGGCGCTCCGTTCGGGTCTCCCGGGAATCGGCAACCATTAGAAAACTTCTTGTCGTTGTCCACAACCTCACCATCGAGCATCGCGTGAGAATGGCGCGTCCTTCCATCAAGCGTTGCCATCCACTCTTTGCGGCATTTAATCCCCATCTTTTCAGCCGCAAAATAAGAATCCATCCGTCCGGCGTTCTGCGCACCCGTGACTGCCGTTCGAGCTGTCCGAATAGCGGAATCGCGGTTCATGGTGACAATTCTGGATTGTAGGTCATCTGCCATGTGCTTGATGCTCTTGCCCTGCAAAATGGAGCTTGTGACGCTGGCTGTGATCTGCTTTTTGCCCCATGCAAGATCAATTCCGCGCTTTAACGCTCTTTTCGGCGGGTAATACGGCATAAGCTCCGGCTGTTCCACAATCAAGCGCTTTACAGTCTGCTCATCCCATAAATCAAATCCGACATCGCCGGTCACCTGCTCAATGGTGTACGCCGCGAAATTCCGATTCAAACTGTAAATGCCCGGCGTTGCATCGTTGACATACGCAACAGCAGCAGCGTTTGCATTTGTCATGCGCTCTGCAACCTTATCCCGTAGCGCCTCAAAGCGCTTTCCACGCCCGATCTGCGCAAGCCGCCATTGCTTGTATTGTTCCTCGGTGATATCGCCAGCGTCCAGCCGTGCCTTTTCGGAAGCGTCACGGTCTGCGAACTTTGCGAAATACTCCTTGATGATATCCGTCAGACCGTCATACGCTTCTTTGTAAGAAGCGTATATCCGCTTTTCGAGCGCCTTTAACTCTTTTTCGGTGAGGTCGTATCCCTTATCAGGTCTCATTGTTCACCATCTCCGGCGGCTCGAAGCTGCGCTCAATAGCCTCTGCCGCTTTTCTCTTCAAAATTTCGGCAACTTCTTCCTGCGTCAGCCACGGGAGCTTGTTCAAAATTGTCTCATCATCGAGGTAGTTTGCCGCAAGAAGCACCATCTGCGTTTGTTCTAGCTGATTTGTTACCTTAGAGCGAGTAAAAGATGGCTCATCCTCAATCCCGACGATTTTGAAAAGCGCCTGTAAGAAATCAATTACGCAGTATTCGAATTGATCGACCTTGTTATCCATCGACTGATATGCTGCAGTGATCTCCGTCGCTGTTTTCTGCCCGCCTTGCAGTTTTGTAACGTCCAACATCTGAAAATCTCGGTACAGATCGTCGCTGATTCTGGAAAGAAGCGCTTCCCGAGCTTCAACCGGGATTGTGAGCGTATGAGCCTCCGCCTTCGCGTCGTCATCGTCCACAAGACCCACGCCAATTCGCCGCATAGACTCTTTGAACCGTGCCATATCGATCTCATCCATGCCGCCAGCATTGGAAATCGTCCAATAGATGATTGATGCTTCGTCAACCGTATTTGCAAAGCCGGATTTGATCAAATCGTAGCAGTCGATTGCTTCACGCTGTCCGACTAGCTCAGACTGCTTCGCGCGGTTTCCGTACATGGGAATAATAGGGAAGCCCGGATAATTCTGATACGCCAGAAGTTCAGTCCCGTCAATCTCAGAAGTCGCTTCCACAGCCACATAGCCGCGCTTCGGCTCCAAGATCATCATTTCTTCCCCGCTCCGTCGGATGTACTGTGTAAATCCATCAGGCTCAAAGAGAGTAGCACGCAGCGGCTTGCTTGTGCATACTTGCCAGAAACGAATGCCAGACCGAAGCGCTCCGTTTTCCTCATCCAGAAGTGGGACGAATTCTGTCACATCAAACACTTCAAGGTGATCGAGATTCCAGAAACCATAGGAAACGCCGCCGACAAGCGCGTCGTGTGCTGCGTCTTGGAGCCGTGTGTCAAACCCAGCGCCCAACTTCTCTTTGTTTTCCTCTTTTTTCAGTGTCACGCCGTTTCCAAGCAGATACTGCGTTTCCTGCGTGATGAAATTTGCAAAGAAATTGCTCCGAAGCTTATAGTTCGGACTGTAGTTGTCCGGAATGACTTTCCCGTTGAGTGTATAAAGCAGCTTTTGAAAATTAGCAATCGTCACATTCCTGTGCGCGTCATACTCCTTCGCAATAACCGCCTGTTTGTATAAACCCGAGTCTTTGTGATTATTTATCGCGGACAGAACAAATTCCATCCGTTCCCGGTCAGACTTTTCCGCAACCTCTAAAAAATCCTGATATGTTTTCATCTTTTACCTCACCGCGCCAGTTCCGGCACAAATCTGTGTTCTTTGAAGTGCTTTTTCAAGACCGTCATCACCATGTACCTGATTTCGTCCATAGCGTGGTCGTTTTCCTTCACGACGCGGTCAGATTCTTCTTTTTCGTCCCACCTGTAAAGCCCGAATTCGCGGATGGCGTCCTCGCAGCTCTCATGGATTTTGAGCTTCCCGGACGCAATCATCTCAGCCGTTGTCTGTATGCCGGGCAGTACATCATTCACCGCCCCACGCACTTTGAACTCATGGTGCTTCTTTACGGTAGCAATAAAAGCGTCCGCAGACGGGTCTACAATCAGACATTTTATATCTCTCCCACCCGCAAGACGCTTTACCTCTGAATAATACTCTTCCGGCGTTTTTTCTTTCCGTTCTTCTCGCCCGCAGTAATAATACTCTCCGATTCGCACCGCTTCCGTTTTCGTCACGCACCACAAGCCAGCCGAAAACGGGTTGTGTGTGCCGTAGTCAATGGAAATGTAATAATCGCCGGTGCCCGGTATGTCCTGCACGATGCAGGAATCGCCGACCCTAGGGTATACAAGTCCTTCTGCCAGCGTCCATTTCCCAAGAATGTATCTATCGTAGAAAACCGTTCCGGCATATTCCTTCTTTAAATTTTCTACGAAGGAAGGCGGCAAGAACGGATTATCATCAATTGTATAAACTTGGCTGAAAATATCGGCATCGCTATCCAAAAACCTTTTCAGCCAATGGTTAGGATATTGCGGGTTATAAGTCCCATCAAAACAGGAATACTCTTTATCAAGTCGACTTTTCAGAAGTGCAAAGACTTCTTCCGACCAATCTGCAACCTCGTCACCGTAGCAATACTTGATTGACGCGCCGCGGATTTTCGAGACCTGAGATACCTTTTCCGCACCGAGGCAATAGCACTTCTCGCCAAATATCCAAGCCGTGTTATCGCTTGATATCGTTCCTACCAGCTTATCGCCGTAAAGATTCCGCATCGGCTCTAGCACGTTTCGCTCGATTGTGGATTTTGTGACACCGAGGATGACGGCAAGCCCATCTTTACCAGCACGCTCCCGAATACGAAGTGGGATAATCCATTTAAAATCAAGATACGTCTTCCCGCTTCGAGTTGCTCCGCCCTTAAAGTTCCAGCGGTGATTTGCGTATCTAGCAAATTCAAGTTGTTTCTGACTTAACAGCATCTCTAAACTCCCTAAGCAGCCCATCCAGCTTATTCAGGCTGTCATTGCTGCTGGCCGTGTTCTTCGTTGCCTTGTCAACGATAATGCCAAATGATGTCGCGATCTGGCTCAGCGTCGCTGTAGAGATTTTTTCTGGATCAGTCAGCGCTTTCAGGTGCAAAACGATGGCTTCCTGCATCGCGCCTTTCTGCGATTCCATGAAAGCCAGCATCTCAGCCGTGTTTTCCTCTTTTTTCTGCTGTACTTTTTCGCTGATATCTGGTGATGCGTCAACAATTCTCTTCACAGTCTGATGCGTGACGCCATGCTTTTTCGCGACAGCGTTGTAAGACTGCATTTCTACCCAGTCGGCAACTATTTTCTTTTTCTGCCGATCTGTCAACCTCGCAGCCATAATCACCACCTCGAAATAGTTATCCTTTTCACGCTCCACCGGATTGCGGTTTCCGGTGGAGCTAAGAAAAAGGAGGTTCCGCAGTACGCTGCGTAGCCGTAAGAAGGATGAAAGCGCAGAGGATACACCTCTACGCTCTCAACGATACACTATGTTTAAGGCTCTCTTACGCAAACTTTTGAATATAAACCACGTTTTTCTGCCACTAAGTAGATAAACTGCCTATGCCATTCCTGAGCGGTACGCTCCGAAACATATACCACCATCGCAGCGCCCTGTAAGGTGTGTGTACGCTTCCAAAGAACCAAATCTATGAGCCGCAGCCGCTCCGCTCCATCTATGCGCTGTTTCGTTTCTTCAACAGCAGCCTCGACGGCGTAGAACTCGTCATCCGTCAGCCGCCGCTTCTTTTTGTCAGCAATATGCCTATCCACATCATAGACGCGAATCATCCACTTTGCATATGACCACCAGCCGCAGCGCGGTTTGCTCACCACATCAGCCTCCTATCTGCCCGAACTCCCGAACCCATTTTCCCCGCGCTCCGTCTCCTCGAGCGAGCTGACTACTTCCAGCTCCGGCAATATACACGGAAGTATAACAAGCTGCGAGATCTTGTCGCCCTTACAGACCTTGTAAGGCTTGCCCCCGTGGTTGTAGAGCTTGACCATGATGCTTCCGGTGTAGCCAACGTCTATAACCCCTTCGCTTGTGATTCCGTGCTTGACGTTCAGCCCGCTTTTGCTCTTGAGAAATCCCACGGTGTTTTTCGGCAGCTGGACATGCACGCCGGTGTCAAACAGTTCGCTTTCTCCGGGGTAGATGTAAACGTCGTCGTTCGCGGAATACAGATCAAGCCCCGCGTCGTATTCATGCGCCCTTGTGGGCATGATCGCCCACGGTTCCAAAACAATTTTCATTTGTCCCACCAATCCTTGATTGTATCGTTCCGTTCAAAAAACGGCTGGAAGAACGGACCGCAGAGCTTCTTAAGGCTCGAGTCCAGCCGGTGAATTGCATCGTCGGATTCCTTCTTGCCCAGCCATGCCACGCCGTACTCTGCGTCCAGCTGCTCCATTTTGTCCAGAAGTTCTTTTGCCTTCGACGGGCTTTTGAGCATGCCCAGTTCATGCGCCGCCACAAAGAAAAGGTCCGTCACCTTCTGTTTTCCGGCTTCCATACCGGCGGCAAAATAAGCCTTGTTGCTGCTGCGAATACGCTTTGCCAGATCGTTCATTGTACTCATAGCTGTATCCCCCTTATGTACTTGTCAAAATACGTCACAGCCACCGCCATAGCCGCCCACATGTCCGCCGAGAACCCGTAAAAGAAACCGGGGTTCTTCTTTGTTCCCTTTCCATAGTTCGGCTGACCGGGCGCGTAGCGGTCGACAAGGGCTTGACGGATGTTTGCATCTTTTGCCGACGCTCTGCCGCATAAATAAAGCTTCTCTTCCCGGCGGAAGATCTTCTGTATCTGGTATCCCTTCCGGTAAAGCTCGGCATATTCCCAGAACCGCCCAATCCAGAAGCAGGTGTCAAACACCTCCTGACCGACCGGCATTCCCATTCCGGCGACCATTTCGATTGCCAGGTGCTGATACTCCCGGCAGAGAACGGGGAATATCTCCCCGTTCGGAACTTTACCAACGTCCAGCACCTTCCGGATTTCCTGCCCGTCGTGCTCCACCAGCACATAGCCGGACTCGATATTCCCCGGGTCAATCGCCAGTATCGTTCCCACCTTGCAGCCTCCTTCCGGTCTCGCACGGCTTCATTTCAGGGCAATCACCATATTTCGCGCAATGCGGCTCAAGCAGCCCCTCGAACTCTGGGCAGTGGTTGACCACCAGCCATCGCATCATCAGAACAACTTCCCGCGTCTCTTTCGCCGCCAGCTTGCAAATCCGTTTCTCCGCAATCGCCATCAGCTCTTCGGCGTTCATGTACCAGATCATGTCTACCGGCGTGTCCTGCCGCGCTGCGTTCCGGTCGTATTCGTCCTGCCGGTCATTCCGCTGTGACCGGATAAACGGCTGTGCGTGGACGTGGCGGGCTAAATGGGTGCTTACCCAGTACGGCACGCCCTCAAGATAAAACGCAAACTGCAACGTCCGAATTGGGCTGTGCCGCGCCCGGAGGATGGAGTGTTTCCACTCCATGTCCGGTGCCGTCTTCATCTCCTTGCCGATGGTAACTAAGGCGCACTGTTTCGCAAACGCCCAGTCTTCATCGGTGGGATATTTCAAAAGCGTAATGTTCATTTTTCCTCTTTCTCCGGCAGCAGTCTGTCTGTCAATACATCCGCTATCGTGTACATAATTTCGTCTCGCTCCAACTGAGGGAACTTATATTCATTGATGATCTGTTCCACTTTAGCCTTGATGAGCGGTCTTGATGCACGGCATTCTTCTTGCATGATGTCATAGGCAATGCTGTTTTTCCGTTCCCACGCGTCCGCTTTCTGGAATACTGTAAAGTCCGACAGCCCCGCTATTACCTCACGAACTTTACGCGGAATCTCCCTTTTACAGAAATCATCTTCACCTACATAGGTATTCACCATAGCCGCAACTTCCGCATAGGAAATGTTTGCAATGATGTCGTTTACATTGAGTTTACGCATATCTTCTCTGATTTTCTGGTACAGCGCTTCTTTGCAGATCTCTTTGATTTCTTCTTCGCTGAGATAGTCTTCAATTTCAATATCCATCATTCTTCCCTCCGTTCTCCGTAGCTGCAATACCCGTCAGGCTCCGGGTCTGAAAGCCCTCTCCGATCTGCGCAGTACGGGTCATTTTCATTGTTCCGGCAGAAATTCTTGCAATCTTGACAACGCACGACGGGGACAGCGTCTACAGACGGCGCATTTGCAATCAGTTTCTGAATTCTCTGTCGCGCTTGGCTCAACATTACGTGCGTGATAACATTCTCGGTTTTGCTCCGATCTTCCATGTACTTTTCTTCTGCTGCGTCGTATAGCCGGTTCGCATCAATCAGCCACATTATTGCTACCTCCTGTATTTGTCTGATACTCACCGTAACTGCAAAAATCCGTTTCCTTCCGCCAGAAGCCATCGTTTGTTCTCAGGCAGACCATAGCGCCGTTCGGCTTGCTGTCGTAGTCACCGTATTTGCAGTCCCTGCACCGCACTATTTGTATAGCCTCTCCCGGAAATGAAGCCATCGCCCTTTCAAAGTCTTCCGCGAAAATTATGCGGCAAAGCCCGCGACCATCGCTCAAATCATGAAGCGGGATCTTCTTCAACCATTCCCTCAGTCCATCGGCGGAAATCATTTTTTCGCTTTCCACGTTCTACGCCTCCATCCATCTTCGCCCCGCAGTTGGGGCAATACTTGAAGTCTTCATCGCATCCGCTCCAAGAAATATAACAATGGCAAATGCTGCATTCTGCGTTATGCTGTCCACACGTAAAATCTTCTGCCCCGTCAAGCCACCGCCCATGCACCACCTCCGCAACGTCGGCGGCAGGCGCTCCCCTGATCTCGTTTCTGATCTCATCGAGCAGCCGGTTTTGCGCCGGACTGCGGCACGCGCCGTAGCGCTTCGTCACAGCGCGAAGCGCAGTATCCCGCCGAATATACTCGTCAGCCATTTTCATTTCTCCTGTTCCATGCTTTGATTACAATTCCGGGCTTATATGAAACTCCGGTTGACGCCGCACAGCGCTCACAAACAACCCTAAATGCCCAAACTCTACCTTCAGAATCCATTTTGGCTCCAATGTCAACAGATACTCTTGCTGTTCCGCCGCAAAACGGGCACAGTCTCGGCTTAGTCATCCTTCTTGCCCTCCGTTATCCACGTTGGCTTGTTCTCCGTCGATGTTGTAGCCGTATACGTTTCCCGAGCAGGGCATCGACTGCAAACTCCGTTACAGCATGTCCAGCCACCGCCGCAAGGTCTTATCTCAGCCATCCTTCTTGCCCTCCTCATCCTTGAGAATTACCATCGCGGAGTAATAATGCTCATGATATTTGCCGTCGATCGCGGAGCTGTACTTAATATCCACCACGCGTTCCGGCGTAAATTTCTCGATGGCACCGTTGACTAACGTCTCAAGTCTGCCGATTAAGTCGCTCTCGACCAGAATTACCTTCATGCCTTGCCCTCCATTTCCTGCAAAGCCTTCTCGGCTTCTTTGCTGATGGGAATAATCAGCCCCGCCGTAACACCGGCGTCAAAAGTTTCTAGCGTCATGTGGTATATAACACCTTTGCGAACATACACGATTGCAGGGCGCACATTTTTCATAAGGCGCGGGCAATCTTTGGATATTTGATCGATCATATTAGCGCCCACCTTGCACGGCAGAATCAAGACGCGCCCCTCAACATCCGCTTTCATCAGCTCCACCATTCGCGAGATGGAGTAATCACAGCCGGAAAGCGTTTCCTCGATTTCTCGCGCCTCGGTGCACGCCTGCGGGGATAGCCCCGCATCTTCGTAAGCCTTGAGCCTTTCCCATACCTGCTTCTGTGTGCAGTTATGATCGTACGGACACATGAGGTAGGCGCATTTCGAAATGTCGCAGAAATTGCCTTCAAACGTCAGTCTTTCCATCAGCAGCCTCCTTGTTCGGCAGCAGTTTCCATTCAATCCAACCATGCTGCTTATTTCTGATTGCGCTCAAATAGTATTTTTTCGACAGCTCAAAAAGTTTATGGATACAATACACACCATCCACTACGCAGTAATCTCCACTCTCGCTGCCGTCTGAATCAAAGTGTTCACAGTCAGGGCAAACGAAAGTACGGCACACGTCTTGGCATGCATCTTGGAAATCGTCGTCAGTCATGCCATCATCTGGGTCGACATAGTCCCACAGAAATGTTGAAACCGCGCTGCACTCACGGTGCATGAGCCAGTCATATACTGTGCCATCGTAGACGCACGTATTTCGTTCATACTCTACGCCCGGTTCTATGTAGCCGCCGCAAAGAGAGCATATATGCCGTTTCCTTGCTTTGCGTATCACAGATTTCAAAAGTTCTGGGTTCATGCTTTTCCATCCTTTCCCGGCAGCGGCACCATATGGCATTTATCTGCCGCAAATTCTGCGACATAGAGCAGCGCAGTGCAGGCAAGCAGGATGTCTGCCATGAGCTCCTGCGCATCCTGTTCTCCGAGCCCATCGAAATTTTTCTTCCGCAGGTATGCTGCATACATCGCACCAAGCTTTTGGATATTCTCCGCGGCTTCCTGGTACCGTTCCTTCGGCGCCGTATATCCAAGTCCTACCTTTTCGATTTTACTCATACCTTTTCTCCTTCCTCCCGCTCAAAGCGGATTTTCATTTGTGCCGGGCAAAGGTCTACCTCTGGACGGCGCTTGCCTGTCCAGCGAAGCCCGCCAGCCTGTCCGACGCACTTCCATCCAGCCGCCTTTAAGCTTGTCCCCGGCTCCGTATCCAGAATGTAAGTAATCAGTTTGTGGTAGCCCATCGCCCGGGCGGCGCGCCATGCAGCAGCATACAGAATGGAGCAGGCGTTCCGCGTTCCGTCTGTGCAGCAGCGGTTTACCTCCAGTGTCCATCCGTCGTCCAGATATCGCGCAACCGGTCGTCCTACGATCGCGACACCAACGATTTTCTCGCCGTCGCTGCACCCAATCGAAAACTTATGCCCGACGACTGGCTTGTGGTGCCGGTGATGCTCCGCCACAAACGCATTCGCTTCCGCAAGGGAAATCGGACAAATGTCAAGCATCCTTTTCTCCTTCCTCCGGCGCTCCCGGCAAACCGCGCCATTCCCAGTGGTCGCCTCCGCACCCGAAACAACGGCATTTCTCCTCACATCTATCGCACCAGTGTGCAACGTCTGTTCCGGGCTTGACGCATACCGCACAATTTTTGCACGTCTCGCAATCTTTTCCCTTTTTAGCAATCTCAAGCAGCGCGTCCCTCTCGGCTTCTGCCTCCGCATTCTCGGCGGTCAGGCGCTCGATCAGATCGGCGGCACCGTTCATCGTTTCCGTCATGCAGCGTTCACTCCCAACAGCAGGGCAATTATAGCAATCCCCACCACTATTGTCAGGGACGTGGACGCATATCCGCAGCGCCCGCACAATTTCATCCGTTGTCACTTCAAATGATTCCTCCCTCTTGTTCTTGCCTCCGCAATCCGGCGGCAGTTCTTCGCCCCGCCTGCGGTCTTCTGCCGCAAATCGGATGTCTCCACGCGCTTGTCGTAGCCTGCGTTTCGTTCAGCCTCATAGGCAAGCCACGCTTCGCAGGTAGCCCCACAGCCCGGTCCGCGTCGCGGGCAATCCCTGCCGCATGGTCCGGCGTATTTTAGCCTGATCATGTCTTCCTCCTGGCCTGCACCGTCACTTCCGCCTCCCAGCATTCCGGTTCCCGGACGGTGATAATCTTCCGCCGCCCGTCCTCCGGGTCCTTGACGCTGGCGAGGTAAAACGTCTTGTTCTGCATTTTCTGCGGATACTTCCGTGCCCTTAAAGGCGTTCTGAGCTTCGGCATAAGCCGTGGGTAAATCGGCAGCGGCTCCGGTATGACAATCCAGACCTCGATTCCCTGCTTCATCATGCTTCCTCCCCCAACATCCGCTGAATCGCCGCTTTCTGTAAGTCGCTCAGATCGCCGTCGTGATGCTGCACGTTGTAGCCCGGCTTCTTCCCCGGCTGTGACGGCGCACCCTTCTCACGTTCTTTCGATTCCCACGTCAAAAACTTCTGTTTCCAGTTCCGCACTGGGTCTCCCTTCCCGTCGACCCAGTTTCCGGCAGAATAATAGTCGAAAAATTTCTGTGCCAGATTCGGGGTCCCACGCTCCTTCGCGTATGCGGAAACCTCTTCCAACGTAGGTGGTATAAATTTCTTACGTTTCTTCTCAGAAATAGAACTACTCTCTTTTCTATTTCCATTTCCATTTCCTAAAGGTAATACCGTGGTATTACCGCAAGCACTACCATCAGCCATACCAGAGTTATCATTTTCTTTGTTCCAACGCTTGCTGATGTTCTCCCTTTGACGCTGGCAATGCTTGTCCCGTTTTTCGATTTCAAGCTCCATCCGGCGATTGAAGTACTTGCCGTCCTCATCCTTCTGAAACTTGCTCATAACCTCGTCTGACGGCTTTTTGACAGCCCGTATGATTTCCTGCATCGTCATATGCCCGCGCTCTCTTTGGAGGCACAGGAGCGTGATATACTGCCCACGCTCCCGCATATCCATCAAGGCACAGCCGGATAGGAAATCCGACGTGTAAAACAAGACGGCAGGGTCTTTGTTGTTTGCCATCCCGCCACCGCCTTAGAACGGCGGTTCTTCGCCGTCATCTTCCATCATCGTAAACCCGCCGGGGTTTGCCGGGTCCTTCGGCTCCGAAGATTTCTTTCCTTCGCCGAAGTAAACACGGTTCGCCACGACTTCAGCAGACCGGCGCTTGTTTCCGTCCTTGTCCTTCCAGTCGCGCAGCTGCAATCTGCCGTCCACGACGGCCATGCTGCCCTTGAAGAAGTATCCGCTGACAAAATCCGCTGTTCCCTTCCAAGCAACGCAGTCAATAAAATCCGTTTCCTTCTCTCCGCCCTCCTGCGTAAAATCGCGGTCAACCGCCAGCGTGAAAGATGCGACCGAAGTTCCGTTCGGCGTCTTTCTCAACTCCGGGTCACGCGTGAGCCTGCCCATAATAACAATGTGGTTCAGCATACTTCCTCCTTCTCCCCGAAGATGGTTTTCAGGATAAACTCAATCTCATACGATTTCAGTTCCTTGTACGCTCTCTCAAGCATCGAAAGCTGCATACTTTTTTCCACCATTTCCTTGTACTGAGCTGCATCCAGATAAACAAACGATTTGTGTTCTTCCATGCTTACATCCCTTTCTTATAAATCAGTTTCGTTTCATCCCAATCGGGATATTTCATCTTGAGATACCGCCTGATATACTCTCTCAGGCTTTTGCGCTTCGGTGATTGGTCGAATGCCATATGGCAGCTATCGCAAAGCGTCACGATGTTCTGCTCGATTCCAAGCCCGCCCTGCGAGCGTGGGATGAAGTGGCACCACGGATTGCCGGGGCGAAGGCAGACAATGCAGCGCCCGCCGTCGCGCGCCCAGACAGCTTCCTTAACCTTCTCAGGTATCTTTGTCGCCTTCGTTTCCTTTCTCATCCTGCCTCCATTCCAGCGCCATACGCTCGAGTTCTTCCGGGGTCAGGGTTTCAATGCCCTGCTGTTTGCAGTCCTCTACAACCAGATCAATGAGCCGCGCCATCTGCTTTGTGTCGTAGGTGCTTGAGCCGTAGTAGCAAATGACGTTCGTGCAGCCCGGAATTTTTGACGCCATAATCTCCGTACACCAGCCGAGACCGCGCGCTTCCCACCGTTCCCGGAACCGCTTGACCGCTGCGTCCGGAGCGCAGAGCGTATCGGAGTTGTCGCCAACGTCCGGGATATAGTGCCGGTAGACTTCTTCCGGTGGAATCCCAACCTTGACGGAAAGCTTGTTGCAGAGTGTCCAGAGATATCGGTTTGCATCCAAGCTCCGCTTCTTCCGGAACTCTTTAATCGTGACCACGTATTTCTTCTGCGGGTCAAATTCTCCGGCAACCATCCGGGCTTGCCCGGGCAGCTCCGGTCGGAGCTTCAGCCAGCTCCCCGCTGCATCCATGCTCCACGAAGCTTCAACGATGTTCAGTTCTCTCAACCGGCATAACCCCCTTTCTAAGACACTTCGCAAGATATCGAAGCCGTGGCAGATACTCCCCTTCTATCCATTCCCGATCATACGGTATCGGATGATAGGACAGCCTATCGTCTTCAATCTCCCGAAACCAGTTTCTGTAGTCTTCCGGTTCCAGATGGTACGCAACGATACGCAGATTCTTTTTTGCCGCGAACATTTCAACCTGCGCCTGCATCCAGTACGCACGGGACACCTTGAAGGATTCTCCCTTGTGCGTCTTTACCTCTGATATTTCCTGCGCGTCCTCGCCGTCCAGGTTCACCCGAAGTCGAAGCCGTCGAATCCTGATCTGCCTGTCCATTTTTCGGATTCCGATATGCTCCAGAATCTTATGTTCGTAAGCACTTCCGGTCTCCATCTCGAGCGTTGAAAAGTGGTCGCGGTTCACACCGAGCTTTTGCAGCCAAAAGCTGCGGAACGTCTTTGTGTCCCATCTTCCCATGATCGCCGCCGTATCCGACGCGCCGAACCACCCGCTTCTGTCGTGGTCGTGTATCATAAGCGTTTCAGCGTGTTTTCCAGATACTG
>ERZ1026898.1109-NODE-1109-length-14011-cov-27.193394_pt1 | contig 14011 bp, 13 predicted proteins | sample MGYA00380178_ERZ1026898 | MGnify/ENA primary metagenome ERZ1026898 (study PRJEB33269, sample SAMEA4719814) | human gut metagenome | biome: human-associated habitat; feature: organic feature; material: feces | place: Cameroon | collected 2013-10 ... | reverse complement strand
CTACCTTGTCAAACCGGTCAACTGATGCAACTAATTTTTTACACATTACTAAGTAAAGAATATGCCTGCCCAGACCAATGAGATTATCAAACGGACAGGATTGTCAAATACCCCGTTTCCAACGTTCCCGGTCAACAACACCAAGCCGTTGGTAACCGCTGCCCAGATCAGGTGAGTCTTGGCAAGTGCAACCGCATTAGGCAGTCGTTTGTGGAATGCAACCACAGTGTAAATTCCTATTGAGACAAAGCTTACCAACATCAAGATGTCACAGGCCAATAATGGCCAGCTGATTGAATAGGCCCTTGAAGCGGATACAACGGAATAGGCTCCTTTCATTAATCCTTCATCAGCTCTTGGCACAATGGAAACCAATGTGCTGATAATTGTCAGGATAATTCCGCCAATAACGCAGAAGTACAAGTAGAACGCCAGAAAACCGTGAATCCCCACGCTGTCCTCGACAACCCTCTGTTCATCCCTAATCGCCTTCTCCACTTCCGCCTCGTCCCCGACAAAATGCTCGCAACGATCCTCGAACTCCGGCCCCCTTCCCGTCAGCGAACACCTCCGTCCATCCTCCATCGAGAAGGTACTCTTACTGCAATGAGCACAGTACTCGAATTTGTCTTCTGTTTTCATAATGATTTGATTTATATATATTGTTAGGCATTTATCTTACTGACGTAAAAACTTACGATGCCAGTGTCTCATTGTCAATATCCTTAAAATAATTCACTTTAACAATTTCAGGCACAACCCATTCTCTCATAAGTGCAGTCAAAGTCTTGTTGTAAAAATGAACGAGGATTTGTTGAAGTTCACGGTACACTTCCACCAATTCTTTGTTGGACTCACTATGAGGCTTGGAAAAAAAGTTCGTAATCTCGTTAATGATTTCGCTCTTTTCTTCAATGTTTTTTGATATTATCAAGAACTTGGACTGGCCATCGGAATCTACATCCATAATTGCTTGTGATGCTGTCCTAAAATGAGACTCGGCGTGATTGACATATTCTATGGCCTTTGTGGAAGTATCGTTCCTTTGGGTGAGTTCAATAATGGTTTGAAAGGCGTCTCTAAGTTCATTTATGTCAGCAAGTAATCTACCTGTTTGGATTATTAAATGGAACAACAATCCGTTGTCATTATCCTGATTGGCTTTCTGTAGCATCCAATAATTGCAATGCCTCGCTATTTCTTCTGCTGCTTGTGCGAGAGGTGCATAATAATCTCTGTGTTTCTTAATAGGAACGTTGGTTCCAGTGCAAGGTATATTATCGTAGTAAAAAGACCTGGCAGAGGAGTTTTCATCGATAATTTGTTGTAAGTTGTTTAAGTCGTTGCTTGCAATGTTGTACTTCTCAAGCACATCCGCATTGGAAGGCGTGAATGGGAAAGACTCAAATTCCTTATTGGCGATACAGATGTCCTCGAAAGTCTGGTTAGAATAAAATAGAGTTGAATTATAGAAGTGACTCAGATAGCTTGGCATCCTTTCATCCAAGAAACACTTGACAACCTCGCTTGTGACATCATTTTTGAAGAATTCCGTACTATACGGAAACAGTTCTTTGGTAAATTCCGGTATCAGATCATTGAATACATCTTCTATAACCTTAGGCTGAAAGAATGTTATTGCGGGAGTATTGTCCCAATTGGTCTCAATATACGGCATTCTCTTGATCGCATCACATCTGTTAGTCATCGTAGGATGTGTGTATTCATTTACCCACGACAATTTGGAATTGTTTTCTGACAGAGGGGCTAATATATGCCTTGTCGGTTCCATTGTCACACTGGTTTTATTGTTTGCATCGTTAAGGAATGCGTCCACAACCATTAAGATATTTTGAGGAACCCGCTTTTCATCACGCATAAGGTGCTTAATGTATCCTGTAACATCGTCCCATAATCGAGAGAAATGACTGATTTTACTTAGAGCGGAAATGGAGCCATCCGTTCCAACCACTTGATATGAATATGCATCCGCGTCAAATTCTTGAGCACGGGAAAGAATCCCATTTAGCGGAGCAACTTCCATATAGTGTTTGGTCATAATTTTTGTGACAATGTGTGCGAACAGTCGTGCGGTGTCAGCCTGACTCTCCGCAGAGTTGTCCAATTCCTCACAAGATTGGTTTATTGAAGAACAAATAAATTCCGTCAAGTTGGCTATCCTGTTCATTTTTGTGGACTTCTGAGTGAAATGACCGAATTCGTGACTGAGGATAGACTTGAATTCTGTCTTGTTAAGAGTCATTAATAAAGGGAGCCCGATAGTAAGATTTTGCCTGCCTGGAAATAAGTAACCCCAGATGCTAGAATAGGAAACATAGGCATTGCATTCACTTGAGATATAGATGTGCTTGGGAGAACGACACTGGACTTTAGCTACGACTTCGTCTATCAACTCGAATAATTCACGGTAGTCTTTACGCTTTATCTCACGCCTCGTTGTCTTCCTGCTTTCAAACATCTTGAATAGTGGGTCGAGCATATAAAAAACACACGCCACGGAAAACACAAACAGACAAAGCATTATGATTATGACTCTTATGTCAAAACCACTGCCACTTTCAAATGCATTAGCCAAAATGATAATTACTGCTGAAAAGAGTATCAGAGACAGGAGTATCACGCTTGCTATCAGTGCAAAATAGGTCAATAGTAATCGGTTGACTTTCTTCCTTACTTGAGCGACAATGTCGGAAAGATTACTATGTTCGTTTAAATTGCTCGTTAACATCATTATGAAATTCTATCTCACGATTTATTTTATACATTTATTCATCGGTTGGCTTTTGTCACATCCTACCATCTAATGATAGCCTCTAATATCCTCAATTGGTCTTTATCTTCTTTTCCGAGACTACATATGTTTTTGACCACTTGTCGTGCCAATTCCCTGACAAAGTGTGGTCCTTTCGCCATCCACCGAAAAGAAATGATACCGATTCGTATGGAACAAAACGACAAAGTGTTCGTAATGCAATACGACCATTTGTAGGCTGATTACCGTCAATATCAACTACCCGTAGTCCTAACAAAAGTTTGCCAACAGTCTTTCCAGATTTACTTTCCATTAAATAATAATACAGGAATATTGTTGGCAAACTGATGATTGATATATTTATTTCAAGCCCCATAATCGTTGCAAATATGCTAACAACATATACAAGCAGTAGAATAATTGCATAATCGATCAGGTATTCCAAAAATCTGTTTTTTGATTCGTAATATTGTTCTGCATAATAGTCATATTGTGGCTCTTGGGGAGAACGAGAACCAACCGTATAACTGATGCCACGTTCATTCAGGACTGCTACTACGGCTTCACGAGCCGACTGTGTATAATCTCTGGCATCCACTTCGATGATCTGAAGCAGTTCATCATCTGTTTTGTTTCTCATCACTTTGATGAAATCTTCTTTGGTTCTTTCCATTGTTGAAAAAATAACATTTCAAGTAGACAAAATATTTAAACTGGATTAAATGCCACGATATGACTCTTTGTTATTTTACTGTGATAATGAACAATTTGGGTGAATTATCAACATAACCCCATACTGTTATATTCCCAGCTTTTAAAGCTTTCAATTCATCGTTATAGGCACGTACATAGGCAGATTTATTCTTGGAGATCTCCCATCGACTTACATATCCATTATCAATATACGCCTTTATTGTCTCGCCAACTCGCATATAGATATTCTTTGTATAAACCGTACGTACTTGTGAATGCTTGGTTTGCGAAACTACTGTCACTGTGCACATTTTATACTCCTTGCCTTTTGCCCATATGGTAGTACGTCCCTCAGAAATCCCTTTAATGATTCCTGAGGAAGAGATTGTCGCAACGCGTGGGTTGTCAGATTCCCAAAATAAGAATGTTCCATAGTTATACGCACTAATATATGTGATTGCTCCAACGTTTAATGAAATTGATTCGTTAGATAATGTCATTTTTGCATCACTATCGGAATAGACATTTGTTGATGCCGATGATATATTCGTAAATGGCGACTGATTTGAAGCTGAAGGGCGTGCTCGCCTGGCCCCCTTACAGTCTCTAATGAACTTCATCCATTGTCTTTTGCTATATGGAGTATTCTCGTCATACCAAATGCCATAGTTGTTTCTTACGTATCTCTTTGCGGTTGCGAATAGGCCATTATAACAATATGTTTTCACGAAACGACCTTTTATCACCTTCATTTGTGCATAGTTCGGGAACTTGTTTACGAAATCATTTAACACGTCTATGCTACAGGTGTTATCTCTGCAAACTATATAGTAACTGTTGGCGTACATCTCTTGATCAGATGTGGATAGGTACTTTATTCCTGATTCAAAATAAGGTTTTGCCGATGAATACAGTCCTTTTTGATAGCATTCCCTTGCTTCTAAAACAGACCGCCTAGCCTTGGCTTCTTCCTTATGCTTTGAATACGCAGGAGCATATATAATATAATTATTATAGCCCTTTATAGTATTGGTTCTCAACGCTCTTTGGAATTTATCTTCGTCCGTTTCAGAAATGTATATTGAAGATCCTGTTGCAGTCACATTTAAAGTCTTATGGATGTTTTCTGGTATTTTTCGTACCCGTATATCATCTTTTGGACTGATTACGACTGCAGTAATTACAACTTTAACTGGTTCGCCCAATTGTGACCGTCGGTTCACCAAAATTGATTTCTCGTAAAAAGCTGCTCCATTAGCTTGATAACCACTCGTCACAATCCAATTATTATCGGCTTTTCTATAAACGACCTTTGTTCCATTATATTGTTTAGTAACTTTGTCTAATATCTGAGAATCAGTCAATTCACCAAACTCAATCGATGTTATTAGTTTTATGCATATTTTAGAATCAGGAGACCAGAAGACTACGTTCTCATTGTTTGATTTCGTGTCCTTAGTCATAAACGAAGGCAGTTTTAATGAATATCCATAATTATTGTTTGTATAAGTTTGCAAATCATTGGCCGCCAAATAGGCTTCACGAAGTGTCTTGCATTTTTGTATTTGCGAAAGAGCTACGTTATCCGATGGGTTTTTAGCCAAAATTGATTGATACTTTCCAATCGCTTTTGTATACTGTTTCCTGGACATCAAGTGCATCGCCTCTTTCTGCAATTGTTCACACAACTCGCATATGGCGATTTCGCTTGCATATTTGTTGTAATTATCATTTAAAGCCTTCCAATAAGCCTTCGCTATATCATACTGGCCATTATTCATTCTCATTCTCGCTGATTCTACTGTTTGTGAGAATAATGAGAATGATAGTAAGAACAAGCAAAGAGTTATTATCGTCCTTTTCATTATTTCAGAGCGTTTATTCTTTGTTGATAATGGCTATATCTTGAAGAGGACTTGACTTTATTGAGTAATGATTCCGCCTCATTCAAAGTCTGTCGGTTTATAGGATCTCCATATCGTTTGGCCATTTCCATCCCTCTAAGTTTTGTCTCAAGTTCTTTTTCCAAAGATTCAATGTTGTTGGAGTTCTCTGTTAAGCTAGATGCTTGAGACTCTGATTGTTTTGTGGTGGTTTGATGGTTGCCCGCCTTAGTACCTACTTGAGAATCTTTATAAACGTTTTGTGAATTTGGAACCCGTTCAATATTTTCGATGACAATCTTTCCTACTACAACAATAGAGACAATTGCGGCACAACTCCAGAATAGCCGTTTTATGGTTTTCCCTATACGCTTACTTCGTTCTATGCCTTTCAGTTTACGTCTGGCATCATTGGCATACTTCCCATATGGGAGATCTTTCAAATATGACTGATATGCCGATTCCGTATTCGACCGTATTGTAAGATTCCATCGTAAGCTATCAATTATTTGGTTTGCCTCATTTATATGCTCCTTTAGTGCGGAGTGTTTAATGTAGTCCTGAAATGCTTTAATCGTATTCTCTTTAACAGCGTTATTCCAATAGTCATTTTCTTCCTGCCTATTCCTATTTTTAATCAATACCTTAAGTCGGCTGTTAGCTGCGGCCAAATGCTTTCCAGAAGGATAATTTGTTATATAATAGTGATATGATGCCTCCGTGTCAGTTTGAATAGCAGAATTCCAAGCCTTTTCCTCAATATATTTAGGAGAGGCTTCACCACAAACTTCACAATATAGAAGTTCGTCACTATTTTCCGTTTCGCATTTACCGCAAATCCAGCTCATAGTTTCTTGGCAATGTCTAAACCGTGACCACGTAATGTTGGTTTTGCGAGTTCACATTTGGTACCAGCAGCCATTAGAGTGCCTCTTATGGTAGGCCCGTGAGTTGGCGTAACTCCATCACTGACTGTTGAAGCCTTAAGTGCATTGAAGACTTCTTCAATAGTAGGCCTTTTGTCGGGATCCTTTTGCAACATATTGGCTATCAGGTTTTCAATGCCAGCAACAGGGATATCTTTAGCATATTTCGGAATGATACTATGATTCACACTATTCCAAGTCGTTTTATATTTATCCCCAACGATAGGCTTACATCCGGTGAAATATTCGCATAGAATTATTCCAAAAGTGAAAATATCTGATTTAAGAGTCAGATTTTTACCGTCAAATTCTCCATCTTCATCCATAATGTATGAAGCCTGCTCAGGAGAATAGTATTCTGGTGTTCCAACCAAATTTTCGCTGGTGGGAGGCTCTCCAGAAAAGAAGCTATCGTCAAAATCTATTAATTTGGCGGAAAATCCAGAGGAGGTCTTTTTGATCAATATGTTATCTGGCTTTAAGTCTCCGTGAACTATTCCAACACTATGCAGTATCTTTAAACTGTGGCAAACACATTTGGCAATGAGAAGAATACTCTCTATAGGAAGTCGTGCTATGTCTCCACAAGTGAGAGACTCGGTATCGATTTTCTCTGTTACTTTATAATAGCAGGGGCCATATCTGAAAAAGTCCACGGCGAAAACAAGATTTCCACCTAATGATACTTTAGATGCAATTTTTGCGTTCAAGTCACGGTGGTGTTTCTCAAAGAGATCACACGCTTTTTTCTTCTGTTCCTTAATTCTCTCACTGCCAGGACTCTCTGGTAATGGATACTTAGGGTATAAGAATTCCTTTATGAAATACTCTTTGCCTTCTTTTGAAGCAAAAGATATTTTACTCATACCTCCAGCAATTATAAAGTCTTGAAGTATCGTATAACCATTAATGACATCCCCTTTTAACATATCCCAAGTTGTTGTAATTGTGTTTATTATTATCTTTTATTGTGTTTTTTATTATTCAATCTCATTCTAATGTGTATCCTAGTGAACCTCCTAGTGAGCCACTTTATTCTTTTTGATAGACTTAAGCACAATTTCCCAAAACACCGATGCGAAGGAGGTGTTTTCTTTCCAATATCACTTGTTTCTTCATTGTAGTAGTCCCTGCTATCATCATCAATGTATTTACAATACGATGACTTATAGTTATTCCAACTAAGTTCAATTGTCCTTTGAAGTGCCGCTTCGGATTCATTTAACTCTTTGTGTAAATCTTCAATACGCTGTTGCTGGACAGTTATTTCTTCTACATATTGAGTTGATTTTTTCCCAAGTAATCTTTTTAGTTCACTGAAGTCCTTAAAACCCTTAGCTATTATTGCTATGGAAAAGTCATCTCCAGATATCTCCTGAATCTGCTCTTTCATCCTTCTCTCCCAATCTTCTTGGTTATTTGAAGAATACAACGAAGAAGCGAGCAAATGTTCAAAATGCATTGGAGTACGGCAATAACCAAAACATCCATCTGTGGCACTTAAAATCACATATGGCTGTTTGTCTATCTTGATTTCTTTATGATTTATAGTAAAGTCATTGTCAGCACAAACGCAATTCGATAGTGCACTGTCGCTCGTGAGGTTATCAAGCGGATCGTAGTCATTTACCAAATCATCTTTTGTTATTTGATAAAAACCACCATCTATCCATAGGTAATTTCTAGAATCTCCTGCCCAATAGCTATCGATAATTATATTAGCATTTTTATAATTAGCGACCGCTAAAGTAAATGTGGTAGGATAATTCCTTATAAGTTTACTCTTCAGCATTGACTTAGGTGAAGGATAGCTGGTTATTTCACGGTTTAGGCGTTCAACACATATTCGCTTTAAGGCTTCAGAATTAATGTTTGTCCCTTGATTGCTCACATAATCATCTATTGCATCACGAATAATTCTAGATGCCACATATGCTTTAGTGTGCTGCCCCTCATATCCAGAAGTACACAATGAAGCCCCAGAACCACCCATACCATCGTAAACACCTGTAATAGCAGATGATTCTGTCGAAAAGAGTATCGGATCGGAATCTTCCCCTTTACCGATACTCTTCTCAACCATAAACTTAAACTGGATGCAAGCTGTCATTAAATTGAATTTACTATTGACGATATAATCATATCATAATCTATATCGGTCAGGCCTTCGCCAGCTTTTGCCGGGTGATGAATGGCATTGCTCCAGTTTAACCCGATTTCTGTCCACGCACTTGCATCAGGAGCAAATATGATAATCCTTTTGGCAGACTTGTTCATCTTACCACTTTGCTCGTCTTCCCACCAATCCGTCAGTTCATCGAATGTTGAAGGCATATTTTGTGGATAGTATTCGGTCTTGGATTTTTCAAGACCAAGAGGATGCGTTGAAGCATCTGACCATGCTACAACAACGTGACGTCTTTTATCGCCACCTGATGTCCAGTCGGAATTGATAGCCATAGCAATGGCTTCTAGACCATTTTCGGGTTCATCTCCGCCACCAACTGGTTTGAGGCCTGAAATAAATGAACTGAACTCAGCTTCCTGTGCTGGAATGTTAAGAAATCCGGTATCAGATATAGCATTCTTTCCATCCGCACTGAAATCCCTAAATGCTATTGTACGGATGCGGAGTTCTGAAACGTCTTTCCCTTTTTCCTCGCACTTTTTGCATAAATCTGAGTAAAAATTTAGAGCATTAGATTTTACTGTATCAAGTAAACTCCCCATACTGCCTGTGCAATCTATGCACATTACAATGTCAACATTGTACTTTAAACCTTGTCCTGACATAATTTGAATAATTATAAAGATGTTATTGTCTGTGCTTTGTTATGCTACCCTTATTCGTTATTGCCTATTTTGCTGAATATTTACGCCTTCTATTGATAGTTCAGTTAATCGTTTGATCTTTTCTGTCAACTCTGTATCTTCATCGTCGTATTCTATTCTCATATTGACTAAGACACCCAATTCGTTCAGTTCGTGAATGAGTTTAGAGAAGTCATCGAGTCTTCCTTGTCTTTCCAATAGTTGCGGATTGACTATAATTGCTAATCTTTGCTTCATATGCTTATTTCCAGTCTGATAAAACGAGATAATTCTGTTCATTAAGATTATAAGGACGCATCCTTTCTATAGCATCGAGAATTGAAAAGAGAATTTGATCTGATCCGCCTTCTTTATAGACAAGATCATTGCCATTGTCATCTCGTAGGAATGAGCGTTTGAAGCCTTCTTTTAATACACCAATTATTTCTGCCTTTTTGCCATCGTCCCTTACGAAGATATTATCTTTGATAGTGCCTTCAGAGGGCACCGAAGCGCTATTAACAATCTTGTACCGATTCTCGTGAACAACAGTTACATTATATCCTGCCATACTCTATTAGTTATAAACCCCTTCGGCTCCAAAAGAGAACATTAGCAAACAAAAAGAAAGTGTGGAGCCCGTTTCGTCGCTTATCTTCAAGAAGGTTGTGGTAGAACCTGAGTATGAATAAACGGAAACAATCCCCACACCTGTATCGTTGAGTGTTGAATACACGCAAGCGAATACAGATGAACGGTGCTGTCGGTTTATCCTTATACTCGTTGAAAACTACCACATTTTCTTGAAAGGATAGTGCGAAAACACTTTCATCAATATGTCCGTTCCAGATCATAGGGTCTGAAACGTTGTAAAGGTAGTAATATTTTCGGACTTTCAGCACTTTTTCTGAGGATTATTTCCGTGGATATATTCATTAATGCCGTCTCCCTGTCGTTGAGGATGGCTTTTCTTCTCTTGTGCGCGGCACTTCGAGAGGAGGTGTCGGTGTTCCGTTAGGCGACTGTCTGACGTTTCCATTTTTGCTGTACCATCAAATACTGGCTGCAATATTACAAGTATATTCCCGCCGAATCAAGTTCATATCGGTTCATTTTTAGGAAGGTGGGTGGATTGATCATTAAGCGCTCCGCCTCTCGTCCTTGATGCTTTGAACGGAGGGGCGGTCTGGCGGTGTTCCGCTTTGCGGGTTGTGTTCATTCATATTCATTGTCTTGTGCTTTTACCATTAATGTCGCGTTTGGGGAAAGGTAAACCGGGAATTTAGGAAAAGATGATATGGCGGTTGTCTTCCCACAGGCCGATAGCGAGAAGCAGCAGCTACTCAAGAATCTTCCATTGGCCTCCGTAGGTCTGCGGTCCTATGCGGACGATTTTGCCAGTCTCTTTTAGTATTGATATGTATTTCTTTATCGTTGTCGGAGATTTTGAGAGAATCTTTGATATTTGTTTAGATGAAATTTTCGGATTTTTCCTTAGTTCATTCAAGATTGCGTCCATTAGAGTTTGGCCACTAGTTTGGCCACTAGTTTGGCCACTAGTTTGGTCACTAGTTTGGGTACCCTTATATGAAGGCCTCTTGAAACAAACAGTCACGAATCCTTTTCCATTCGTATATGTGGGCTCTTCCACGCCTGCCTCCCGGCAGCTGTCCGCTATCCTGCGAATGCCTGAACCCCAATTCTCCAAATAGGTCATCTTGTATAGTGCTTGAGCGATTATCGGATTGTACGGGAATGAATCGTGAGACTGAAGTATCGTTTCCGGTGATAACTCGTGCGGAAGCCTTCCCGGGTTCTCTATCTCGACTCGGTCATCGTAAATCGCCAGTCCTGTGGATGTCCCGCGATTTTCATAATCTCGATGTGCCAGGCTGTTTATAATGGCTTCACGCAGAGCGACAATCGGTATCTCAAGCTTTTCTTCCCTTCGCAATCCCTCAATTTTTCCACTCAGGTTGAGGTGCTTGAAGCAGAATGCGATGGCAGCATCAAGAATGTCAAAGAAATTGCCGCTTACCTGCTGGTTGTCGATAAACTCATTCTTGTTGATGCCGGCAAATCGGGCAAGCCTGATTTTTAACTGGGTGTAGTAATGCGTTTCTTGTGCGAACAATACGACTGCGGCGTTATTCGGTCTGCCGTTCTCTATCAGCTTAAGTTTGTTGAGGACATTCGTTCAACGCACTGGAGTTCAAGCGACCACCATTAACACCAGCTCGAATCCCGTCACTGATTCTGTTTTCATCAAGGTCGGACAGCTCTACACCTACAGCTTCCTGTAACTCCCAAAAGAAATTCATTGGTTTGTAGGCCTTCAGCCGGCTTTCAAACATATCGCGAGACATTACCCGTGTAGTGCTCTCGGTCCTTAGGTAAGGTCGGCTGTCGTATGTAAATGGCCTGTCGCCCAAGTTCCATCTGTCAAAATGCAGGACAATCAATTGTTTGCCGTTTGATTCGGGGACATCGACATACTCTGGTTTGATGTCTATGGCGGGCTCTATCCCGGACAACGCCTGAGCGATTTCCCTCCTTGTGGCATCCGTGACATCCTGTCCTAAGATTTTGAGAGAAGCCGGGGCTATCCCGAAGATAATGAAGCCCCCGTCGGTGTTGAGGAAAGCGCAAGCCGTGCGCATAGCATCTTTAAGTTCTCCCGTGGTCTTCTTAAGTTCGAGAGTCCTTGTTTCATCCCTGCGGATGAGCTCTTGTATTTCGGCTATAGTCATAATCGTCGTCTCCTTTGTCCTTGCAAATTTATGAAAAGTTATTGAAGATTGGGACTTTGTGTAATTCTATTTCTTCCGATACCTCCTGTGCGAGACGTTTTCAAGATGACCGGTGTCGCACCAGCGGCGGATGATGCGGTCGGAGGTGCGGGGATGACCTCGCGAGTTTCAGCGAAAAAGGCGGTTATTCGCCGAGAAAATATCGGTGAATATCTTGTTTATTTGCCGGATTCTTTGGTAAACTTACTACCGGTAAGTGGGCGAAAATCGGCAAATGCTCCACTGACACCGCCCTTAATGACATTCGTGATCTTGTGAACAAAGGTGTCCTGAAAAAGAATGACGAAGGCGGCCGCAGCACGAATTATTCGTTGCTTGATTGAGAGGGGTGTCCTGTATTTTGTAAAATACATTTTGGGACCGTTTGTGTATTTTGTAGAATACACGCATATTTGCTAATATTGCTGAAAATTCGGATATGGGTTTCGTTTGCCTTCCTGTGTTGTCCAGAGTAAAATGAGGAGACTGGGAGCGATTTCAGGTCTTTCCTGTTTTTTAGGAAATAATTGGCTATTTATTTCCTAAGTTTTAGGAAATGTCTATCTTTGTAAAAATGAATCGCTATGTTGCTGCAGACATTTCAATCGCTGATTGCTTTGCATCAGGAAGAGTTCCCCTACGATCTGATTGAGAGGGAAACCGTTTTGCCTATGGACAGTAAGAACATCATTACTGTCACTGGCGTGAGAAGATGCGGAAAATCTTCTCAATTAAAATTGGTTGTCAATCGGCTGTTGAAAGCAGGTGTTGCAAAGGAGAGAATTATCTACATCGGATTTGACGATGAGCGTCTGGCGATGATGTCAATGAGTGACTTTGATGATATTCTTAAGGCATACAGAGAAATGTATCCAGGTCAATCGTTGAAGGATGTCTATATGTTCTTTGATGAGATACAATTGATTGACGGATGGGAACTATTCGTTCTTAGAGTCTATAAGAACTATTGTCAGAATATATTCATTACAGGAAGTACCTCTAAAATGCTGTCGGGGGAGATGGCTTCTGCTCTTCGAGGCTATCCGGATGAGTATAAGCAGCAAGTACTCTCCTTTACGGAATACCTTAAATTCAAAAACATAGAGGCGAACAGGTTTTCGGAAGATGGTGCGGTAGTGCTTAAAAATGCTTTCAGGCAGTATTGTCAAGAAGGTGGCTATCCGAAGGCGGTGCTGACAGAGGGTAAAAGTGAACAGATCAAATTGCTTCAGTCATATTTCAATACTATGTTGTTCCGGGATCTTATGGAACATTATAAGATCAAGTCTCCGGCTTCTGTGGTTGGCTATTTTCTGAAACGAGTTATGGAGAATCTCTCCAAGCCGACCAGTGTCCATAATGTTTTCAATGAACTGAAATCCATCGGGATGAAGGTAAGTAAGGATTATCTTTATGAATGGATAGATGACGCGTGCCAGATATTTATGTTTTACAAGGTCCCCAAATACACACGGTCATTGGTAAAGGAGACATCTCTGCCGGCGAAATATTATGTGGCGGATATCGGGATGAGAAACGCGGTGCTTTTACCACAGAGTTTAGATGAAGGAAAGGCGTTGGAAAACATAGTTTTCAGCAATATTAATTTAACTTTGGGAGAAGATGATAAGGTCTTTTTCTTCAGTGAGGAAGCTGAGTGTGACTTTATTGTCGTCCGTTCCGGCAATGTTGTGGAACTGGTTCAGGTCTGTTGGAGGCTGGATAAAGATAACTACGAAAGGGAATTCGAAGGGCTTGTGGCTGCATCACAGGCTACAAAATGTTCAGACTGCCGCATAGTGACATTCGAACAGGAAGGCACATACAATTACAAGGGGCTGGACATTAAGGTGGAGTCGATATGGAAAGATGCGTGGTGGGTATCTCGCTGAAAATGAGCGATTTGGCTGATTGTCTTTGGCGGGATCGTGCCAAGGGTGGTTGCTTAACTTGTTGTGTGCGAATCGTTTAACCGCCACGGACTTCACGATTGATTTTGGTGACAAGTAATGCGGAGAAAGTAAAAGGAGAGGTTATTCCTCTCCTTTTTATTTGTTCGTCCAGCACGAACATACTCTAAAGGGTGCAAGTCCCTAAACCGCCCTGATAGTGGGAAGGTTACAGCCAAAGGCAAGG
>ERZ1026898.1108-NODE-1108-length-14014-cov-11.248943_pt1 | contig 14014 bp, 5 predicted proteins | sample MGYA00380178_ERZ1026898 | MGnify/ENA primary metagenome ERZ1026898 (study PRJEB33269, sample SAMEA4719814) | human gut metagenome | biome: human-associated habitat; feature: organic feature; material: feces | place: Cameroon | collected 2013-10 ... | reverse complement strand
GAGGCGAGGACGAGGGCTTCGCGCGGATGATCTCCGCCGAGCCCTTTTTCTGCCATGCGCGCTTCATAGAGCGCCGTATCCTCGCAGTCCATGTTGCTGCAGCGCACACCTCGCTCGGCGCGGTCATCGAGACGCTCGCCCGTCACCGCATCCATCACGATCGCTCCGCGCATGCTGTCGGTCAAAGACTCCAGCTCGCGGAAAGCACTCTCTACCGCGGCCTTGCTGACGCCGATGCGGAGTAGCTCCTTCTTCGCAGCCTTGCGCCCCTCGCTCTTCGTTTCGGTATCCATCTGGTACACCGGGATCAGGGGGCAGGTCATGATGTCCTTCTCTTTGATCTCCTCCACCTTCACCTGAATGAAATCGGCGCGCCCGCGCTCGTGCGTCCTCGCACGGCGCAGCATGGCGATCACCTGCTCCTCGAGTCCATCCTCGGGTACGATCCTTTCGGCTCCGGAAATATGACGTCCCCCCACGCCATGTGAGCCGCCCAGGCTCGAACGCATCTTTACACTGTACAACAATGGTGTCACTCCTTTGAGAAAGAATTCGACTGGCCTTCACTATTTGTAAACATTCTCATTCCTTAAAGTTGACTATCTGACCAGAAAAAAAGCCGAGGCCTTCGCTTCGTCACATATATCATAGTGTAAAGAGGTTGACCGGCGTTTGTCAAGATTAACAATAACGCGCGGTTCACAATAGTTCCCCTGTCCGCCGCCCCGACGCTCAGTGCTTCTCTGTCTTGAGCGGCCACACCCTCCCATGCCACTTGTCCAGCGTGGAGCGATGGCCCACGCTGACGACGGTGATGCCGGGGAGGGCGGCGAGATGCCCGTAGAGGCGGCTCTCGGTCTCCTCGTCCATCGCGGATGTCGCTTCATCGAGGAAGACCCAGCGGGGACGCTTCGCGAAAACGCGCGCAAAAGCGAGCTTCTGCTGCTCACCCAGAGAGAGGATATGGCTCCAGTCGCCTTCGCTGTCCAGCAGCGGGATCAGGTGGGAAAGTCCGGAGAACGCAAAGAGCGCTTCCCACTCCTTCCGCGAAAGCCCGATATCCGGATACGAAGCGGCTTCGGCGAGCGTTCCCATCGGCATGTAGGGCTTCTGCGGGATGAACATGGTCTCCTTTTTGGGAGGCAGGATCATCTCGCCCTTCGCATAGGGCCAGAAACCGGCGAGCACACGAAGGAGCGTCGATTTCCCAGAGCCGGAGGGCCCCTTGATGATGACCTTCTCCCCCGCATGAATGACCGCATCCAGATGACAGCAGAGCACCCTTCCTCCGGGGACAGCGATCTCCACATCCGAGAGACGGAGCTCCTTCCCCTCTCGCCGCTTTGCCTCTCCCGCGCGCTCCGACTCTTTTCGGATGGCCGCCATGTGTGCATCGAAGGTGAGCAGCCTGTCCACGCAGGACTGCCACTCCGCCAGCGAGCTGTACACGTCGACGAAGTAGGACATCGACTCCTGCACCTTGCCGAAGCAGTTCGCCACCTGCATGAGGCCGCCTAAGGAAATATGCTTCGAAAGATAGCGGGGCGCTGCGACGACGAAGGGGAAAATGATCGCGATCTGCCCATAGGAATTGGTGAGCCAGGAAAGCTGCTTCTGCTTCTTGATGATGTAGATCGTATTCTCGATCAGCTTTCCGAAACGGGTAGAAAGGATCCCCCGCTCGCGCGCCGCACCGTCATAGAAGGCGACGCTTTCCGCCGTCTCCCGAAGGCGCACCATGGCATAGCGGAAGTCTGCTTCCAGCTTCTGCTGCACGAAATTCAGCCCCACGAGCCGATGCCCGACCCGGTGCGTGATCCATGTGCCGATGAGGGAGTAGATGAGTGCTGCCCACACGAGATAGCCGTAGATATGGTACGTCTCGCCGCCCACGGTGAAGGGCAGCGGCTCTGAGAGCTGCCACAGGACGAAAATGAAACAGACGATGGTGGTGATGGCCTTCAGGAGCCCCGCCATGAAGGAAAGCGTACGCGCCGTGAAAAGATTGATATCCTCGGAGATACGCTGATCCGGATTGTCCGCTTCCTTGGAGAACATGTCCATGCGGTAGTACATCTCCCGCTCCGTCCATCGGGCAAGGTATGCCTCCGTCAGCCAGCGCCGCCACCGGAGCGCGAGCTGCTGCTGCAGGTAGTACGCATAGACCGCAAAGGCGATGTGTGCAAAGGCGAGCCCGGTGAAGCGGATGAGCCCATGATAGACCGCATCCGCATCGTAATTCTGCAGCGCGCTGTAAAACTCATTGAACCAGTCGTTCAGGAGCAGGGTCATGTAGACCGCTGCGATCGTAAGGGTCACGATGCCCAAAAGATAGGCATAGGCACTCTTCTTTTCTTCGGATCTCCAGTAGCGGCTCGTCAGCGAGAAGAGCTGACGGAGAAAGGAGATCGACCATTCACTAGATCTCATAGAAGGCTCCTTGGGAAAAATATAGGGTGCAGGGTTCGGGGTTCGGGGTTCAACGGGTTGAACGCAGGGATTCGGGATTAGCGGCCAGGGATTAGGAACCTCGAGTGATTCGTATACGACTTTCGGGCATCGCCCTTTATAAAAAATCGACGCGAAGCATCGCACCTTTTAGCCTTCCCCATCGGGGAAGGGGGACCGCGGAGCGGTGCTCGGGTGCTTTCGTAAATCGTCGACTTGAGACGCTCCTTCCCACTCTCTTTCATGCCGCCTGTGCCCTATCCGCCCCTTCGGGGCACCTTCCCCTCGAGGGGAAGGCTGACGATACGGGAATACCATCATCTAAAATGCAGCGAAGCTGCCACCACCATTTCTAATTTCTCATTTCTAATTTCTAATTGGCGCAGCCCTCCTCACGAGAGCATATACATATAAAACGGCACAAAGAATACACCGAGGACAAGCGAGATGCAGTTGACCGTCGTCGAGTACTCCGCATCCGCCCCGACTGCGGTCGCGAGGATCGTCATATTCGTCATCGCCGGCATCCCCGCCTGCATGAGAAAGACCTTGGATGACATCTCGGAAACGGGAATGACGGGGAGAAGCAGGAAGAGGCAGAGCGGCGCCAGAAGGAAACGGCCTGCCATCGCTCCCACCAGATCCTTATCGAAATGGATGGAGGAAAGCGGGATCTGGCTCATCTGGATACCGATGACCATGAGCGCCATCGGCGTCGCCATGCCGCCCACATACTTCATCGCTGCCATCGCAAAGTGCGGGATGGGGACATTCGCAAGGAGCAGGATGACGCCCGCTGCGAATCCCATGAGCGGCGGAGTGCGGAGCTTCAAGAGCATCTCTTTCAGCGTGAAACGGTGTTCCCCGCCGGCATCCCGTATGATGAGGTACGCCCCGAGCGCCCAGAACATCGTCGTATTCGCCAGATAGTACAGCATGCACGACGGCACGCTCGCCTCACCGAAGAGCGCCACATTCACCGGCACGCCGATGAAGATGGCATTCGCGATGCAGCAGGTACAGATAAAAATGCCGCGGCGGCCCTTGGAGATGTGAAGCAGAGAGGCGAGTACATGCCCTGCAAGGTAAGCAACAAAGATAGAAACAAAGGGCAGCACCAGATCCGGCGCCGCCGCGATCAATGCATCATGCGTGAAATTGGCATACAGCGAGTGGATCATGAGCGGCGGCAGCGCGACAGTCATCGTGAGCCTCGTCAGATCCTTTGCCGCATTCTCCCAAAACCATCCCTTCTTCGCCAGAAAAAAGCCCAGCCCCGCGATGAGGACCACTTCAAAAATGCCGGAAAGGCCTTGCCATATCGCATCCATAACATATCTCCTTGGTCGTAGCTATCGGTTGATCGCTGCCAGAGCCATTGCGGAATACAGACATCGGATCCGCTGCGATCCACATTCTTCCCATTATACTACAAGAGGAGAGCAAATCATGCATGTCATGTGCAAGAGGTCAAACGCGAGGGATAACGGGAAGCTCCCTCTGCTGCATGCGGCATCACAAAATGCCGCAAATCCCATGTAGGTACTAAAACACAAACATGGAATTTACGGCTATCATTTTGTAGATATTTGCCGCAGACACTGCCTGGCATCCAAATTTTATGGTTTATGGGCTTATCGTGTTGACTGTCAATCATCCCTGTAATAAGCTAAGGACAAGAAACTTCAATGAATCAAATTGTTATGGAACGGATAGGGAATCTGAATATGGAGGAGACAGAGCATGAATCATAGCAATCAATTAGCCATCGTTGACGGCAATGAAGTTTTCACCATAGACGAACAGACAGAGCTGGAGAAACATATCGATCATGTGATCGCCGCCCACAAGAATAATCGTCAAGAAATCAATCGTCTTGTCTTTGAATGTACGTCGGCTCTTACGGCGGCTGATGATGCATCGCATGAACTGGCAAGCAAAGGCCTTCTCAGCCGGCTCATTGGCGGAATCACAGGCAGCAATAAAAGGCTTCAGGATAAGATCAATCACAATATGAGGGCCGCTCAGTATGCTTCTCAGGTGACGATGCAGAAGCTGGCCGAACAAAATCTTATGACGTTCGACCTGCTTACGGCAGTAAACAATAAGCTCAATGCTTCTATTGACGCGGTCAACGAAAAATTCAAGGAGCAGTTCGTGATTCTTGGAAAATTTATCCTTAAAACCCGTGGGGATATGATCAACCTTAGTTTAAGAATGGATAAGGTAGAATGGAATGTGAAACTGCTTAACTGGCAAGCCTCTGTCGAATACCTTAAGTTGAATGGCGTAGAATATAGCGACTTGGATGATGCGGGAAAGATTGTATGCCTTGCCAGAGATTTCTATGATTTGACTGATGGCAATTGGACTACATCCGATCTTCTTCTTTTAAAGACGGCCATGGGGCAGATTGGCATGGCACCGAAAAAAGAGATAAATATCTTTGATACGTTAAAGACGATCGCGGATACACTTGTACTGCAGGAAAAGCTGCTCAATCATCACGGAATCAAACCCGTCTCCGATCCATCCTATCTCATTTCCATGGGGACCCTTGAAAAATTAAATACCTTGGCGGATAAAGATCGTTATATGGTTGATGTTGTGGCAGCTAATTATAAAAACCATGGCGTTACTATGGGAGCTGATGAAATTCGGGGTGACTTAGCGAAAGGCTACATGAGGCAGCAGGCGAATGTAAATCTTAATACCAATGTTGGCGCTTACGATTTCATGCTTGACCTCTTGTACAACCTGTCTGAATCGAAAGCAGAAGGATTATTGCAGTGTAAAGATGATAAAGGTCTGATGAAACTATTCCTTACGGATCATACTGAAAAAGCGTATGAACAGATTCGGGAAGCTGCCGATGAAGGAAACGCAATCGCCCTTTATATGATGGCTGAATATTTTTCACAAGGATATGGCGTTCGACCTATAAATAAACAAAAGAGGATTGAATATTTAAAAAAGTCCTATGAAGCCGGTTATGCAGTGGCAGGTTATGATGTTGCCGCTTCTTTACCAGATGGATCTCCTGAACAAGATGAAATTCGGAAGAACACAAAAGACAACATACTTGAATTGGCAAATGAGGGAGATGCTTTCGCTCAAACCAACGCAGCTTGGGGATACAGGGAAGGCTATGGTACTGCAGTAGATGCCTTTGAAGCAGTGAAGTGGGTTCAGAAAGCCGCGGAACAGGGACTTGCTCGTGCGCAGTACGATTTAGGGGTTATGTATGAATATGGTACTGGCGTTGAACCATCCGATGAGAAAGCAGTGGAGTGGGTTCTGAAAGCGGCGGAACAGGGACTTGCTAGGGCGCAGTACGATTTAGGGGTTATGTATGATAATGGTCTTGGCGTTGAAGAATCCGATGAGGAAGCAGAGGAGTGGTATCCGAAAGCTGAGGAGTGGTTTCTGGAAGCTGCGGAACAGGGACTTGCTGATGCACAGTACAAGTTAGGGGATATGTATTATAACTATTATTGTGATGATGGCGATGATTATGACTATGAGAAAGCACGGGAGTGGTATCAGAAAGCCGCGGATCAGGGATTTGGAGATGCGGTGTTGGCGCTCCATAGGCCTAAGCTCTTCAGCTGGTAAATTCAGATCGTATTGCGAATCTTACATCGCTTAATCTGAAAACAGCGGAGCAGGGACTTGCCAGTGCACAGAAAAGGTTAGGGACTATGTATAAAAAAAGAATCTTTGCTCATGAATATGAAGAACAGTGAACGAAATCATGTGCAACATGAAAAAGCTTACAACAAGGAAATGAAACAGCTTGAGGAAGACCTTTCAGCTTTAATGGAGGAGACAGAGCATGAATCATAATCAATTAGCCATCGTTGACGGCAATGAAGTTTTCACCATAGACGAACAGACAGAGCTGGAGAAACATATCGATCATGTGATCGCCGCCCACAAGAATAATCGTCAAGAAATCAATCGTCTTGTCTTTGAATGTACGTCGGCTCTTACGGCGGCTGATGATGCATCGCATGAACTGGCAAGCAAAGGCCTTCTCAGCCGGCTCATTGGCGGAATCACAGGCAGCAATAAAAGGCTTCAGGATAAGATCAATCACAATATGAGGGCCGCTCAGTATGCTTCTCAGGTGACGATGCAGAAGCTGGCCGAACAAAATCTTATGACGTTCGACCTGCTTACGGCAGTAAACAATAAGCTCAATGCTTCTATTGACGCGGTCAACGAAAAATTCAAGGAGCAGTTCGTGATTCTTGGAAAATTTATCCTTAAAACCCGTGGGGATATGATCAACCTTAGTTTAAGAATGGATAAGGTAGAATGGAATGTGAAACTGCTTAACTGGCAAGCCTCTGTCGAATACCTTAAGTTGAATGGCGTAGAATATAGCGACTTGGATGATGCGGGAAAGATTGTATGCCTTGCCAGAGATTTCTATGATTTGACTGATGGCAATTGGACTACATCCGATCTTCTTCTTTTAAAGACGGCCATGGGGCAGATTGGCATGGCACCGAAAAAAGAGATAAATATCTTTGATACGTTAAAGACGATCGCGGATACACTTGTACTGCAGGAAAAGCTGCTCAATCATCACGGAATCAAACCCGTCTCCGATCCATCCTATCTCATTTCCATGGGGACCCTTGAAAAATTAAATACCTTGGCGGATAAAGATCGTTATATGGTTGATGTTGTGGCAGCTAATTATAAAAACCATGGCGTTACTATGGGAGCTGATGAAATTCGGGGTGACTTAGCGAAAGGCTACATGAGGCAGCAGGCGAATGTAAATCTTAATACCAATGTTGGCGCTTACGATTTCATGCTTGACCTCTTGTACAACCTGTCTGAATCGAAAGCAGAAGGATTATTGCAGTGTAAAGATGATAAAGGTCTGATGAAACTATTCCTTACGGATCATACTGAAAAAGCGTATGAACAGATTCGGGAAGCTGCCGATGAAGGAAACGCAATCGCCCTTTATATGATGGCTGAATATTTTTCACAAGGATATGGCGTTCGACCTATAAATAAACAAAAGAGGATTGAATATTTAAAAAAGTCCTATGAAGCCGGTTATGCAGTGGCAGGTTATGATGTTGCCGCTTCTTTACCAGATGGATCTCCTGAACAAGATGAAATTCGGAAGAACACAAAAGACAACATACTTGAATTGGCAAATGAGGGAGATGCTTTCGCTCAAACCAACGCAGCTTGGGGATACAGGGAAGGCTATGGTACTGCAGTAGATCACGTTGAAGCAGTGAAGTGGGTTCGGAAAGCGGCGGAGCAGGGATTTGCTAGGGCGCAGTACGATTTAGGGCTTATGTATAAATTTGGTCGTGGCGTTGAACGATCCTATGAGAAAGCAGTGGAGTGGTTTCAGAAAGCCGCGGAACAGGGAGCTGCTAGTGCACAGGGCCTTTTAGGGGTTATGTATGCAAATGGCACTGGCGTTGAACAATCCGATGTGAAAGCAGCGGAGTGTTTTCTGAAAGCGGCGAAACAGGGACTTGCTGTTGCACAGTACCCTTTAGGGCTTATGTATGCAAATGGTACTGGCGTTGAACAATCCGATGTGAAAGCAGTGGAGTGGTTTCAGAAAGCCGCGGAACAGGGAGCTGCTAGTGCACAGGGCCTTTTAGGGGTTATGTATGCAAATGGCACTGGCGTTGAACAATCCGATGTGAAAGCAGCGGAGTGTTTTCTGAAAGCGGCGAAACAGGGACTTGCTGTTGCACAGTACCCTTTAGGGCTTATGTATGCAAATGGTACTGGCGTTGAACAATCCGATGTGAAAGCAGCGGAGTGTTTTCTGAAAGCGGCGAAACAGGGACTTGCTGATGCGCAGTACGATTTAGGGTATATGTATTCCAATGGTCGTGGCGTTGAACAATCCGATGTGAAAGCAGCGGAATGGTATCTGAAAGCGGCGGAACAGGGACTTGCTAGGGCACAGTGCAATTTAGGGTATATGTATGCAAAAGGTACTGGCGTTGAACAATCCGATGCGAAAGCACTGGAGTGGTATCTAAAAGCTGCAGAACAGGGATATGCTCGTGCACAGTACCATTTAGGGTTTATGTATGAATATGGTCGCGGCGTTGAACAATCCTCTAAAAAAGCACGGGAGTGGTATCTGAAAGCCGCGGAACAGGGATTTGCTCGTGCACAAAACAATTTAGGGGTTATGTATGAAAATGGTACTGGCGTTGAACAATCCTTTGAGAAAGCAGCGGAGTGGTATCTGAAAGCGGCGAAGCAGGGATTTGCTAGGGCACAGTGCAATTTAGGGTGGATGTATGAATCTGGTCATGGCGTTGAACAATCCTATGAGAAAGCAGTGGAATGGTATCTGAAAGCGGCAAAACAGGGACTTGCCGGGGCGCAGTGCAATTTAGGGTTTATGTATGAAAATGGTAGGGGCGTTGAACAATCCTATGAGAAAGCAGTGGAATGGTATCTGAAAGCGGCAAAACAGGGACTTGCCAGGGCGCAGTGCAATTTAGGGTGGATGTATGAATCTGGTCATGGCGTTGAACAATCCTTTGAGAAAGCAGTGGAGTGGTATCTGAAAGCCGCGGAGCAGGGAGATACTGATGCACAGTGCAATTTAGGGGTTATGTATGATAATGGTACTGGCGTTAAAGAATCTGATGAGAAAGCAGTGGAATGGTATCTGAAAGCGGCAGAACAGGGACTTGCTAGGGCGCAGTACGATTTAGGGGATATGTATTATTATGGTCGTGGCGTTGAACAATCCTATGAGAAAGCAGCGGAGTGGTTTCAGAAAGCCGTGGAACAGGGACTTGCTAGGGCGCAGTGCTATTTAGGGTATATGTATGAAAAAGGTCATGGCGTTGAACGATCCTATGAGAAAGCAGTGGAGTGGTATCTGAAAGCCGCGGAGCAGGGAAATGATTGTGCGCAGAGCAATTTAGGGGTTATGTATGAATTTGGTCGTGGCGTTGAACAATCCTATGCGAAAGCACGGGATTGGTATCTGAAAGCCGCGGAACAGGGATATACTAGTGCACAGTGCAATTTAGGGTTTATGTATGAAAATGGTAGGGGCGTTGAACAATCCTATGAGAAAGCAGTGGAATGGTATCTGAAAGCGGCAGAACAGGGACTTGCTAGGGCGCAGTACCATTTAGGGGTTATGTATTATAATGGTACTGGCGTTGAACAATCCTTTGAGAAAGCAGTGGAGTGGTTTCTGAAAGCCGCGGAACAGGGATTTGCTAGGGCACAGTACAATTTAGGGTTTATGTATGAATTGGGTGATGGCGTTGAAGAATCCTATGAGAAAGCAGCGGAGTGGTATCTGAAAGCCGCGGAGCAGGGATATGCTCGTGCACAGTTCTGGTTAGGGTGTATGTATGAAGATGGTACTGGCGTTGAACAATCCTTTGAGAAAGCAGTGGAGTGGTTTCTGAAAGCCGCGGAACAGGAAAATGCTAGTGCACAGTACCATTTAGGGCTTATGTATGATAATGGTACTGGCGTTGAACAATCCTATGAGAAAGCAGCGGAGTGGTTTCTGAAAGCGGCGGAACAGGGACTTGCTGTTCCACAGTACAATTTAGGGTGTATGTATAGAGATGGTACTGGCGTTGAACAATCCTATGAGAAAGCGGCGGGGTGGTATCTGAAAGCCGCGGCGCAGGGAGATGCTGATGCACAGCGCAATTTAGGGGATATGTATTTTTATGGTCGTGGCGTTGAACAATCCTATGAGAAAGCACGGGAGTGGTGGCAGAAAGCTGCGGAACAGGGATTTGCTGATGCGCAGGCACAGTACAATTTAGGGTGTATGTATAGAGATGGTACTGGCGTTGAACAATCCTATGAAAAAGCACGGGAGTGGTTTCAGAAAGCTGCCGAACAGGGAAATGCTGATGCGATAAGGCAGCTCGGTTGGCTTAATCTCTTCGGAGGGTTATTGCAGTGTAAAGATGATAAAGGTCTGCTGAAGCTATTCCTTACGGATCATACTAAAAAAGCGTATGAACAGATTCGGAAAGCCGCCGATGAAGGAAACGCAATCGCCCTTTATATGATGGCTGAATATTTTTCGGAAGGATATGGCGTTCAACATATAACTCCGGAAGGATATGGCGTTCAACATATAAATCAACAAAAGGCGATTGCCTATTTTAAAAAGTCATATGAAGCCGGTTATCCAGTGGCAGGTTATGATGTTGCCGCTTCTTTACCGGATGGATCTCCTGAGCAAGATGAGATTCGGAATCACGCAAAAGACAACATACTTGAATTGGCGAATGAGGGAGATGCTTGTGCACAGAACAATTTAGGGGCTATGTATTATTATGGTCATGGCGTTGAACAATCCTATGAGAAAGCAGCGGAGTGGTATCTGAAAGCCGCGGAGCAGGGATATGCTGAGGCGCAGTTCTGGTTAGGGTGTATGTATGAATATGGTGATGGCGTTGAACAATCCCATGAAAAAGCAGTGGAGTGGTATCTGAAAGCCGCGGAACAGGGACTTGCTAGTGCACAGTGCAATTTAGGGAATATGTATGAATATGGTGATGGCGTTGAACAATCCTATGAAAAAGCAGTGGAGTGGTATCGGAAAGCCGCGGAACAGGGACTTGCTAGTGCACAGTGCAATTTAGGGAATATGTATGAATATGGTTGTGTGTATGGATATGGTCGTGACGTTGAACGATCCTATGCGATAGCACTGAATTGGTATCTGAAATCCGCGGATCAGGGAAATGCTGATGCACAGCGCAATTTAGGGGATATGTATAGAAATGGTCGTGGCGTTAGACGATCCGATAAGAAAGCTGCGAAGTGGTATCATAAAGCTGCGAAACAGGGAGATGAACTGGCGCAGTGCGCTTTAGGGCTTATGTATGAATATGCTCGTGTGTATGATGACGTTGAACAATCCTATGAGAAAGCTGCGAAGTGGTATCATAAAGCTGCGAAACAGGGACTTGCTGAGGCGCAGTACCATTTAGGGCTTATGTATGAATATGGTCGTGGCGTTGAACGATCCGATGAAAAAGCAGCGGAGTGGGTTCTGAAAGCCGCGGAACAGGGATTTGCTGATGCACAGAACCATTTAGGATGGATGTATGAAAATAGTACTGGCGTTGAACAATCCTATGAGAAAGCAGTGGAGTGGGTTCTGAAAGCCGCGGAACAGGGATTTGCTGATGCACAGAACCATTTAGGGCTTATGTATAAAAATGGTACTGGCGTTGAACAATCCTATGAGAAAGCAGTGGAGTGGTATCTGAAAGCGGCGGAACAGGGCCTTGCTGATGCACAGTACAATTTAGGGGAGATGTATGCATTAGGTGATGGCGTTGAACAATCCAATGAAAAAGCACGGGAGTGGCTTCAGAAAGCCGCGGATCAGGGATTTGATTGTGCGATGTTCGGGCTTTATGACAGGTGGTAAATTCAGATCGTATTGCGAATCTTGCATCGCTCAAAAGGCTCTTAGGACACGAAGCGGAAGCGGTAAACTCCCTCTCCAGCCAATTGGCCACCCAATATAAATGCATAAAAAATGGATGCTCATGATGGGCATCCATTTTTTATGCGCAAAAGCTTTTTAACCATTTTTTCAAAGGATAAAAATCCCTGACTGGCCCCCTCTGCGGCAAGGCTTTTTTGGATGGAAGGAGCCAAGATCCGGGGCTGCCTCAGAGGCGGAGTCTCTCCAAAGCCCTACAGACTCACGCTAAACGTAATGACCCCGTCCTTGTATGACACATCGAGACTTCCCTTCATGAGCCTTGCCATATCGCGCGCCATAGAGAGCCCGATGCCGTAGCCGGACTTTTTGCTGTTGTGCGATGTATCACCGCGGTAGAAGCGCTCAAAGAAGCGTTCATAGTCCTCCGATTCTCCCTCTTTATAAGAATTGGAAACAGAGAGGAGCACGCCCTTTTTATTTTTCTCAAGACGAGCGGTGATCGTTCCCTTCTCATCACAGTATTTGACCGCATTGTCCAGAAGGATGCTCACGATTTCCGAAAAAAGCCGCGGCTCGACCTTCGCGCGGATGCCGCTTCCTGCCTCCACAGAGAGCGTCTTCCCTGCGTCTTCGATCATCTGGCGGAAGCTGCCCGCGCCGCTCTTCACCGCTTCCGAAAGATCCATATCGACAAGCGTCAAGTCCTTGGCTGACGTTTCCCCGATCTTGGAGAGCAGCACGAGGTCATTGATGAGGAGCGAGAGGCGCTTCACCTGCGAAATGATATTGCCCGTCCACTCGTTCTTGCCGTTGATCAGCTCCATCGCCTCCGCATTCGCGGAAATGATCGCGATCGGCGTCTTCAGCTCATGGCTGGCATTCGTAATGAACCGCTTCTGATTCTCCATATTTCTGACGAAGGGGCGGATCGCGATCCCCGAAAGCACCGTCACGATACCGACGAAAAGCAGAAGACAGAGCAGCCCGAAGAGAGAAGAATATTTCAGGAAGGCCTTCACCGCCGAGAGGTCGCGCGTGCAGTCCAGAATGACGACCAGCAGATCGCCATCCGTGGTACGGCTCACATGGTATGCATAGGTCCCCTTCTGCTTTTGGAAATAGCCTTCGCTCTCCCCGGTCTTCACCGCAGCCACCGCTGCCTCTACCGCACTTTCCGCCGAAAAGGCCGCGATGTGATTGATATTCGTCACCTTGGCCGTGCCATCACTGTCCAGCAGTACGGAAAAATAACGGGTCTGGTACGTGAATTCCGGCGTATCCTCGACCCAGCTGCCGTCCGGGAGCCAGCCTCCCCCGCTTATGCGCCGCGTGGTGATGACGCCGCCATTGTCTGCGATGCTCTCAAGCACATCATGAATGTCCCCCCGCACAATGAGGTACATCATCCCATTGATGACAGAGAGCGCGACCGCTATGATGATGAACACCGCCAGCGTGGCCAGAAGTATGAATTGTCGGTGCAGTTTCTTGATCATATCCATAAATGAGGTTCCTTGGCACATTGGATAACAAAAAGGGTTCCGGGTTAGCCCGTAGGGCGGGGCGCCCCTTATCAGGGATGAAAGCTTTGCTCGCCAGTTAGAAGTTAGAAGTGAGGAGTGAGGAGTGAGGAGTGCTGGTGCGGCGCATAAAAATTATAAAGCGCCGCGAGTATAAATAGGGCGATGCCCAAAAGTGAGTGGGTAACAGGTTTCCCGTTTGGGAATTCCAAACATCGACCGCCTGACCGCAAATGACAAAGATTTCTCGACTGCGCTCGAAATGACGATACGAGAGAGCCTAAAGTCTCCTAGTCTCCCAGTCACTAGTCACCAGTCACTCCTAATCCCTGCTTTCAAACTTTTGGGAATCCCCTTTTCCCGTATCGTCATTTCGAGCGTAAGCGAGAAATCTTTCTTGCAGGCCGATAAACGATGCATGTGTGAAAGCAGAAATACGCAGCACCAAGGCGTCGTTTCCCTGTCAATGCCTATGTGATACTGACCGCAGTGCAAGGGAAACGCTGATTAAATCGCAGAGTCAGATTCTACAAGAATTTTTATACATAGCTTCGTCATAGCCTTCCTTAAATAGCTCGCTATT
>ERZ1026898.1100-NODE-1100-length-14060-cov-4.204927_pt1 | contig 14060 bp, 9 predicted proteins | sample MGYA00380178_ERZ1026898 | MGnify/ENA primary metagenome ERZ1026898 (study PRJEB33269, sample SAMEA4719814) | human gut metagenome | biome: human-associated habitat; feature: organic feature; material: feces | place: Cameroon | collected 2013-10 ... | reverse complement strand
CCTTGCTGTACACAAGCGCCATGTCCGTCCTGCCTTCGTACTTGATCCCTGCTGCTGCCGCTGCCGCATAAAAGCCCTGTGCTGCAGTGACGCCTCCCTTGATCTGTTTCATCTTCTCTGTCCTTTCCTTCCTCCGCAGATCACAAAGCAGAGGTGAACTCTGTCTTATGCCTGCCCGATAAAACTGGTGATGTTCTTCTCATTCAGAATAAAATCATAATAATAGAAATCTTCCCGTTTTTTCCACCCGATGCTGTTCCAGAAGGCATTTCCGATCTGGTTGCTGGTAAAGGCAACCAGCGACACCTTGTTGATTCCCATGTCGCGAAGCTCCTTCATGCAATATCCGACCATCTGGCGGCCGATGCCAAGCCTCCGGTGCTCTTTGGAAACGCAGACATGATACAGCGTTCCCTGTCTTCCGTCACTTCCGCACAGAATGGAGCCGACAATGGCGCCGCCTGAAACCGCAACGACGGAGGTCTCCGGGTTCCGGCGGATAAAGCGTTCCACATCCTCACGTCCATCATCCAGAGAACGGATTCCAAATCCCTGAATGGTCATCCAGAGGGCATGCACCTCATCATAGTCCTCCATGCGCATCGGACGAATCTGTATCCTTCCTTCCATCTTCCGCTCTTCCTCCGCTTACGGCATCATCGCAGGAAGGCGGATGGCCGTTTCCTCCGGAAGGCCGAACATAAGATTCATATTCTGCACTGCCTGACTTGCGGATCCCTTTCCCATGTTGTCGATGGCTCCCATCATAATGACGCGGCCGGTTCTTCCGTCCACCTTCAGGCTGATGTCCACATAGTTGCTTCCCTCCACAAACCGGGTTTCCGGATACTGGCCTGCCGGAAGGATCCGGATAAAGCGTTCGTTTCCGTAGCGCTTTTCATATACCTCCAAAAGCTCCTCCTCCGACGGAAGCGTGCCGTCCTTTTTCCGGATCAGGGAAGCATATTCGGTCACCAGAATGCCGCGGTTCATCGGCACAAGATGAGGCGTGAAATTGATCGTGACCGGATGTCCGCATGCATACGAAAGCTGCTCTTCGATTTCCGGCGTATGACGGTGACTGGCAACGCCGTAAGGCTTGGCACTCTCGTTGACCTCGCAGTAGAGGTTTGCCGTCTTTGCGCCTCTTCCCGCTCCGGAGACACCGGAAAGCGCATCCACAATCAGCGTATCGGTATCAATCAGCCCGGCCTCCACCAGAGGATACGCCGTCAGAATCGAACAGGTCGTATAGCAGCCCGGATTTGCCAGAAGTCTTGCAGACGGAATATCCTTCCGATTGATTTCCACCAATCCATATACCGCTTCCGGAAGAAACTCCGGCGAAGCATGATGGATTTTATACCAGGCCTCATAAACGGAGACATCCTTCAGGCGGAAGTCCGCGGACATGTCGATGATCTTAACCTTCTCCAGAAGCTCCCTGCTCACAAGTCCCGCACAGGCTCCCTGAGGCGTTGCGGTAAAAATAACATCAACCTCATCTGCCAGCTTCAGAATTTCCTTCTTCATCTGCTCGGTATCATCATTAATTAAGGAAAGATCCACAACATGGAACAAATTTCCATATACTGAAGCGATCTTCTGATCCGCATAGCTTCTGGATCCAATCCATTTCACCTCTACATTCGGATGAACCGCAAGAATCCGAAGAATTTCAGCCCCTGCATAACCGGTTGCTCCTATAATACCAGCACGAATCATATTCTCTCTGTCCTTTCTTAAAACTTTTATTAAATGTACTCTCCCTTTTCACATTGCGCAAGATTTATTTTATACTTATGCAGCATAGATTCATATTTTATGCATATTTATGCATTATTTCAGCTTCGTATGAAATATTTATGTATTTTTACTGCTTGCATTCCCCTCACACGCGTTGTATATTCATAAGCACAGTTTTTCATATATCAATCATCCGAATAAAAGTGAGGTCGAAACAATGGAGAAAGAAAAAGTCGTTCTGGCATATTCCGGCGGTCTGGATACCACCTGCATCATTCCCTGGCTGAAGGAGAATTACAATTATGATGTTGTCTGCTGCTGCATCAACGTCGGACAGGAGCAGGAGCTTGAGGGACTTGAGGAGCGCGCGAAGTACTGCGGCGCAGATAAGCTTTACATTCTGGACGTCATCGATGAGTTCTGCGATGAATATGTAGCTCCCTGCATTCAGGCACATGCTGTTTATGAGAACAAGTACCTGATCGGCACCTCCATGGCTCGTCCGCTGATTGCGAAGAAGCTGGTAGAGGTTGCACGCAAGGAAGGTGCCGTTGCCATCTGCCACGGTGCGACCGGAAAGGGAAATGACCAGATTCGTTTCGAGCTTGGCATCAAGGCACTTGCTCCGGATCTGAAGATCATCGCTGCATGGCGTGATCCCAACTGGAAGCTGGATTCCCGTGAGTCCGAAATCGAATACGCGCACAAGCATGGCATTGATCTTCCTTTCTCCGCCGACGAGAGCTACAGCCGTGACCGCAACCTGTGGCACATCAGCCATGAGGGTCTGGAGCTGGAGGATCCCTCCAATGAGCCCAACTATGAGCATGTTCTTGTTTTGTCCAAGACTCCTCAGAAGGCTCCTGACAAGACCACCTATCTCACCATCGATTTCGAAAAGGGACTTCCTGTTGCCGTTGACGGCCAGAAGATGAAGCTTTCCGATATCATCCGCAAGCTCAATAAGATCGGCGGAGAGAATGGCATCGGCATCATCGATATCGTCGAGAACCGTGTCGTCGGCATGAAGAGCCGCGGCGTTTACGAAACTCCCGGAGGAACCATTCTTTACGAGGCACATCAGCAGCTGGAGGAGCTGATTCTGGACCGCGAGACCTATGCACTCAAGGAAGAGATCGGCGGGAAGTTTGCAAGCCTTGTCTACGAGGGAAAATGGTTCTCTCCTCTTCGCGAGGCAGAGCAGGCGTTCATCGAGAGCACACAGCGCTACGTCACCGGAACGGTAAAACTTGGTCTTTACAAGGGCAACATCATCCGCGCCGGCGAGACCTCTCCGTACACGATGTACAACGAGAGCATCGCTTCCTTCAAGACCGGCGATATGTATGACCACACCGATGCCAACGGCTTCATCAACCTCTTCGGACTGTCCACCAAGGTTCGTGCGATGAAGATGCAGGAAGTTGCCAAAAAGGAAGGCATCAAGAACTGGCAGGATCTTCTGTGATCTCAGCTTGTATGAAATAAAGAAAAAAACGGGAAGAGGTCAGCAGTTTCATCTGTCGGCCTCTTCCTTTACGTTCTGTTTCGAGTTACACTGTTTGACGTAGTGCCATTTTCCGGACTGCAAAGCCGGTCCGGCCATTGAAAGGAACACGACATGTCCCAGGTGATTGATCTGACCTGCCCCAAATGCGGTGCACCGCTGGAAATTCACAAAGAGCTCTCGGAGCTCTCCTGTCCGTACTGCGGCTATAAAAAAGCGCTGATGGAAAGCGATGCTGTGAAAATCGAACGGCTCCGGGCAGAAACATACAAAGAGGTTGCTCTGCAAAAGGAAAGGCTTTCACAGAAGAGTCAGAAGACCGCCGCAGCCAGCAAAAAGAAAAAGCTCCGATGGAAAATCGGTCTGATCCTTGCTGCCATTTTTGCCGTGATCCTGCTCCCCGTCCTTTCCGAGCTCTCTTATTCCGTCAGCTCCTCCGATTATCACAGGGAACGGGCAGAGAAAACATATGCATGGCCGAAAAGCGGACTTCCCTCGCTGATCCCGCAGCCAGTCTCTCTGAACGGAGAGATGTATCTGGACGCAGGAAAGACGCTCTCCGTCTATGCAGCGAACACCTCCCTCGAGGAATACAATCAGTACCTGGAGGACTGTAAGGAATCCGGCTTCACCATTGGCATGAATCAGTACAGCAGCTACTATGAAGCTTATGACGAAGAGGGAAATTATCTGGATCTGTCGTATGATGAGGATTACAGCGAGATGCACATCCGTCTGGAGAAGGCCATCGAAACCTCTCCGATCGAGTGGCCGGAGAATCCGCTGGCGCAGCTTCTTCCGATTCCGCCATCTCTGGATGGCAACGTTTTCCAGGATTCCAACGACAGCTGTGTGATCTATCTGGCCGGCATGACCAAAACTGAATTTGGTAATTATGCCAGAAAATGCATGCAGGCAGGATTCTCAGAATCCTATCTGCAGGAAACAACCTTCTACGGCTCAGACGAAAATGATAACCGGCTTTCCATGGATTATCTTCCCTCCAAGCTGGTAAAGATCCGGATTTCGGCTCCGTACCGCTGAGCCGGAATTCATGTAATCGTGAAAAAAAGCCAGGTGCCTCTCTGCGAGGCACCTGGCTTTTTTCTGTCTGTTCTGTTCTTCCGATCGTTTATCCAAAGGCGTTGACATCGCCATCTGCATACAAAGCGCTGCGGACAACATTTGCCGCACAGAACTGCAGATCTGCCTTTGTGCAGGAGAAGCCATCCTCCTTCTCTTCCTCACGGACTGCACGGATGATCGCATCTTCTACCAGCTCATCGCCCGGCATCTGCAGATCATTGCCCGCATGCACAGCGCCGGAGGGCGTTCCCCATTTGTACTTGCCCGTTGCACTCTGCGAAAGCGCACCAAGTCCGCCGGTAGAATACCAGTCGGTCATGATCAGTCCGCGGAAGCCCCACTCATCTCTTGCCGCCTTCTGCAGAAGATCATAGCTGTCTGCGGTATGGATGCCGTTGATCAGGTTGTAGCTCGTCATGATCGTTTCCGGATGTGCCTTGCGAATGCAGATTTCAAAGCCGCGCAGATAAATCTCCCGGAGAGCTCTTTCACTCACATGAACGTTTGTCTGGTAGCGGTTGTCTTCCTGGTTGTTCGCTGCAAAATGCTTGATGGAAACACCTTTGCCCTTGTGGCTCTGTACGCCTTCTGTAATGGCAGCAGCCGTAAGCCCCGTCACAACAGGATCCTCGGAATAGTACTCGAAGTTTCGTCCGCACAGAGGATTCCGGTGAATGTTCATGGCAGGTGCAAGCCAGATATCCACGCCGAATTTCTCCATCTCTGCTCCGACCATGTCTGCTGCTGCACGAACCAGCCCGGTATTCCAGGACTGCGCCAGTGCCCAGCCGATCGGGATTGCCGTCGTATACTGATAATAATCAACCACATCCTCCGGATTGTCATACTCCGGGAAGGGTGCCACGGTGTCGCCGAACTTATTGCCACCGGGAAGAACCGTCCCGTCATGCCTTGCCTTGAAATGAGGCTGCAGGCGAAGGCCCGCAGGGCCGTCAGCCATGGAAACCGGACGGATGCCGCGGCTCTCCAGACAAACAGCAGAGGTATCTCCCGCTGCTCCCGGAACGCTGAAGGACGCATTTCCGATCACCGAGCTCTCTCCCTTTCTTGCATGACGGCCGGTCGCAAAGCTTGCGAGCTCCTCGATGGTAAGCTGGGCAACCAGCTCCTCCACGGAAGCTTTTCCGCTCTTCACATCCTCCAGGGTAATCACTCCGGTCTTGTCCGTCGTATACTCTGCCCGGTTCTCGTCCGAATACTGAACCGTTTTCTGAGGAAGTGCCGAAGCCTCAAGACAAATGACAGGTACATCCGCACCGGCTCCGCCCTCGCAAAGACCACGTGTTTCCTCAAATTCATTGTCCTTCGGGCAGATGTTCACGCACTGCTCCACCGTAACGGTTTCCGGCAGAGAAAGAACCGCTGCCGGAGCTGTCTGATCCGACGAATTTCCGATGCGAAGCTCATAGTCCGCCTTTTCCAGAATCCAGGCTGCTTTCTTCTCGCTGTAGGATGCGAGAAGCTGCACGGGAATGGTGACACAGACCTCTTCCCTTTCTCCCGGAGCAAGAAGCTTCGTCTTCGCATAGCCCTTCAGCTCAAGCGCCGGATGATCCAGTTCGGTATTTCCCTTTACGGAAACATAGACCTGTACGGTTTCTTTTCCTTCCACGCTTCCCGTATTTGTCACAGAAGCAAACACCATGACCTGACCGTCCTCCACGCTGCAGGAAACCGGCTCCATGGAAAAGCTTGTATAGGAAAGTCCGTAGCCAAACGGATACAGCGGCTTTTTCCCGAAGGTTTCAAAGTAGCGATATCCGACATAGATGCCTTCCGCATAGTCATCGTCATCCGTGTCACCGTTATTGTGAGAAAAGTCTGCCGCAGACGGATAATCGGAATAGCTTGCCGCCCAGGTATCTGCCAGCTTTCCGGACGGATTCACCTTACCCGTCAGGACATCGGCAATGGCAAGTCCTCCGATATTGCCAAGCTGTGACATCAATACCACTGCGTTGACGCCCGGAATCGCCTTTACCTCCGACAGATCCATGACACCGCCGACGTTCAGAACCAGAACAAACTTCTCAAAGCCGGAAGCCAGCTTCTGAATGGAATTCTTCTCTTCCTCCCAAAGAAGGTAGTCACCTTCCTTTGCAAAACGATCTGCTCCCTCACCGGAATTCCGGGAGATCACATAAATTGCCGTATCCGTTCCGGCCGAAGCAATGTCCTCGTCTGTCACAGGCTCCGGAGAAGGCTCCTGGAACGGCATGCCGAATTCCAGAAGAAACGCAGGACGCCCGGTTTCCTTCGACAGCTTCTCCAGAAGTGCACGATGCTCCGCCTTCGCAGCCTCAATCTTCGCATCATGACGGGCAAGCCACTCTCCCGTTGTAATCTCATATCCTGCTTCCTTCAGTCCGTCCTCTGCATTGATGACAAAACGGGAATTGACATCACCGGAGCCGGTGCCGCCCTTCACCGTTTTTCTTGCCCCTGCTCCAAACAGTGCGATCTTTCCGCCTGCTCCTGCAAGTGGAAGAACGCCATCATTTTCCAGAAGAACCACGCATTCACCTGCAAGCTTTCTTGCAAGCTCCATGTGCTCCTTCTCATCCTGCATCATTTCTTCCTGAGTCGGTGCAAATATTATTCCCATATTTTCCCCTTTCCTTAATAATAAACATCCATGCTGCTATGTTATACGCACCGATTTTCGTTACTTGCTCTCAATCAAAACCTCGGCATCCTCACAGCCATCTGCCGAGAAGATCACGCGAATGGTACCCGTCTCGTTCGTTGTGCGAACTGCCGCCATGACTTCCCCATCGAAGGTCTCCCAGGTGGTATCGTCATAGCTTCTTACCGGCTGAGGATCCGCACTGCCAAAGCCCTGAAGAACGCCGGGGCCTTCCACGCGAACCGTCACGGTTTTCGATGCAGACAGGTTCTCGCAGCCCTTTTCATCCTTCAGTTTCACCGTCACAAAGGAAAGGTCCTCTCCGCCGGCCTTGATTTCCTTCCGGTCTGCCTCTGCAGTCAGAACAACCTTCTCTCCGGCCGTCGTCAGAAGATAGCGTCCGGTCTCTTTTCCATCCTGATAGCTGACCGCCAGAAGCTCTCCCGGCTCATAGGTCACCTTCCAGGTTGCCGTAAAGTCATGATCCTTTCCGCACGGCTTCTTCCCAAGAGACTTTCCGTTTAAGAACAGCTCCGCTTCCTCATCCGCGGAATAGATATCAACCTCCGTCTCCTTCCCTTCAAATCCCGGCCACGTCCAGGAGGAAACATTGTCCTTGAACATCCAGGAGGTCTGGGAAATCTTCTGTCCGTAACGGTTCATCCGGATCACGCCGATGTAAGGCTCCTTCCGAAGGCCGAAAACAATTTCTCTCAGATAGCTGATGGGTCTCCGGTATCCGAGGATGTTGATATCACCGATGTACGCGATGCGGTCCGGATAGTTGGAGGAGAAGTTCACCTTTCCGTCATAGTAGAAAATTCCGCAGCCTGCTTCTCCCAGATAGTCATAACCGGTCCAGGTATAATCACCGAGAACGTTGTCGTTCTCCTCCACGATTCTCCAGAGACGAACAATATCTGCAGGGTAGGTTTCGGTTCCAAGCACCGGCTTATTCGGATGAAGCTCCTTTTCCATCGCATGGCGTCCCGTCAGATAGTTGTATCCGGCAATGTCCGCTGCCTGCGCTGCTTCCTCCAGCACCTCACTCATCAGAGGATGTGTGCAGAAGGCATCCTCGTTCGTCATCTGCATCATCATATTCGCTGCACCGACACCGCTTTCCGCACTGCTGCCATCGCCGCCCAGCGCAGAAGGATCAATGCCCTTTGCCTTCAGAATATCCACGATGATTCCCTGGATTTTCCCGCTGATTGCAGAAGCGATCAGGCCGTTTACCGCCGTGGTGGTGTATCTGGTCGCATCCAGCTCATGGAACCTGTTGCAGATTTTCCGGTTGATGGCTCCGCCGGATTCTCTTCCAAGATCCAGAATTTCATTTCCGGACGAATACAAAATGACGCAGGGATGGTTGTAGTCCTTCTTCACCATCTTCTCCGTTTCTTCCTCCCAGCAGCGATCGAAGAAATTCGAGAAGTCATTCCGGTTCTTCTGCTCATGCCACATATCGGTCAACTCATCCATGACAAGCAGCCCGTACTCATCGCAGGCAGCAAGCATCTCCGGGCTCATGGGATGGTGCGCGCTGCGGATGGCATTGAAGCCGGCCTCCTTGATTTCACGGGCACGCTTCCTCTCTGCTGCGGCAAAGGTAGCAGCGCCGATGATTCCATTGTCATGATGGATGCAGGTTCCTCTCTGCTTCACGGGCTTTCCGTTGATGCGGAGTCCGCGCTTGCCATCCAGTGCCAGCACGCGAAGTCCTGTCCGGACGGATTCCTCATCCATCACTTCCTCTGCTTCGCACAGAACAAGCTGAACATCATACAGATTCGGATTCTCACAATCCCAAAGCTTCGGATTCTCAATCAGAATATTCTGACGAAGTGTCTCGGTATCCTCCGGGAAAACAGTGAAAATCACGCTGTCTTCCGCCGCCTTCTCCCCGGAAGCCGCCAATGTCCAGACCGTTTTCAGCACCATTTTATGTGCTTTTCTGGTGAGGTTCTTCACCTTGGTTTCCACCTCGGCAACCGCCGCCTCACCAATTTCTCTCGTGGTGATACGAACCGAATCCTTCACAATGTGCACTTCATTTCCAACCAGAAGATTGACATTGCGGTAAATACCGCTTCCGGAGTACCAGCGGCTGTTGGGATCGGGATTGTTGGCGATCACCTTGATTTCATTCTCTTCCCCGGTGCGAAGATAACGGTCCAGCACCGCATCGAAGCCGCCGTAGCCGTGTAAGTTGGAGGTCACAAAGTTTCCGTTTAGATACACTCTCGCAATCTCATAAACGCCCTCAAACTCCACAGTCACAGAGCGACCTTCCCACTCCTTCGGTGCCGTGAATTTCTTTGTATAGATATATTCTCCGCCGGGATAAAATCCTGTCTGTGCGCCGCTTAAGCCTTCCGGAACGGGCTTCTCATGAATCATGGCATCATGCGGAAGCTGAACACTCTGCTTCTTTCCTGCTCCAGGTCTGAATGCCTCCATCAGGCTCGATCCGCCGGAAGATACCTCCCATCCTTCGTTGAAACTCATTTTTTTCATCTGCTAACCCTCCTGTCTTGTTTTACCAAAGCTGTGCTTCTGCAGCTTCCCTGTCTGCAAACGGTCCGGGCAGAACGTCCGTCCCGCGGTGATTGCCCGCATAGTCCATGTCGAACAGAATATCCTCGCCGTCCGGTGTTTCAAACCGCTCCTCCGGCTCAAACGCTTCCCCAAGCGTATCGCTCGAAATCATGCCGGTCCGGTAATCGCCGATGACATCGAACAGATTCGTCCGGATCGATACATGATCTCCGTCCTCCACAACCTCGATCTTTACCGGATTCTCACTGTCCACAAGGTTCTCCGTCTCCTTCTTCCACGCCTTTGCACCGTTCAGATACACGTTGCCGCCGGCCCATACCGGAAGCTTTGCAAAATGCGGTCCCATCAGCTTCATCATGTCAAATTCCTTAGCGGCTTTTCCTTCCAGTTCTTTAAACGGAGCGTACCACTCCTCAAAGGTCGGATAGTCATCAAAGACCGATGTCCCGACCACCTGGTTGTCCGCCATCATCATTCCCATGTCTTCCTTGACTTCGACTTCCTCCACAGGCTGATTCTGAACGAAAATATTGTTGTAGAACCGGTCATCGCCGTGAAGGATCGTCATGAATCCGGCAACCTCCGTGCGGTGCGGAATGTGATACGGCGTATAACGGGGCTGGTTCTTCCCATCTGCCTGGAAATCCGTTCCGGAGCCAACCGAGGTCAGAGCGCCCAGCATCAGATTATGCACGCAGGCAACGCCCTCCGTTGCCATACGAAGGGATACCTTCGAGAGCATGACGTTGTTATCGATCAGAGTCGGTCCATGTCCCACCTCAATGAAAACATCCTGACTCATCATGGCCCCCATCGGGCTCTTCCCGATGCCTTCCGGCGCATGATTCTGATAGAACAGGTTCTGGGAAATCCGGGTTCCCTGTGCTTCCCAGTCGCACCACACGCCCATCGTGCAGTCATGGAATTTGTTGCGGCGGATGATGACATCGATTGCTGCATGCAGCTTGATTCCTGCGATCTCTGCGCCGGCAAGCTCCTGCATGTTGTTGATGTCATGAATGTCATTGTCCTCAATCAAAGAGAACACGCAGCCCTGACGGCCAACAATTCCGTCCTGCTCGCAGTGATGAATGTGGCAGCGGCGTACGATGTGATGTCCGATGTTCTCCTTCAGCCATCCGTGATACTGGCCGCGGCAGACAGCATCTCTCTCCATCTGTGTCGGGCTCTTTACATGGCGATAGGTAAAATAATGATTGTTGTCCGGATCCTCGTACTTACCAAGAGAAATACCTGCGCAGCGGCTTCCGTAAATCTCACAGTCTTCAATGATCCAGCCCTTGGACCAGTGCGGTCCGATCATGCCGTCCTGGAATGCCGCGGGCGGAGCCCAGGTCGTAGCCGCCTTATCAATGGTAAATCCGCTTACCGTGATGTAATCGACGCCGTTTTCCTTCGGCATGAAGCACTCACGACGCACGGTCACCTCGACATTCTCTTCATTGGGATTTTTCCCCTGGAAGTTTGCATAGATCACGGTTTCATTCTTCGCCTCATCCTGCTCGGTGTACCATTTATAGACAGAATTCTCCGGCTCCCAGGAAGACGGATAGACCGCTCCCTCGATGCATTCCTCCAGTGTCAGAGTCTCATACAGCATCCGGTCATTCAGGAAAACCTGTCCGGTATGCTTGTTGACCGGTCCGAAATACCAGTCGCCCTGTACAAAGGTCGTGTAGGGATTGTATTTGCCGAACACACCGTTGTGAATGCGGCACACCCACACATTGCCCTCATACGGCTGCCAGCTCTTGATTTCTTCGGCACCGGTAATCTCAGCGGCAAGCGGCTCCGTACTCTTATAAACAATTCTTGCATCCTCACGTCCTGCATGAGCGGGTGCTACATTTTCCCGGTAAACACCGGGCGCAACCAGAACCGTATCGCCGGGTTTTGCCAGCCTTGCAGCTTCACGGATGGAGCGAAACGGCGTCTCCTTACATCCGTTTCCATTCTTCGGTGAACGGATATCCACATAAATATTCATCGTTTTTCTTTCCTCCTTTGAAAAGAAGCGGGCGAACCGCAACGCGATTCGCCCGGAACAAGAGCAGGCATCCTCAGATGCTTGCGAGTGTCTTATTCATGATCCATTCCGGGGTGCTCCGCATCCCACTTGGCATTTGCCTTCTCAACCGTCATCTGAGACAGAAGGATGATCATAATAACAACCATGCAAAGAGGGAAGAACAGGTACATTCCCTTGATTGCTGTGTAGTAGGATGCCGGCTGAGTTGCTGCTGTTCCCACATAACCGGAAGCCTCCAGAATCCATCCTGCAAGAGCCGTTCCGACACCGCCGCCGACCTTGATTCCGACAGAGGAAGCAGAGAACATAGCACCCTCAACGTGAACACCGGTCTTCTTATAGGCATAGTCTGTTGTAGAAGAAATCAGAGCATTGATATCGCCGGTAACCGGTGACGTTCCAAGTCCGGAGATGAATGCTGCGCCGAGCATCAGCGGAACATTCAGTGTCAGGCCGCCGATGATGAACACGATTCTGCAGACAAAGGCCAGGCAGTAGCCGCCAAGATTGACCTTGTACATGCCCTTAAACTTCGAAACCAGCATCGGCGTGAAGATCAGGCCGATGATCATCGGGAGCATGGATGCCATCGTGAAGGTTCCCATCAGGCTTGCATCGCCCAGAATGTCGCGCATGAAGTAAACAGTCATGCCCTGGATACCGGTCTGAAGATAAATGGAAATGTAAATCAGGAGAAGCAGAATGAAATACTTGTTGGTGAACAGGATCTTCAGCGCCTGTACAATCGAAACATCATCCTTCTTGTCCTTCTTCTCACCCTCTTCCTGAGGAAGCTCCTTGACCGAAAAAACAGAGATTGTGTTGGCAATCAAAGCAATCACTGCATACAGAATGGCCACAGAGCGCCATCCGGCTGCGCCGCCGCCGAAGTTCTCAACGAGCTTCATGGTGATGGAAGCCACGGTAAGGTTTGTTGCAAGAGAGAACATGAAGCGGATGGAGCCAACCTGAACACGCTCATTGGTATTCTTGGTGATCAGAGAGGTCAGCGCTGCATAGGCGATATTGTTTGCCGTATAGAAAATCGCATTCAGAAGCGTGTAGCTGATGAAGAAGAATGCGTACTGCGCCTTCTGTCCCCAATCCAGCGGAATTGCGAAGCAGCAGATCAGGAAGAACGAGTTACCGATCTGGGACCACAGCATCCAAGGTCTTGCCTTTCCCATCTTCGAATGTGTGCGGTCCATCAGATTTCCGAAAATAATATCCGTAAATCCGTCAAAGAACTTCGATACCATGATCAGCGTGCCAATGATTCCGGCATTCAGACCGATTGCGTCGGTCATATAGATCATCACAAAGGACGTCAGCAGTCCGTAAACACAGTTGGCTGCCAGATCTCCGGATCCGTATCCAACCTTGTTGTACCATTTCAGGTACTTCTTCTCGCTTGCTGCAACTGCAGCATTCTGGTTTGCCATAGCAATCCCCTCCTAATAATATAGAATAACTTCTATTTAAGACCCGGCTCCCCTTGAAGCCGGGATCTTTTCAAATGTTTAAGGGAAACTCTCTTCCGGTTTCCGTACCTCTGTCAGCTCTCACTCTCCAGATTCTGCCGGATGGTTATGGAAAGCCGGGTCTTGATCCAATCATGCTCTGGTTTCCGATCCATTGTCAGATAACGAAACAGGATCTCCAGAGGCTTCTTCCCCTGCTTCTCCGGCTCCTGCGTAATGGTCGCCGTGATTCTTCCGTCCCGGAGCATCTGTATCTGTTCCTCCGTCACCAGATCATTGGTGATCACCGTCATCTTCCGGTTTCCGGCTGCCTCGTGAATCACATCGCAGAGACTGTAATCTGAGGGATTCATCAGATATACCGCATCAATATCCGGATCCTGCAAAAGCTTGTGTCTTACTGTCCTTCGAAGCTGCTCCCGATCCATAAAAACAGGATTCTGCAGATAAATGACTCCGACAATCTGCATCTGCGGATAACGTTTCTTCTCTCTTTCAAAGCCTTCCAGCCGCTGTTGTCCGCTCGGAATATTCCCTGCATCCTCCGAAACAATCAGAACCCTTGCGCAGCTGTTGATGATTGCAGTAAGTCCGCAGGCAATCCTTCCGGATTCCTGATAATCACAGCCGACAAAGCAAAGACGCTCGTCCGTTTTTTCGGTATCAATGTTGTAGGTGACAATCGGAACCTCCGGCATACCGTTTTCTTCCCAGGTTCGTCGAAGAAATCCGTCAAAACTCCCGTAAATGGCATATCCGCTGATGTCCGGATGATCCACGATAAACTGTCTTGCCCGCCTCAGCTCTGTTTCCGTAAAATACCGGATTCCAAAGGAGTGTACCGTCACACCGTACTGAGCCAGCTCTCTTCCTTTCCTGACGGCTGCTTCATAGATCTGTCTGTGGAAAGCAGCTGCCGGACTGTCGATATAGATGAATCCCAGCTGAAGCTTCTTCCTTCTTGCCGCAAGGGCCGTACCC
>ERZ1026898.1098-NODE-1098-length-14062-cov-17.616906_pt1 | contig 14062 bp, 13 predicted proteins | sample MGYA00380178_ERZ1026898 | MGnify/ENA primary metagenome ERZ1026898 (study PRJEB33269, sample SAMEA4719814) | human gut metagenome | biome: human-associated habitat; feature: organic feature; material: feces | place: Cameroon | collected 2013-10 ... | reverse complement strand
TGCGCCGATGGTACTGCAATGCAATGCGGGAGAGTAGGTAGCCGCCTCCTTTTATAAGAAACCTCAGTTATCTTTTGATAATTGAGGTTTTTTTTGTATCTTTGCATCCATACTTTGTCACATTTTGATCTTTGATTCGTTCTAATCTTTGGTTCATTCTGTATATGAGTGATGTCCGTTCTTTGGTGTATCTCTTTTGGGGTTTACACCGATCTTTGTGACATTTCAATTTTGAAATTATATATTTGTTATTCATTCTAAGTGATTATGCTTTATTTTTTGAAATCTTCATGGATTTGGCTGAAACGATGTACTCATTGTCGCGGTTTTGGTGTTCAGTCTCCTTCGGCGTATCGGTTTATCCGTTACGTCATAAATGAGCATTATCCTTATTATGCTTATGAAGAATTGAAGGAGCATATGAATATGTTGTCCAAACATCAACATAAGTTGGGGAGGCTGTTCTTTCGTTTAGCTAATTTTTGGCAGCCTGATTTCTGTTACTGTGATCAACCTCAGTTTTTGAAGTATGCTCAGGCCGGATCTCATCGTATGAAGTCAGGTGCGATTTCAGAATTCTTGGAAAAAAGTGCATTTCATTGTGTTCCGAACACGGACCGCATACTGATTTGGGTTGACCTGGAATATGCAGCTGATGTGCTTGATGAATTGTTGACCAAATGCACATCTCAAACCTTGTTGGTAGTTAATGGTATTAACAATAAGAATCATGCTTTGTGGAAAAAACTTCAGGCTGATGTACATGTCGGTATTACTTACCATCTATATTATTGTGGCATTGTGTTTTTCGATAAGTCCGTTTACAAGCAGCATTATGAGGTGAATTTTTGATTATTGTGGGCAAATATGGATAAAATAATGTAATAATTGCATTATTCTTCTGTTTTATTAAGAAAAAATGCTTCAAATGCTTGCAGATAAAATATATTTTATTACTTTTGCACGCAAATATAAATCTAAAAAAAGACAGCTATGTATTGGACACTTGAATTAGCTTCGAAGCTTGAAGATGCACCATGGCCTGCTACAAAGGAAGAGTTGATAGATTATGCAACTCGTTCGGGTGCGCCTCTGGAGGTTCTGGAGAATTTGCAGGAGATAGAAGATGAGGGTGATGTCTATGAAAGCATTGAGGACATTTGGCCCGATTATCCTTCAAAGGATGACTTCTTATGGAATGACGACGAATATTAAAAAAGTCGATGATAGGGCTGCTCATTTGGGGCAGCCTTTATCGTTTGCACTTTGTACTATCTTGTGTTTCCCGTATATAATATATATATTAAATAGGTATATAAGATATGTTGTTACTATAAAAAGGTAATCTATCTTTAGGATGATTATTATTATTCAGTTTGCCTTATAATGATATGTGGTAAATCGAATGCCTATATACAATAAAAATCGTATTATTTCGTTATTTAATTGTGTTGAAACGTCTCATTATATTATACGTCCTGTTGCTGGGTGTTCTTTCTGTGAATGCTCAGTACGATCCTTCGTTTAGTCATTATTTCGATATGGAGCCTTCTTTTAATCCAGCTTCAGTTGGAAAACAGGCTAAATTGAACGTAACGGGCGCTTATGCCATAGACCTGGCAGGTTATGAACACAACCCACGAACAATGTTTGTATCGGCTGACATGCCTTTTTATCTTTTGAAAAACTATCATGGCGTAGGTCTTCAACTGATGAACGATCAGATAGGCCTTTTCACCCATCAGCGCCTGGCAGCCCAATATGCCTTCAAGCGAAGACTTTTTGGTGGAATGTTGAGTGCAGGTATACAGGCAGGTTTTATCTCTGAAAGTTTCGATGGAAGCAAGGTGGATGTAGAGGAAGGCAACGACCCTGCTTTACCGAAGACTAATGTAAATGGAAATTCTGTTGATATTGGTGCGGGTGTTTACTATATGCATGGCGCTTGGTACGTAGGCGTTTCTGCCCAGCACCTCACTTCTCCCAAGATAGAGTTAGGTGAAACCAATGAAATAGACATCTCTCCTGTATATTATTTGACTGGAGGATACAATATTAAGTTGAGAAATCCGTTTTTATCAGTGAAGCCTTCTGCTCTTGTGAAGTATGACGGAGTAGCTTGGCGAGGAGATGTTAGTTGTCGTTTGGTGTATACTCATGAGAAGAAGATGCTCTATGGAGGCGTCTCTTATAGTCCCACCAATTCTGTGACCGGCCTCATAGGTGGCCGTTTTCATGGTGTTGTGTTAGGTTATAGCTATGAGTTCTATACTTCTGCCATCTCACCAGGTAATGGTAGCCACGAACTCTTTGTAGGTTATCAGACCGATATCAATCTTGTTAAAAAAGGAAGAAACAAGCACAAAAGCGTAAGAATATTATAAGCAAACATGAATATGAAGAAATGTATATTATCCCTCTGTTCGGCAGTAGCTCTCTTGGCATTAACTGGATGCTTTGGAGCCAAGTCAGCCTCGGTCTCCGGTAGAGGCGGTGAGGTAGTGGGCGTCGGTGGAAGGAATTTTGCAGAACCAGCACCTTATGGAATGGTAAAAATCAATCGAGGATTCCTGAAGATGGGATTAGAAACAGAAGATTCGCTGTGGGGAGAGAAAACACCTCGCAAGGAAGTTTCTGTAGATGGTTTCTGGATGGATGATACCGAAATCACAAATTCAGAGTACAAGCAGTTTGTATCCTATGTGAGGGATTCTATTCTTCGTACCCGTTTGGCAGATCCCGCCTATGGTGGCGATGAAACCTATATGATTACTGAGGACAAGCAGGGTAATCCTGTAACTCCGCGTGTCAACTGGAAGAAACAACTTCCCAAGAAACCTAACGAAGATGAGCAGCGGGCGATAGAGAGTCTTTATGCTGTCAATCCTGTTACGGGGGAGAAATTGATAGACTGTCGCCAGTTGAACTATAAATATGAGATTTATGACTATACAGCTGCGGCTTTGCGTCGCAACCGTATCAATCCACAGGAGCGAAACCTGAATACAGATATCAATATTGATCCAAACGAGGTGGTGATGATATCTAAGGATACAGCTTATGTGGATGATGAAGGAAAAATCGTCAGTGAAACCATTAACCGTCAGTTGTCGGGTCCTTGGGATTTCCTCAACACCTACATTGTTAATGTATATCCCGATACTACTTGTTGGGTCAACGATTTCAGAAACTCAGACAATGAGACTTATCTGAGAAGCTATTTCAGCAATCCAGCTTATAACGACTATCCCGTAGTAGGTGTTACCTGGGAACAGGCCAATGCCTTCTGTGCATGGCGTACAGATTATCTGCTGAAAGGCTTAGGCCCTGAGGCAAGGTTCGTTCAGCGTTACCGTCTCCCTACTGAGGCAGAATGGGAGTTTGCCGCTCGAGGCAAGGATCAGAACGAGTTTCCATGGGACAACAAGGATGTAAAGAACGGCGATGGTTGTTTCTATGCCAACTTTAAACCCGACCGTGGTAACTACACCAAGGATGGCAATCTGATAACCAGCAAGGTGGCTATATATTCACCCAATTCCAATGGTTTGTATGATATGGCCGGTAATGTGGCAGAATGGACCAGCACAGTATTTACAGAGGCTGGAGTTGATGCAATGAACGACCTGAATCCTACTCTTGTCTACAATGCAGCCAAGGAAGATCCCTATCGGCTGAAAAAGAAGAGTGTACGCGGAGGGTCATGGAAAGATCCAGAGTCATTTATCCGTTCGGCATGGCGTTCTTGGGAATATCAGAATCAACCACGGTCATATATAGGATTCAGATGTGTGAGAAGTCTTGCTACCACATCGAGTGCTAAACAAAAAACAATAAAAACAAAGAAAAGGAGATAATAGCCATGGGCGAATATAGTAAATTCAATATCGTATACCGTCTGCAAAGATGGATGGACAGTGTGCCTGGTCAGACCTTTCTGAACTATGCTTACAGTTGGGGTGCTTCTGTCGTTATTGCTGGTGCGTTGTTTAAGTTGACCCACCTGCCTGGAGCTAATTTCATGATGTTCCTTGGTATGGGAACCGAGGTTGTGGTATTCTTTCTTTCCGCCTTCGACCGTCCTTTCGACAAGACTGCTGACGGGCGAGATATCCCTACTCATGTGACTGAGGAATATCTCGAGACAGGTAAGGTGACTTATGAAGAAGGACGTGTTGCTTCCTCTCAGGCTTCACCTGTTGGTAATGTTCAGCCTTCTGTCGTTGTCGTAGGCAATCCTCAGGCTTCTTCTTCTTCTGCATCAACTATCAGTATGGCAGATCCTGAGGTAAGTGATTCTCTTGAGAAGCCTGTTCAGACTGTGGCCTGTGGCAGTGATGATAGCACGCAGCAGTCTGTAGCCAATGGTGTCTGGATAGGAAGTCAGCAGAATACTACTCCCGAGATGGCCGAGGCTCAAAGCAACTATGTGGAAGAGTTGAAGAAGTTGGTAGAGACCTTGGAGAAGGTAAATGAGCAGAGCAACCGACTTACTCGTGACAGCGAGGAGATGGAGAATCTGAACCGTACTCTTACCGGTATCAGTAAGGTTTATGAAATGCAGTTGAAGGGTGCCAGTCAGCAAATTGGCACTATCGACCAGATAAATGAGCAGAGTCGCAAGATGGCTCAGCAGATAGAGCAACTCAACAAGATCTATACTCGTATGATTGAGGCGATGACTGTCAATATGAGGGCAGCCGCACCCCATGTGAGTGAAGATTAAAAAGCATAGAGATACGAACTCTCTCTCTACTGACGAAGAGGGAGAAAACAAGTGAAATAAGCAAATTAAAGAATGGCAATAAAGAAAAGACCTATATCGCCTCGCCAGAAGATGATCAACCTGATGTATCTCGTCTTGATGGCTATGCTGGCATTGAACATCTCGACCGAGGTGCTCAATGGATTTTCTATAGTAGAGGAGAGTCTGAACCGTACAACAGCCAACTCTTCTGCCGAGAATGCAGCCTTATATAGTAATTTTGCTGATCAGATGAAGCAGAATCCTGCCAAGGTAAAGGCATGGTTTGAGAAGGCGACACAGGTTAAGGAAATGAGCGATTCGCTCTACAACTTTGCCCAGCAGCTGAAGGAAGCCATCGTGCGTGAAGCTGATGGAAGCGATGGAGATGTATTGCATATAGAGAATAAGGATAATCTTGAGGCGGCAGGTATAGTGATGCTGGCTCCTGGTTCTGGTAAGGGTGGCAAATTATATCGTGCCATCAACAGCTATCGTGATCGTATATTGATGATGGTCACCGATGAGCATCAGAAGAAAATCATCCAGAGCAATCTTTCTACCCGTGTGCCTAAGGATGCAAAGAATTTGGGCAAGAACTGGCAGGAGTACATGTTTGAGAATATGCCCGTGGCAGCAGCCGTTACTTTGTTGTCTAAGTTGCAGAGCGATGTTCGTTATGCCGAGGGTGAAGTGTTGCATACCTTGGTTTCCAATATCGACATGAAAGATATAAGAGTCAACAAGCTTGACGCCTTTGTTATTCCCGAGAAGACAACTCTTTATCCTGGCGAGCGTTTCAATGCCAACATCGTGATGGCTGCAGTCGATACAACTCAGCAGCCTGAGATCTATGTCAATGGAGTGAGAGTGAACACTGCTCATGGTCAGTATTCGTTCACAGCAGGTGGAGTTGGCGAGCACCAGTTTGGTGGCTATATCCTGATGCAGAATGCCAGAGGCGATGTGATGCGTCGAAACTTCCTGCAGAAGTATACTGTAATTCCAGCACCTAATACTGCCACTGTGGCAGCAGATATGATGAATGTATTGTATGCAGGTTTCAAAAACCCTGTCAGCATCAGTGTGCCCGGAGTTCCTGCCAATGCTGTATCTGCAACCATGACAGGTGGCTCGTTCATATCGAAGGGCAATGGACGTTTTGTGGCAGTACCATCAGCAGTGGGTAAGGACGTGACGATACATGTTACTGCCCGTGACAAGGGGCAGACGAGAACGATGCCTCCATTTGTATTCCATGTAAGGAAACTACCCGATCCAACAGCTTACTTGGCTTTGGGTACCAACCGCTTCCGTGGTGGCGCCTTGTCGAAAGCTTCCCTGATGGGCGCTTCAGGTATTCATGCGGCAATTGATGACGGATTATTGGATATTCCTTTCCGTGTATTGAGTTTTGAGACTGTTTTCTTCGACAATATGGGTAATGCAGTACCTTTGGCTTCGGCTGGAGCCAATTTCTCTGAGCGTCAGCGTGAGGAGTTCCGCAGACTGTCGAGAAACCGTCGTTTCTATATCTCTCACATCAAGGCTGTGGGGCCTGATGGAATTACCCGTAACCTCCCTGCAGCCATGGAGGTGATTGTGAGGTAGAGAAATGCAAAGAGTGAAGAATCTTATTGTTTAGAAATAAAGATATTATAATGAGAAAGATATTTTTGTTATTGATGCTTGCGGGGCTGACAATCGGTGCGAATGCCCAGCCAGAAGCTCGTAGACAGGCACAGCAGAAAGCCAAGCAGCAGTCGAATGCCAACAACATGACGACTCGGGCGCAGATAATGTTCCCTACATCGGCCACCTTGGGCGACGATGTGGTATGGCGACGTGATATCTATCGTGAGCTCGACTTAAATGATGATGCCAATGCACCATTGTATTATCCTGTGGAGCCTGTCGGTGGTCAGATGAATCTCTTTACCTATATGTTCAAGCTGATGTTGAGCGGTCGTGTTCGTGCCTACCAGTATCGCTTGGATGGTCATGAGAGTTTCAACTACGAGGATCGTGTTGTGCCTAAGGCCTTCATGGACAATTATCATATCTATTACGAGCGAAAGAATGGAACTTTGACCCTCGATGACAGCGATATTCCTTCTCGTGAGGTAAAGTCTTACTATGTGAAAGAAGCCACATACTACGACCAGCATACCGCCACATTCCATACCAAGGTAATCGCCTTGTGTCCTATTATGACACGTGAAGACGATTTTGGTGATGCCGGAACCAAGTATCCTCTCTTCTGGATGAAGTATTCTGACCTTGCTCCCTATCTCTCCAAGCAGCAGATAATGACGAGCAATCTCAATAATGCTGCGATGATGAGTATAGACGATTATTTTGTCAAGAACCAGTATAAGGGCAAGATATACAAGACGACCAATATGTTGGGTAAAACCTTGGCTCAATATTGTCCTACCGATTCAGCTCTGAGCAAGGAGCAGAAGAAGATAGAGTCAGAGTTGGCTGCCTTCGAGAAGAATATCTGGGGCGATCAGGCGCGCAAAGATTCTCTTGACAGTATTGCCAATGCCGACAAGAAGAATGCGAAGGGTGTGAAGGGTGTGAAGAAGAATCGCAGAAGCAGAACTTCTGGTTCTTCGTCTACAGTCAAGACCCGTCGTCAGCGCAGTTCCGGTTCGTCAGGATCCAGTACAGCCCGAGTTTCGGTTCGTCGTCAGCGTCATTAATAATAGGTTTATAATATAAGGTATGAAGAAAGTATTATTATTTATTGTGTTGGCAGTTTCTGTCCTCTTTGCTAATCCTGCTCAGGCACAGATTAAGTTAGGTGTGAAGGGTGGCTTGAATGTCAGCAATTTGAAGCTCAGTGGAGACAACTGGGATGCGGAAAACCGTGCAGGATTTTTCTTTGGTCCTATGGTTAAGGTGACAGTGCCTGTTACAGGCTTAAGTTTTGACGTTGCCGCTTTATATGATCAGAAGGAGGCTAAGGTGAAAGTTGCCGACGATGTTGTGGGCGGAACTTATAATTCAACCACAGTTACACAAAAATTCATTGATATTCCTGTGAATGTCCGTTATGGTTTTGGGCTGAGCAGTCTGGCTAATATCTTCCTTTTTGCTGGTCCGCAGTGGGGAATTAATGTTGGAAATAAGAATTTCAAATGGGATAAATCCAGCAGCTATTCCTTGAAAAAGGCAAACTTCAGTGTGAATGTGGGCGCTGGTGTAACTTTGTTGAGCCATCTGCAGGCTTCAGTCAACTACAACATTGAATGCAACAAGTCCGGCAGTATGGATATGGGAGTTTCTGATGCCAATGGTAATCCTGTTGTCGTGAAGGGAAGAAACAATACCTGGCAGATTTCTCTTGGCTATTGGTTCTAAGCATAGGAGATACATATTAAAATATATAAAAGCAGATACCTGATGTTGGGTATCTGCTTTTTTATTGTTACCTTTGCAGGGTATGAAGTATGTCGATGTCATATTGCCCTTGCCGCTACCTGGCATGTTTACCTATTCTGTCCCCGAAGGGATGGAAGGGTGCGTTGTTTTTGGTAAACGGGTGCTTGTGCCATTGGGCAAGAGTAAGAAGTACATTGCCATGGTGGTAAAGGTGCATCAGGAGAAGCCGTCCTTTAAGGTCAAGCCGATAGAGCAGGTGCTGGATGCTACTCCCACACTTCTTGACCGGCAGTACAGGTTATGGTCGTGGATATCCAATTATTATATGTCACCTTTGGGCGATGTATATAATGCCGCAATGCCTGCAGGCATGAAGTCTGCAGAGAAGTTCAAACCCAGGATGGAATTGTATGTGGAGCTTACGAGCAAATACCGCAACGAAGCTTCCCTGCATGTGGCTCTTAACATGTTGCAGCGTGCCCTGAAGCAATCTAAAGCCCTTACAACATTTCTCAGCCTTTCCCATTGGGACAGTCTTGAGAACGATACGCCTCGCGAAGGCATCAAGAAGGTCACCAAGGAAGAACTGATGAATGAGGCTCATTGCACTTCTGCCATCGTCAAATCGCTCATCGACCGCGACATCCTCTTTACTTACGAGGAGGAGGTGGGACGACTGAATACCTCAGGTGAGAGTCACTTCGAACAGATCAAACCACTTTCCATAGCCCAGCAGGAAGCTTACAACAAGATTCTCCTTCAGATGATGAAGAAAAATGTGGTGCTTCTTCATGGCGTGACTTCGAGTGGCAAGACCGAGGTGTATATCCACCTCATCAAGCAGGCTCTCGACAATCACAAGCAGGTGCTTTATCTTCTGCCCGAGATAGCTCTCACGGTACAGATCATGGAACGTCTGCACAAAGTTTTTGGCGATCGTCTTGGCATTTATCATTCCAAGTATAGCGATGCCGAACGAGTGGAGATATGGCAGAAACAGATGTCAGCTCATCCCTACGATGTTATTCTTGGGGCTCGAAGTGCAGTCTTTCTCCCTTTTCAGAATCTCGGACTTGTCATCATCGACGAGGAACACGAAACATCCTTTAAGCAACAAGACCCAGCCCCCCGCTATCATGCCCGCAGTGCTGCTATTGTGTTGGCAGGTATGTATCCCGACTGCAAGGTTCTTTTGGGTACAGCCACACCCTCTATGGAGAGTTATTACAATGCGCAGGAAGGCAAGTACGGATTGGTGGAACTCAAAACCCGATACAAGGACATACAGTTGCCCGAAATCCAGGTGGTGGATGTAAAAGATTTGCGGCATCGCAAGATGATGACTGGTGCCTACTCTCCTCAACTTTTAGCAGCCATACGCGAGGCTTTGTCGCATGGCGAGCAGGCCATTCTGTTCCAGAATCGTCGTGGTTTTGCACCGATGGTGAAATGTAAGGTATGCGGATGGGTGCCTAAGTGCAAAAACTGCGATGTGTCGCTTACACTTCATAAGAATATCAACCTGCTCACCTGTCACTATTGCGGATATACTTATCCTGTGCCAGTGGAGTGCCCCAACTGTGGAAGTACAGAACTCATGGGGCGAGGTCTGGGTACCGAGCGCATCGAAGACCAACTGACGGATATCTTTCCCGAGGCTCGTATCGCCCGTATGGATTTGGACACCACCCGTACCCGCAATGCTTACGAGCGGCTGATAGATGATTTCTCGTCGGGTAAGACCAATCTGCTCATTGGCACCCAGATGATCTCCAAGGGACTGGATTTCGACAAGGTGAGTGTGGTGGGCATACTGAATGCCGATTCCATGCTCAATTATCCCGACTTCCGAGCCTACGAGCATGCCTTTATGATGATGGCTCAGGTGAGCGGAAGGGCCGGGAGAAAGGGCAAGCGAGGCAAGGTGATATTGCAGACCAAGTCGCCCACGTTGCCTGTCATCTCGCAGGTGGTTCATAACGATTATACAGGCTTCTACCAAGACTTGTTGGAGGAACGAAGGGCTTTCCATTATCCTCCTTTCTACCATCTTGTCTATGTCTTCCTGAAGCATAAGCACGAGCAGGTATGCCATCAGGCGAGTATGGAGTTGGGACAGACTTTGCGCTCCTGGTTTGGCGACAGGGTCCTTGGACCCGACAAGCCAGCGGTGGCAAAGGTGAAGACCATGAACATCCGTAAGATTGTTATCAAACTCGAGAATGGCATCAATCAGGCAAAGGTGAGAGAATATCTGAGATATGCCCAGGAGCAAATGTCGAAGGACCCTCGCTATGGCGCATTGCAGATTTACTATGATGTCGACCCCATGTAGACTGATATGATGGCAATGATCTTGTCTTTGTATGGAGTCAATGAACATAAAAATAAAAAAGGCTATCCCTTTCAAAAGATTGGGATAGCCTTTTGCGATAGTATGTAGTTATGTTTTTGGAAAGTTGCTCTTAGAAGTTGATGTCGAGACCAACTGCGAAGACGTTGTTGTTACGGGTATAGTCAGAAGAGTAGTTCAAGCTTCTGTCTGCTGTGAGCTGTACCGTTTCGGTAGTCTTCTTGTGCTGATAGAATGTGTGAAAGTAAGCCACGTTGAGATCCATCTTCTTGTTGATGTGATAAACACCACCGATGGCAACAGAGTTGGAACTTACAACGAATGACTTGTCATCCATATATTCGTCAGACAAACCATAGTTGGTGTTCTGCCAACCTGTACTCAGAGTTATCTTCTTGTTGACGTCTACCTCTACACCGGCATTATACTCCAGAGTACCACGCTTCAACTCCTTGTTGCGGTTGTTGTAAGATGTGGCATTCTTGTCGTCGAACCAGTGGAAACCTGCGTTTACTCTTACTGCATCTACAGGGCTGTAGCCTACTCCCAAAGCCAAGTAAGCAGGAATGTCGCCAGCAATCTTCTTGCCGTCCTCATATTCACCGATGGCCTTGTCTATCTTTGAGTCAAACTGAGTCTTCAATGCGACCATGGCTCCTTGAATTTTTGGGTTGCTCAGAATAGCGTCTGCAGCAGCCTCTGGCACACCATTAGCGATGTAGGCATTACGCAGATTGTCGGGCAGGTTGCCGATACTTGGTATCTGGTTTACCGACTTGTTCTTCAGACGTATACGGGTCTTGAACTCATACTTGGCAGAGAAGTTCCAACGGCCGGTCTTGTAATCTACGCCGATGATAGGAGTGAAGCCTACGCCACTCTGGTCGCAGCTCAACTCGATATTGGCAGAACTTTCCTTAGCTGGGTTAAGTACCTTATAAAGAGGCATTTGTCCTACCTGAATGTTCTCTACATAACCATAGTAATTGGTCAGGGCATAAACACCACGAACACCCAAGAAGGCACTGAAGTTGTCGCTGAACTTGTAAGCAGCACCTGCAGAGAGACCGTAGTAATACTGGCGTCCGTGCATATAGCTGTTGTAGCTGTACTTACCTTCAGTTCCGAAGCACTGGTTGCTTGAGAATATGGCTGGTACACCATAAGCACCTGCCACCTGGTCGACAGCACCTGCCAACTGGCAAGCTGCAATGGCAGTCTCGGCTACAATCTTCTCGAATGATCCCAGTCCGTCGTCGAAGGTACACTTACCGCCACCACCAGTGAGGGCGAAGCTTGCCTGGAAAGACCATTTGCCCTTGTTGTAGGCATACTGGAAAGAAGGGATAACAGGAGCAAAAGCCGTACCCTTGAAATCACGAGGAGTGATGGGATTGTTTACATTGTTGGTAAACAAAGCATAGTCATTGTTGATAGTACGTGTCTGGAAAGCCAACTGCCAGTTGATGGCGAGATGGTGACCTTCACTCATGAATACAACTCCGGCCGGATTGTAATAAACTCCGTCAATACCGATTGAAGCCTCACGGCTCATCATTCTGTCGAATGCTACGTGCTGGTTTGTGTTTGTGAGCAAACCACCTGCCAATGTAGGTGTTGCACAGGCCATCGCAATGGCAACACAAACTAATTTTAGTTTCTTCATTTTAATAATTTTAAATAAAAACGTCCGCAAAGGTAAGAAGAATGTTCTATTTGGATACAGAAAGGTGCGCTTATTTAAAACATATTAACAGAAAAAGAAGGTTTTGTTGCACAGATTTTAAAATATGTGCAGAGTTTTACTTCTGTTCGGGATAAGAAATAGGGGGACAAAAGTTGGTAATATTACCCAACTTTTGCAAGTAACTACCCAGCACCCCTATAGCCATGTGTTTTTACTTTAATAGCATACTAATTGTTTCCTGTTTGTTATGATGTTGTTCTTGGACAACTATAAAAAGTCCGTTCAAAGCCTTTGAACAGACATTCAAAGCCTTTGAACGAACATTCAAAGCCTTTGAACAGACATTGCAAAGCGCGGAACAGAACTTTTTATAGGCTAAAGAGATCATTTATCTTTTTCGCTACTTTGTATCAAAAAAGATTCTGATAAAGGTGTTACATTTAAAATATTTTATTTACCTTTGCAGACAAATACCCATTCTGCTCAAACAGAGTTGAAACATACTCTCCTTGTTGTTTATAAATCAATTGTTTCACATTAAAAAAGTACGATTATGGTACGACCCTTTGATGTAGAACAGGGCAAAGAGGAAAGCGATAGCTGACTATGTCTGTACACATGTTTCAAAAGAATATATACTAAAATAATAGAACTATGAGAAATTTTACATTTAAAGGACTGCTTTTAACTGCGGTATTTATGTTGCTTGGCTGTTTATCAATTCAAGCAGCTAATGACGACTTGATTACCAAGCAGATTACGATCAAGTTGGATAAGGCTGGTACTTTACCTGATAGAATTGCAAGTAGTAAGAAATATAAGATTACTAATCTGAAGCTTGTTGGTGAGATAAATGGTACGGATTGGAACATGATTCGTGAGATGGCAGGAAGAAATTATCAGGAAAGTAGTACAGAAGGAAATCTCTCTGTGTTAGATTTGTCTGAGGCGAAGATTGTAGCAGGTGGTGATTATTATTATTATGATAATCTTTTTAATAATAAAGTGTATACTTCTAATGATGTATTTAGAGCCTTATAACTAACCATAACTTACTATGACTAACTAAACATAAAGCCTTGATTTTCAATACTCTTTGATTTTTAACACTTTCTGAGTGCTTTTTGGCAGTTCCCGATTTTCCACATATTTTTGCAGCGTATTTCTACCGTGGAGAATTTGCGGAGCTTTTATTTTGTCATATCGTGAACGTAGTTGACAAGGGTTTACGAGTGGTTACGATGGAGGACAGATTTGAAGCTGATAGGCAAAAAGCGTTATATCGTGGACTGGGTTGACAAAGGTTGTCAATGGTTCACTTCCGTTTACTCCATCGGTGGAATACTCAAAGTATGTAGAATATAGCAATATCAAAGAGTATGAGACCGACAAGAAAATGTGAATTTTGTGGCAAGACATTCGTGCCAAGGAGCGGTATGCAGAAATACTGTTCCGAGGAATGTCAGGCAGAGGCAAAACGTCTTAGGAAGAAAAGACAGCAGGACTTGATTAACGGTATTGAGCCAATCATGGATCTGCAACATCAGGAGTATCTTACCTTCTCCAAAGCTGCCATTCTGATGGGATGCACCCGACAGTATATCTACAAACTTGTGGCTAACGGCAAGTTGAAGGCATCAAGATTGAGCAGCCGAATGGCATTCGTAAGAAAGGCTGATATAGAGAAGATGTTTGAGGGTAATCCCTACAAGCGTGTGGTTCCTGCCAGCAAGAGCAAGCTCTGTAAAAAGGCAAAAACAGAAAAGCCAACACAAAACCTGGAATCAACAAAAGGGAAAGAGGAGAATGAGGTGCTTGACTATTATTCGGGTGAGGAAGTGATGTCCATTTATAAGGTCAAGAAGTCTTGGCTCTACACCTCCGCCAA
>ERZ1026898.1096-NODE-1096-length-14076-cov-6.391627_pt1 | contig 14076 bp, 10 predicted proteins | sample MGYA00380178_ERZ1026898 | MGnify/ENA primary metagenome ERZ1026898 (study PRJEB33269, sample SAMEA4719814) | human gut metagenome | biome: human-associated habitat; feature: organic feature; material: feces | place: Cameroon | collected 2013-10 ... | reverse complement strand
CTATAAAACGAAAAAGCCGCTAGACCGAAGTCCAGCGGTTGTTTCTCTCATTTTTTCGTTCGCAAGTAATTTCAAATTACTTAGCAGAATCAGCAGCAGCTGTATCAGCAGCAGCAGTGTCAGCAGCAGTTGTATCAACCTGAGCTGTGTCAGAATCAGCAGAAGCTGTGTTCTGAGCTGTTTTGTTACCACATGATGCGAAAGAGATAGCTGCGATAGCTACGAACATAAAAACTAATTTCTTCATTTTCTTTGCTTTTTTAAAATCTGTAAAACAATCATTTGTTCTTTTGAACGATGCAAAGGTAAGCATTTTTTTGATACGTTGTTCTTTTTTTTGCGATTTTTTTTTAGATGATTTTGTAACAAAATTACAAATCGCTATAAATCAGCTACTTACAAAGTGCTAACAAAGGTTAAAGTTTTTGGTGTGCTCGGAAACAGCCTAATTTTAACACTTTTCGGTGTTTTTTAGCGTAACAAGGGTGCGCGCCAACACCTCTTCAGAGCAGCACTATATACATATAATAAGGTACGCGCGCGAAGGAAAGAACAGAAAGTTTTTCTGCCTGAGGAAGAAGATTTTCCCAAGAAATCGTCCCCAAAAACTTTGATTGCCGGGAATTTTTTCGTAACTTTGCACTCAAAACAAAGAAACAAACAGACAGAAAATGATACAGCTAAAAGAAAATCAGGGCATTCCCCGCAGCATTCTTCTGATGATGGCTATCGTCGCAGGACTCACCGTAGCCAACTGCTACTACAATCAGCCGCTTCTCGAACTCATCCGCCACGACCTGGATATTACCGAGCAGAAGGCTAACCTCATCACCGTCATTACCCAGATAGGTTATGCGCTGGGCTTATTCTTCCTCATCCCCTTGGGCGACATGCTTTCGCGCAAGAAACTCATCCTTGTCAATATGACCATTGCTGCATTGATGGCTATCGTGATGGCTGCAGCGCAAAACGTATGGATGCTTTGGGGAGCTTCACTGCTGATTGGCGCCTGTTCGGTGATTCCGCAGTTCTTCATTCCGATAGCCGGACAGTTTTCGGAACCCAAGAACAAGAGCAGGAATATGGGCATTGTACTCTCCGGACTGCTGACGGGCATTCTTGCCTCACGAGTAATCAGCGGTTACATAGGCGAATGGCTGGGATGGCGGGAGATGTTTATCATAGCTGCTTTCGTGATGGTGTTTTGCATGGGAATCATGCTGCTGATGATGCCTGATATGAAGCGCAACTATGTAGGAACCTACAGAGGACTGATGACCACGATAGCAGAAATTTTCTTTTTCCATTCTTCTATCCGCATCTATTCCACCCGTGCAGCCTTCGGGTTCGGCAGTATGATGGCAATATGGTCTTGTCTGGCGTTCCATCTGGCGCAGCCACCTTTCAGCGCAGGAAGTGATATGGTAGGAATGCTCGGACTTTGCGGAATCATGGGAGCCGTTGCTGCCAGTGGTGTGGGAAAACTGGTTCCTAGGTTTGGCATTCGAAAATTCAATCTGTTCGGCGCAGGAATGCAGATCATCGCCTGGGCAATAGCCTTGCTCTTCGGCGACACTTACGCCGGACTCATCGCAGCCATCATCCTGGTTGACATCGGTCTGCAATGTCAGCAGCTCAGCAATCAGAGTGGTTGTCTGCAGGAGGTTCCGCAGGCTTCCAACCGCGCCAACACCATCTTCATGACCAGCTATTTCATCGGTGGTTCGCTAGGCACTTTCTGCGCCGGTTACATCTGGACGCAAGCCGACTGGCTCGGTGTCTGCATCGTAGGAATCGCTTTCGCCATGATTTCTCTGCTTATCACGCTAAACTGCAAGAAATAAACATATAAAAAGAAAAGAGATTATATTCCCGACTTACAGGAACATAATCTCTTTTTTATTTGATAAAGGCTGAAGCCGGCATTTCTGCCGAAAGCTTCAACTACATCTTTTCATCACCATACATTTCCGTCCACCAGGAAGCATCATCCTGCAACCACTTGGCAAACCAGGCAAAGATGGTGTTCTGCCATTTCAGTCGCTTCTCGTAGTCGATGATGTGATGATCCTGACCATCTACCAATACCATCGCCGTAGGACGGCCAAGGAGTTTCAGCGCTGTATAGAGCTGGATACTCTCGCCCACAGGCACATTATTATCCGCCGTGCCGTGAACAAACAGCAGCGGAGTATGAATCTTGTCGGCATTATAGAGCGGGCTCTGATCTACAAAGAGATGCTTGTTGGTCCAAGGATATTCGTTCGCCATAGAAACTTCGCTGTAGCTGTAGCCCCAATAGCCCTCACCCCAATAGCTGGTGTGGTCGCTGATGCCTGCATGCGAGATGGCAGCTGCAAAGAGGTCGGTCTTGGTCTGAAGATACTGAGTCATGAATCCGCCGTAGCTGGCGCCGATGCAGCCTATCTTCTTACGGTTTACGAAAGCATGCTCATCACAGAAAGCCTGGGTGCTGGAGATGATGTCTTCAGCCACTCCCTCGCCTGCCGTATCTACATGGCGGGCAGAGAATTTCTGACCGAATCCGGTGGCTCCACTAGGATTCACAACCAGCACTACATAGCCCATCGCTGCATAAACATGATGAGGATAACGGCTCTGGAACATGCGGCTCGTAGGACTGCATCCGCCATAATAGTTCACTATCATCGGATACTTCTTGGCAGCATCAAAATGAGGTGGCAGATAGTAACGGCAGCAAAGGGTGTCGCCCCTTAAATTGACATAATTCCAAGCCTTGCATTCGCCCAGTTCAACATCCTTCAGTTCGCGCGCACTCAAATCGTCAACCAATTGCGATTTCAGCGCCTTCGTATTCATCTTATAGAGTCGGTCGGCATTGGATGCACTCTGACCGGAGAAAGCCATTTCTGCTGCAGAAGAGGCAATGGAGAAACTCTTGATGTACTCTTCAGGAGTCTTGAGAAGCGTAAACTTACCCGATTTCGGATTGAGCTGGAAGAGGTGCACGCAGTCTTTATCTTCGGCTGTAAAATAGATGTTTCCATCGACCTTGCTCCATTCCGTGCTCAGCACATTCGGATTGAAATCCCTGGTCAGCGGACGAACCTTCTTATCCGACAAGGTCATCAGATAGAGCTGGGTGTCAATCATACTAGGTGTCTGTCCTTCTTCCACATTCTTTCCAATGCCGTTGAAAGCTTCTGGCGAAGCCGTAACGAGAATGCTCTTGCCATCTGGCGAGAACTGGGCACTGTTCAGAAATTCGCCTTTTTCTATCAAAGTCTCTACACTCATATCATTGAGATTGAGACGATAGTAGGAATTTAGAGTTGTAGGACGCTTGGTGAGTCGCTCCTCTCCCTTTCCTATCAGCAGATAACGCGAATCGGCAGAAATATCCATCAGATAGATGTTGTGGTAACCGAAGGTGAGCGGCTGGAGAATGCCCGATGCAAGGTCGTATTTGGCGAGATTGCTGCGCTCGCGCCAACCAGGCTGTCTGTCTTCCGGTTCTTTTACATCATACACCTGCGCATCTTTCTTTCTGCCCTCGGTATAAAGAGTGTAGATAAGCGTCTTCTCATCGGGTGTAAACTGGAACCAGCCTTCAGGAAGATGGCTTGCCAGCACTTCGCGCTCCATCGTCAGCGGATTGATGGTGATGAGCTGCAATGTGCCATCCTGCTTTTCTTCTCCGGCAATACTGCTGTCGCTCGCCTTCTGCGTGAAATACAGTTTATTGCTTGAAGGCATCCATTTTACGTTCTCCTCAAATGTAGCCATCACTCTGTTAGTCTGAGAGTTGCGCAATTCGCTAATGCTATGGTTATTACCTTTTCTATCTACCCAGGTTTTCCGAACTACGATAAACTTTCCGTTTGGTGAGATAGAAACACTCGGATAGTTGGGCGCACAAATCACATCATAGATGTTATAGGCGCGCTTGGCTGCCGCATCGCCTACAGAAAGCGGAGCACCGTTGGCTGCGGTTACGGTCAACTTGATAGATTTCTTATCAGAAGATGCATTCTTCCGGGTAAGATATTTGATGACAACCGTATGCTGCGAAGGAGTCAGGATGGTTTCAGCCTTATCGCCGTTCACCGCTACCTGTTCGCCGTCTACGAACAGACGGTATTGCTCCAATCCTTCTACCGCGATGGTTGCTTTGGTGCGCTGGGTGTTAGATACGCAAAAAGAAGCCAGATGGAGCGCATCCTGCTTGTCGGCAAGGAGTTGGGCTGCAGTCACCTCCTTGCCCTTATTTAATAAGGTGAAAGACAGCGGCGAATCGAGCAACTGCTTAAGGTCGAACACTTCGCCCTTGATGTTCACACTGTCAGCCATCCAAGGCTGTGCTACGGCATAGGGGCCTGCATATTTCAGCGTTTTCACCTCTATGGTTTCGGCACTGGCAGAGATTGAAGCCATCAGGGCAGCTGCCAGCAGTCCACTTTTTGTTGTTTTCAGAATCAGTTTATTCATAAATATCCTTATTTTTGTTTTTGGTGCGAAATTACAAATAAAATTCGAGATAAACGAATATTTCTGTTACAATTTGCTCTTTTTGCTGCATTTTTGCCTTACAAATGTTATCTTTAAGTTAATCGGATGAGCCAATAGGTTATTGTTGGGTTAAACCCCTCTCCAACGAGTTGCAATGCATAAAAAGCATTCGCAACTCGTTTTTTTTTATGCGATTTATTGTCTATTTGATTTCTTTTTTGTACTTTTGCACGCAAAATATCACATAAAATAACAGAATGATGAAGAAACAGACTCAAGCTATTCATTTGGAATATGAGCGCCGCGATGCATACGACTCGCTGAGCGTGCCAGTATATAACACTCTTGCCTATGAATTCGACAATGCTGCCGTCATGGCAGAAGCATTCACCGACAAGATCAAGGCTCCTGATTATTCACGCGTAGAGAACCCTACGGTAACCAACCTGGAGCGCCGTGTAGCAGCCCTTACCGATGCTGCTCATGCCACCGCCTTCAATTCAGGAATGGCGGCCATCAGCAACACCCTCATGGCGCTGGCAGCACAAGGCAAAAATATTGTTACATCCAAGCATCTCTTCGGCAATACTTATGCCCTGCTCGTAGCCACTCTGCGCCGTTTTGGCGTAAAGGTGCGTTTGCGCGATTTGACCAATATCGAAGCCGTACGCGAAGCCATTGATGATGACACCTGCTGCGTATTTCTCGAAATCCTGACCAACCCACAGCTGGAGGTTGCCGATCTGAAAGCCATCTCTGAAGTGGCACATGAAAAAAATGTACCTTTGGTGGTAGATTCTACCGTGATTCCGTTTACCCAATTCTCAGCAAAGAGTCTGGGAGTGGATATTGAGGTGGTTTCCAGCTCTAAATATGTAAGCGGCGGTGCTACTTCGCTCGGCGGTCTGGTCATCGACTACGGCACTCCTTACAACGGCGATTTCGCCAAGCGTCTCTATGGAGAAATGCTCTTCAATTTCGGTGCCTATATGACTCCACAGGTGGCTTATATGCAGACCATCGGACTCGAAACGCTCGATGCGCGCTATCGTGTGCAGAGCAGCAACGCCCTGGAGCTAGCCAAGAAACTGCGTACTCTGCCTCAGATAAAATATGTAAACTATGTGGGTTTGGAGGATAATCCTTATTACGAGTTGGCGCAGCGCCAGTTTGGAAAAACTGCGGGAGCCATGATTTGCATCGACCTGGAGAGCAAGGAAGCCTGCTTCAGTTTTCTGAACAATCTGAAGCTCATCCATCGCGCCACCAACCTCTTCGACAACCGTTCGCTCGCCATCCATCAGGCAAGCACCATCTTCGGAGCTTTCTCTGAGAGCATGCGCAAGTCGATGGACGTGAAAGACACCACAATCCGATTGAGCATCGGCCTGGAAGATGTGGATGATCTCTTCGAAGACATCAAGCAGGCGGTTAATAGTTTATAATTGACAGTTTATAGTTAATAGACTCAAAGTAAAATGTACAATTTCGATAAAGTCATAGACCGTTCGGGCAGCGACGACCTGAAGCATGGCGCCCTGTTGCCTCGTTGGGGGCGAGATGATTTGCTGCCACTCTGGGTAGCTGATATGGATTTCGAGACCCCATCTTTCATTACAGATGCCCTCAAGGCACGTCTGGAACACTCTCTTTTCGGCTACACGATGGAGCCGGAAGATTACCTGCCTAGCATCATCGACTGGGTTCGCGACCACCACCAGTGGGATGTGAAGCGAGAGTGGATAAGATTCATTCCAGGTATTGTTAAAGGCATCGGACTCGTGGTGAATGTCTTCACCCAGCCTGACGAAAAAGTCATCATCCAGCCTCCCGTTTATCACCCATTCTGCCTCACCCCAGAGGGTAATGGCAGAGAGGTGGTCTTCAATCCGCTGAAGATGAGGGAAGACGGATATTACGAGATGGATTTCGAAAATCTCGAGAAGGTTTGCGATGAGAAATGCAAGATTCTCATTCTCTGCAATCCTCATAATCCGGGCGGTATTACCTGGAGCAAGGAAACCCTGCAGCAACTTGCCGACTTCTGCTATGAGCACCATCTGCTCGTTATCAGCGATGAGATTCACGCGGATATGGCGCTCTTCGGCCACAAGCACATCCCGTTTGCTTCGGTTTCAGACAAGGCACGCAACATCAGCATCACCTTCCAGGCTCCTTCCAAGACCTTTAATATTGCAGGAATCGTGAGCAGCTACGCCATTATTCCAAACGAAGATATTCGGAATAGATTTTACAAATGGTTAAGCGCTAACGAGTTGGATGAGCCAACCCTCTTTGCTCCTATCGCCACTATCGCAGCCTTCCGCAAGGGAGAAGAATGGCGCAAGGCGATGCTTGCCTATATTGAGGACAATATCCGGTTCGTAGAAGATTACTGCCGTGAACATATTCCGGGCATTCGCCCTTTGCGTCCACAGGCTTCCTTCCTCGTATGGCTCAACTGCCGTGATCTGCATCTTTCTCACGATGCACTTCTCGACCTATTCATCGACAAGGCTCATCTGGCATTGAATGATGGAGAGATGTTCGGTCCTGGCGGAGAAGGATTCATGCGATTGAATGTATCTGCACCAAGAAGTATTATCAAACAGGCTTTACAGCAGCTGGAAGAGGCTGTGAGCCAACTCTAGATAATTTAAAAAAAAATAGCCGTAACTACTGCAAATATAGTTACGGCTATTATTATAATATGGTGGAAGAATGCTTTATTCCCCCTCCATCAAATCATGAACCAGTTTGATTTCGTAATAATCAATACCTGCTCCCAGAGCTTCCTTTATTTCGCTAAAATGCTCCAATTCAGGATGAGCCTTCATGAAATCACGGATTTTCTTTTCATGGGCACTTGAAATCAGCGCCCGCAGTCCAATCTTTCCTTCTTTCACATAAGGAGTAAGATGACCAATAATGGTACCTTTGGTATAACCCCGCTTAGCAGCAATCTGATCTACCGTCATTCCCTGCATATAGAAATCATAACTTACCTCCTTCGAAGCGACTTTCGGCACCTTCGGTTCATTCGGTTTTTTCTGTCTCCTTGACTTTCTGCCCGAACCGCTATCTGATGAGGCATCTGCATCCAACAGCAAGAACTGCGCCTTCTTTTTCAGATAATCTGTTACCGTGAATTCTGCACTACATTCATACTTCAAAAGCCGTTCTTTTAATTTTACATCCTCTGAGAAAACAGAGAAGCGGTCTTCAAACTGTTTCCTAGCCACCTTGTTGTCTGTATCAAGATTCGACTTTCTGATTAAATCACTCAAAATGCCGATTTTGTCAAGAAAATACATAGCTCCCTTATGAATACGGTCTTGCAGCTCAGCCTGTCTTACGTCAGGATTCCGGGCAAGTATACCCGTATACTGTACACGGAATTTATCTGATACGGCTATCAGACTCTTCAGCATCACCTGCAGCTTCTGATACTCGCTTACCACACGCGGATATTTACCGTTAAAAAACTCTACCAGGCAGCGCATCAGATGCTCATAGCTTGCCCTGAGGGAATAGAAATCGAAGAGTTCGCTGATGCAATAAATGATGTATTGCTGCTCCAGATAACTAATCTGCGCCTGGGTAGGCGCAGTAAGCTGACTGCTGAAAGCATCCACCGTCTGACTGCTGATAATGGCTCCGCGAGACAGAGGCTGACTGAGCACCATGCCCTCCAAAGTCTTGCAGCGGCTCAGCGCCACATAGGTCTGACCATGCGTAAAAGAATGAGAAGCATCGATGATGGCGTGTTCGAAAGTAAGGCCCTGACTCTTGTGGATGGTTATCGCCCACGCCAGCCGCAGAGGATACTGCATGAATTTTCCTTCCACCGTCTCCTCTATCTCCTTGGTTTTCTCATTCAGGGTATATTTTGCATTGGTCCACTCCATTTTCTCCAGGTCAAACTCCTCGCCCGAGTCCTTGCTGCGAACGATAATCTTGCTGCCGTCTTCATCGGTCCTAACCCCTATCACCTCGCCTATCATACCATTATAGAAGCGGTGCTGCGGGTCGTTCTTGATGAACATCACCTGTGCGCCAGACTTCAATGTGAGCTTAAAATCGGCTGGATAAGATGTTTCCGGGAAATCGCCTTCTATATCTGCTGTAAAAGAAAATGACTGCGATGGCAAGGCGGCAAGCTGCTGTTCGTTGATATACTGGGCAGGTGCATTATGGGTGGTAAGCCGGATATAATTGCTCTCCTTCGGTGGTACAAAATTTGGAACATATCGCTGGTTCAGAGCCTGCAATGTTTCTTCCGAAGCCTTGTTTTCCCTGATTTGGTTGAGCAGCGAGATAAACTGCTCATCTTGCTGTCTGTATATCTTTTTAAGTTCGACGGTAAGATAACCCACCTGCTTCAGAGCGTTGCTGCTGAAGAAGAAAGGAGTATCATAATGCTGCCCTAAAAGATGCTCTTCCTGTGGCGTAACCACGGGTGCCAGCTGCTGCAAATCGCCTATCATCAGGAGCTGCACACCGCCGAAAGGCAAATCGTGGCGCTTGCGATACTGGCGAAGCACTGAATCTACAGCATCGAGCAGATCGCTGCGCACCATACTGATTTCGTCGATTACCAGCAGGTCAATACTGCGGATGATATTGCGCTTGAGCTTGCTGAACTGATAGCGTTTCTGTTCGCCGCTGCCAAAGGTCGTGCCCGGCACGTATGGCGAGAAGGGAAGCTGGAAGAACGAATGGATGGTCATTCCTCCGGCGTTGATGGCTGCAATGCCCGTAGGAGCAAGCACAATCATTCGTTTGGGCGACAGTTCTTTCAATCGCTTGAGGAAGGTCGTCTTACCTGTGCCCGCCTTTCCGGTAAGGAAGAGGTTGGCATTTGTCTTTTCTATGATATTCCATGCCAGGATGGATTCTTCGTTCATTTCCATACAGCTTCTTTTTTGTACCAGATTTTATATCAGAACTAGATTTCTTCTTATATTCAGAACTAGATTTCTTCCGTGATTTCGCTCATCTCCTTACGCTTCTTCTCAGCGCGTGGACAGTCTTCGGCAATATGACCTACAGGGATAATTACCACCGCCTCATAGCCCTCACGCGGAAAGAACTGCTGCATCTTCGCCGTATCGTAATTGCAGACCCAGCAGGTGCCCAGTCCCTTTTCGGTGGCAGCCAGACAGAGATGCTCTGCCGCTATCGCCACATCAATATCGCCATGCGGCTTCTCATCATATCTGCGCACCCAGTTCTCATTCACGTTTCTCATACCTATAATATATAAGGGAGCCGTCTTGAACCACTCGCGGTCGTAGCATTCCTGCAGCTTCTTCTTCGCCTCTTCCGAGCGCACGATGAGCCAGCGCCAAGGCTGACGGTTCACAGCCGATGGTGCCAGGCGCACACACTCCATGATATAGTCCAAATCCTCCTGGCTCACCGCCTCCGAGGTAAACTTGCGAGCCGAAAAACGCTCCTGGCTCAATGCCAACATATTATTCTTATCATTCATATCGTTCAGTTTTATGATGTTTCAATACTAGCTTATGACCACAAAGGTAAGAATAAATCATGAAACGACAAAAAACTTGGATGAAAAACTATCGTTTTCGGATTATTTTTTGTATTTTTGCACATCGTACCAGGATTTCTGGTGATAATCATAAGGTATGATAACTGAACAAGAGGTGATAATAATAAGATATGATAGGACTGGCAGACTGCAACAACTTCTACTGTTCGTGCGAGCGAGTGTTTCGCCCCGACCTGATAGGAAAGCCCGTGGTTGTATTGAGCAACAACGACGGGTGCATCATCGCGCGCTCTGAAGAAGCCAAGGCATTGGGCTATAAGATGGGCGACCCGTTCTATCAGGTTAAGGAAAAACTGGAGGCTGAGGGCGTGGCCATCTTCTCGAGCAACTATACGCTCTACGGCTCGCTTTCAAACAGGGTAATGTCGATGCTAGCTCACTATTCCCCACGCATCGACCAATACTCTATCGATGAGAGTTTCTTCGAGGCAGACGAATCAATGGCGAAAGTTTTCTTTCGGGAGCATGCGGAAGACCATCCTACTTTGTTCAATAAAATGACAATAGACGAGCTGTCAGAAAAGCCCGATAGCCTGCTCCATCGCTATGGCTCCAAAATATCGGCAGATGTACTTCGGGCTGTTGGAATCCCGATATCCGTAGGCATTGCAGAAACGAAGACATTGGCGAAAATCAGCTCTAAATTCGCCAAGAAATACAAGGGCTTCCAAGGCTGCTGCCTCATCGACACGGATGAACGGAGACACAAGGCGCTGTCTCTCTTCCCCGTAGAAGATGTATGGGGAATAGGCAGACAGATAGCCCGAAAGCTCGATTATATGGGCATCAGGACCGCCGCTCAGTTTGCCGACAAGAAAGAAAGTTGGGTCCGCAGCCATTTCAATATCACCACCCTAAGAACATGGAAAGAACTGAATGGCGAAAGCTGCATCAGCATCGAGGAATTGCCGCAGAAGAAGAGCATCTGCACCAGCAGGAGTTTTGCCAACGAGGGCATTACCGACAAAAATGTGATAGAAGAAGCCGTGGCTAATTTCGCTGTACGTTGTACAGAAAAATTAAGGAGACAAGGTAGCGTATGTCAGGGCATCACGGTGTTCGCATGGACTTCCCGTTTTAACGAGCATGTGCCTGAATACACCATCCACGATTCCCTCACCCTGCCCATCGCCACCAATGCACAGGAAGAAATAGTAGGTGCTGCCCTCAGCATTCTCCGGGCTAAATACCCGAAACCGATGGCAGACAGCAGGCCCGATCGCTCCGACATGTCGTTTCACTTCAAGAAAGCTGGCGTTATCCTGTGGCAAATCTCACCCGACCATCCTCGCCAGCAAGACCTCTTCGACCCCATCGACCGAAGCAAGCAAAAAAAGCTGATGGAGGCTATCGACGCCATCAACCGGAAGAATGGTTATGGCACCATACGCCAGGCCATACAAGGAACAGACTGCCGATTCGACCTGAAACGCGAGTACATGTCGAAGCAGTTTACCACAAACATCCATGATATTCTGAAAGTAAAAACTCAATGAGAGGCAGAATAAGCCCATTCTAAAGCAGAATAAGCCCATTTTAAAAATGAGCTCCATAAATTAAGAAATACAAGATGAATAAGAATAACGATAACAAGATAAAACTGACATTTCACCCTGCGGAATTCGGAGCCAAGACGCCTATTCCGCTGGCAGAGCAAAGCGTAAAAGCAGGCTTCCCTTCGCCGGCACAAGACTATATGGAGGGAGAGATAGACCTCAACGATATTCTGGTTCGCCATCGTGAGGCCACCTTCTACGTGCGCATATCTGGCGACAGCATGCAGGATGCAGGCATTCTGGACGGTGATCTCGCTGTAGTTGACCGGCAGATAGAACCCTCAAACGGCAATTTCGTCATCGCCTTCGTAGATGGCGAATTCACCATCAAGCAATTCAAGATGGATGAGAGCGGCACCTTCGGCTGGCTCATTCCATGGAACAAGAACTTCTCTCCTATCCGGGTAGATGAAACCAACCGATTCATGATTTGGGGCGTGGTTACCTATGTAATTCATCAAATTGCAGAATGATTCTTAAAATTTAAAACTCGGGATGCTTCGAACATGGAAACATCCCGAGTTTTTTATATCCTTCTTAATTTATGTCTTACTAATGTCTTTTATGCTTCCTGCTTCTTATAACCCACAAGTCCGTACCAGAGGATGACGAACTCGCAGAAGAGAGGAACGAGCCAGGTGAACTGCCATGAACCGATATAATCAGCAAGCAATCCCTGAAGTACAGGGAAGACTGCACCACCGAAAACACCCATCATAAACACCCCCGAAGCCTTGGAAGTATATTCCTTCAAGCCATCCACAGCCAAGGTGAAGATGCAACTCCACATGACACTATGAAACAATCCCACAGCAGCCATCAACCAGAGATTTTCGGTAAACATGGAAATAGCCATCAATACGATTGCTGCCACGCTAACGGTGATGAGCATAGGGCGAGGTGCCACGTTCTTCAAACCAGCAGAAACCATTCTACCTATCATGAATCCTCCCCAATAGAGTGTGGCAAGAAGGGCTGGAGAAAGATCGTAACCATGTCCCATCAAATCCATCGCATGAAGATTCATATTGTTACCGATTCCCACCTCGGTTCCCACATAGAAGAAGATGGTAATCACACCATATTTCAAATGGCGGAACGACCAGATGCTGCGTTTCTTCGCATTTCCGGAATCATCAGAAGGAGTTGTCTTTCCTTCAGATTCCACATCTTGAGTTTCCTCTCTCGTACCCTCAATGTCAGGAAGATTCGCCTTGGAAGTGCTCCATGTTGTAAAGGCAATGACGAGCATCATCACCAGAAAAGGAATGGTGAGCTGATCGGCAGAAACACGATCCAGGGAAACACCGGCAAACATCACGCCCGTTACGAAGAAAGGAGCGATGGTAGTACCGAATGAATTCACCGCACAAGTGAAGTTCATGCGCTGCACCGGTTGAGTGCCCGGCAAAGGATAGGCAGCTATGTATGGATTGATAACCACCTGAAGCATTGCCGCAGACGTACCCATCAGATAGGAACCGAAAAGGAAAACGAAATATCCGAATGGTACGAAATCCTGAGAAATCTGAACGCCTGCCCCACCCCAATATTCAGCAATCAGCGCCGAAGCAAGATAGAAGGCAAGTCCCAGCACCATTACCAGCATCGAACGGATGAGCGTCTTCTTATAGCCCACCTTATTGAGCAAGCGTCCCGTCTTCGCACTATTGAGCAGATAGCCCAGGAAGAAGGCGAAGGAGATGAGCGTTGCCAGGGAATTCCTGGTGGTGGTAACCTCCGAAAGGAAGGCTATCTTCAAAGGTCCCTGACACTGACCGTTGACGGTGGTGAGGAAGCCCACTATAAAATAGATGAATGTCAAGAGGAGAAAAGGTCCCGCACTCCTGAGTGTTATCGATTGTTTCATGTTTATCTAGGTTTAAATTAGAGAAAGTTAAGCTATCGTCAGGTGTTCCGACGAATTATACAATCCATTAAAACACCTGACTCTTATTCCCAAAAACTATTCTCTATATTACAGGATTTCTTCTTCCAAAACCTTCATGGCACCCTTTGCCTTGATGTCTTCCACCATCTTCAGATAGAGCTCTACGAAATGAGCAGCAGCCTTGAGATCGGTGCTTGTGAAGGCTGAAATGCCGAGGAATTCGAGTGCATCATCGCTGTCGATAGCCTTACGGTCATCTACGGTGAGCCATGGATCAGCTACCTCGAAAGCATCACCGTTGTCATCTACCTGATACTTCAGATAATGACGGTAAGCAGCAAAGAGATAAGCCACACGCTTGAACTCTACATCCTGACGCTTGCCAGAAGCATCATCTGCTATCATCTTCTCCAGGTTCGGCATCACGTAAACAGGGAACTTGCTGGCACCATCGAAGCAGAGACGAGCCACCTGATCGCTGACCATACGGTTGCCGAAACGCTCTACCAGGCACTGCTTGTATTCCTCCAAATCAGTATCCTTTGGAGCTGGCACGTAAGGAG
>ERZ1026898.1094-NODE-1094-length-14102-cov-4.396668_pt1 | contig 14102 bp, 17 predicted proteins | sample MGYA00380178_ERZ1026898 | MGnify/ENA primary metagenome ERZ1026898 (study PRJEB33269, sample SAMEA4719814) | human gut metagenome | biome: human-associated habitat; feature: organic feature; material: feces | place: Cameroon | collected 2013-10 ... | reverse complement strand
AAATTGTGGAAGAAGCCGTAGAAGCCGCAAAGGAAAACGCCATCCGCAATCGGACACCGAACTGCGAATTTATCGCGGGAGATGTGCTGAAGGTCATTGATACCATTGAAGAAAAGCCGGATTTCATCATTCTGGATCCGCCGAGAGACGGTGTCCATCCCAAGGCTCTCCCGAAGATCCTTGCGTATGGTGTGGAGAATATTCTCTACATCTCCTGCAAGCCCACAAGTCTCGCAAGAGATCTTCCGCTGATGCGGGAGCAGGGCTATGTTCCGGTGCGGGGGATCAGCGTCAATCAGTTCCCGAAGACAGCAAATGTGGAGACGGTTTGCTTGTTGTCCAAACTTCAAAGTAAAGAACATATCGAGATCGAAGTGAAGATGGACGAGCTGGATTTGACATCGGCGGAGAGTAAAGCCACCTATGATGAGATCAAAGCCTATGTGCCGGAAAAGCACGGCCTGAAGGTGTCCAGCCCGTATATCTCCCAGGTTAAGCGGAAGTGCGGGCTAGATGTGGGGCAGAATTATAATCTGTCAAAGAAAGAAGACGCGAAAGTACCACAGTGCCCGCCGGAAAAGGAAGCTGCAATTATGGATGCACTAAAGCATTTTCAAATGATTTGATGGCAAGCCTGTCTTGCTCAAAGCAAAACGTGGTCTGGGATTCCAATATCCAGACCACGTTTTTGCCAATCAATAGCTCACGATTTCGTGAATTTTATTTGTCTTTTAGCAAATATCCGTTATACTAGTAAATAGGAAAAAATCAGGAGGTGCGGGATGGCAATCAGTTACAATCGGCTGTGGAAACAGTTGATCGATCATGGTTTGAGCAAAACTGACATGATGCACCGTGCAAAAATCAGCACCAATGTTTTAGCACGATTAAGTAAAGATGAGCCTGTCTCCATGGACAGCATGGAAAAAATCTGCACCATGCTGGAATGCAATATCGGAGACGTGATGGAATTTATCCCTGATACAGAAAACGGAGGAATAGATGCAAGATTACAGGTGTGATTAAAAATAAAGTAGATAAAATCTGGACGGACATCTGGGCGGGCGGCATTACCAATCCTCTAACCGTCATCGAACAGCTGACCTATCTTATGTTTATCCGCTCTCTGGACGAAAAAGAGCTGGAAACGGAAGAATTTGAGCATATGACTGGCGAGAAGATGGAGAAGATTTTCCCCCAGTCTACCGTTGGACAGTCCATGCGCTGGAGTAAATTCAAGAACAACGATCCCCGCGATATTTTCAATGTAATTTCCTAGCGGGTCTTCCCTGCCATCAAAAACATGAAACATGGCCGCCTGCCGGACTTCACCGAGCAGGGGGAACTGGTGGAAATCGCCGACGATTCCAGCAGTGATGTGCAGAATGAGACGGCCTTTGCCCGGTACATGAGCGATGCGATGTTCCTGATTCCTACGCCGCAGGTGTTGCAAAAAATCATCAAGAGCAGATAGGGGCATGGATAAAGCCGTATCTTTCTTCCAACCTGAAGTATGATGTATATGATTTTAGCTATCAAACATCTGAGTACGAGGCATTGAAGGGAAAACAATTCCAAATGCTTTTTGTTGAAGATATTCCTCAATTTTTGCCGTTCATCTCTCGAAAAGAAGGTTCTAATATTAAGCCTGCTACTATTTATATACGACGTGGAACATCCGATGAGCAAGTTACAGAAGAAGAATTATCTCATATTCTTGAACGGCGAATGAAACATATTTTTCCTGTAACTGGGAAACCGTTAGTTTTGGAAGAACATCTTGAGCAACTTAAAATCTTATATAATCATATAGGACCAACAATTTCCAAGATAAAAAATCCCGAAAACATTCCATTTGTGCAGGCCTTAAAAACATTTGCAGAGTTGGCGCGAGGAATTACAGGCGGATACGAGTATGAAACAGAAAAAAATCCTTTGTATCCTGAAGAATCTTACGAACAATTTATTGCTGCACTAATTGATAAAAAGAAGAAAAAAATTGGCCGGGTGCTTGATTTGCAGTGAGGAGTCTTGATAGATGGTAAAATTCATTTCAGAAAACTGGGCAAACATTTTGCTTATTATCGTAGGTAGCTTTGCCCTTGCAACTTACATATTGCAGGAACGGAAGAAAAAGATTGATGCAGCTTCTCTTATCGTCCTTCAAATCGATGAATTCCAGGAGCGATTAAGGGAAATCTCTACGTTCATTGTTGACGGACAATTAAACGAAACGGCGTTCTATGAATCACTACCCTTGATGGATACGGATTATTGGAACAAGTACAAACATTACTTTGTCCGAAAAATGGACGCGACCAGCTATACAGCACTGAATCAACTATATGAGTATGTGTCAGAGATTCAGGAACAGCAGATGCTCATGAAGGCTTTCCAAAAGAATTCCTTTCAGATAACACAAAATGTTTTGGCAAATATAGAATCGCAGTTTATTGTGGCCGATCTTAATAATGCTTGTACCGGAGTTACAGCGCAAAATATCACTTCTGCTATGGGAAATATGATTCCGCAAGGCGTTTCGGAAGCAGATCGAAATACGCTTAACGCAATGGTGCAACAAATAGCGGCACAGAATCCCAATTTTGATATGAATCGTTTTTGGAGCCTCTATAATCAGCAAAGAATTTGGACGAAGTCTATCATTAACCAAGGGGCATTAACTTCTTATACCCCTGTCCAAATTCGTATAAGTTTAGAGAAAATGCTAAAGAAATATTCGATGCTTGAAATTAGCGGAACAGAAGGCTATCAAATGCTCAAAAAGATTTCTAAACAAAAGTTTTAAGCAAGTGAGAGGTCTATTATGGGAGAAGATGTTACAAAGATATCGCCATTGCAGGAGCAAAAGCTCCTGCAATGGCAGAAAACGAGGTGAAGTGACAATGGAACGCTGGGAGAATGAGCAGAACAATTCTGAAATGATGATTTATACCACAGAGGATGGCTTGACAAAGATCGAAACGACCTTCGATGGAGATACCGTTTGGCTGTCCATTGACCAGATGGCAGAGTTGTTTCAGAGAGACAAGTCTACCATTTCCAGACATATCAAGAACATTTTCACTGAGGGCGAATTGAAGCGAGAAGCAGTTGTTGCAAATTTTGCAACAACTGCCGCTGACGGTAAGGCTTATCAGGTGGATTACTATAATCTCGATGTTATCATTTCTGTCGGCTACCGTGTGAAATCTCAGCGCGGCGTGCAGTTTCGTATTTGGGCAACGGGAATTTTGAAGGAGTATATGCGAAAAGGATTTGCTCTGGATGATGAGCGCCTGAAAAATCTGGGTGGCGGTGGATACTTCAAGGAGCTGCTGGAGCGTATCCGCGATATCCGTGCTTCTGAAAAGGTGTTTTACCGTCAGGTGCTTGAAATCTACGCGACCAGTATTGACTATGATCCCAAGGCGGAAATTTCCGTTCAGTTTTTCAAGAAAGTCCAAAATAAAATTCATTATGCCATTCATGGGCAAACCGCGGCGGAGGTCATTTACACACGCGCCGATGCGGAGAAAGAATTTATGGGCTTGACCACCTTTGCGGGCAATCAGCCCACGCTGAAAGAGGCGGTAGTTGCCAAGAACTATCTGAACGAGAAAGAGCTTCGTGCTATGGGGCAGCTTGTGTCCGGCTATCTGGATTTTGCGGAACGACAGGCGGAGCGGGAGCAGGCAATGACCATGCAGGACTGGTCGGAGCATCTTGATCGGATTCTGACCATGAGCGGAGAGCAGCTACTGATTGATAATGGAAGTGTCAGCCATAAGCAGGCAATTGACAAAGCAACCGGTGAGTACAGAAAATACAAAGCCCGTACCCTCAGTGAAGTTGAGCGCGATTATCTGGATTCCATCAAGCTGTTGGAGCAGTGGAGAGAAGGTGACAGTTGATGGAAGAGAAAATAACACAGGAACAGAGGCTTGACTTCCTTGTAGAAGAGTTCAAGGCTGATTCCGATGAATATAAGAATCTTGAAGCGCCGATGGATGCGGAGGGGAAGAGACGCATACTTCGGTCGTTGATGAATATCCGTATGCCCAAAAAGATGCCGGCTGCAGTTGTGTCAGTACAGGATGAATATCTGAAAGAAAGAGCACTGGATAAAGGCATTGTTAATCTTTCTGAGATTCCGGCTATTCGTGACGGGATTTCCATCTGGCAGGGAGATATTACAAGGCTTGCGGTGGATGCAATCGTCAATGCGGCCAACAGCCAGATGCTGGGATGTTTTGTTCCTATGCATACCTGCATAGATAACTGCATCCACACCTTTGCCGGGATCCAGCTCAGGGAAGAATGCAATCGTCAGATGAATGAACTGCGGATCAAGTACGGCAGGGATTATAAGCAGCCGACAGCGGCTCCGATGCTGACGGATGGATATAACCTTCCGGCAAAAAAGGTGATCCATATCGTAGGCCCGATCGTGCAGTATAAGCTGACGCCGGAACTTGAAAAGGATCTGGCAGACTGTTATCGGAATACTCTTGATATGTGTTTGGAGAATGGACTTAAAAGTGTAGCCTTCTGCTGCATATCTACGGGTGTGTTTCACTTTCCGAATAAACGTGCGGCAGAAATCGCGGTAAATACAGTATCGGACTGGATGAATGAACATCCGGGAGAGATGGAAAGGGTGATCTTTAATGTTTTCAAAGATGAAGACAGGGACATCTACGAAAAACTTTTCGCGCGGACCGGAACGGAGGTGGAGGCATGAGTGCCGTGAGATCCTTTAGCAGAAATATTTCTTATGGTAAGGGCACAAGGGAAGAGCAGCTTGCCAGGCTGAAAAAAGGAATAGAGACCGCAGATGCAATCGTGATCGGTGCCGGGGCAGGGTTATCTACGTCAGCTGGTTTTACATATTCAGGAGAACGATTTGAAAAGTACTTCCGGGATTTTGAAGAGAAGTACGGATATCATAATATGTATTCTCTTGGATTTTATCCGTATGACTCGATGGAAGAGTTCTGGGGATACTGGTGCAGGTATACATTATTCCTTGAGGCTGGAGTGGGAGGAAACACGCCAACCATAGTCAAGTACAACTTCTGGAAGATGACATATGAATGGACAAGGGCAACATACGCATGTCTGAATCTTGGCGAAGCGGTTGCTCCGAAGGAAATTGAGAAAAAATCGATTTGCATTGACGGTGATATTGGAGCTGTTCTGAAAGAGCTCAAAGAAGTCTGATGCAGCTTACAATTGAATATTGATAGATAGAGGGACGTTTATTTACCGCACTTGCGGCAGATAGACGTCTTTTTTTCAGAGAAAGGAGGGAAAGACGATGATCTTTTGCCCGGATTACTCTCTGGATAATCTTAATCTATGTCAATAATCATGAAAACGTGATTTGTATTTGAAGAAAATCATAAATTGGTTGAGCAAGTCACACTACAATGGTAATATGAGATTATTCATTCTTTGTCTGATCATTATAAGTCTAATCATTTGAAGAGGTGCCCGATGAGAGTCAGCTACGATAGGCTTTGGAAAAAGTTAATTGATGAGAAGATGAACAAGCGTGACCTGATGCGCAGAGCAAAGGTCAGCACAAATATCATTGCCAAGATGGGAAAAGAAGAGCCGATCGCACTCGAAAGCGTGGCAAAGATCTGCGCTGTATTTAACTGCTCAGTAGACGACATATTGGAACTGGATCTAAGTACGATCGATTACACAAAGGAGAAGAAAGATGGCTGATAAGGACTCTTTTTCATTTGATATAAAGACATCTGTAGGCGTGATTTCGGAATCATCCAAGGGCTGGACCAAGGAATTGAACTTCGTTTCGTGGAACGGGCGGAAAGCGAAGTACGACATCCGGGAAAGAGAATGCATTCAAGGCACTGGTCTACATGCACCGCTGGGATGCGGATACGACCGGACGTGTGCTGCTCTATGCGCAGCAGATTCAGCAGAAGTATGAGACCGAGATCCGTGCGATTGATATGATGCTCGATCACATTACGGACGCAAGGCAGAAAAGTACCGAGGAGAAGCGTCTTGAGCATATGGCAAATGAACGGATTGCCATTGATCTGGATGACGGCGTGAAGGTCAATTACGAGAAAGTTCAGACGGACCGGAATGGAAAGAAGTACCAGATTCTGGCTCCGATCAAGTGAGGAGGACTGCAATATGACGTTAGAAGAAATCCTTGCCGGAGAATCCAAAAATTTGGAATTCAAGGTGCGGCGCCCGAAGGACAGCATCAAATATATGAAATCTGTCGTTGCCTTTGCGAATGGCGAAGGAGGCAGGATTATTTTTGGCGTCGATGATAAAACACATCAGGTTGAAGGTATTCCCGGAGAGCAGGTTTTTTCGGAGATCGATGCGATCACGGAGGCAATATCAGACAGCTGCGAACCGGCGATTATTCCGGATGTCTATCTTCAGACGCTTGAGGGCAAAACGATCATCATTGCGGACATTTCCGAAGGAAGACAGCGGCCATATTTTATCAAATCCCTTGGAAAAGAGGCGGGGGTCTATGTCCGTGTAGCAGGTACAAGCAGGCCTGCAGATGAGTATATGATCAAGGAACTGATGCTGGAAGGCAGCAGCAGATCTTTTGACCAGATTATCAGCACCGGATGGAATGTCACGGACGATGAGATCAATGCTTTATGCGCGGAAATAAAAAAGCAGGCATTGAAGCATGCGCCTCATCAGGAGGAAGTCAGGGAAGTTGGGCCGCAACAGCTTCTTTCGTGGGGAATCCTTGCGGAAAAGGACGGGAAATACTACCCGACAAATGCCTTCTATATTCTGCTGGGATCTGGCCCGATCCATACGGTGATGCAATGCGGTGTTTTCAAAGGATCAACAAAAGCAGTTTTTGTGGACCGCAGAGAGTATTCTGGTCCGCTCTGGCTGCAGGTTGATAATGCGGTCCAATATGTCCTTCGTAATATTCACATGGGCGCAAAGTTTGTTGGCATCTACCGGCAGGATATTTATGAGATCCCACCGGATAGTATCCGTGAACTGATTGTAAATGCGGCAGTTCATCGCAGCTATCTGGATCATAACAATACGCAGATTGCGGTATATGATGACCGGCTCGAAATCACTTCGCCGGGTAAGCTGCCGATGGGTCAGACCATCGAACGGATGAAAAAGGGTTATTCCAGAATCCGGAACGAGGCTATCGCCAATGCTTTTGCGTACATGCATCTGATTGAACACTGGGGCAGCGGTATTCCGAGAATTATTCGGGAAGTGCAGGAGGCAGGACTTAAGGCACCGGAATTTATTGGCGGTGAGGTGGATCTGCGAATCAACATTTACCGGAAACAGGATGACAATAATGGCTCAGATGCAATTCATACTGACACAAAAACTAACACTAAAACAACAGATACTGACACAAAAACTAACACAAAAAACAGTGGGACTGACAGAAAAACTGACCAAGAAATTGATTTTGGTGAGACGGAAAAGAAACTACTGGAGTTGATCAGGGAAAAGCCAGGTATAACTTTGGATGAAATGGCATCTTTATGTGATCTGTCACTGAGTGGTGTTCGATATGCATTAAGGGGACTTCGCAGTAAAGGTGCGATCACGCGGGAAGGATCAAGAAAGAAAGGCGTGTGGATGATTCATGGATGAGTTGAACCTCTCAGAAATTGGGAAAAAGCTGAATGAAGTCTTTTCCTCCGGGAATCGGCTTGTCTTCTGGTATGACACGACGGGAGCCTTCGAGGATTCGGTAGATGATCTGAAGCTTGGACAGGTGAAGGTCTTGCATCTTACGGATCGCAATGCGTTCCGGGCGAAGACAACCGTGTATCAGATTCTAAGCAATCCGGTATATCTTGGAAAAATTGTCAGCCAGTGGTACACGACTCGATCCTTTAAAGATAAAAGAATTATTGAACGACCGGAAAGCAACTGGATTTCTGTTGAAAATACGCACGAACCTCTGGTGGATCAGGAAACATTCGATGCTGTTCAGGAACGCATAAAAGTCAAAAAGCCTGCAACTTGGGCGAACAGTCATAATTGTTCATCGTGGTCGATTTCCCGAGCCGTTTGGCCCCAGAAAGCCGTAGACATGACCGACCTGAATTTCAAAGGATAGATCATTCACCGCCAGAAAATCGCCGTAATACTTGGTTAGTTGCGAAACCTGAATCATCTCTGTACCTCCTGCCCTGTTATGCCAGGTATCTTAAAAATCGTAGCGGATGGACTTGAAATGAGCTTGAAAAAGAAAATAAAAATACGGGGTATCTTCACAACTGGAAGATACCCCGTATCTTGATTTAATTTACAATGTGACTTGGAATGTGATCGTGTTACCCGTTTGCTTTGCAGAAATTCTCCCGCCGTGGGCCTCCACCGTGGCTTTTGCGATAGAAAGGCCGATACCCGTCCCACTCACGGTATTGGAATGGGATTCATCCGCACGGTAGAAGCGGTCAAACAGGCGGGAGGTATCGGTCTGCGCCGCATCCACAGTGTTAGAGACGGTGATTTCTGCCTTTTTCCCGCTACGTTGCGCCGTCAGGGAAATGCTGCCGCCGTCGGGAGAATATTTGAGGGCGTTGTCCAGCAGGATAGAAACCATTTGCTGAATCGCTGTGCGATCACCAGTTACGCTCAAGCCATCTGCGATATCCTGTGTGTATGTTTTTCCCTTTGCCTGTGCAAGAGAAACAAACGGTTCGCTGATCTCCCAGAGTGCGTCGCTGAGAGAAAATTCCGTGCGGACCGGGAACGGATCCTCTTCATCCAGCCGGGAGAGGGTCACAAGATTGGTGATGAGCTTGGACAGCCGTCCTGCCTGCGTCTGGATGTTATGCACCCATTCATCCTCGTCATGCTCCATGGCCAGCACATCCGCACTGGTGGAGATGGCGGTCAGGGGCGTTTTCAGCTCATGACTTGCGTTGGTGATAAACTGCTTCTGCGCCTCCATGTTTTTGAGATACGGCGTGATGGCCCGACGGGAAAAAAGTACGACAAGACCGAACACTACCACAAGGCACGCGGCGGCGATGGCCAGCGTGATGAGCAGCAGTGACTTCATCGTTTGCAGCTCCCGCTCGGAGTTGAGGAACAGCACCACCGTTTCGTCCTCTGTTGTATCGACCAGATAGCGGTAGCCGCTTTCATAGCCTTGTGCTTTCCCGTTTTTCAGCACTGTGTCCGCATAAGTTTCGGCATCGCTTTCGGAGATGGAAGCGATATAGTCCTGATTCACCTGCAAAACTGCGCCGTTGGTATCATAGTGGACGGAAAAGAACCGCAGGGAATATTGCACTTCGGGTGAGAAATGCGACCAATCATCGAAGGGCGGCGCGCCCCGGCCGGGAGAAAAGGGCATTTGCTGATTCTCCACCTTCATGAGCCGCGCCAGTGCTTCATCCTGTTGGTTTGTCACGCTATGATAGTTCCACAGATTCACAAAGCACAAAAGTGTCAGGACAACTGCGGTAAACGCCGCCATGGCCGCGCCGATGAACCGCCAGCGCATCTTTTTCAGCATCGCATCTCCTCCAACGCATAGCCCGCGCCGCGGATCGTCCGAATTTCGATCTCAGCGCCGATCTGCTTGAGCTTTCTTCTTAGAAAGCCAATGTATGTCCAGACCACATCTATCTCTGCCTCGCTGTCAAGGCCCCATACTTTCTCCATCAGGTGTTCCGACGAAAACACCTGCCGGGGATGGCGAAAAAACAGTTCCATGAGCTGATACTCCTTGTTATTCAGCCGCGCTTCCCCCAGAGCAGTTTTCACCAGATATTGGCTGCAATCCAGTGTGACATTTCCAAAACTGAGCATGGACGATGCGTAGGAACTGCTGCGCCGGGTAAGGGCGCGGACACGGGCAAGAAATTCACTGGCGGCAAAGGGTTTGGGCAGGTAGTCGTCCGCACCGGCATCCAGTCCGGCTACCCGGTCTGCTACCTCTGCCTTTGCCGTCAGAAACAGGGCCGGTGTGGTATTTCCCTCTGCGCGGGCTGCTTTTAATACCTCAATTCCGTCTTTTCCTGGCATCATAATATCCAGCACCAGTGCGTCATAGGTCGCCGCCTGAATATAGTCCAGTGCATCGTTTCCGTTGTGAACCATATCCACAGCGTATTTGTTCTTTTCCAGCATGACCTTCAGCGCACGGGCGATGGTCACTTCATCTTCTGCAATCAGGATACGCATGACACATCCCTCCAATCTGCGCCTATTCTTGCACAGCAAGTCAAAATGAGCTCGAAATCTCTTTTATGATAGCGGAAGATTGTGACCAAATAAAGTGTCGATATGATGCAGAAGAAAGCGTGCTGACGGTTACTGTCCACCGTAGCAATGTGCTGAAAGCGGCAGACAAATGACAATCACCGCCCAGCGGTGTTTACATAGAAAGCGCCGGGCAGATGCGCTCTGCTCGGCCTTTTTTCATAGATCGGTGCGTTTTCAAGTACATTTTAGGATGCCTTTGTAGAATGGGGTTTGTTCGTTACAAAAAAAAACAGAAAGGAGTATGACAATGGAGCTTACCGGAAGCTATCGGCATGAACTGAAATATCAAATCAACCCTGCCGACCACCACGCACTCAGACAGCGGCTCAGAACTGTCATGAAGTGCGATCCGCACACGGGTGCGGATGGGCTTTATACGATACGAAGCGTCTACTTTGATAATTACAAAGACAAGGCGCTGCGGGAAAAGGTCTATGGCGTGCAGAAGCGGGAAAAATTCCGCATCCGCTATTACAATGACGACTTTTCTTACATTACGCTGGAAAAGAAGATCAAGCACAATGACCTCTGTATGAAAATTGACGCCCACCTGACCGTCGAGGAGTATCGGAGGATTCTTCAGGAGCCAGGGGCATGGATGCTGAAGCATCCGCAGCCACTTGTCCGGGAGCTGTACTGCAAAATGAAAACGCAGCAGCTACGTCCCCGCGTGTTGGTGTCCTATGTGCGGGAGCCGTACATCTACGAAGCCGGAAATGTCCGTGTGACCTTCGATTCCCATATCCGAACAAGCCTGTTCCAAAGAGATTTTTCAGATGGTGCGATTTCGGATATCTGTGCGACAGATACCCCCGGGGATATCATCTTAGAGGTGAAATTTAATGCCTTCCTGCCAGAGATTATCCGCTGTTTGCTGCAATCAGAAGAACTACGCCAGCAGGCGTTCTCAAAATACGGCTCCTGCCGCCGGTTCGGCTAATCATTTATCAATAAGTAAGGAGAAATCAACATGAGTTTCAATGACATTTTCAAATCCAGTTTTTTAGAGAATGTTTCCGAGTTTTCCATCCTTGATACCGTCATCGGTCTGGCCGCTGCGCTGGTAATCGGCTTATTCATTTTTATCATCTACAAGAAAACTCTGACCGGAGTACTATATTCCAGCGGCTTTGCACTGACGCTGGTTGGGCTGTCCCTTGTCACGACGCTGGTCATTATGGCCGTCACATCCAATGTAGTTTTGTCTCTCGGCATGGTGGGTGCGCTGTCCATCGTCCGCTTCCGTACCGCCATCAAAGAGCCGGTGGAGATCGTGTTTCTGTTCTGGTCGCTGGCGGCGGGCATTGTCATCGGTGCAGGCATGATCCCGCTGGCTGTCATCGGCTCTGCCATCATCGGCGTAATACTTCTGCTGTTTGCCAACCGCAAGATTCACAACAATCCCTACATCCTTGTGATGAACTGCGCAGACGAAAAAACGGAAAAAGCCGCACTGGAGATCCTCGGCAAAGACACCGAGCACTACATCGTCAAATCCAAAACCATCACGACTGCCGGAATTGAGCTGACAGCGGAGCTGCGCACCAAGGAAGCGTCCACCGGCTTTGTCAACCTGATCTCCCGTCTGCCCGGCGTGGAGAATGCGACCCTTGTCAGCTACAACGGTGAGTACCTGTCGTAATGGAGGATGCATATGATCGCTCATAAACACATCACGAAAATCATCGCTGTGGTCATGGCGGTCGCTGTCTGTCTATGCCTTTGCGCAGTCGCGTTTTCCTCTCAAATTGCGGCGGCGATGGGAGATATGGGCATTTCCATGGAGTATGAAACGGAACTCTTTGATACCAGCAGCATCCTGACGGTCAATATTCTGATGGATGACGCAGACTGGAACGCCATGCTGGAAAACTCCACGGCTGAGGAATACTACCAATGCGATGTAGAGATCAATGGTACGACCTTTTATCGTGTGGGTATCCGTCCCAAGGGAAACACCAGTCTGACTTCCATTGCCAGCGACCCCACCACTGACCGCTACAGCTTCAAGCTGGAATTTGACCATTATGTGGACGGACAGACCTGCTTCGGTTTGGACAAGCTGATCCTGAACAATAACTACGCCGATGCCACCAATATGAAAGAGGCGCTGATCTACGATATGTACCAGTATCTCGGTGCAGACGCATCCCTCTACAATTATGCCAAAATCTCCGTCAACGGCGAGTATTGGGGTGTTTATCTCGCACTGGAAGCGGTGGAGGATAGCTTTATGCTCCGCAATTACGGTGCGCAGAGCGGAGAGCTCTACAAGCCGGACAGCATGAACATAGGCGGCGGAAAAGATTTTGGCGACTTCAATGCTGATGATATGGATTTTGGAAATATGACCCCGCCAGATACACAGGGAAATGCCAATCAGGCAAATTCCTCCGCTCCAAGCCAGACACCCGATACCGTTGACCCACCTCAGAGCCGTGATTCGAGCGGTGAAACCTCGGCAGAGCCTTCAACCGATTCCGGGGAACGCCCGTCGATGGATTTCAATTTTGCAGGCGGCAAGGGCGGCTTCTCCATGGGCGGAGGCGGTGCGGATCTCAACTACACGGATGACGAACTGGACAGCTATGAAACCATCTGGGATGGTGAGGTGACCAGCACCAAAAAATCCGACCACAAACGGGTGGTTACTGCGCTCAAAAATATCTCGGAGGGCAATGATCTCGAAACCTATATGGACATTGATAATCTGCTCCGCTATATGGCAGTCCATGTGTTTTCCGTCAACGAGGACAGCCTGTCCGGCATGATGGCGCACAACTACTATCTCTATGAATCCGGAGGGAAGCTGAATCTGATCCCCTGGGACTATAATCTGGCGCTTGGCGGCATGGGCGGCAGCAGTGACGCCACCGGTGTTGTCAACGACGCCATCGACAATGCGTTCTCTGGTACAAACTTCTTCGATACGCTGATGGAGGATGAGACATACCACAGTCAGTATTACGCCTATTTGCAACAGCTCGTGAGCGAGTATATTGATGGCGGCGGATTTGATGCTTTCTATGAGCGGGTGCGCAGCCAGATCGACGAGCTTGTGGAGACAGACCCCACTGCGTTCTATTCCTATGACGAATATTTGACGGCGGTCGATACCCTCTATCAGGTGGTGAAGCTGCGGGGGCAGTCCATTCAGGGACAGCTTGACGGGACGATTCCCTCCACCGAAGCGGAGCAGCGCAGCAGCGATGCGCTGGTGGATGCCTCCACACTGGATATCAGCGTGATGGGCAGCATGAACACCGGCGGTGGCGGCGGTGGGTTTGGCTTCAACGCACCGACGGCTTCTGAAAACACCTCAGATACGCCGGATGCGGCACAGGATACTTCCGAAACGCAGACTGCGCCGGATGGATTTGACGCATCCCAGTTCGGTGGCAAACCGTCAAGCGGATTCGATTCCTCTCAATTGAGCGGAGGAAGTCAGGATGCCTCCGACAATTCCCAGCAAACGGACGAAAACGCACAGAATGGCGGTAATGGCAATTCCGGCGGCAGACCGTCTATGGGCAACTTCCCCGGCAACTCTGGAAGTACATCCTCGGCAGCATCCATAAAGAATCTGATCCTGTACGGAGTATCTCTGCTGGTTTTCGCCGTAGCAATGCTTTTTGCAGTTTTGTATCACAGACGACCCAAAAATCGATAAATATATTACATTTTTGATATCCGCACGAGTTTAATAATCTTTGTGGAGCAAAAGAGCAAGATAGAGATGCATTCGGGCGGCAGAAATAATCCCTGTGGAGCAAAAGAGCAAGATAGAGATGCATTCGGGCGGCAGAAATAATCCCTGT